>ERZ791923.831-NODE-831-length-39559-cov-5.594927_pt1 | contig 39559 bp, 34 predicted proteins | sample MGYA00510133_ERZ791923 | MGnify/ENA primary metagenome ERZ791923 (study PRJEB30046, sample SAMN00792106) | human gut metagenome | study: EMG produced TPA metagenomics assembly of the A metagenome-wide association study of gut microbiota in type 2... | reverse complement strand
TTTTAAAATATCTCAGACATATTTTTTGCCTTCTGAAAACCCGTTAGAAAACCGTGATAAAAACAAAGACAAAAACGGACGGCGCATAATACATTGCCTTATGCAAACAGTAAGATATCCTTGCGAAAGATACTTTTATACACTTTATGCTATCAGCTGTGCAAGGCGAATAATAGTTCAAATAAATGGCGGCAAATTATATCAAAAAGACGAAAGTTGCCGTTATTAACAATATAAATTGTAACTTCGCATCAAAAGAATCAGATGAAACGATTTTCCCTTATCTTGTTAGCCTTGCTATTTGTAGTGTGCGGTAAGGCTTTTGCCGACGACGAGTTGCCGTCGGCAGCCCCGACCATGACAATAGTAAAAGGAGACAGCATTTCGGAGACCACTCTTTATGAAGGCTCGGCGCCCGTAACAGGGCAGTTTGCTGCTAATGTGGCAAATCTCGGCAGTTATACGCCTTATTACGAGTGGCGTTTTTATGAAAACGGCGACCGCGAAAATCCGTTTCTCGTGAGATATGACCCGGAAATGGAATACACTTTCGACGAGTCGGGCTCGTTTAACATAGAACTTGTTATAAGTTTTGTAGACGGGCTTGATACGTTGGAATATTCCATGGACGAACCGTTTACTGTTAGTATAAGCACATCGAAACTGGAAATACCTAATGCTTTCTCGCCCAATGGCGACGGGCAGAACGACGTTTTCAAAGTGAAAGAGGGGTATCAGAGCATAGTAAGTTTCCATGGGTATATATTCAACAGATGGGGCAAGAAAATATACGAATGGACCGACATTGACGGCGGCTGGGACGGCGATGGCGCAAAAGACGGCGTGTATTTCGTAATTATCAAGGCCCGCGGTGCCGACGGCCGCAATTACAACCTTCGCCGGGACGTGAACTTATTACGAGGTTATGAATCAGAAGATACAAGCGGCAGTTAAGGAAGAAACAAACCGTAAGCCCGCTGCCGGATTGGAAAACGATAAAAAAATAATTGTACTCGGCGCGCGGGTAAACAACCTTAAAAACATAGATGTAGAGATTCCGCGCAACAGCCTGACTGTAATAACAGGGCTGAGCGGCAGCGGGAAAAGTTCGTTGGCCTTCGATACAATCTACGCCGAGGGGCAGAGAAGGTATATCGAAACTTTCTCGGCCTATGCCCGTAATTTCATGGACCACCTCGAGCGGCCCGATGTAGATAAGATTTCCGGCCTCAGCCCCGTAATAAGCATAGAACAGAAAACAACCAACAGGAATCCACGCTCAACGGTTGGGACGATAACAGAAATATACGATTACCTCCGCCTGCTGATGGCCAGAATAGGCGAGGCTTATTCGTATGTAACCGGCGAGAAGATGATTCGCTACACCGGGGAGCAACTGCTGAATCTTGTGATGAAGGATTACGCCGAGCACAAGATATATATCCTCGCTCCTTTGGTGCGCAACAGGAAAGGGCATTACAAAGAACTGTTCGAAACAGAGAGGCACAGAGGTTTCCTGAACATGCGGGTGGACGGCGAAATAGTCGAGATAACCAAAGGAATGAAACTCGACAGGTACAAGAACCATGACGTGGAGCTTGTGGTCGACAAACTCATAGTACACGAAAAAGATTTAGAACGCCTTAAAAAGAGCGTGAATCTTGCGTTGGAACGCGGTAACGGCTTGATTATGGTTCAGGATTTTACGTCGGGTAGTATAAAGTATTACTCTAAACGCCTGATGTGTCCTACATCGGGAATATCTTATCGCGATCCTGCTCCCAATAACTTCTCGTTCAACACAACCATAGGTTCTTGTCCGAAATGCAAAGGATTGGGATACGTAAGTGCAATAGACATAAACAAAATAATTCCTAACCGCAAGCTGTCTATAAAAGAAGGTGCCATAATACCTTTGGGAAAAGCAAAACCATCTTTGATTTTCTGGAAAATAGAGGCTGTGCTTAAAAATTACGGCTGCGATTTGTCCGTACCGGTGGAGAATATTCCCGATGAGGCAATCGACGAAATAATAAACGGTTCTAACGAACAGGTGCGGATAGACGCTAATTTGGTGCATACTTCGAGCGATTTTTTTACAACCTTCGAGGGTCTGTCGCGCTATATTGAACAGACTGCACAGCGGGATGATTCTGCAGCCATGAAAAAATGGGTAGACCAGTTTGCAACCAAACGTACGTGCCCAATGTGTCGTGGAGCCCGGCTCAACAAGGAAGCATTGTGCTTCCGCATAAACGGAAAAAATATATTCGAACTGGCTTCAATGGACATCTCGGCTTTGGCTGAGTGGATGGCTAATGTGGAAAATACATTGTCGGAACGCCAGCGTAATATAGGACACGAAATCATAAAGGAAATAAACAAACGTTTGGGATTCCTTATGGATGTAGGTCTGGAATATCTGTCGCTCAACAGGTCATCAGTCAGTTTGTCGGGAGGAGAAGGACAAAGAATAAGATTAGCTACACAAATCGGTTCAGGCCTTGTTAATGTTTTGTACATACTCGATGAACCGAGCATAGGCCTTCACGAACGCGATAATATAAGGCTTATTAATTCCCTGAAAAAACTTCGTGATATGGGAAATACGGTGATTGTCGTGGAGCACGACCGTGACATGATGCTTGCGGCTGACTACATAGTAGACCTCGGCCCGCGTGCCGGCAGGCTCGGGGGCGAAGTAGTTTTTCAAGGAACGGTAAACGAAATGCTTTGTTCAAATACTCTAACTGCAAATTATTTGAACGGGACAACTGCCATAGAAATACCTAAGGAACGCCGCAAAACGAACGGGAAATCTATAAAAATAATAGGAGCTTCGGGAAATAATCTAAAAGGCATAAATGTGGAGATTCCTTTAGGTTTGCTCGTTTGTGTTACCGGCGTATCGGGCAGCGGCAAATCTACTCTTATAAACGACACGTTGCTGCCAATTATTTCCAAGCATCTTTATGGAACAATCAACGAGCCTTTGCCTTATAAGGAAATAAAAGGATTGGAAAACATCAACAAGGTTGTCAATGTAGACCAGAGTCCTTTAGGGCGCACTCCTCGCTCGAATCCGGCCACGTATTGCGGTGTATTTTCCGACATACGCAATCTTTTCGCTTCGTTGCCCGAAGCAAAAATGCGAGGTTACGGTGCCGGACGCTTTTCGTTTAATGTAAGCGGCGGAAGGTGCGAGACATGCAAAGGCAATGGATACAAGGCTATAGAGATGAATTTCATGCCGCCGGTATTTGTTCCCTGCGAAACATGTCACGGAAAAAGATATAACCGCGAGACGCTCGAAGTAAGGTTCCGCGGGCGGAGTATCTCTGATGTGTTGGACATGACCATAAACCAAGCGGTCGAATTCTTCGAGAACATACCTTCGATATTGAACAAGATAAAAGTATTGCAGGAGGTAGGACTCGGATATATAAAGTTAGGACAATCTTCCACTACGCTGTCGGGAGGTGAAAGCCAGCGTGTAAAACTTTCGGCCGAACTGTCCCGCCGCGGCACTGGTAAGACTATATACATATTGGACGAACCAACCACGGGATTGCATTTCGAAGACATTAGGGTTCTGATGTCAGTTTTGAACCGTTTGGTAGAAAGAGGGAATACAGTCGTTGTTATAGAACACAACATGGATGTGATTACGCAGGCCGACTATGTTATCGACATGGGGCTTGAAGGCGGCTTTGCCGGCGGTGAAGTCCTGGCTACAGGAACTCCGGAGGAAATAGCAAAATGCGGAATAGGGTATACGTCAAAATATATTTCGCAAGAATTGAAACGTTATGCCCAAAGCACAAAACGAGTATGAAAAGCAAAGAAACTAAGAAAACGAACGTCGCTCGGCTTTTGGACCACGACAACATAAAATATGAGTTGGTTGCCTACGAAGTAGACGAGAACGATTTGAGTGCCGTTCATGTAGCTGAGTCTTTGGGTGAAGACATAAAACAGGTCTTTAAGACAATCGTACTTCATGGCGACAAAAGCGGGAACATCGTTTGCGTAGTGCCCGGCGACGCTGAAGTGGATTTGAAAAAAGCAGCCCAGGTAAGCGGAAACAAAAAATGTTCTCCTCTGCCTTTGAAGGAGCTGCTTCCTACTACGGGATATATCCGCGGCGGGTGCTCGCCTATAGGAATGAAGAAGCATTTTCCCACATATATCGACTCGTCGGCAAGGAATTTCGGCGATATATACGTTAGCGCCGGTGTGCGAGGCATGCAGGTCAGGCTCTCGCCCGATGATTTGGCGCTGATGTCGAAGGCTGCGTTTGCCGATTTGGTATAATGTGAACCAACAACGGAACTTAAAAAGACTAAACTCAATTATTAATTCTTAAAATCAAATTATAATGTTCGAAGGACAACCCAAAGGGCTTTATGCGTTAGCCTTGGCAAATACAGGCGAACGTTTTGGATATTATACTATGCTTGCGATATTTACATTGTTTATGCAGGCAAAGTTCGGTTACGACGAAGGTGAGGCAGCCGGGATATATTCCGGTTTCCTGGCCGGAGTGTATTTCCTTCCGCTTTTAGGCGGCTTCTTGGCCGATAAGTTCGGCTATGGCAAGATGGTAAAGTTAGGTATGGCCATAATGTTTGTTGGCTACCTCTTCCTTGCAATTCCTACCAAGGCCGACGGTATCGGCTTTTGGAGCATGATAGGAGCGCTGACGCTCATTGCAGTGGGTACCGGTCTTTTCAAGGGGAACCTGCAAGTAATGGTGGGAAACCTTTATGACGACCCGCGTTACAGCAGCAAGCGCGATACCGCGTTCTCCATTTTCTATATGGCCATAAACATCGGCGCGATGTTTGCACCTACGGCGGCTACGGCTGTTACTAATTGGATGATGGGCAAGGACGGTTTTATTTACGATGGCCGCGTGCCTGCCATTGCCCACCAGATACTGGACGGAACAAGCACGCCTGCCAACGAGAAACTGTTGCAAGGGCTTATTGACAACCATACGGTTGCAACCAACTTTGCCGGTAGCCTTCAGGACTTCAGCGCGCAGTATATCGACAGCCTTTCGCAGGCTTACAACTACGGTTTCGGTGTGGCCTGCCTTTCGCTCATAGTTTCGGCTCTGATATACTTCTCGTTCCGCACGTCGTTCAAAAATGTGGAAAGTTCAGTCAAGACAAAGCCGGCAACAAGCGATAAAGAAAATACCAAAGTTGAGGAAATCACTCCTGCCGAATCTAAACAGCGCGTTATAGCTCTGATACTGGTATATCTCGTAGTGATATTCTTCTGGATGGCTTTCCACCAGAACGGTCTTACGCTTACATATTTTGCCCGCGATTACACGGCTTCGTCGGTTTCCGGCTTGAGCCGTATGGGCTTCAGCGTGTGGGGACTTGCATTTATAGCGGTATTGGTTTATGCTCTCTTTGCATTGTTCCAGTCGAACACAAAGCGTGCCAAAGCAGCCGCAGCCGTAGTCTCACTATTGTGTGTAGCCGGCGTAGGTACAATCTTTACGACCATGGATGATACCATACAGATTCTCCCGCAGGAATTCCAGCAGTTCAACCCGTTCTTCGTGGTAGCGCTTACGCCGTTCTCGTTGTTGCTGTTTACGTCCTTGGCCAAGAAAGGCAAAGAACCGTCAGCTCCTCGCAAGATAGCTATCGGTATGCTCGTTGCGGCGGTGGCATATTGCATTATGACAGTGGGCAGCATAGGAATGCCTACGCCGGCCGACCTGAAAGCCGACGCAAGCCTGCTTAGCAATCCGGCAAGTCCGAATCTTCTAATTTCTACATATCTCGTTCTGACATTTGCAGAATTGTTGCTTTCGCCCATGGGCATATCGTTCGTGTCGAAGGTCGCTCCTCCCAAACTTAAAGGCGCTATGATGGGTGGCTGGTTCGCCGCTACGGCAGTAGGAAACTATGCCGTGCAGGTAACCGGACGCTTGTGGGGCGATTTGCCACTCGTTGCAATATGGGGAATACTCATAGGTCTGTGCGTGGCAGCGGCAATATTCATGTTCTCCATAATGAAAAGATTGGAACGCGTATGTAATTAATGGAATAACCTTGTAAAAGAGCAAAATACCCTTTGTCTGCGTGTGGACGAAGGGTATTTTGCATATAAGTCTGTAGCTTTGGAGTACTGTTTGTTTTTATCGCCGGCAGTGCTCCTTACAGTTTGCAGCCTATACGGCATGCAAAACAAACATCCGCGGCATCGGAAACCGGGCGCGGGAAACAGACAAAAAGAGCAGTACGGAATCACATCTCATTTTCAGATGGTTACAACTACCTCGGAGAAAAGAAAAAATACAAGGCACATATTTTAAAATATGTGCCTTGTATTTTAAAATATGTCCGACCTATTTTGGGGCTTACTTAAAATTGCGTTCAAAAAGTAACATGTAAAATGGCAATTATAGCGATGTCGTTTTGCATGTTTTCCTGTATGCTTTTAATATGCCTGTCGTTGTTGTTGAAATATATTAAGTATGGCTGTATGTTCGGCTACTTGTCTTTTCTTCCGAAGATTGAGAAGTGTACGTAACGTTTGGGGTGAGACTTCAGGTCTATAAGCAGTTCGTTGGCACTGTTCATGGTTTTGTTCATATTGTCGTACAGTGTTGCGTCGTTCAGTAGCAGTCCGAGAGAGTTGTCGCGGCTGGTGAGACGGTCGTTAAGCGTGTTTGTCATTGTGTTCACGCTTTCAAGTGTGGTGTTAACCTTGTTCATGGTTGCCGCTACGTCCAGGTTTTTCAAGTTTTCGGTTATCTGTTCGGTGTTTTCTCCTATACGGTCCATGCGCTCCGTCAGCCGAGGAATATCGTTGCCCAGCAGTTTGTTCATCTGTGCCGTGGTATATTTAAGGTTCTCGGTAATGTCGCGTGTGTTGCGCAGCGTTGCCGTAAGTGCGGGGTCGGCCAGTATGGCGTTAAGAGAGTAAAGTATCGAGTCGATTTTTGGTATTATCTGTTCCATTGCCGGAAGCATTTTCTCTACTTTCTGTAACGCGCCTTTGTGCATTTCGCCTTTTATAGTATCTCCGGGATTTATGTATCCTGTTTTATCCTGCGGAAGCACGAGGCATATTTTCACGCCTCCAAGCATTTCAGCCTCTATTTCGGCTTTTGTTCCCTGCGGTACGCGCATTTCCTTGTCTAACTCTATGTTTACAGCTACGTGTCCGGGGTTCTGGTAGTTGTATTTTATTTCGCGCACGGTTCCTACCGCGTATCCGTTGGCGTAAACGGGGCTCGATGTTGCTAATCCGAGGATGTCGGAAAATTCGATGTAATAGTTGTTCGAGGTTTTGAATACATTAATTCCTTTGAGGAAATTAAAACCTATGAACAGTAGCACTAACGCTATTATCGCCGTAAGTGCTATTTTGACTTCGGCTGTGAAGTATCTTTTGCTCATAATGATGTTCCTTGTTTGGTTATTGAATTTATTTTTGGTTTGGTAAGTTTTTACGTCTTTGAGTTTTCTGGCGGGTGTGTTTACAATTTACATTTGTGCTGTTTGGTTATGTGTGTCAGGGGCGCTTTTTGTTGTTTAGGAACTCCCGTATGGCTTCTCCCGTATCCATGCGTTCGTTTCCTTTGAATGCTACTATGAATGCGTCGGAATATTTTGCACGTATTTCTTTAAGCTTCCTTTTTGCTTCGTTATAGTTTTCTGTAGGCTCACAGGTGTATTTTGTTATACCTCCTTCCGTATAGCTTTCGAGGCCATTTGCTTCTTTAAGCCTTTTGTCGTTTTTGTTTAGCGGACTGTCAGAAGTAAGGAACTGTATTTTAAACACGGGTACGGAAGAGGTTGCTTTTTCAGCGGGAGTTGATTGCTGCATGTCCTTTGCAGGGCTTTCTCTCGTTTCGACAGTCTGCTCTTTCGAGGATTCTTGTTTGCTTACAAGTTCTCCCAGAACGGATGTGCCGCTTTCCTGCGTTTTTGTTGCATTACTTTCCTGTGTGGCGGGTTTGTTGTCTTGTTTTGCCGCCGCGTCGCCTATCAGTATAATTCCGTCGTCTGTAATGTTTTGCTGCGGTGCCTTGGCTTTGTTTACAGTCGATTCAGCCTTGCTGTTGCCTTTTGTTTCTGCTGCGCCGTTGGCGCTTTGTTTTGTTTCCTGGCTTTTGTCTTGTGCCGCTTTGTTGTCGTTCGTTTCATCGGGTACAGGCGTTCCCGAATCGTCCAGATTCTTATATGGAGGAGTCACACGTTTTTTTCCGTCTTGTGTTTGTTTGTAATCAAGAAACCCTTCGTAAATGGAGCGGGCCAGCTTTTTTACTCCGTTGTCGGAGTTCAGGTATGCTTCTTCGGCTGGTGTAGATATAAAACCTAACTCGGTAAGCACGCTTGGCATGGAAGTTTCGCGTAGAACCAGGAATCCGGCCTGGTGCACTCCCTTGTCCTGGCGTCCGGCGATTTTTACATAATATTTTTGTATGCTTTTTGCGAGGCTTACGCTTTGCTTCATGTATTCGTCTTGCATGAATTCGAAAATGATATAGCTCTCCGAAGAATTCGGGTTGAACTTCGCATACCGTTCGCTATAGTTTTCCTCTACCAGAATAGCCGAGTTTTCGCGCTTGGCCACATCAAGATTGTCGTCGGAGCGTGCCATTCCGAGAGTATATGTTTCTGCTCCGTATGCTATGCGGCCTTTTCTAAGTGCATTTGTGTGTATAGAGATGAACAGGTCTGCTTTTGCACGGTTTGCAATGTCTGCGCGCTCCTGAAGGTTTACGGATACGTCTTTTTTGCGTGTATAAATAACTTTTACGTCAGGACAATTCGCCTCAACCAGTCTGCCGAATTCAAGGGCCACGTTGAGGTTTATGTTTTTTTCCTTGGAGTAGGTGCCTATCGCCCCCGGGTCGTGCCCTCCGTGCCCTGCATCTATAACGAGGGTAAATGTTTTGTCATTGCCGGAAGCATTGGCAGCAGATACCGCCAACAATGCAACAGACAGGTTTATAAACAAGCGTTTTAAGTTCATTTGCAATAAACACCATGCTATTGTGTACAAAAGTAGTGGTTTTTTCTTGTACGAACAAGAATGTGGCGGTTTTATGGCCTTTATGCAAAGCAATGTATGCTTTGTTGTAAGCCAAACTTTGAATCGTTTGTGGAAATTATGTGTTATTTCCCGTAAAGCGTAAGGCTTTCACACGTTATCTATACGCATTGTTTATAAATAGAAATCTTTTGTCAGCATGCTGTATTCTGGCGTCTTGTTCCCGTGAGCATCACACAATGTTAGAGTGTCGGACCTTTCGGGCTCTGTTCTTTTACGCGAGAATTGCAATAGTGCCCTTTTAGGTAGCTTGCCGGGAATCGTTAGTACGTCGGTACGATGTACTAACCTTATGCCCTTTTCCCACGCAAGGTAAATGAACTTCTCTGTTGCTTGTTCCGGCAATATTACAGCCAGTGAGCCTTGTTCTGTAAGTAGCCTTGAGGCAGATTCCAGCAATTCTGTATGCGTTAGTGTCAGTGTTTGACGTGCTATATTCCTGCAGTTATGTTCTGCTGTTCTATTGTTCTCGAAAAATGGAGGGTTTGATACTATAAGGTCGTACTTATCGTTTGTGTAGAATTTCCTTATGTCGCATTTTATGATTTCTACACGGTTTTTCCAAGGGCTGTTATTTGCGTTCTCCTTTGCTTGTATTGCTGCGGATTCGTCAATTTCTATGCCTGTTATATATGCGTCGGAACGCTGCGCGAGCATTATGGCTATTAAACCGCTGCCTGTTCCAATGTCAAGTATGCGGCGAGCCATGTTTGTGTCGCACCACGCCCCAAGCAGTACGCCGTCAGTGCCAACGCGCATTGCTGCCTTATCATGTTTGATACTGAATTGTCGAAATATGAAACAATTGCTTTCCATCGTTTTTAACTGACTTATTGCTTACTGTACTTGTACGATTATAGGTAGGCTCTGTTGCAAAAGTAGAAAATAACTGACAATAAAACTTTAGGTTCATAAAATATAAGTACTTTTGCACAATGGGTAATGTGCCTTGACGCATAGCAACACCCGTTTAATTACATATAGAATCTTATGGCAGAAAATGATAATAAACAGTTTTCGTTGATAGCTGATTTTGACGGAGACGAAGAAAGCTTGTTGAATATTGAAGTAGATGGTGAAATTCCCGTGTTGCCTTTGCGTAACATGGTGCTATTTCCCGGTGTGGTGATACCTTGTACCATAGGACGCAGGTCAAGCTTACGCTTGGTGAAGAATGCTAATAAAACTGGTAAATTTATTGCCGTTACAAGTCAAATAAATCCGGATACGGATGAACCTGATTTTGACGATTTGTATAAAACAGGAACAGTGGCAAGAGTGCTGCGCGTGTTTGAATTACCCGACAATAACTTTACTGTACTGTTGCAAGGATTTGCCAGGTTCAAGTTGACGGAAATCACTTCACACCAGCCTTATCTAAAAGGCAATGTAAAAGTATTGAAAGAATCTATTCCTGCTAAGGATGACAAAGAATTCGTTGCTTTGGTTGACGCATGCCGTGAAATGACGGAGCGTTATTTAAAACAAAACGATACTCTTCATGGGGAACCTATCTTTGCTGTGCATAACATAACGAACAAGATGTTCCTCGTAAATTTCGTATGCACAAACCTTCCGTTCTCAATAAAGGAAAAGAATGAGCTTCTTACCTTATCTTCTTTAAACGAAAGAGCATACAAGCTGTTGGCTATACTGAACCGCGAAGTGCAGTTTGCTGCCTTGAAAGCCGATATACGCAATAAGACACGGGAAGACCTCGACCGTCAGCAGAAAGAGTATTTCCTGCAACAGCAGATTAAAAATATTCAGGACGAATTGGGAGAAACACCGCAAAATCAGGATATAAAGGATCTTGCGGATTTGGCAGCTAAAAAGAATCTACCCGAAGATATAAGAAAATATTTTAACAAGGAATGGGCTAAGTTGGAACGTATCAATCCACAAAATCCGGATTATAATGTTCAGCTTAATTATTTGCAAACATTGTTGTCGCTGCCGTGGGGGGTGCTTACCAAAGATGATACTAATGTAAAACGGGCAAAAGCAGTACTCGACCGCGACCATTATGGGCTGGAAAAGGTAAAAGAGAGAATACTTGAACATCTTGCAGTTCTTACTTTGCGCAAGGATTTGAAATCACCTATAATTTGCTTGTACGGCCCTCCCGGAGTAGGTAAAACGTCTTTGGGTAAAAGCATTGCTTCCGCTTTGAAAAGAAAATATGTCAGAATCTCATTGGGCGGACTCCATGATGAAGCCGAGATACGCGGTCATAGGCGTACTTATATTGGGGCAATGCCTGGGAGAATAATAAAAGGAGTAATAAAGGCGGGAACTAATAATCCGGTTTTCATATTAGACGAAATTGACAAGATAACAACAAATAATTATAATGGAGATCCGAGTTCTGCGCTTCTTGAAGTGCTTGACCCGGAGCAAAACAATGCTTTCCATGATAATTTTCTTGATGTGGATTATGATTTGTCGAAAGTAATGTTCATCGCTACGGCCAATACGCTAACTACTATTCCTCCTGCGTTGTTGGACAGAATGGAGCTCATAGAAGTTAGTGGATACTTAACTGAAGAAAAAATAGAAATTGCCCGCCGTCACCTTATACCAAAAGAGATGAAAAATACCGGGATAGGTAAAGAATATGACATCCGCTTTAGCAAAAAGTCTCTCGAAATGCTTATAGAACGTTACACACGCGAGAGTGGTGTTCGTGAGTTGGAGTTGCAAATAAATAAGATATTTCGTAAGATTGCGTACAGGATAGTGGCAAAAATTCAACCCGATTTTACTGATAAATTGATTCAGCCCGAAGATATAGAAGCCTTGCTGGGAAAACCACCATATCTGCGAGACAAATACCAAGGCAATAAATATGCCGGTGTAGTAACGGGTCTTGCATGGACTTCTGTTGGTGGTGAAATACTTTTTATAGAAACAAGCCTTAGCAAAGGGAAAGGTTCTAAACTTACGCTCACCGGTAACCTCGGCGACGTAATGAAGGAATCTGCAGTGCTGGCTCTTGAATATATTAAAGCTCATGTGGAACTACTTGATATAGATTATAGGATATTCGACCATTGGAATATTCATATTCATGTGCCCGAAGGAGCTACGCCTAAAGACGGCCCTTCAGCCGGAATAACTATTGCTACATCAATAGCCTCGGCTTTAACACAAAGAAAAGTTCGTCCGAATGTTGCTATGACAGGCGAAATAACTTTAAGAGGAAAAGTGTTGCCTGTTGGTGGCATAAAAGAAAAGATTCTGGCCGCCAAAAGAGCAGGAATAACCGACATAGCAATAAGTCAGGACAATAAAAAAGATATAGAAGAAATACCTGAAATATATTTGAAAGGGTTGACTTTCCATTATGTTGAAAATGTTAAGGATGTACTGGAGTTTGCCTTGCTGGACGAGAAAGTGGACAATCCGGTAAATTATACTATTGACGACGAGGAAAAAGAAAACCAAACAAAGCAAGCGTAGAAGTATAATAGGCACAAGAAATGACGTTTGAAGTAAAACATAATGATGCTAAGTCGAATGCACGTGCCGGAGTTATAACTACTGCGCATGGTTGCATAAAGACACCCATTTTTATGCCCGTTGGCACGCAGGCAACGGTAAAGGGTGTTTTGACTCGTGATTTGTTAGATACGGTAAATGCACAAATAATTTTAGGAAATACATATCATTTGTATTTACGGCCAGGAACTGATATTCTCATTAAGGCAGGCGGATTGCATAAATTCAGTTCATGGAATCATCCTATATTGACTGACAGCGGAGGTTTTCAGGTGTTTTCACTCTCGGGAATCCGTAAGCTTAATGAAGAAGGCTGTGAGTTCCGTTCACATATAGACGGCAGCAAACATTTGTTCACCCCCGAAAGGGTAATAGACATAGAACGCGCTATAGGGGCGGATATAATGATGGCTTTTGACGAGTGTACTCCGGGAACGGCAGATTACCAATATGCGCGTAAAAGTTTAGACATAACTTTAAGGTGGCTCGAACGTTGCTACCGTAGATACGAATCGACTCAACCGTATTATGGTTACGAGCAATCACTTTTTCCTATTGTGCAAGGCTGTGTATATGAAGATTTGAGGCGCGAAAGTGCGGAAAATGTAATACAGTACAATGCTGACGGATATGCTATCGGTGGGCTTGCAGTTGGTGAGCCTGCAGATGTAATGTATAGGATGATAGAAGTAGTCAATAGCGTACTACCGCTTAATCGTCCGAGATATTTAATGGGTGTCGGAACGCCGGCAAATATACTTGAGGCCATAGAAAGGGGAGTTGATATGTTTGATTGCGTTATGCCCACGCGAAACGGGCGGAACGCCATGCTTTTTACATCACGTGGTATTATGAACATGCGGAATCAGAAATGGGAATATGATTTTTCACCAATAGACGAGGAAAGCGATTGCTTCGTAAGCAAGTTCTACTCAAAAGCGTATCTGCACCATTTATTTAAAGTAAAGGAACTTCTGGCTTTGCAAATAGCTTCAATGCATAATTTGGCTTTTTATCTGCATTTGGTAACGTCGGCACGGAAGCATATATTACAAGACGATTACACGGATTGGAAATCGTCGGTTATTGACACCATAATGCGTCGGTTATGAAAGTTGGTGCAACTAAAAATGTTGTTGTCCGGCCGTTTTCGTTCCTGGCTAAAATATTCAAGCGTAAAAGCCACGCTGAGAAAGGACGCATGCCGTTCATCGGGCGAATAGACCGTTATATAATAAAGAAATTCCTGGGGACGTATTTCTTTTCGATAGCCTTGATTATGGCTATATCTACGATATTTGATTTTAACGAAAAGATAGATAAGTTTACGTCCTCGAATGCCAAATGGAGTGAGATTGTTTTTGATTATTACATGAATTTCATTCCTTATCTGGCAAACCTTTTCAGCGCCTTGTTCGTGTTTATTTCCGTAATTTTCTTTACAACCAAGCTTGCGGACAATTCCGAGATTATCGCAATGCGTTCTACGGGAATGAGTTTTAAAAGATTGCTTCGCCCATATATGATTTCGGCAACGATAATAGCCTTGCTGTCTTTTGCTTTGGGAGCTTTCGTGATTCCGCACGGTAATGTAGAACGTTTACGGTTCGACCAGCAATATATACACAAGAAGAAAGTCACAACAGCAGAGAATGTCCAGCTGCAGGTAGATACAGGTGTGGTGGCTTTTATACAACATTTTGACAACGATACAAAGACGGGGTATAATTTCTCGCTCGATAAATTCAAGGACAAGAAACTGGTTTCGCATTTGACGGCTGCAGTTATACAGTATGACACGCTGGCTCAAAAACGCTATTTGTGGAAAATAACGAATTACGAGGTAAGAGAACTTCACGGCATGCGCGAGAAGATTTATCATGGCGATAAAATAGACTCGCTTATAATGATGGAACCTTCCGATTTCATGTATTCGCGCAACCAGCAGGAAACGCTGACATCTCCCGAACTGTTGGACTTCATAAAAAAACAGAATATGCGCGGTGCTGCTAACTTAAGTATGTTTGAAGTGGAATTCCACAAACGCATAGCGGCACCGTTTGCGGCATTCATATTGACAATAATCGGTGTGTCACTTTCTTGTCAGAAACGAAAAGGTGGAATGGGACTTTCTTTAGGGATTGGTCTGGCGTTGAGCTTTTCGTATATCTTGTTTGAAACAATTTCATCCACTTTTGCGATAAATGCAGGTTGGCCTCCGTTGTTGTCTGCATGGATTCCAAATGTAATATTCTCGTTTATTGCTCTTGCGCTTTACCGCAAGGCTCCCAAATAACCTTTTCACGCGATAATTTTTTTATATGGATTTTTACGATTTAGATTTAGATGATAAAGTGCTTGATGCCTTAGATGCCATGCGCTTTTCCAAATGTACGCCTATTCAGGAAAAGACAATCCCTTTGATATTGGAGGGGCATGATGTCATGGGTATCGCACAAACCGGAACGGGTAAGACCGCAGCTTATTTGCTTCCTATTATAAATAACCTGTATGTGGGAAACCATCCGAAAGATTCCATTAATTGTATAATAATGTCACCTACGCGGGAACTCGCGCAGCAGATAGACCAGGCCATGGAAGGCTTTTCATATTTCGTTCCCGTATCTTCGGTAGCAGTTTATGGAGGTAACGATGGTGTCCGTTATGAACAGGAACGCAAAAGCCTGCAACTTGGGGCAGATGTTATAATAGCTACGCCTGGGCGGTTGATTTCGCATATACAACTCGAGAACCCGGATTTTTCGCAGGTATCTTTTTTTGTGCTCGACGAGGCCGACCGCATGCTTGACATGGGTTTTTATGATGACATTATTAAGATAGCGAAACTTTTGCCCCCAACGTGCCAGAACATCATGTTTTCTGCTACCATGCCTGATAAAATAAGGCTGTTGGCCCGCACAATATTGCACGACCCCGTTGAGGTTAAGATAGCAATCTCCAAACCGGTTGAGGCCATAAACCAGAAAGTCTGTCATTGCGCCGAATCGCAAAAGACGGCTGTAATAAGAGGCTTGTTTAAAGAAAATCCGTCGCTCGAGAGAGTAATAATTTTTGTGTCCTCAAAGAAAAAGGTAAAAGAACTGGCTTCTTCATTAAAGTCGCTTAACCTTAATGTGGCCGAGATGCATTCCGATTTGGAGCAGGTGCAAAGAGAGAAGACTATGGTTGCATTCAGGAATAACCATATTTCTGTTTTGGTTGCTACGGATATTATTTCGCGAGGAATAGACATAGACGATATATCTATGGTAATAAATTACGATGTTCCTCACGACGAAGAAGATTATATACACCGTATAGGCCGCACGGCGCGTGCAGGCAGAGGAGGAGAGGCGCTCACGCTTGTCAATGCGAAGGACGAACTAAGTTTCCGTAATATAGAAAAATTCATAGGCAAGAAACTTGAAGAATATCCTTTGCCGGCAGGTATGCAGAGGATTAACGAACACCACGTGCGCGTTAATCATGGTGCAAAAGGTGCCAAGAAGGATAATGCCCATGCACGTTCGCAGAAAAACGGCAGAAACTTCCGCAAGCGTCGTGGCGGAGGAAAAGGTCACGGACATTCGGATAAAAGTACAGACGGGCAGCAACGTTGATTGAAATATTTGTGTCTGGTTCAGACGATTGCGTTAACCGCGCTCCGCTTTTTGCGGTAAAAGCGAAGAAAAAAGTTGTGAAAACTTTCTCTAATTGGATAGAAAACTTTAATTTTGCACCGTTTTTAAGCCGATATAGCTCAGTTGGTAGAGCGACGCATTCGTAATGCGTAGGTCCTCGGTTCAAGTCCGGGTATCGGCTCAAATTGATAAATAGGGAGGGGAAGCATACACAACGTGTGCTTCCTTTTATTTTTACATGCGAGCCTGTTCAACCCGTATAGGTCGCCAGGCTTCGGGCTAGTTGCCTGTTTATGCCATGCAGGTTACTTTACGTTTACAACCATGCTCCGCAAAAGGTATATCATCGGGTGTATCAACGAAACAGCCCAAGAATAGGGTGGACATCGCGCATTCAAGACAACTACCCGGCACAACTTGTCAAATATATTCCTAACTTGAATTAATTACTCCAACGGGCAGCTTTTATTCCTCGCTAAGGACGATCAATTGTTCTATATCCTTGTCGTATGCGATGGATTTCCCTTTTATAAGATAGTGCACAGCTTGTTCGATGATAGGGAACGGTACGACAAACCATTCTTTCGGCTTCTTACCGTCTATCGTAATTTGTAACTGGACATCGTTAAATGCCATTGATGCCAAGAAACATGAAGTTGCAGGACTGGAAGCGAAAGCCGACGAGAAACTGCAGGACTTCTATACCATCAAGAAGCGTGGCAACTGGCAAGACCCGATGTTCTTTGCCATGTCTGCCTATATCTACCGCATTGACGAGGGCTTGCAGTTCTGCATCAAAGTCATCCAAGACTTTGCCTATTCAGATTTCGGAGGTCGAGGCGGCAAGCATGGTGACATCTTCTGGGACAACGAGTCATACGCTATCAAACACTACCTAAAGATGTTTGCCGAACTAGCCAGAGCCACCTTGAAGCAGGTAGCGGACTGGTTTGTCTGGCTGGCAAGCACCTTGGGCAGGTTCAATGCCAACGAACTCAGACGTGCCGACCATGAGGTCCACGACATTGCCGATGGCAGATATGATGGGCGAATACAGAAGTACCAGCAAGGACTTACGAGATAGGTTAATGTCACAAAGACCCTCCCCGTTACTTGCAGTAGCAAGCAAACGGAGAGGTATGCTTATTGGTACTGGTGCAATTAACTATAGCCCACCATCAACTACCCAGATATGCTTTTCGTTGTCGTTTCTGATAGCGATGTGCTTCTGCTCTTGTTTCCCATCGGGATGCGACAAGGTGTAGAACACATAGGTGCCAACATAATCGCCATCGCGACGTTCTTTGAATTCTGAGACTTTACATCCTTTCATATTCTCGCTCAGCGCGGGGAGTACGCTCTTGTAATATACAAGTGCTTCACTGGCTTGGCTGTTGTCGGCGCTGATGATGGCTTGGAGTATGCGCTGGGCGGCTTGTGTAGCAGTCTCATTTTGGAGTTTGCTGAGTCTGTCATCGGCTGTCGAAGATGTCATTTCTGTTACATCCGTCCATTGAGTGTCAGGGATTTGAATGAGATTGACACGACTCATCATGACGTTATATTGGATATTATTGATATGAAGCAGGAGGGTCTTCTGGCCATCATTGACAACCCAGAGCTTGACAAAGCGCAGCAGCCCGTCGTTTTTTGTGAATACATTCTCCACTTCCACCTCACAATCCCCCATCTTGCCAGTCTCAAGCAGTTGTTGCAGGTCGCTGTTTTTCTCTGTTCCCTTGAATGTCAAGGTGATGGTTGAATCACTTTCTGTGCGTATCACTTCGTTCTTCTTGGAAAAATCGATGGCAGATTTCTGCATAGTCAGCAGACGCTCGGGGTAGAGCAGGTTGATAAAGTATTCTAGGAAATTGGCAGCACGAGGCCCTTTTACGTAGAGCGCGTTAGGAACCCACATATATTGGTTCTGGCCGTCGAATACGATAACACGCCCATTCTGTTTCTCTACACGATAGAACACGCTGTCATTCTGTCTAAGGAGTCCGATGTCTATTCTCGCGAAGTCGGCTTTTGGGTCGAAATAAGCAAAGTTGTCATTGGACGTTGTGCGGGCATAGACTGCCATTTGGAAACTGCCCACATTCTGCACACTTTTAATCCACTGCTCAAAGAGTTGGCCGCGTGGAGTCTCGGCCACAGCGGATGTGGAGAAAAGGTGGCTCCAACCGATAAAGAATCCCAGGAGGAACACTGCGGCGGCAGCGATGGGGCGCCAGAGATGGTGCTGCTTGCAGACTGGTCTGCTGATAGATGGTTGGGCAGATGTCTCCTGTGGTTGTAAGGCATTAAACGCTTCGGCCAGTTCTTCATAATAGGCCTTACATTCGGGACACTCAGCCATGTGTGCCTTACATTCTGCCTGCGTCTGCATGTCGATTGTGGTATCAAAAAGGTCAACCACCTTATCTTTAAATTCCTTGCAATTCATAGTCAATGTACTTTTTAATGTTAATGATTCGTTTGTTTCATTGCCTTGCGGATTTTCTCCAGTCCGTAGAGAAAACGAGATTTCACCGTGGGCAGGGGTAGAGAAAGAATCTCGGCTACATCAGCAAAGCTGTTGTTTCCATAGATTCGAAGACGTATGACCTCGGCCTGTTCCTCTGGGATTTCCACAAGTAGCTTGGCAATTCGTTGGTAGTCCGATTCGTCGTTTTCCGTTGGGAGATCTGCTATGTCAAGGCGAGCGTCCAAGGGTATTGTCCTGAGTTTTCCCAACGCAGTAAGTCTTGAGGAACACAAGTTAGAGAGTACACGAAAGATATAGTTGCGCCAGTCTCTCACTTCAACGCTCTTCCCATCAGAGAATTTTGAGCTGATTTTAAGGAAGGCATCTTGCAGCGCATCTTTCGCATCGTCTATATCACCAAGACGGTAGCAGGCATACCTCATCAAGTGCGGTTGTTCCTGTTGAAAGTGTTCAGCGAGTTCTTTCATTTTGATGTCGTTTTATGTATTCATTATCTTTACGTTTTTGAGATGCATCTGACATAAAGACTCTAAAAGTCCGAAAAAGATTTAAATGAAAGACATTTTTTCAAAAGAAGGGCGAGAATGTACACAATTTCCATCCTCGCCCGCCTTGTATAATTGTGCCTATCGCCACAGGGGCTCGTTCTCCCACCCACGGGGAAAGCCCATTGCTACGGTATCAATGGCCGGGTAGTCGGCAAGAAGTGAATCAATCTTGGCCTTCATATCGTTGTTCGGCGAAATGATGTTTAGGAAATACTTGATAATGCAAAGGTCAAAGTAGATGCGGAGTGTATCAGTGGGCAGAGTTATCCAGCTGCCAGCCATTCGATTTGGAAGCATTGGACGTATGGTGTTTTGCTTGTTCCACACACGGGCATGATGGCAACATGAGTTGCGGGTTAGAGTAACAATGGTAAGCCACGACTCAAAAGGTGCCACCTGCAAGCCAAATCTACGAGCAATGCTTTTCTTGATTCGGGCAACCTTGATGTTACTGAATATATTGGTGATAACTCCGAAGGGAAGCACTTCTGCCAATATCCAGGCTGGAGGGTACGCATCAGAATAGGTCTGTTTGAAATGAACAATGAAATCTTCGCGTGAGCTATGAAGCTCGGCATCAATCAAGTCCATTGTACGACAGAACTTCCCTGCATCAATGAAATTGCTGCAATCAGTCATCCAGAACGGATTACCCGTCATGGCACTGCCGATATTGACGATTGCGCTTCGCACTGCAACCTCAATCTTTTCTATCTCATTGAAGATAAGCAGTCGAAGTTTCTTGTCGAAACGATAGAGCATCATCACTTGACTAAACGTTGCGCTCGGTTTATAGCGATGTTGCTCCTTCGGCATCTATAGCAAAGGATACATATAGGCTGACAGGCTGTAATAGCCAATATATTCGAGATAACTCTCAGCCTTGGAAGTATCTGTAACTGTCAACCCTCTTGACTGCAAGAGACAGACAAGATCGTGCGCACTGGTGTACGGCTTCTGGAATGGGATTCAGTTACTCATTGTATAAAAATAAAACGACCCGCACATTTGAGCATCGTTGAGAGGCTTGGTGGGTTCTGGTGGTGTAAAGGTACTGTTTTTATTTGGAATAACCGAACTTTTTTGAAGAAAAAGAATAAAGTTAGCCTAAGAAATCGTCATTTTACATTAAAGTGCCATTCTTTTCCCTGCCTTTTTGAATCAATTCTGCACCAAAGATTATCTGTCTGGCGACACATAAACATTAGATAATCCGTTCACACTCGACAAAGCAAAAGTAAACTATTGTTTTGCTCTCGCTTAATCACGGAATTGGTACGATTGACAATCAGAAATTCTGTTCATGACTTTGAATTATTAACCGACCTTGTCACACAGTTACTTAGCGCAACCGAGGTACAAGGTCAGTATAAATGCCCCCATTTTGATGCTTTATCTTCTCTTCTATGGAACACAAGCATTGCCTATTTCAATATGCATTCCTGTAATCCGTTCTAATTCACGCTTGTATCTCGCAATCCGTTTTTCGAGTAATACTTTCTCGTCTATACCTACTTTTTCCGGATTATAAGTTGTCTGGTTTGCAACCATGGCAAAGAATATCTCAGCGACCTTGTGGGCGGTGGCAATGACTGCGGCTTTACCTCCGGCCCGTGAACGTATCCTGCGGTAGAAGTTTCCCAACAGGTTCTTCGCATTGGCGAGCGAAGAAGCGATACTTCTAAAAATCAATCCGACATTGTTCCGACGGTGTGGCACGTGGCTTGATATTCTTTTCCCTCCTGATATTTTGGTATTCGGTGCGATGTTGCACCAACAGCAAAACTGTTTGGAAGATGGGAACTTCCGGGTAAAGTCGTGTCCCAACTCACTCATCAGTCCAAGTGCGGTCAGGTGGCTTATTCCGGGTATCTCAAAGACATTCACTCCCCACATGTCATATGCCTTTCTTTCCACATCGAAGCCTACATTCCGTTTACGCTTGTGATAGTCACGACGTTTTTTCGTCGGACTGTATGACGGACGCCCTGTTCCGGCAACCTCCGTGCGATAGTTTTCCATAAGTTTCTCCAGTTCCGTGTCGCATCGGTCAAGTTGGGAGCAAAAATGCTTGAAAGTGTCATAGTTTTGCCTGAGGACAAACAGGAGGTCTTCTTCCCAGTTGCCCTCAAGCGCCTTGGCTATTTCCTCTTTCGGAGTCTTGCACTGGATGTCGGCCAAGTCCGCAAGTTTCTTGGGGTCACGTTCACCTGCAAGAATGGCCTCGATGATACGTATGCCGGATTTTCCCGTAATGTCAGACAGGACAAGCGTAAGTTTTATGTTCATCTGCTGCATGGCTTTCTGCATACGCAGGACTATGCTTGAAGCCTCACGGGAGAGGGTGTCACGATGACGGGTGAGTGTCCTCATCCGTTTGGCGTCGTTGTGCGGTTGGAAACTTGCCTTGAGCAACCCGTACTGGTGCAGCAACATCAGCCATTCGGCATCCGACTCGTCGGTTTTCCTCTCCGTTATGTTCTTCACGTCCCTTGCGTTGGTCAATACGACATCCATCCCGTCCTCCTGAAGACGGCAGAACAGCGGTATCCAGTAAACCCCGGTGGATTCCATTGCGACTGTCTTTATGCCGCACTCTCTGAGCCATGCCGAGATGGCGTGCAGGTCGGATGTATACGCTCCGAACGCGCGGTTGTTGTCCTTGGAGCGGTCGACAGGGACGCAAACTTGCATGATACCGTCCGCGATGTCTATCCCCGCCGCATCGGGATTGACTATCCGAAGTTCCGCACCTTTGGCCGTCTTGACTTTTTTTGCTTTCTTTGCCATGATAATAATTGTTACTGTTGTTGATGGATAAAGGCATAAGCCATGTCCTGTCAATGAGCATTCTTCTATACGGCCTCCGACGACCAATCTTCAATTCGCAGGACAAGGAGCCATACTCTTTTGTGGAATTAAAAGCCCAAGAAAAAACCGGCTTGCTTCTTATGCCTACAGCAAAGGTAACTAAAAACGTTTCTGCCGCCGAAGGCGGTGGAAACGTTCTGTGTTCCATTCTGATTTCAATCAAAACAAAGGCTTGGCTTTACTCTTTTCGGCAGGTCTGATTGTTTGTGCCACGTCCCTGTTCCTGAATGTCCGTCTGGCTGAACGGATGGGGCAGTTGCAGGACAACGACATGAAATACCGTTATCTGCTGATGCAGGGACAAGCGGACGGCAATACCCTTGAAAGACTGGAGAATAAGTTCAAGTGGCAGCGGGACGAGCGTTTTATCCGCAACCTGACGGATTCGGTACTAGATTTTGAGGAACGTTGCCGCAGGCAGGCGGAAGCCTTGGAACGGGCAAAGCTGCTTAATGAGCAGGCTGAGCAGTTGAAAAAGGAAGCTGATAGGTTAGGAAATCAGTAAATAGCAAAAAGCCGAGGTGAAGGATAAGTCCCATAACTTCGGCTTTTGAGTTTAATAGTTATACGTAATTCAAACAGACTATTTTTTTTAGACAAGCCTTGACCATCGTCAAGGTTTATATGATATTTTTCACGAAAAAAGAAAAGTGAAATCTTATTGTTAAGTTTTATTTTATATTTGCGCCGCTTAAAAGGAAAACAAATATATGTAGAACAAAAAACTACTTTTTATGGCAAACTTATCAAAAGAAGGCAATATTCAACATAAACTTGGATTTGCCGGGTTACTCATCACATTGGGTATTGTTTTTGGTGACATTGGAACATCGCCACTCTATGTTATGAAAGCCATCATTCATACTGGAGAAGCTCTTGATGAAAATTATGTTTTAGGCGCATTGTCTTGTATCATATGGACGCTTACTCTTCAGACTACGGTGAAATATGTGCTGGTGGCTCTCCGTGCCGACAATAACGGGGAGGGTGGCATACTTGCGCTTTATGCCCTTTTACGCCGCCACAGAAGAAGGTGGATTTACATCATTGCCATTATCGGTGCGAGCACTTTGCTTGCTGATGGTATTATCACTCCAGCCATTACGGTCACAACTGCCATAGAAGGACTTGAAAGTATCAGTCCGCATCTGCCTGTGATTCCTATTACACTGACCATTATTACCATTATATTTTTCGTTCAGCGTTTTGGTACAGAAAATATAGGACGGTCATTTGGCATATTTATGCTACTTTGGTTCCTGCTTCTTGGAATCGCCGGAGCTATCAGTCTGACTTCCTATCCTCAAGTATTCAAGGCATTCAATCCTTACTATGCCATACGGTTATTAGTGGAATCCCCCCACTGGTTTCTGATATTGGGTGCCGTTTTCTTGTGTACCACTGGTGCAGAAGCCTTATACTCTGATTTAGGGCACTGTGGCAGACGAAATATTACGGTCAGTTGGATATTTGTAAAGGTGATGCTTATTCTAAATTATTTGGGGCAAGGAGCGTGGGTATTGCATCATCCGGAAAGTGCAGAAGGTACAGTGAACCCATTTTATTCAATCATGCCACAAGAAATACTGTTGTTTTCCATAGCAATGGCTACTGGGGCAGCTATTGTTGCGAGCCAAGCTCTAATAAGCGGTTCATTTTCCATATTGAGTGAAGCTATGAACTTGAATTTCTGGCCTCGTATGCGTATTAAGCACCCTACCAACGTAAAAGGTCAGTCATTTATTCCAATGGTAAACCTTGTAATGTATATTGGAGTAATATTTACTATATTGTTGTTTCGAGATTCCACCCACATGGAAGCCGCTTATGGACTTGCCATAACTATTACAATGTTGATGACAACATTGTTGTTGGGATTCTATTTGCATATGCATAACATTCCACGCATTCTATCAATACTGTTTGTCGGCGGATATTGTGTTATTGAAGGTATTTTCCTTGCTGCAAACCTGTCCAAATTTATGGTCGGAGGTTGGTTTACGCTGTTAATAGGTGGATTATTATGTTTTATCATGTTTGTATGGGTAAGTGCCGACAAAATTCGTCGAAAACATATGTCTTCCAAACGGTTAAGTGAATACTACAACATTATTTCTGATATTAAGGCGGACGAAAGCATATCCAAATATGCTTCTAATCTTGTCTATGTGAATCATGCAGACAAAGAAGGTTGTGTGGACGATAAATTGTTGTATTCCATAATTAATAAGCAGCCTAAACGGGCAGATCATTATTGGCTTATTAACCTTGAATTTGTGGATACACCAGACACACTTGAATATAATTGTTCCACATTAATAAAAGGGACATTGTTTAGTATAACCATGCGTATAGGTTTTCGTATAGAACCGCGCGTGAGCCTTTATTTACGACAAGTAGTTGATGACCTTGTTGCGGATGGTGAAGTAGAACTAACAAGCTCTTATCCTTCATTGCATAAGAATGGCATACCGGGTGATTTTCGCTTTATTATTATCCACCGGATATATTATCCTGAAGATTCCCGTAACCGCCGACAAAATTTGCTGATGAGCCTTTATGCCTTAATTAGAAAGATAGGCATTGGAGAACCGAGTGCGTTGGGGCTTGACACATCGGTTGTTGTTGTCGAGCGTGTACCGTTAATTATAGCTAATAGGGCAAAACATATTCGTCGTATAGAGCGGATTAAGCCTGAAAAATGCGATAATGATGCTAATATAGTCTTGGAAGAACAGAATGTATCATAAGTGACTTGCTATAATTATCGTCTGCATTTACGGTTTAGTTCTGTCTTTTGTATATACATCCAAACTAACCTAAACCTATTCTTGTTGGCAGTAATAAACGTGCTGGCTTTACTCTTTTTGAACAATCACACGGTTGCCGATGCACAAATAGGGACTGATGCTGTCTGCCTTTATTACTTTTCCATTGGTGAAAATGGACTTGGTATTTTTGTTGTCTTCATTGCCAACGCCAATAACAACCACAGTTACACCTGCGTTGTGCTTGGCATTATTGCTTCATTTAAATGACGTATAGGCAAAAGTTATTTCTTCTTTACGTTTTAAAATTAATGGCCAAAGAACTGCTGTTTGTTCGCCTTGGCAGATGGAATTGGTGCTGACAAAGGCGAATTTAGATTTCGAACCGTTGATATACCCGGAAGCAAGATTGAACCATATAGCGATGTAATCCGATATCTTGCAATTCTTGATGTTTCTGAAAACCTCTGTAATTTCCTCTTTTTGTTCTTTTGTTTGGAGTTCGCTTCCTAGATACGGCGGATTTCCCATCACATACACTTCCTCTTCAGCTGTGTGTGGGCATACCTCATTCCAGTCTATCCGGCACGCATTGCCGCAAACGATATGCCCGCTCGGGCGCAAGGGCAATGCTTCGGTATGCACGTCGAGGACGGATTGGAACTTGTTGTTCATTTGGTGTTCGGCGAGCCAGAGCGAAAGCGTGGCGGTGTCGCAGGCAAAATCGTCAATCTCTATGCCATAGAACTGTTGCAGGCTGATGTTGGAGAACGGTATTTCGAGTGCGTTGAGCCTGCGCAGTTCCTCCCAAATGCGGATTTCGAGTTCACGCACGCACTTATAGCTTACAATAAGGAAATTGCCGCTGCCGCAGGCGGGGTCGAAGAATTTAATATTGCCGAGTCGTGCCAGCAGGCGGCGCAGCCGCTTGATGTCGCTCGTGTCGCGTGCCACGTTGAACTCTTCATACAACCCGTCGATGAAGAGCGGGCGGATTAGCTTCATGATGTTGGGCACGGAAGTGTAGTGCATTCCTAATCCGGCGCGCATTTCGGGCGTGACCACGGCCTGTATCATCGAGCCGAAGATGTCGGGGTTGATGTCCTTCCATTGGAAGTCGCCGCACTTTATCATCAGCACGCGGGCGCGGCGGCTTAATACGGGTACGGGCACGCGCTTCTCGAACAACGCGCCGTTGACGTAAGGGAACATGGAATACTGCTTGGGCAATGTGCCGCGCACGGCCGGGTCGTTGGTGGACATGGCAAGGAAAGTCCGGTCGATGAACTCCGCCAGGTCGTGCCCGTCTTCCGCCGTATGCTGCTTGATAGAGTTGGTGAACAGCTGCGGTTCGGGGAACAGGTTGGTGTCTTCGGCAAAATAGCAGAAGAGCAGGCGCGACGTGAAGATGTTCAGGTTGTGCATCTCCGTCCGGTCCTTGATGTCGTTGTGGCGGCGTACCTCGCCGAAAATCTTGGCCATCAGTCCGGCTGACTTCACGTCGGCTTCCGCCTCTTCTGTGTTGCGTATCTTCTCTATGCCCGCAAGCGGGTAGAAGAAGTCGAAGTCTTTCCACATAAGCCCGACTTCGTTTTCGTAAATGTCCTGTTCCTTGGGGTCGAGGGTTAAAATCGCCTGTCCGTCACTTACCACGTAAAGTCGCGGTGAATGTTTCGCAATCTTCGGGTCGGCCTGCATGGCTTTGATTCCATCGTGAAATCCCGGTTCGCCTTTTGGCCTGTAAGCAATAATGCCCGGAACAAGCACGGTGCGCCCGTCCTTGGCCTTGTTGCCCCGTCCTTAATTTCCATACACAAACGTAACACATAAAATTAATTATGCAAATCGTTGCGGCAAAAAGGGCACATACGTTTGCCGCAGCATTACGCAGGTTGGAAACAGGGATGAAACCGGGCAACCTCAATGTGTTTTTTGATATTGCCGGCAGGCAGAATCCGGCACGCAATAAATAAATCCCACAAACGTGCGGATTTGTTTCTCCTTGTCCCGACGCGCGCGTGTTTTTGCAGTGGGTGCGGATGTGTGCGGAAACTATGCTGTTCTTTTTGTCTGCATTTAACAAACGGCGAAAATCTTAGTATTCATGCGGGTTTGGAGGGGGCTGAAAAAACAAGGCACATATTTCGAAATAGGTCGGACATATTTTAAAATTCCTCGGACATATTTTTTCTTTTCTCCGAGAGGGGTAAAAAACGGTGTTCAAGTTTTAACATTTTAAGACTTCGGGCAAGCTGCACGGAGAGCTTGCCCATGCAAGCTTATAATTGACGGCCATTAACATGGTGCGTCCTAACAACCTGCTCAGCTTAAAGACGGAGCGCATTTTTTTAGGCTTTGTTCTTTATTATTCGGCTAAAAAGCAGTAAATTTGCAGCCGACTTTGGTTGCGGACGGCCTTGTGGAAGCAAAAACGGGAACAGGTCCGCCCGATTTACCGGATTCGCAACAAAGAAAAACAGAGCAATGCCGTGAATATGAACCGCTGCATTATAAACATAAAGGCTTTGGCCGAAAGCAACGGACAAAATGAAGTCCTGCATTTGGATGATACTTTCTTCGAGAGTTTCGACTCTTCTGAAATTGCGGGAGGAAATATAGAAGTTTCCATAAAATCGTCTAAACTTGCTGAAGCAAATGTTTACTCTGTAACGTTGAATATTAAGGGCACGGTAAAAATTCCCTGCACACGCTGTCTCGACATGATGGACTTTGAAGTTAACTTGGCTGATAGCGTGGAAGTATGTGCAGGCAGGCAACTGAACGACGAAGAACGGGACGAAGGCAAGCCTGCTGCATTGATTACAGGCGATTGCGACATGTCGGAACGCATTTTCGAGACAATTTCGCTCAACATACCGATAGTGCATTGCCACCCCGAGGGACTTTGTAACAAGACAATGATAGAAAAACTCAACGAACATTCGGCGAGTAGAATAGATGAAACAATAAATTAAAAAATAACAGAAATGGCACATCCTAAAAGAAGACAATCGAAAGCACGCACACTCAAGCGTAGAACTCATGATAAGGCCGTAGCCCCGACATTGGCAGTATGCCCGAATTGCGGCGCATGGCATGTATATCACACAGTATGCCCTGAGTGCGGTTACTATCGCGGAAAGCTCGCTATAGAAAAAGAAGCAAACGCTTGATTTTAAATGACGATGGGAAAAATTAATGCTGCAATTACAGGAGTAGGCGGCTATGTTCCCGAATATGTGCTGACAAACGATGAGTTGTCGCGCATGGTCGACACGAACGATGAGTGGATAATGACACGAATCGGTGTCAAGGAACGCAGAATCCTGAATGAAGAAGGCCTGGGCACCAGCTATATGGCGCGCAAGGCCGTAAAACAGTTACTGGAACGCACCAACACCGACCCGGCAGAGATAGATTGTATCATTGTCTCCACCACGACTCCCGATTATCATTTCCCGTCTACGGCGTCTATTGTTTTAGGGCGTTTGGGACTTGTAAATGCCTTTGCCTTTGACTTCTCGGCAGCTTGCTGCGGCTTCCTGTATTCAATGGACATTGGAGCAAGTATGATTCAAAGTGGCCGTTATAAGAAAGTCGTAGTAGTGGGAGCTGACAAGATGTCGTCTATGGTAGACTATACCGACCGCGCAACATGCCCCATATTCGGTGACGGCGCCGGAGCTGTGCTTCTCGAGCCCACAGAAGAGGATTACGGCCTTATGGATTCTTACCTCCGCACGGACGGCAAGGGGCTTCCTTTCCTGTGCATGAAAGCCGGTGGCTCGGTATGTCCTCCGTCGTACTTCACAATCGACCATCACATGCACTACCTGCACCAGGAAGGCCGTACCGTATTCAAGTTTGCCGTTACTCACATGAGTGATTCATGCGAATTGATAGCCAAACGAAACAACTTGGACAAAGATAACATAGCATGGATTATTCCTCACCAGGCAAATGTAAGGATAATCGAAGCTGTAGCAAAGAGGCTCGACCTTTCTATGGACAAGGTTATGCTGAACATACAGCGCTATGGCAATACTTCGGCAGCAACGCTTCCGCTGGCTTTGTGGGACTATGAAAAGCAGTTGAAGAAAGGCGACAACCTTATATTTACTGCTTTCGGAGCAGGATTCGTATGGGGCGCTTCATATTTGAAGTGGGCTTACGATTATCAGCCTGCCAAGTAAATTGACGTATAAAATAACATCGTTGGTGCGATAACTTGTCGGAAAAACTTTCGATGTTGTTCGCAAAAGAATAAGACCCCCTCGGTAAAACCTCAATAGTTTGAGAATAACGAGGGGGTTTTGGTAACATCAGCGCAGCTTTTGCTGGCATATTAAAACGCAGCTCTGCTAAAATACAGTTATTAGTTTATGCACAAAGCCGGTTTTGTTAATTTAGTGGGAAATCCAAATGTAGGCAAGTCCTCGCTTATGAACCTTTTTGTAGGAGACAGGATTTCCATTGCAACTTTTAAAGCGCAGACCACACGCCACAGAATATTGGGAATACTTTCCTCGGATGATTACCAGATTGTATTTTCGGATACTCCCGGAGTGTTGAAACCAAATTATAAGTTGCAGGAAGCAATGCTGGCTTTCTCCCTGTCTGCATTAGAAGACGCCGATGTGTTGTTGTACGTTACCGACACGATAGAAGACAGTTCGAAAAACAGCGATTTCATAGAAAAGGTAGAAAAGCTGAACATTCCAATTCTTGTGCTGATTAATAAAATAGATCTTACGAACCAAGAGAATTTAATCTCACTGGTAGAGCAGTGGCACGAGCGTTTACCAAAAGCGGAAATATTCCCCGTTTCGGCAAAGGCAAAATTCAATACCGATAAAGTTTTGGAGCGGATAATAGAACTGTTGCCCGAATCGCCTAACTATTTCGATAAAGACCAGCTTACAGACAAGCCTTCAAGATTTATAGTTTCTGAAATACTTCGTGAAAAGATATTGTTGTATTACGACAAGGAAATACCGTACTCAACAGAAGTCGTGGTAAATGAATTTCATGAAGAAGATAAAATAATACATATCAGTGCTACTATATACGTTGAGCGCGAAAGCCAGAAAGGCATAATAATAGGCCATAGAGGTATCGCGTTGAGAAAGGTAGGAATGGAAGCAAGACGAGACATAGAGCGTTTCTTTAACAAGAAAGTTTTTCTGAAAACGTTCGTAAAAGTTGATTCCGACTGGAGAAATTCCGACAAAGAATTAAAGATGTTCGGCTATGACCCGAATTAGTTATATTGATTTTTAGTAACCGAAAGATATTATTTATATGGGAAACCTTGTAGCAATAGTTGGCCGCCCCAACGTAGGTAAATCAACATTATTCAATAGGCTTACGGAAACCCGACACGCTATTGTAAGCGAAGAGGCCGGAACTACGCGCGACCGTCAGTACGGTAAAGTCGTGTGGAATGGCAAAGAGTTTTCCATTGTTGACACTGGAGGATGGGTTGTAAACTCAGATGATGTTTTTGAACACGAGATACGAAAGCAAGTAGAGATAGCTACGGCCGAATCGGACGTAATATTATTTGTCGTAGATGTCAACAACGGTATAACAGATTTGGACATGGAGGTTGCAAACATCCTTCGCCGGGCAAAAACTCCTGTCATATTGGTGGCAAACAAGGTTGATGACAACAACAAAGACTATTTGTCGGCCGAGTTCTACAGGTTCGGCTTGGGAGAGCCGCATTCCATTAGCGCGGCAACAGGAAGCGGAACGGGGGACCTGCTGGATGTTATTTTAAACACGTTAGGCAACAACGACGCAGAGGAAGCTGAAGATGACATTCCTCGCTTTGCCGTAGTGGGTCGTCCTAATGTAGGCAAAAGCAGTATAATAAATGCGTTTATAGGCGAAGACCGCAACATTGTCACCAATATAGCAGGCACAACGCGCGACGCTGTTTCTACCCGCTATAACAAGTTCGGCTTCGATTTCTACCTTGTGGATACGGCCGGCATTCGCAAAAAGAACAAGATAACGGAAGATTTGGAATATTACAGTGTTTTGCGTTCCATTAGAGCCATAGAGCAAGCCGATGTCTCGATTTTGATGATAGACGCTACCCAAGGTATAGGAACACAGGATATGAATATATTCCAGGTAATACAAAAGAACAGCACCGGCTTGGTCGTGGTAGTGAATAAGTGGGATTTGGTAGAAGACAAGTCGCGCGAGGTACAAAAGCATTTCGAGGACGCTATACGCGAGAGAATGTCCCCGTTTACCGATTTCCCGATAATCTTTGCTTCAGCGCTTACAAAACAACGCATATTCAAGGTACTCGAAACAGCAAAGGACGTTTTCATAAATCGCCGTTCGCGTGTTTCTACGGCAAAGCTGAACGATGTCATGCTGCCAATCATAGCCGAGACGCCTCCGCCTGCATTAAAAGGAAAGTACATTAAAATAAAGTATTGCACGCAGTTGCCGAACACAAGGGTTCCTTCGTTTGCCTTTTTTGCAAACTTACCGCAGTATGTAAAAGAGCCATACCGCAGATTCTTGGAAAACAGGATACGCGAAAACTGGAATTTGTGCGGCACTCCTATAAATGTCTACATCCGTCAAAAATAATGCGAATGAAAAAGTGTAAGTTTTGGCTGGCCCTTTTATCGCTCGCACTTGTCGTGTCGTGTGGCGACGAAAAGAAAGTAGAGAAACATTCCAAGCCGGAGGATGTTGTGTTGGCGGCATATAACAATCTGATTAAGGGCGAATATGAGAAATATGTTATGAACGTGCAGTCGTGCGACAGCATAACGGAAAAATACCGCAAAAGTCTCATAACCGCGGCCAAGCAATTCATGGCAAAGGAGAAAGAGGAGAATGGCGGCATAATAAGCGTGAATGTAGTTGACGCAAAGACCAATAAAAGTGAAACATACTCGCTCGTAATGCTAATTTTAAATTACGGAGACAGCACGTCCGAAGAAGTAGCCGTTCCTGTTGTGAAAGTAGGAGAGTCCTGGCGGTTGAGATAATTACCGTGGCGTATAAAAGATAAGATTTGCAGACCAAGTGCAGTAAACGCGGAGGTCTGCAATTTTTTATGCCTGTATGGAAAGTTACTAAAATGGATAGTGCCGCTTTTTCCGGAGTATCGAAAAACGCGCTTTTTTGTGTCGGAATATAGGCCAAAGAAACACGGTTTTTAAGGTCTTGAAATGAAAACTGAAACACAACTTATTATGCCCCCTTGGGAGAAAAGAAAAAATACAAGGCACATATTTTTTCGCACCAGAAAACCGGGGTTAAACAAAACAGACAAATGCGGAATAAAAACAAGCGGATTTTATTTTTTGTTTTTATAATGCGCGATTCGGTTCGGCATAGTCAAATTTGGAAACATTTGTTTCCGTTTGTCTCTGCACTCACCTTTTGCTGATTCCGTAACACGCATAGAATTAATGTCGATGCCGAGCCTGGAGAATAGTCCTGCGTGTGACAAATTAACCGGACTGGCTCATTTTGCCATATCCGCAGGTACAAAAGAAAGGGTGGACCGGTTAACAGAACAGTTGCGAAGCGACGGATATGCCGTATTGGGTGAGCCAAGGTTTACCGGAGACGGGTATTATGAGAGTGTGGTGGCCGACCCTGAAGGCAACCGTGTTGAAATAACAATATGATGTGGTGTTGCGGGGTATTACACGCTTAAACGTGATGTTAGTGCTTGGTTTATTGGGAATGGTGTTTGCTTGTGTGTTACTGTCGTTTTTACGCACGTGTTACTTCATTTCTTTCATCTCGGCGCTCTTAACTTTACGGAACAGGTCGGAAGCAAAAATGAAGTTGTTCAGTTGCTTGTTTTCAGATGTCATTACGTCGTCTTTCGTACCCTGCCATTCTTTGCGGCCATTGTAAAGGAAAATGATGTTTTCGCCTATGTCCATAACGGAGTTCATGTCGTGCGTATTGATAATGGTCGTTATGTTGTAGTCTTTCGTAATACCGTGTATCAGGTCGTCTATGACGAGCGACGTTTTCGGGTCGAGTCCCGAGTTTGGCTCGTCGCAGAACAGGTAGCGCGGGTTCATCGAAATGGCGCGCGCTATGGCCACGCGCTTTTGCATACCCCCGCTTATCTCGCCCGGCATTTTGTTTTCGGCTTCGAGCAGGTTGACACGCTCGAGACAGCTTAGCGCCTTGCGTTGCCTTTCTTTGTATGACTCGTTTGAAAACATGTCCAACGGAAACCTTACGTTGTCTACCACCGACATCGAGTCGAACAAGGCTGCACTTTGGAAAATCATTCCCATTTCGCGGCGCAGGGCAGTACGTTCGCGTTTTGACATGTCTATGAAATTTCTGTCGTCGTATAGGATTTGCCCGCTCGTAGGAGTCAGTAGGCCGACGATACATTTCATCAGTACGGTTTTGCCCGAGCCGCTTTGCCCGATGATAAGGTTTGTTTTGCCTTTTTCGAAAACCGTGCTTATGTCCTTGAGCACTTCTTTGTCTTCGAAGGATTTGCTTATGGATTTGAGTTCTATCATATCAGGAAAGTAACTGTGTGAGGAATAAATCGGAGAAAAGTATCAGCATAGAACTCGACACTACGGCGTTGGTACTTGCTTTTCCTACATTCAGCGAGCCGCCTTCCACTGTGTAGCCGTAATAAGAGGATACGCTTGCAATGATGAACGCAAAGAACAGTGATTTGATTATTCCCATCCATACGAACCATTGTGTGAACTGGTGCTGCATTCCGGCGGTAAGATCTTCGGCCGATATGATATGACCTATGTATGCAGTTGCGTATGCACCTATTATGCCCGACACAGTGCTGAAAATAACAAGGAACGGCATTATCGTTACAAGCCCCATTATTTTGGGCAGGATAAGGAACGAGGCGGAATTGACGCCCATTATATCCAATGCGTCTATCTGTTGCGTCACTCTCATGGTTCCTATTTCCGACGCAATGTTCGAACCAACTTTTCCCGACAGAATCAAACACATTATGCTCGATGAAAATTCAAGCAGCATAATCTCGCGCGTAACGTATCCCGATGTCCAATGAGGCATCCAGGGACTTTGCACGTTCAGTTTTATCTGAATGCAGATTACAGCGCCTATAAAGAAGGAAATCAGCAGGACGATGGCTATGGAGTTCACTCCCAGCTGTTCCATTTCCTTTCTATATTGCTTGAAGAACATACGCATTTTCTCCGGCCGCGAGAATGTACGTCCCATTAGCTGCAAATAGCGGCCGAAAGCTGTCAGGAATTTGTGTAGAAACATTATAATTTCATTTCTTGCCGGTATATGCACATTGTTGGCTGCACAAAATACAGGCAAAATATTTTTACAAAGGTAAGAAACTTTTGTGTATTTGTCCCCGATAAGGTTATTTCTTTCTTCATTAAGAGCTAATTTAGTATTTTTGCTTTGAAATATTGGCATGCATGGATAATACTGCTTCAAAAATGGTGCTTCGCACCGAAGGTTTGATAAAACGGTACGGCAAGCGGACCGTTGTAAACGATGTCTCGTTCAATGTACATCAAGGAGAGATTGTAGGTTTGTTAGGCCCTAACGGCGCGGGCAAGACCACGTCCTTTTATATGACTACCGGCCTTATAAAAGCCAACGGGGGGCACATCTACCTTAACGATGAGGACATAACCGATTTTCCCGTCTATAAACGTGCGCAATACGGCATTGGATATTTGGCGCAGGAGGCTTCGGTTTTTCGCAAGATGTCGGTTGAGGACAATATTGCTTCGGTGCTCGAGATGACGGGGAAGCCCAAGTCATACCAGCGTGAGAAACTCGAAAGCCTTATTTCCGAATTCCACTTGCAGAAAGTGCGTAAGAACTTGGGAGACCGCCTTTCGGGTGGAGAGCGCCGCCGTACCGAGATAGCCCGCTGCCTTGCCATCGACCCGAAGTTCATCATGCTCGATGAGCCTTTTGCAGGCGTTGACCCTATTGCTGTTGAAGACATACAATATATAGTATGGAAGTTGAAATACCGCAATATCGGAATCCTCATAACCGACCATAACGTAGAAGAGACCCTTTGTATTACCGACCGTGCATATCTGCTTTTCGAAGGACGCATTCTGTTCCAGGGAACACCCGAAGAGTTGGCCTCAAACCAGATAGTGCGTGACAAGTACCTTACGAACAGCTTCGAACTGCGGAAGAAAGACTTTCAAATGATAGACAAACAAAAGAACGAAGAGGAGTAAATCCCCTGCGTTCTTTTGTAATGTAACGTTCTTCGGGAACTGTTAAAAACGGCCTTTTTAAAGCCGTTTTTTTAGTGCGGAAAACGAAAATTCATTTTCAAATAATTATACCTGCTTTGGAGCAAAGAAAAAATATGTCCGACATATTTTGAAATATGTCAGACATATTTTAAATTATCTCAGACATATTTTTGCCCTTCTGGAAACCGGGAAAAATAATGCGGACAAATAAGGCGCGTTGCCTGTAAGGCGCACATGCCCTGCGCTACTTGCAATGCCCGAGTGTGCTTTTTATGGCTACAACAAGTTTGTTTATGTCTTCTTTCGTGGTATCGAAGGATGTAACAAAGCGTATTTCGCCTTTTGATTCGTTCCAATAGAAAAATTCGAACTGTTTGTGCAGCTCTTTCGAAGCCTCTAAGGGCATGGTGAGGAACAGTTGGTTGCTTTCCGCCTTTTGGGTGAATGTTATCTGCGGAATCTTTGCCAGCTCGTTGTGCAGCATGGCGGCCATGTCGTTTGCGTGGCGGGCGTTGCGGAGCCAAAGGTCATTTTCGAGGTATGCCGTGAACTGACATGCCAGGAAACGTTGCTTTGAGGCCAGTTGCGCCGACTGTTTGCGTATGAACTTGGCGTATGGTTTCATCGAATCGTTGAACACCACCACGCACTCGCCGAGGAGCAGTCCGTTCTTCGTACCGCCGAAACTGAGCACGTCTATACCGCAGTCGTATGTCAGTTCGCGAAGTCCTACGCCCAGTGCGGCACATGCGTTGGCCAGACGTGCACCGTCCATGTGTACATACATGTTATACTTGTGTGCAAACGCCGTAAGGGCTTTAAGCTCATCAGGCGTATATATTGTTCCCAATTCGGAGCATTCGGATATGTATATTGCCTGTGGCTGTGAATGGTGCTGCTCGCCGAATCCTATCAGATGAGGCTCTATAAGCGCGGGGGTGAGCTTGCCGTCGGGAGTAGGTATTGTTGTTATCTGGCAACCTGTCATGCGGGTAGGGGCTCCGCATTCGTCCACTACAATGTGCCCGGTAGAGGCACATAGAATCAGACCGTATGACTTTGTGCATAGTTGCAAGGCCACGCAGTTGCTGCCGGTGCCGTTAAATGTAAACAAAACGTCCGCATTTCCTCCGAACGTTTTGTTAATCAGTGATTCCGCTTCCCTCGACCATTTGTCGTCGCCGTATCCTACGGCGTGGTCCACATTGGCTTTTATTATTGCGTCTATAATTTCGTTGCTTATTCCGGAATTGTTATCGCTTGCGAAACTTCTCATTTCTTATGTAAATATTAAAATATTGCTTGTTTGAACTTTTATGTTGCAAAAGTACTAATTTAAACGTATTATAAGGTAAATAAATTTGGTTTTTTAGTTAAAAACCTGTGAAAATGCGTGCAATTAAGGCCGGGCGGCTTTTAAAGTTCCCGCTTGGCAAGATAATGTGTATTGTTTTGTGTGTTCTGTAGCCAATGCTTACAGTTTTTGGCGGTAACGCCCGTTGTTTTTATGACAAAATGTCATGTAACCGTGCCGAATGCCGTTAAAGGCTTTTGGCACGGCTTTTGAGAGTATCTTATCAGAATCGCAATAGTGCGATAAAAGAATAATCATAAATAAAATAAAAAGTACAATGGAACTGGAAAAATACACAATAAAGGCCCAAGAGGCTGTGAAAAGCGCCGTTGACAGTGCTTCGCGCAACCGTCAACAGGCAATCGAACCGGTGCATTTGCTTTTTGGCGTAATAAAAGCCGGTGAGAACGTAACCAATTTTGTATTCCGGAAATTAGGAATAGAACCCGATGTTATAAGGCGCGGCGTTGAAGCCGAGATAACCCATTTGCCCCGCGTAACCGGTGGAGAACCGTATTTGAGTCGCGAGAGCAACGACATTCTTCTCGCTGCCGAAGATTTGGCACGCAAAAACGGAGACGAGTTCGTGGGCATAGAAGCCATACTTATGGCTATAGCAGCCAGTAAGGGAACGGCAGCGCAGATTTTGAAGGACGCAGGTGTAACCGGTCAAAATCTTGCAGAGGCCGTAAAGGAACTTCGCGGCGGACATAAGGTTAACTCGCAGTCGAGCGAGGACACGTATCAGGCCTTGTCGAAATATGCGCGTAACCTTGTTGAAGCGGCGCGCCAAGGGAAGTTAGACCCAGTAATAGGACGCGACGAGGAGATACGCAGGGTGCTGCAGATACTTTCGCGACGCACCAAGAACAACCCTATACTTATTGGTGAACCGGGTACGGGTAAGACCGCAATAGTCGAAGGTCTGGCCGAACGTATAATGCGCGGCGACGTGCCTGAGAATTTAAAGGACAAGGAACTCTATTCGCTCGACATGGGCGCGCTTATTGCTGGCGCAAAATACAAGGGCGAGTTCGAGGAACGTTTAAAGTCGGTGGTAAACGAGGTAACACACTCCGAGGGCAAGATAATCCTTTTCATCGACGAGATTCACACGCTTGTAGGAGCCGGCAAGAGCGAAGGCGCAATGGACGCGGCAAACATACTTAAACCGGCGTTGGCGCGGGGAGAGTTGCGCAGCATAGGTGCGACAACCTTGGACGAGTACCAGAAGTATTTTGAAAAAGACAAGGCACTCGAACGGCGTTTCCAGACAGTGATGGTCGACGAACCCAGTGTGGAAGACTCAATCTCCATACTTAGAGGAATAAAAGAGAAGTACGAGAACCACCACAGGGTACGTATCCAGGACGACGCCGTTATAGCCGCCGTAAAGCTGTCGGACCGTTACATAAGCGACCGTTTTTTGCCCGACAAGGCCATAGACCTCATGGACGAAGCCGCTGCAAAATTGCGGATAGAGCGCGATTCAATGCCCGAGGAACTTGACGAGATAACGCGCCACGAAAAGCAGCTCGAAATAGAGCGCGAGGCGATAAAGCGCGAGCACGACGAGCCGAAACTCGAGCAACTGAACAAGGAGATAGCAGAACTTCAGGAGCAGGCTGCCGACTTCCGCGCCAAATGGCAGGCCGAAAAGGAATTGCTCGGCAAGATACAGCAAAACAAACTGCAAATAGAGCAACTGCGTTTCGAGGCCGACAAGGCCGAACGCGCCGGCGATTACGGCAAGGTGGCCGAAATACGTTACGGTAAGATAAAAGCCCTTGACGACGAGATACTCCGCGTGCAGGAGGAACTGAAGAAATACCAGGGCGGCAATGCCATAATAAAGGAAGAGGTAACTCCCGACGATATTGCCGACGTGGTAAGCCGCTGGACCGGCATTCCGGTGAGCCGAATGCTGCAGAGCGAGCGCGAAAAGCTGCTCCACCTCGAGGACGAGCTGCACAAACGCGTGATAGGGCAGGACGAAGCCATACAGGCCGTGTCCGACGCGGTGCGCCGCTCGCGTGCGGGCCTGCAAGACCCCAAGCGGCCCATAGGTTCGTTCATCTTCCTGGGTACTACCGGTGTGGGAAAAACCGAACTGGCCAAGGCGCTTGCCGAATATCTGTTCAACGACGAAACGATGATGACGCGTATCGACATGAGCGAGTACCAGGAAAAATTCAGCGTCTCGCGTCTGGTCGGAGCGCCTCCCGGATATGTGGGTTACGAGGAAGGCGGACAGCTCACCGAGGCCGTAAGGCGGAAGCCGTACTCGGTTGTACTGTTCGACGAGATAGAGAAAGCGCACCCAGATGTGTTCAACATTCTCCTTCAGGTGCTCGACGACGGAAGGCTTACCGACAACAAAGGTCGCACCGTAAACTTCAGGAACACCATTATAATAATGACGTCCAACCTCGGCAGCCAGTACATTCAGAGCCGTTTCGAGGAACTGGCGGGCAAGAGCGGCCGCGAATACGAAAATGCCATTTCCGAGACCAGGAACCACGTTATGGATATGCTGAAAAAGACTATCCGCCCCGAATTCCTTAACAGGATTGACGAGATAATAATGTTCCGCCCGTTGGAGAAAGAGCAGATACGCCAGATAGTACGCCTGCAGTTGAAAGGCATTTCCAATTTGCTCAAGCAGCAGGATGTCAGCATGAACGTTTCCGAAAGTGCGGTAGACCTGCTTGCTTCGGCCGGCTTCGACCCCGAGTTCGGCGCGCGGCCCGTAAAGAGGGCGCTGCAAAGGCTGTTGCTGAACGATTTGAGCAAGAACCTGCTTTCGGGTAAAATCGACCGCACAAAGCCCATACACGTCGACGCCGCAAACGGCTCCCTCGTTTTCACTAACGAGTAAGCACCGGTCCGGGCAGACAAATAGAATATCTGTTTATGTTAAAAACCGCACAGGCAAAAAATGCCTGTGCGGTTTTTTGTTTTTCAAGGGGTATTGGAGCTATGAAAAAATTAGTGGCTTGCTTTTTAAAATTAGTGGCTCGGATTTTGAAATCCGAG
>ERZ791923.828-NODE-828-length-39676-cov-3.546705_pt1 | contig 39676 bp, 48 predicted proteins | sample MGYA00510133_ERZ791923 | MGnify/ENA primary metagenome ERZ791923 (study PRJEB30046, sample SAMN00792106) | human gut metagenome | study: EMG produced TPA metagenomics assembly of the A metagenome-wide association study of gut microbiota in type 2... | reverse complement strand
CGGGTTCCTGTACGACTTCCAGTATGTGTTCAGTCGGTTCCTCATCAAGCAGGAGCAGAATGATGGGACAACGTCGACGATGGACTCTGGTCGTCTACAGCTGCGCAGAGCGTGGGTGAACTATCAGGACACCGGAGCGTTCACTGTGAGTGTTGATAATGGCAACCGTGAGTTCAACTATCTGGTCAACGCCCGAGTAGGTTCTACAGGTCTACGTCTGGGCCAGAAGGCCACAACTACAGGTCAATACCGCTTTCCTGTGACGGGTAACGCCCTGTACCAGAAGGTGTCCTTGAGTTCCTTCAACGCTTCCCCTGTGTCAATCATTGGGTGTGGCTGGGAGGGGAACTATACCAACCGCGCCAGTGGTATTTAACTGAACGTCTCCCTGTGGTGTTGCTCAATTAGGTAGCACTATAGGGAGACCACACTAAGAGGGGACTTAAAGCATGTACATAAGAAACACTGTAAGTAATGACTTCGAGTTATTCGTCCCGGCCTACCATGACGTACTTGAGGCGCAGGCCATGGGTATAGAACCATCGTTCCCAGCGGTTACTGAGTGTGTCACGTTAGACCACGATGGTTTTCCTTTGGCTATAGGTGGACATTGCGGAGACCAGTGCTGGTTCGTCACGAGTGACCAAGTGTGGAGACTCGACAGGGCTGGCAAGCTGGAGTTCCGTGAGAGAATCATGGAGTACAGGGACATGTTATTAAATGTTTATCCATCCCTGTGGAACTTCGTGTGGGTCGGCAATGGTCCCCACAAGCGGTTCCTTAAGTCCATCGGTGCTGTATTCCACGAGGAGTACACTCAGGGTGGGAAGTTCCAACTGTTCACCATAACGAGGAGGTAACTATGTGCTGGATGGCAGCTATTCCTATCGCAATGACGGCGGTGCAGGCCATCGGTCAGTCACGTAATGAAGCCAAGATGATTGGCCTTCAGAATGACCAGATGCGCCGACAGTCTGCCCAGATGATTAAAGAGTCAAACATTCAGAACGCTAACGCCAGCCTTGAGCAGAAGCAGAAGCTGGAAGAAGCCAGTGCGGACCTGACCGCTAAGAATCTCGACAAGGTTCAGGCCATGGGTACAATCCGTGCAGCTATCGGAGAGGGGAACCTTGAGGGAGCCAGCATGGACCGTATCAGTCGCATCGAGGAGGGCAAGTTCATTAGGGAGGCCAACGCGGTCACCGATAACTACCGTCGAGACTATGCGTCACTGTTCGCTCAGCAGCTTGGGAACTCTGAGTCGACTATTGACCAAGTTAAATCCATGCAGAAGGCTGAGGGCAAAGGTAAGTCTAAGCTGGAGCAGGTACTAGACCCGCTGGCGCTGATGACCTCACAGGGTGCATCCGCGTATGCTTCTGGTGCGTTCGATAGCAAGGGCACCAAGGCACCAATCAGTCAGGCCCAAGGCACAAAGGTAGGAGGTAAATAATGGCCAGTAAATTAGAACAAGCATTAAGCCAACTACCACAGGCCGGGTCTACCCGTATCCGTGGTGGCTCAGCGTCCATGCAGTATCGACCAGTGACCATCCAACAGGAAGGGTTCCGACAGTCCAACCTCGTGCAGTCCTTGGCGAAGTTTGGTACTGCTATGGGTGAGGCAGCGGATGCCTATGACAAGCGTCAACGGGACAAGGCCGATGAGCGGTCTGATGAGATTATCCGTAAGTTGACCCCAGAGCAGCGCCGAGAGGCAATCAAGAACGGGACCCTACTGTATCAGGACGACCCGTACGCTATGGAGGCCCTACGGTTCAAGACTGGACGTAACGCTGCGTTCCTTATTGACGACGAAGTAGCACAGCGCGTACAGAACGGTGAGTTCCGAACTCGTGCTGAGATGGAAGAGTACCGCCACAAACGGTTGACCGAAGGTGCCAATGAGTTCGCTGAACAGTTCATGATTAACCCTGAGGACTCTGAGTTCCAGAGAGGGTTCAACGCGAACATCACTGAGCGCAACATCTCGCTGTACGGTAAGCATGATACGTTCCTGAGCGAGCAAGCCCAGAAGGGTGCCATACTGGCCTCTAAGGTTGAGCTGTCAGGTGTACTCAAAGACCCAGCCGTTCTGGCACGTCCAGAGTCCGGTGAGTTCTTCCAACGCTACATCGACAACGCGATTAAGACCGGGAGTATCCCTAGCGACGCTCAGGCACAGCAGGTCATCATCGGGTCCCTTAACGATGTAATTCAGCGTCCGGGTGCTACCAACTTCCTCCAGAGCCTTGCAGACCGTCCGGTTACCCTCAACGGGAAGACCTCGACCTATAAGGAGCTGATGGGAGAGGAGCAGTGGAACGCCCTGATGGTCAAGGCCCAGTCGACTCAGTTCGACAATGACGCCAAGTTGTCTGAAGGTTTCCGCCTTGGGATTACCAGCGCGTTGAACCAAGACGATACCAGCAAGGGCTGGGAGATGCTTCAAGGTGCCAAAGCGGAACTTGACCGTCTACAACCCGGTGAGCAGATGACCCCAGAGCGTGAGCGTTTGATTCAGGCTGAGGAGCAGATGCAGGCCCGTTTCCGTCAGGAGGCTCAAGCAGCAGCCAAGGAGATGGACAAGCGTCAGAAGACCATCAACAAGAATCAGGTCATCGACCAGCAGTTCACCAAGCGTATCAACGGTCAGTACGTGTCCACCAGCTACAAGGACATGCCGACCAACGAGAACACCGGAGAGTTCACTCACAGTGACATGGTGAACTACGCTAACGGTAAGCTGGCTGAGATTGACCAGATGCAGCTCACGGAGCAACAGAAGGACCGCATGAAGCTGAGCTACCTACGGGCAGACTCAGAGGGTGGAGCCTTCCGTACCGTTGTGGGCCAGATGGTAACCGACGCTGGGTCTGAATGGTCTGCCGCTGTGATTAACGGTAAATTACCGGAGGACACCACAGCGTTGAACAAACTGCGCACCATGCGTAACACCGACCCTGACCTATTCGCTGCGCTGTATCCTGACAAGGCTGAGCTGTTCCTGACACTTGACATGATGGATAAGCAGGGGATTGACCCTCAGATTCTCATCGACGCTGACCGTTCCCGCCGCAGCCTGACAAAAGAGATGCAGTATGAGGACGACAAAGCGTGGGCGGCACTGAAGAACAATTCCCAGTCCCCAGAACTGTCCCGCATTCCAGCCAGTCTTGATGCTATGGCCAGAAAGATGTATGACAGCGTCAAGTATCGCACAGGCAACAGTGACATGGCTATGGAGCAGGTCGATAAGTTCCTCAAGGAATCCACTGTGACCTTCAAAGGTGATGACGTGGATGGTGATACCATTGGTATTATCCCGAAGAACATCCTACAGGTCAGTGATGACCCTAAGAGCTGGGAGCAGGGCCGAGACATCCTCGAAGAAGCCCGTAAGGGAATCATCGCGGCTAACCCTTGGGTAACCAACAAGCAGCTGACGATGTACCAGCAGGGCGACTCTATCTACATGATGGACACCACTGGGACTGTACGCATCCGATACGACAAGGAGCTACTGACTAGAACCTATCAGGAACAGCAGCAGCGACTCGCTAAGGAAGCCGAAGAGAAGGCGCTGAAGGAAGCAACCAAGCGTGCACCTATCTCCGCAGCCACTCAGGCCCGTAAGGCAGCTGGCGAGCGGGTCCGTGCGAAACGTAAAGCCACTCCGAAGTTCATCTATGGAGGTGGTGACCAATAACCATTAAGGAGACAACATGAGCTACGATAAGTCCAAACCTAGCGATTACGATGGCATCTTCCAGAAGGCAGCAGACTCTCATGGGGTCTCCTACGACCTCCTGCGTAAGTTATCGTTTAACGAATCATCCTTCAACCCTAAGGCCGTCTCTAAGACTGGACCTAAGGGCATCATGCAGTTCACACGAAACACGGCCCGAGCGATGGGCCTTAACGTGACCGATGGTGACGACGATGGGCGATACAACCCTGAGTTAGCCATTGACGCTGGCGCTAAGCTGCTTGCGAGCCTCGTTAAGAAGTACAATGGGGATGAGCTGAAAGCCGCCCTAGCGTACAACCAAGGGGAAGGCCCAGCGGGCGCGCCCCAGCTTCAGGCTTACGATAAGGGCGACTTCGGGTCTATCTCCGAGGAAGGCCGGAACTACATGCGCAAGCTGCTGGACGTCGCTAAGAGTCCCCAGTCAGGTGCTCTGGAAGCGTTCGGCGGTATCACCCCAAAGGGTAAAGGGATTCCAGCAGAGGATGCCTTCAGGGGCATCGCTAAGACTGGTAAGGTAGGCACCGAGCTGCCGGAGTCCCATGGGTTCGATGTAGAGGGTGTGGAGCAACCTGCACCCAACGTACCGTACGCTAAGGACTTCTGGGAGAAGACCGGGACTACTCTCGACGAGTATAACTCTCGGTCAACCTTCTTCGGGTTCGGGGACGCTGCTGAGGCTCAGATTCAGAACTCAACCTTGGGTGTGGCCTTCCGTGCTGCGCGTGCTGATGATGGGTACGATGTGTTCAAGGACACGATGACCCCGACTCGCTGGAACTCATACATTCCCTCCAAGGAAGACTTGCAGAAGCTGCGTGACTCCGGGTTACCTCCGAGTTACTACGGTGTGGTGACTGGTGGTGACGGCGAGAACTGGGATGCGCTCATCAAGCTGGCTAAGGATAACTTCGAGGCTGACCAACGGGCCGCTGAGGCTGGTACTGGTGCGAAACTCGCTGCTGGTATCGTTGGTGCTGGTGTAGACCCGCTCAGTTATGTTCCTCTGGTCGGTGTGGCTGGGAAGGGACTCAAGGTGGTCAATAAGGCCCTGCGAGTGGGTGCACAGGCTGGGGCACTCAGTGTTGCCTCTGAGGGAATCCGTACGTCAGTAGCTGGTGGTGAAGCTCACTATGCCGATGCAGCACTTGGTGGTTTACTGTTCGGTGCCGGAATGTCTGCACTCAGTGACGCTGTGGCCGCTGGCATCCGTAAGGCTCGTGGAGTAGAGTCTGTGAATGAGTTCGCTGGTCCAGCACTCCGTATGGAAGCGCGAGAGACTGCCATCAACACTGGTGGTCATGACACCTCGACACTACCTCCAGAGAACTTCTCGTTCGAGCAGGACCACAGAGGTGTTCCGTTTGCCGACCACCCGACCGAAGAGGGCGCAGTGGTTCTGGCCAATGGCTCCATCCTTAGTGATACCAACCCGCTTAACCCAAGGACTCAACGTGACTTCGCAGAGATTGACCCAGAGCGTGCAGCTCCCGGTATCAAGCTCGGTGGGTTCACTGAGATTGGCCTGAAGACCTTAGGGTCCAAGGATGCTGGTGTTCGTGCAATCGCTCAGGACCTCGTTCGCTCTCCCACAGGGATGCAATCAGGGTCTAGTGGTAAGTTCGGTGCGACCGCTTCGGACATCCATGAGCGGCTCCATGCGACTGACCAGCGGATGTATAACCAGCTGTATGACGCTGTTGACCGTGCCATGAAGGACCCGGAGTTCTCCGTAGGTGAACAGAAGATGTCACGCAGAGCCATACGTCAGGAAGTCTACAAGCGTGCTGCCTTGGCGATTGAGCGTCCAGAGTTACAGGCTGATTTGACCAAAGGTGAACGTGAGGTGATGGACCTGCTGAAAGAGCACTTCGACACCAAGCGTGAACTGATGGAACAGCCGGGTATCTTCGGCAACGCCAACGCAGTGAGCATCTTCCCCGGTAGTCGACACAAGGGTACATACGTGCCTAACGTGTACGACAGGGGTGCTAAGGAACTGATGATGCAGAAGCTGGGTGGACCTGAAGGACTCCAACAGGCAATCGCTCAGAGCTGGCTCACCAGTTACCGAGTGCGGCCTGAGGTCAAGGCACGTGTCGACGAGTACCTAATGGAACTCAACGGCTACAAGTCGGTAGACCAAGTGACACCTGAGGTGGTCCAGAAGCACGCCATGGATAAGGCGTACGGTATCAGCCACACTGAGGACTTCACGGCATCAAGCGTCATTGACGACAACATCACAGGTCTGGTCGGTATCGAGAACAACTCGTTCCTTGAGGCCCGTAACATGTTCGACAGCGACATCCCGGTCACCTTGCCGGACGGGTCAACCTTCAGTGTCAACGACCTGAGGGACTTCGATATGGCACGGATTATCCCAGCGTACGACCGGCGAGTTAACGGTGATATCTCCATCATGGGTGGCAGTGGGAAGACCACGAAGCAGCTCAAGGACGAAATCATGGCGTTAGACAAGCGGGCCGAACGTAAGGGGCAACTGAAGGGTGAAGTGGAAGCGCTGAAGGACACCGTTAAGATTCTCACTGGTCGTGCTCGCCGTAACAACGATACAGCCTTTGAGACGGCTATGCGCTCCCTGAATGACCTAGCGTTCTTCGCTAAGAACTTCTACATGGGTCCGCAGAACCTCACAGAGATTGCTGGGATGTTGGCCAAGGGTAACGTTAAGGCGATGCTGCACGGTATCCCAACGTTACGTGACCTCGCCACCAGAACCTCTCCGGTGTCCGGCAGTGAACTCCGTGAACTTCATGGGGCGCTGTTCGGTAAGGAACTCGACCAGTTAATCCGTCCGGGGCGTGAGGACATCGTACAGCGAATCCGTGAGGCTTCCGATACCAGTGGGGCCATGGCGTCAGTCATTGGTACCATCAAGTTCGGTACTCAGGAGCTGTCAGCCCGTTCTCCTTGGACCAAGATGCTGAACGGTACAGCCAACTACATTCTGGACACTGCCCGTCAGGGTGTGCTCGGTGATGTGGCTGGTGCAGCACTAGGCGGTAAGGGTTCCAAGTTTGGCAAAGAGAACTTCCTCAAAGCTGCCTCTATCAGTCCTGAGCAGTGGAAGGGCATCAAGCAACTCTTTGTCGACCACGCGACTCGTGACGCTAACGGCCAGTTCACCATTAAGGACAAGAAGGCTTTCAGTCAGGACCCGAGAGCGATGGACCTGTGGCGTCTTGCCGATAAGGTCGCCGACGAGACCATGCTTCGGCCCCACAAGGTATCCCAGCAGGATTCCAAGGCGTATGGCGCTGGTGTCAAGATGGCTATGCAGTTCAAGAACTTCACCATCAAGTCGCTTAACGCTAAGTTCATTCGGTCCTTCTATGAGGGCTACAAGAACAACCGAGCTATCGACATGGCGTTGACCCACATCCTGTCACTCGGTATCGCCGGGACTTACTTTGCGATGCAGGCCCACGTGAAGGCTTACGGTCTCCAAGAGTCTCAACGTAAGGACTACCTGAAGAAAGCCCTGAACCCGACCATGCTGGGCTATGCAGCGTTGACTCGAAGTTCCCACACTGGTGCCCCGCTGTCCATCGTGTCGATGATTGCAGGTGCCGCTGGGTTCCAAGACGCAAATATGCTGCGCTCCACCATCTTGCCTAAGGAGGAACAGTTCCAGAAGAAAGACGGGGCGTCCAAAGGTCGGGCCGAGTCGAGCAACCTTGCAGGTAACTTGGGGTCTCAGGTCCCGGCTCTTGGTTACGTAGGGAACGTCATTGCGACCGCTAAGAACGCCTACGGTGTTGCTACAGCACCTAATAAGCCGACTGAGCGTGACTACATGACTGGCCTGATGAACTCCACTAAGGAGCTTGTGCCGAACGACCCGCTGACCCAACAGCTCATCATGAAAATCTATGAGGCTAACGGAGTAACCATCAAACAGCAGCCTAAACCCAACTAATTAGGTAGCACTATAGGGAGACCAGCACGGTTTCCCTTCTCATTCAACTAAAGGAGGTCACGATGGACCAAGAAATTAAAACAGTCATCCAGTACCCCACAGGGTCCACTGAGTTCGACATCCCGTTCGACTACCTGTCCCGTAAGTTTGTCCGTGTGTCGCTGGTGTCGGACGACAACCGCAGACTGCTGAGTAACATCACTGAGTACCGCTACGTGTCCAAGACCAGAGTGAAGCTCCTTGTGGATACATCTGGGTTCGACCGTGTGGAAATCCGCAGGTTCACCTCAGCGTCTGAGCGAATCGTTGACTTCAGTGATGGCTCGGTTCTCCGTGCTGTTGACCTTAACGTGTCTCAGATACAGTCGGCACATATCGCAGAGGAAGCACGCGATGCGGCACTTATGACAATGCCTCAGGATGATGCTGGTAACCTTGATGCACGTAACCGTAGAATCGTTAGACTGGCTCCGGGTATCAACGGTACAGATGCAGTCAATAAGAATCAGCTGGATACAACTTTGGGTGAGGCTGGTGGCATACTTTCGGACATGGAAGAGCTTGATGCCGAATTTCGTGAGTACCTTAACAAGTTCGCGGAGGATACAGCCCTTGTTAGAGGTGTTGCGTGGGTGTATAACAATGGGAGCGCTGTAGGGGGCGAACAGGTTATCACTATTAATAAACCAACCACCGTGTTCGCCGTTCCATATCTTGAGGTAAATGGCTGTCGCCAAGAGTTAAACTATCACTTTGAGTTCAACTTATCTACCCAACAGTTAACCCTAGCACAACCCCTCCAAGCGGGAGATTTTCTCGTGGCGCAGACCACAGAATCTAAGGTCCCGCTTGAGGACCTCCTATCTTCAACCGCAGGAGCTAGCACCATTGGTACAACCAGCGGTGAGACGGTACAGGCTGTGCTGGACAGGTCATAATCCCTATTCGCCAATCAAGGAGGCTACATGTTACCAAAATTTAATCAGCCGAAAGGCTCAACCATTGGTGTGCTCAAGGATGGGCGCACTGTTCAACAGGCCATTGATGACACGGTGGCCTTACCCCACGTTTCCCCCATGTGGCAGAAGGTTCGAAGCGCAATGGATGATGTGTATATCGTCATCATGGGCGACTCTACAGGGAACGAGACGTTCGAATGGGCGTACCAGTGGGCCACTCACCTTGCACAGACAGTCAAGACCCACTCCATTCGATATCGCTTATGGGTAGATGGCTCAGGGTGGCAGGGAGAGGAGCGAATGAGTACAGGAACAACAGAGCGGTCCATCTTCATCGATAACGTTTCTGTTCCGGGCAGCACTGAGCGTTACTTCCAAGGGTCGGCTACTGGCAACATCTTCAACTCCGGTCGTGTGTATGACTTGGTTCTCCTCAACTACGGACACAATGAAGGGACCAGCGTTCCGTCCATCACCATTAGTGCCGGGTTCACTGAAGCAATCTTCGCGTGTCGCCAGATTAACCCAATGGCTCCTATCGTCGTAACAGCACAGAACCCTCGCCGCGACTTCCCTGACCACTCTGCCCGCGCGGTAGCGTGTTGGGCCGATATAGCTGGTGTAAACGGACTTGGTGTTATTGACGTGTACTCTGCGTTCATCAAACTTGGCTCACCATCTGAACTGTACATCGACATGATTCACCCTAACGCTGAGGGTCATAAGGTATGGCTTGAAGTTGTGAAGAAGGCGCTTAGCGATACCCCAGCTTACCAGTTCGACAAGGTGGCCGAACCCTACAGTGGACCGCTCCGTCTGAACCTAATCCCGAACCCAGCGTTTGTAACATGGGGTGTTGACGTTCCGGCGCTGTGGGAAGCCAACGCAGTGAGTGTAACTCAGGACCTCGCCCGCCGTGAGAGCTTTGCGTACTCGGTAAAGGTAACCTGTACCGACGTAAACAGTCCGCTTCTATACGTTGACCTCTCGGACACCTTGACCGCCTCTCGTGGCCAGTGGGTAACATTCGCTGCCCGAGTGTGGAGACCTTCTGGCATCTCAACGAACGCGGGCCGCCTTCAGATTAGCGGCAGTGGGATGAATACCGTAACATCTCGCAGCAAGGCTAACGAAGCGGAGAACGGTTGGATGTGGGCAGTGTGCCATGCGTTTGTGCCAAAGGGGGCCACATCCCTACAGGCTCGCTTCTTGGGTGGTACTGTTGTGGGTGATTCCTTCAACGTTGACCGTGTGTGGTTCGGTATTGGCAAGGTACCTAGCGACATCGACTTCATGGGTCAACCAGCGGTAACTCTGGCAGATTATTACCAAGCCGAGAACGTTGGGGTACCTGTGGGCTATGACACTCAGGTGTCCGTAGATGGTAACCATATTGTGGCAACCCCTGTAACCTCAAAGGCGCGATTCTTCATCAACATTAACTACCTGACTCCGGGCCAGACCTACAGGGTCACTTGGTCCAAAGCATCCCCGGCTGATGGGTATGCTTACGCCCGGTCGTCTGGGGGTGGCCTTGGTGCGGTTCTGGATACTGTTCGTCTATCTGCTGGGACCACGAGTACGTTTGTGGCACCCTCGAAGACCTGCTCGTTCGTTATGGAGTCTGATGGTATAAACCCGCTCGATGTAACCATTGCGTCCATCGTCAAGGTATAAGGAGGTAACATGTTGTCCCTAGACTTCAACAACGAAGTTATCAAGGCGGCTCCCATTGCGGGTGTCGCTGGGGCTGATGGCGTAGCGAGGCTCTTCTGGGGCCTCTCACTCAACGAGTGGTTCTATGTCGCAGCAATCGCCTACACAGTGGTTCAGATTGGTGCCAAGGTAGTCGACAAAATCATTGACTGGAAGAAAGCAAATAAGGAGTAACATATGGACCTGATTAAGTTCCTCGAAATGTTAGACACTGAGATGGCTCAGCAGATGCTCATGGACCTGAAGAATCCAGAGAAGCGAACCCCTCAGCTGTACAACGCCATTGGTAAACTACTGGAGCGTCACAAGTTCCAAATCTCTAAGCTGACCCCTGACGTTAACATCTTGGGCGGACTGGCTGAGGGTCTGGAGGCTTATAACTCCAAGGTGGGTGCTGATGGTCTGACAGACGACGATAAGTTCACCCTACAGTGATATACTCAAGGTACTACTACATGTAGTGCCTTTATGGATGTCATTGCACTACGCTAGGCGTTCCTACGTGAAATCTGAGAAACAACGGGAGGCATTATGCTGGAGTTCACAAAGAGAATCGTCCCGTATCTTGTGGCCATCATGGTGTTTGCCTTCGGGTGGCACTTGGGGTCGCAATCTACGGACGCTAAATGGAAGGAGGAAGTACAGAATGAGTACGTTAAGAAGCAAACGGCTAGAGCTGAAACTCAGAAAGCGATTGACGCAGTATCGGCTAAGTACCAAGCAGACCTTGATGGGCTGGAAGGCAGCACTGATAGGATTATTGCTGATTTGCGTAGCGACAATAAGCGGCTGCGCGTCAGAGTCAAACCTACCAGTGTCCCCGCAGGACCAGACGGTCGATGCCTCATTGATGGTTCCGTCGAACTACACGAAGCAACTGCTCGAAGTCTTATCGCAATAACCCAGAAGGCCGACCTCAAAGAGAAGGCCCTACAGGATACAATTCGTAAGCTGCAAGGGAAAGGAGGTGAACATTGAGTAACTCTCAGCAAGCCAAGAACGCCCTAATCATTGCGCAACTGAAGGGTGACTTTGTCGCCTTTCTCTTCGTGCTCTGGAAGGCCCTGAACCTGCCGGAACCGACCAAGTGTCAAATCGACATGGCCAAGTGTCTGGCAAACCCCAAGAACAAGAAGTTTATCCTTCAGGCTTTCCGTGGTATCGGGAAGTCGTTCATCACGTGTGCGTTCGTAGTGTGGACCCTGTGGCGTGACCCTCAGTTAAAGATACTGATTGTCTCGGCCTCTAAGGAACGTGCGGACGCTAACTCCATCTTCATCAAGAACATCATTGACTTGTTGCCTTTCCTGAGTGAGCTTAAGCCTCGCCCCGGTCAGCGTGACTCCGTGATTAGCTTTGATGTGGGCCCTGCCAAGCCGGACCACAGCCCGTCAGTTAAGTCTGTGGGTATTACGGGTCAGCTTACTGGTAGCCGTGCTGATATCATCATTGCGGATGACGTGGAGATTCCCGGTAACTCTGCGACCCAAGGTGCTCGTGAGAAACTCTGGACGTTGGTTCAGGAGTTCGCCGCACTGTTGAAACCTCTGCCGACTAGTCGTGTTATCTATCTGGGGACCCCTCAGACCGAGATGACGCTCTACAAGGAACTTGAGGACAACCGTGGGTACTCGACGATTATCTGGCCTGCACAGTACCCTCGCTCCAAAGAGGAAGACCTGTACTATGGTGACCGTCTTGCTCCGATGCTCCGCAGTGAGTACGATGAGGACAAAGAGGGTCTCAGCAGTCAACCTACTGACCCGGTGCGATTCGACTCCATGGACCTTCAGGAACGTGAGGTGGAATACGGCAAGGCTGGCTACACGCTTCAGTTCATGCTCAACCCGAACCTCAGTGACGCCGAGAAGTACCCGCTACGCCTCCGTGACGCTATCGTGTGCGGTCTCCAGATGGACAAGGCCCCAATGCACTACCAGTGGCTGCCGAACCGTCAGAATCGCAATGAGGAGCTTCCTAACGTTGGCATGAAGGGTGACGAGATTTACTCCTTCCATACAGCCTCCAGTAACACTGGTGCGTATCAGGGTAAGATTCTGGTCATTGACCCTAGTGGTCGCGGTAAGGATGAGACTGGCTGGTGCGTACTGTACACCCTCAACGGTTACATCTACTTGATGGACGCTGGCGGTACTCGTGGTTACGAAGAGAAGTCCCTTGAGTTCCTCGCTAAGAAAGCCAAACAGTGGCAGGTGCAGACTGTGGTCTTCGAGAGTAACTTCGGTGACGGTATGTTCGGTAATGTGTTCCAGCCTGTGCTCCTGAAGCATCATCCAGCGCAACTCGAAGAGATTCGTGCTCGTGGTATGAAAGAGGTACGTATCTGCGATACCCTTGAGCCTGTACTGGCAAGTCACCGCTTGGTCATCCGTGATGGGGTAATCCGACAGGACTACCAGACGGCCCGTGATGCGGACGGTAAGCACGCTCTGAAGTACAGCCTGTTCTACCAGATGACCCGTATGAGCCGTGAGAAGGGCGCTGTGGCACACGATGACCGACTTGATGCTCTGGCATTGGGTGTCGAGTTCCTACGCTCTACGATGCAGCAGGACGCTGTGAAGATAGAGGCTGAGGTACTTCAGGAGTTCTTGGAGCACCACATGGAGAAGCCCCTGAGTAACATCTCCCAGTTCAAGGCCACCAGCAGCAACGGTGTGGACATCCGATGGGAAGACGATGGGGATGACACTATGTTCATCGCGTGGTAAGGAGGTAATATGTTTGACGTGAGGTATGACCCGGATGTGCCGGGGTGCCTCTCTAACTCTAAAGGTGAGCAACTCGCAGTTCTACAAGGAGAATACTTCAAGTGGAACGGCGGGAGTGCTCATCGTATTGTATGGGAAGGCTTCAATGGGAGGATACCCGATGGTTACATGATTGACCATATAAACCGCAACAAGCAGGACAATCGGATAGAGAACCTACGAATGGTTACTCGGTCCCAGAACGTCCACAACTCCAAGCGTGAGAGGGCTGATGGGATGCCTAAGGGAATTACCGCACGCCAGCAGGACTTTAAGATTCTGGTCCACAAGGATTGCAAGAGGTACGTACGATACGCACCGACACTTGCGGAGGCCATAAAGGTCCGCGAGGAGCTTGTAGAGTCCTTAGGTCTGTCTGCATATTATGTCGATTCAGTCGCATAAGGATTCATTAGGCCACGGAAGGCCACTTTTGGAAAACTCTAGGCATAACAGACACTTGGAATTAGGTAGCACTATAGGGAGAGACCCAAGGTTACATACTATAAGACTACTTAAAGTTTCATTCATATAGTTATGCACTACAGGTCTCCTCTATGAGAGAGGGTAGTGATGATAATATCACCCTCTAACTATAAGACACTAAGAGCTAACACAAGGAGGACCTATGCGCTTATTGTTAACCTTACTGCGCCATAGGACTACTTGGCGATTTCTTCTGGTACTTGCTGGTGCCCTTGGGGCTTCACTGGTTACTCAGCAACAACTCGGTGGACTGGAGACTATCGTGTGCTCTCTACTCACTTGTAGCGATTAGGGTCTTCCTGACGCGCTAGGGATTCCGTAGTGATGCTTATCAGCATACACCACTCCATCCCTCTATAGTCAATACTTAAAGTTAACCTTAGGTGACTCACTGGGTCTACCTACGGGTCTATGCATGGACCTGAGGACTACCTGAGGTTACCTTTAAGAATTTTACACAAAGTTCTGAGTGTACATCTCACAGTTTAAACTTTTGGTTATCCCCCCGGTACCCTCTCAGTTCACCCAAAGTAACCATGGGCCACCCATTAACCTTCGGTTAAACCTTAGGTCGGTACCTTGGGAATCCCTTAGGGGACACTATATGTTGTGGTGAGTGGGACCTTGGGTGACTATATGTTGATGACTCTGTGTCCCTATCTGTTGGGCCTCTTTAAGTATCCACCTGAGGTAACAACCTGAGGTTAGACCTGAGGACATCCAATGACACTATTCCTTAGGTTCACCGTTTGACTAACGTTTAGCAGTGACTGTCAGTAGGTCACATAGAGTAATCACTTAAGTATCTCGTTTAGCAGTCCCTGAGACACTGAGAGCGGGACAATAGGAATCGGTGAGCCATCACTATAAGACTATTGGATAGCCATTGTCAATACACCAACCAATTAGGTATCACTATAGGGAGACACTTAAAGTATTACTATGAGACCATCACCATAAAGACCACTATCACTACAGGTCTACATAAAGTTTAACTTAGGGTATTGACATTAGGTAACGGCTATGGTCTAATGGCTACCAGTTGAGAGACACAACGCTACCAACCACTAGCATACTTCGAGTTACTAGCTGGATGCTGAAGGGTCTCAAGTAGTCATCAACCGGACATACGAAAGTGGTTGACTCAACGATGAACAAGTAGTAAGATGCACCACAGATTCACGAAGTACCGCTCTTTAACAATATGGATTAGTCGCTGACATGTACATCACTCATCACTTAGTGTTTAACTAGTGGTTACATTCAGGTCTCTGGCAAGGTACGTCCTGTCACCCTGAGAGTAGCCACAATGATAACCACTAATCAACTGAAGGATATACATTATGATTTTCACGAAAGAACCAGCCAACAAAGTATTCGTATTCGTTACCGCATACCGTGGCCATGAGTCGCAGGAAGTAAACGAGAAGATGCTCAAGGGTCTCATTAAGACCATTCGCACCTATCCGGGAGCATACGGCAACATTCGTGATGAACATGTACAGGGCTGCTTTAAAGAGGCTGGTATGCCTGAGGCAACGCAAGAGCGCACGCTTAAGGTAGAATGCACTGAGAAGCAAGCGGCAGAATTGACGTGGCTGGCCTGTAAGACCTACTCGCAGGATGCTGTGTTGGTGGTGAACTCACAGACTCACACAGCCGCACTGTGGTCTATCGAGGATGTAGGCGAATATCCGCAGGCATACCCAACGCTCAAAGAGGTGGCCTTAGGTGGCACGCTGCAACAAGTGGATGCACCCAAGGGTGAATGCTACTCTATCATCGACGGGCAATACTGGGAGGTGGTCTAATGGTAAAATATGGCCTCACACAGCAGGACATGCAGGAATACCGTAGCGCCTTTAAGACGGCCTGCGAATGCACTGCTGGCATACCTGAAGCAAAGGCCGACTGGTTCGGCTATTACATGGCCCAAATGGCCCAGACCTACCGCACACGCAAGGTAATGTATGATAACCCTGTTCGTAATTAGTGTGTACGCCCTGATTGTCCTGTACTTTGTGCGGGACTTTCGCAAGGGTCTCAAGGTACACAAAGCATCATTCAGTTACATGAAGTGGGGCCTCTTGCCTCGCTTTACTGTACGGCTACCTAATGGCCGCTTTAAGGCGAACAAGGTAGGTATTTTCTACATCGCAACCCATTGATACATCGCACACAAGGAAACAACCTAATGAACTACACCGACATGCAAGAACGCTTAGACGTCATCCGTAACCTGCCAATCTGTGAACTCGACAAGCGCCAGCCGCTGCTGGTAGCACTCATGGCGGACATTGTGAACTGCGAGACGTCCGACGGTGACGATACGGACAGCGATTGGGGTCTGGAACGTCAGGACTATTGGCAAACCCTGAAGATTAAGGCCAAAGATGCTGGGTTTAACCTACTGGGCAATGGTCACTTCAGCGCAGCGTTTAAGCACGAGCTGCTACCGGGCAGGGTCATTAAGGTTGGCTTTAAGAAAGAGGACTCAGGGGCCGCCTATGTGGCTTTCTGCCGGATGCACCAAGGCCGGGTAGGGATTCCTAACGTCTATCACGTAGCGCGTCACGCTGGATGCTATACGGTGGTACTGGATGAGCTGGAACCGTGCCAGCGGCGAGAGAACGATGAGCACGACCACTACGCAGACCTCGCGTGCTACTTCGTCGAGGGTGAACCGGACCAAGAGGATTACGCAGAGGCTGACCAGCCATTCATCGAGACGTGCCAAATGATTCGCAAGTTCTTCTACGGGATTGCGTCCTTTGATATGCACAGCGGTAACATCATGTTCACCAAGGACGGCAAGCCAGTGATTACCGACCCGGTGTCATTCTCAGCGGACCGGGACCGGGAGCCTTTCTCATTGGAACCTGAGGACCTGCTCGCAGAGATTGAGCAGATAGCGCACGACAAGATGATTGAACGCTGTAAGCGCAACAAGGCTAAGCGTAATCCTCTGGGGACCTTTCAGAGAGACCGTAAGCATATCAACAAGGCACGCAGACAACGCGCCAAGGTCCGATCACGCCACATGAAGGAGCGAGAGCGTATTAACGCTGAGGCCCTAAAGTTCGACCTTGCGAAAGTCGAGAAGCGGGTACTGGCATGGCAGGTGGGACCCGGCCTAGCGATACAGCAGGGAAAGCCTTTACCTATCGATAACTACCTTCAGGGTAGACTCATGGGCTAACAAGGTGTATCTTAGGTGTCTCCACAGCGAGGCACCAATAGATAAACTTTATTCACAAAGAGGCACACAATGAACGCATTAAACATTGCACGTAATGACTTCTCAGAGATTGAACTGGCCGCTATCCCGTACAACATCCTCAGCGAGCACTACGGGGACAAGCTGGCACGTGAACAGCTGGCACTTGAGCATGAAGCGTACGAGCTGGGCGAGCAGCGTTTCCTGAAGATGCTGGAACGTCAGGTCAAAGCAGGTGAGTTCGCTGACAACGTGGCCGCTAAGCCGCTGGTCCTAACGTTGCACCCGCAGCTGACCAAGCGCATTGACGACTGGAAGGAGGAGCAAGCAAACGCACGTGGTAAGAAGCCTCGCGCATACTACCCGATTAAGCATGGCGTGTCCTCAGAGTTGGCCCTCAGTATGGGAGCTGAGGTACTCAACGAGAAGCGCGGAGTGTCCAGTGAGGCAATCGCGCTGCTGACCATTAAGGTCGTCTTAGGGACGCTCACAGATGCCTCTAAGGCCACCATCCAGCAGGTGTCCTCACAGTTAGGTAAGGCCCTTGAGGATGAGGCCCGCTTCGGTCGTATCCGTGAGCAGGAAGCCGCATACTTCAAGAAGAACGTAGCGGACCAGCTGGACAAGCGAGTAGGCCACGTGTACAAGAAGGCTTTCATGCAGGTAGTCGAGGCCGATATGATATCCAAAGGGATGCTTGGCGGCGACAACTGGGCGAGCTGGAAAACTGACGAGCAGATGCACGTGGGGGCCAAGCTGCTGGAGCTACTCATCGAAGGGACTGGTCTGGTGGAAATGACCAAGAACAAGATGGCCGATGGCTCCGATGATGTGACCAGTATGCAGATGGTCCAGCTGGCTCCGGCCTTTGTGGAACTCCTGAGCAAACGAGCGGGCGCACTCGCAGGTATCAGCCCGATGCACCAACCGTGCGTAGTCCCTCCGAAACCTTGGGTTGAGGCCGTAGGCGGTGGCTACTGGTCAGTCGGTCGCCGTCCGCTGGCACTGGTGCGCACCCACTCCAAGAAGGCACTACGCCGCTACGCAGACGTGCACATGCCAGAGGTATACAAGGCGGTAAACCTCGCGCAAAACACGCCGTGGAAGGTCAACAAGAAGGTGCTGGCGGTAGTCAACGAGATTGTCAACTGGAAGCACTGCCCGGTTGCTGACGTCCCAGCGATTGAACGCGAAGAGTTACCACCACGCCCGGACGATATCGACACCAACGAGGTGGCACGTAAGGCATGGCGCAAGGAGGCCGCAGCGGTCTACCGTAAGGACAAGGCCCGCCAGTCTCGCCGTTTGTCAATGGAGTTCATGGTCGCACAGGCCAACAAGTTCGCTAACCACAAGGCCATCTGGTTCCCGTACAACATGGACTGGCGCGGACGTGTGTATGCTGTGAGCATGTTCAACCCGCAGGGTAACGACATGACCAAGGGTATGCTGACGCTGGCCAAAGGCAAGCCAATCGGTCTCGATGGGTTCTACTGGCTGAAGATTCACGGTGCAAACTGTGCAGGCGTCGACAAGGTTCCATTCCCTGAGCGCATCAAGTTCATCGAAGAGAACGAGGGAAACATTCTGGCGAGCGCAGCCGACCCGCTGAATAACACTTGGTGGACCCAGCAGGATTCGCCGTTCTGCTTCCTAGCGTTCTGCTTTGAGTACGCAGGCGTTAAACACCATGGCCTGAATTACAACTGCTCGCTACCGCTGGCGTTCGATGGGTCATGCTCTGGGATTCAGCACTTCAGCGCAATGCTCCGCGATTCCATCGGTGGTCGTGCGGTAAACCTGCTGCCATCTGATACCGTGCAGGATATCTACAAGATTGTTGCCGACAAGGTTAACGAGGTGCTCCAGCAGCACGCTATCAACGGGTCTCAGACGGTGGTCGAGCAGATTGCTGACAAGGAGACTGGGGAGTTCCGCGAGAAGGTAACGCTGGGTGAGTCCGTACTGGCTGCGCAGTGGCTGCAATATGGTGTTACCCGCAAGGTGACTAAGCGTTCGGTCATGACGTTGGCGTACGGTTCCAAAGAGTTTGGCTTCCGCCAGCAAGTTCTGGAGGATACCATTCAGCCCGCTATTGACAACGGCGAGGGCCTGATGTTTACGCACCCTAACCAAGCGGCTGGCTACATGGCTAAGCTGATTTGGGACGCTGTGACCGTGACCGTAGTGGCCGCTGTCGAGGCTATGAACTGGTTGAAGTCTGCCGCTAAACTGCTGGCCGCTGAAGTCAAGGACAAGAAGACCAAAGAGGTGCTCCGTAAGCGCTGCGCAATCCACTGGGTGACACCAGACGGCTTCCCGGTGTGGCAGGAATACCACAAGCGCGACCAAGCGCGCCTGAAGCTGACGTTCTTGGGTCAGGCCAACGTGTTCATGACCTACAACAAAGGGGAAGCCAAAGAGATTGACGCACATAAGCAGGAGTCAGGAATCGCTCCTAACTTTGTGCACTCACAGGATGGTAGCCACCTGCGCATGACCGTAGTTCACGCTAACGAGGTCTACGGGATTGACTCCTTCGCGCTCATTCATGACTCCTTCGGGACCATTCCGGCGGACGCTGGGAATCTCTTTAAGGCAGTCCGCGAGACGATGGTCAAGACCTACGAGGATAACGATGTAATCGCTGACTTTTATGACCAGTTCGCTGACCAGCTGCACGAGTCCCAACTGGACAAAATGCCTGCGGTCCCGGCCAAAGGCGACCTGAATCTGCGCGATATCCTAGAGTCCGACTTCGCGTTTGCGTAAGGTCTCCGGTAATTAGGTAGCACTATAGGGAACCTTCGAATGACCGAGGGTTCCATTACTTAAAGTCTTAACTTAAAGAATACTTAAAGAGGTACCCCATGACTTACTCAATCGTTGTAACCATCTTGTTAATCGTATTAATCGTCCTGTTCGTAAGGGCCACCACGAGACTCGCTACCTGCGAGTACACCCTTGAGAAGCAGGCAAAGAGTAACGAGGAGTACACAGACATCTTGCACGATAAGGTGTGCCGCTTGTCTGAAGATAAGGTATCGCTTAATAAGCAGGTGCGATGGCTTGAGTCCAGACTTGAGGAAGAAAAGCAGAATGTGCGCGATGTGAACGAACTCCGAGCGCGCCAACTGGACCGCCTGAAGTTCCTCCGCAAGTCGCTGAATGAAGCACAAGACGAGCTGATGATGGTCTCCGACCTGATTCACGTTAAGTTCACCGCAGTGTTGCCAGACGGTACCCACTCCAAGACGCTCTTTAAGTTAGGACTTGGCCCGTGTGGTCTCCACGTTAAGTCCCTCCGCTGGACAGAGCTGGATGACCGCTACCTGATAGACCAGCTGTGCACCAACGGTGAGAGAAAGCAGTTCGTCTACTACAAGAGCGAAGTAGTAGGACGCATCGAGTTCCGCCACGGTAAGTCTGAATAAGGTAGCACTATAGGAACATACTCAAGGTCATCGTTCGGTGGCCTTTATTAATGTCCCTTACTAGCACAATCAGGAGTAACACCATGTACCAGAACACAATCAACTTTGAGCGCAACCGTGAACGTCAGCAGACCGAGGGTTACATCCCTAAGGGCCGCAAGCTGAACAAGACAAAGCGTGGTGGCGGCGTTAAGGGTTCCTTCCGTAACGCCAAGGGTGACAGCGTTGTTAACCAAGAGAAATACTTCGTAGGAGCGTAACAAATGGCCGAGCAAACTAAATGGTTGTTTGATGGTAGCACTTCGCAGTGGTCACGATTGGGTGCCACAGAGCGCAGACTGATGGACGAAACGGGACTCCGTGTAATCATGACGTACCGCCCATTCAACCGCACAGTGCTATTCTCTGTGTACGAACCTCGACCGGATTACGACGAGGTCCTCGTGGAGAAGTCCTTTAGTCGCTGGTCGATTGACTCAGCGTCAGACTGGCTGGCAAAACTCACAGCCGACTACTCAAGTTGGAAATGATTAGGTAGCACTATAGGCAGACTCAAGGTCATCGGATTCCGGTGGCCTTCATGATTGCTTATTGCACACTAAATGAACACTACACTTCGGAGACATCCTCATGATGAACATTAAGACTAATCCCTATAAGGCCGTTTCATACGTACGCTCTGCTATCGAGAAGGCGCTGGAGACTTCCGGTTACCTCATCGCAGACACTAAGCACGATGGGGTTCGCGGGAACATTTGCGTAGACAACACGGCCAACGCAGCGTGGCTCAGCCGGGTCTCCAAGACCATTCCGGCGCTTGAGCACCTCAACGGTTTCGACCAGCGCTGGCAGAAGTTATTGAAAGATGACCGCTGGATTTTCCCTGATGGCTTTATGCTTGATGGCGAACTCATGGTCAAAGGCGTCGACTTCAACACCGGGTCTGGCCTGCTGCGCACCAAGTGGCTCAAGAAGGATAACTTCAAGTTTGATTCACGAGGTAGAGTCGAGTGGGTTAAAGGTAAGAAGGAACCTTTCGAGCTGGACACAGAGCAGCTCAAAGTTGTCCTCTACGACATCATTCCGCTTGACATTATCGAGTCCGGTGATGACTACAACGTGATGACCCTCCTCCGCCTTGAGCACGTCAAGGTAGCCTTACCAGTCCTGCAAGACCACTTCCCTGAAGTCGAGTGGTGCCTCTCGGAGTCCCATGAAGTTTACGACATGGACGAACTCGATGCGCTGTACCGACAGAAACGCGGAGAAGGTCACGAAGGTCTCGTGGTTAAGGACCCTCAAGGTATCTACAAGCGCGGTAAGAAGTCAGGCTGGTGGAAACTGAAGCCAGAGAATGAGGCCGATGGTGTCATTGTGGGACTCAACTGGGGAACTCCCGGTCTCGCCAACGAGGGCAAGGTGATTGGCTTCGAGGTTCTCCTTGAGTCTGGTCGAGTCGTGTCCGCTAACAACATCTCTCAGGCACTTATGGAGGAGTTCACAGCAGCGTGCGATACGGACACATACCACCTTGCTGGTATCAACCCTTACGAGGGCTGGGCGTGCCAAATCAAGTACATGGAGGAAACTCCAGACGGCTCTCTGCGCCACCCATCGTTCGACAAATGGCGTGGCACCGAGGAAGACCCTACCGTTAAGATGTAATTAGGTAGCACTATAGGAGACAACAATATGTCCATCAATCTGATTCTAATCATCGTGTCCATCCTCGCGGCTATCGTGTGGTCAATGAACGACGAGCCACCTAAAGGAGCATAAACCATGCGCTTACACTTCAACAAATCCAACGGTATCTTCTCGGTTCGCCGGGAGGACCGCAGCACTGTAGCGGCCTCGGAGCGCCACGGTAAGATTCCACGCATCGGCGACACCTTCGAGCTGGCACCTAGTGTGCACATCTTGGTTACTCGCGGTCTCTACGAATTGGCTCAGACTAAGAGCCGTCCTTTCGTACCCGTTGTGGTAACCAAGTGGCCACGCCTTCGTCTGTTCTGGGAGCGCATCAAGGAGGTGATCAATGACTGAACGTGAAATTCAAGTGGTGAACCTGCTGGTTGCCCACAACTATGAACGCCCAGATTCCACGAAATGCGTTGATGGTGTGGTGTGTGCTGGCGTACATTGCAGCGAGTGTCCACTCAACGTAAAAGGCACAACTCTTGGGGAGGTGCGCTCAGTAAAGGGCAGCAAGGCTCCAAGTGTAGATGACGACGGGGTCAAGCAGCCAAGTCACTATCAGCTGTTCGAAGGCATCGAGGCCATTGAGGTGATTGCTCGCAGCATGACCCAAGAGATGTTCAAGGGGTACTGCCTCGGGAACATCCTCAAGTACCGCCTGCGGGCCGGGAAGAAGTCCGAGCTGGCAACCTTAGAGAAAGACATGGCGAAGGCCGCTTTCTATCTGGAGCTGTATACCAAGCACAAGGGTCTGTGCTATGACGCCAAGTGATTGTATAGACCACGGCAAGAAGGGCACCTATTATAGTGCCTACTGTAAGCGGCTCGGTAAGAACATCGGTCTACACAGGCAGGTTCTTGCCGAGAAGCTCGGAGTAAACGTGGAGGACATGGACGGTGTGGCGATGCACCTGTGTGACAACAAGCGCTGCATAAACCCTGACCACTTAGTGTTGGGTACGCAATCTGAGAACATACTTTCAGCACACTCGAACGGTCTAGTCCCACGTAAACAACCTACCAACAGACTCAGTGAGGACCTTAGGGTATTAATCCGTGAGAGTGACTTAGGGACGCGGGAGTTGGCTAGGAGTCTTGGCATACACCACTCCACGGTAAGTAGGATTCGTAATGGAAAGTCCAAGTGAGTGGGCAAGAAAGATGTACGAGAAGACGCTCGACCCTGCGTACATCACCCTGTATAACATGTGGAAGGAGCGAGAAGATGCAAAAGTTCGTCGTAACGGTCGAGACAGCTAACGCATCGTATGAACTCCCGGTACACGCTGGGTCTCTTGAGGAGGCCCTAGAAGTTGCCGAGGCGGAGTACGAAGAGTTAGGCCAAGTGACTAGGGTACGCCCAGATAGTCATTAGGTAGCACTATAGGGACACAGGTTGTCCCTCTTACCGTTTAAACTTAAAGGAGATTCATCATGGCATTCGCTAAGAAGAAGATTTATACCACCAAGATTGGTACCTGTGAGCCGTACGCTTACTTCAACAAGCCGGACTATGGCGGTGAGGGTTTTGAGAACCCACGCGGTACCTACAAAGGTTCCGTAACGTTCAAGAACGAAGACTGTCAGGAGCTGGTAGACCTCATCGTTAAGACCCATGAGGAAAACTACGCGGCCCGTCTGGAAGCTCACGAAGCGAACCCGCCGAAGGTTCAGAAGGGCAAGAAACCTCTGAAGCCGTACGAAGGCGACATGCCGTTCTTCGACAATGGTGATGGAACCACCACGTTCAACTTCAAGTGCTACGGTTCGTACGAGGACAAGAAGACTGGCGAGACCAAGAAGATTGTTCTGGGCGTAGTAGACGCGAAGGGCAAGCGTATTCAGGACGTTCCGATTATTGGCGGCGGCTCCAAAGTGAAGATTCGCTTCTCTCTGGTACCGTATGGCTGGTCGGCGGTAGCTGGCGCTTCCGTTAAGTTGCAGCTGGAAGGCGTGATGCTGGTCGAACTGGCTACCTTTGGTGGTGGCGAAGACGACTGGGCTGACGAAGCCGTAGAAGGCGGTTACGAAGCTGACGAACCTCGCAGCCGTAAACCTCAGGAAGACCTGGAAGACTGGTCTGGTGAGGCAGAGGCGGACGAGGGCGAAGCCGACGAAGACGATGACTTCTAATGGCTGGCTATGGGGCCAAAGGGATTCGGAAGGTGGGTGCCTTCCGGTCTGGCCTTGAGGACAAGGTGTCCAAGCAGTTAGAATCAAAGGGCGTCACGTTCGATTATGAATTGTGGCGCATCCCTTACGTTATTCCTGCGAGTGACCACCTTTACACTCCAGACTTCTTGTTACCCAACGGTATCTTCGTGGAGACTAAGGGTCTCTGGGAAGCCGAGGACCGCAAGAAGCACCTACTGATTCGTGAGCAATACCCGGAGTTAGACATCCGGTTAGTGTTCTCTTCGAGTCGCACTAAGATTTACAAAGGGTCGCCCACAAGTTACGCAGAGTGGTGCGAGAAGCATAACATCTTGTTTGCCGACAAATTGATTCCCGTAGACTGGCTGAAGGAGCCGAAGCGTGATGTACCGTTCGGCAAGTTCAAGCAGAAGAAAGGAGCAAAGTAAGTATGGCCAAGGTTCAATTCACTAAGCGACAGGAGACCTCTCAGATTTTCGTACACTGCTCAGCCACCAAGGCAACCATGGACATCGGTGTCCGTGAGATTCGCCAGTGGCACAAGGAGCAGGGCTGGCTGGACGTTGGGTACCACTTCATCATTCGCCGTGACGGTACCATCGAGACTGGTCGTGACCAAGATGCTGTAGGTTCTCACGTTAAGGGATACAACTCGACATCGGTAGGCGTGTGTCTGGTAGGCGGTATTGACGCTAAGGGTAACCCTGAAGCAAACTTCACGCCTCAGCAGATGAGCGCACTGAAGGGACTGTTACACGAGCTGAAGGGAACCTACCCAAAGGCTGTCATTATGGCGCATCATGATGTAGCACCAAAGGCGTGTCCGAGCTTCGACCTGCAACGTTGGGTGCGTACAGGTGAACTGGTCACTTCTGACCGTGGGTAAACATTAGGTAGCACTACAGGGAGACAATTACGTTTCCCTGTTGTCGCTTGAGGAGGTTACTTTATGAACAAGTTCAAAGAATGCTTTGACCCAATCCCGTTCCTAGCGTATGGGCTGCTGGGACTGTGGGCACTGTCCTTCGCGGTCTCGTTTTTCCTATCGTGCATCAACGGTACCGCATTATGAGTTACGGAGACTCTCAAGAAGATGGTCAGGAGAGTATCTTCCTGTTCCACGCTCCGTGCGAAAACTGTGGTTCTTCTGATGGTAACTCAGTGTACTCTGACGGGCACGAGTATTGCTTCGTGTGTCAACACCGGGTTCCCGGCTCAGAGGAACGTACCGAAAAGTTATCATCGAGAAGACCCAAAGGAGGGAATTACGGGATGAATACACAAGGTTCAGGCTTATTGGTATTCGGCGAGAGTGACGGTCGGTACACTGACCTGACTGCTCGTGGTATCTCAAAGGCGACATGTCAGAAGGCTGGCTATTGGGTCGCCAAGGTCAGAGGGACCGCCTATCAGGTGGCCGACTATCGTGACCAGAATGGCTCCATCGTCTCTCAGAAGCTGCGGGACAAGGAGAAGAACTTCTCTACCCGAGGGTCCCACAAAGGGGACGCATTGTTCGGTAAGCACCTCTGGAATGGTGGCAAGAAGATTGTCATCACAGAGGGTGAAATCGACATGTTAACCGTGATGCAACTTCAGGATTGTAAGTGGCCTGTGGTTTCTCTCGGTCACGGTGCGTCAGCCGCTAAGAAAACTTGCAGTGCAAACTACGAGTATTTCGATAGCTTCGACCAGATTATCCTGATGTTCGACATGGATGAGCCGGGTCGAGCAGCTGTTGAGGAAGCCGCTCAGGTTCTCCCTCCCGGTAAGGTCCACGTGGCCGTGCTGACCGAGAAGGATGCCAACGAGTGTTTGCTAAAAGGTAAGGGCAAGGAGGTTCTCGACCAGATATGGAACGCGGCCCCTTGGGTACCAGATGGTGTTATCGGTGCGATGTCCATGAAGGACCGAGTGCGTGAGGCCATGACCAGCGAACAAAGCGTCGGATACCTTTTCTCGGGATGTCCGGGGCTGAATGACCGAACCTTGGGTGCACGTGGTGGCGAAGTCATTATGGTAACTTCTGGGTCAGGAATGGGTAAGTCTACGTTCGTTCGCCAGCAGGCCCTAGGGTTCGCCAGAGGGCAAGGACTGCGGGTAGGCATGGCGATGCTTGAGGAGTCCGTAGAGGAGACCATGGAAGATGTCTTAGGGATTGCCAATGGTATTCGCTTACGGCAGCAACCTCGTGAGTTCAAGCAGAAGCTGATAGAAGACGGGACGTATGACAAATGGTTCGATGAACTATATGGCACCGACCAGTTCCATCTATATGACTCCTTTGCAGAAGCTGAGGTGGACCGACTGTTAGCGAAGCTGCACTACATGCGCACAGGGTTAAACTGTGACGTAATCATTCTGGACCACATCTCGATCGTAGTGTCAGCCTCGGAGGAATCCGATGAGCGCAAGATGATTGACCGACTCATGACCAAGCTGAAAGGGTTCGCTAAGTCAACCGGAGTGGTACTTATTGTTATCTGCCACCTGAAGAACCCGGAGAAAGGTAAAGCTCATGAAGAAGGACGTGCTGTTTCCATTACTGACCTGCGTGGGTCTGGGTCTCTGCGCCAACTCTCTGATACTATCATTGCCCTTGAGCGTAATCAGCAAGGGGACATGCCTAATCTTGTCCTCCTTCGTATTCTCAAGTGTCGCTTTAATGGTATTGGCGTTGGCATTGCGGGATACATGGAGTACAACGAAAAGACCGGACTCCTTGAACCGTCTAGCTACACTGGCGGAGAAGGAGAGGGAGATACTGGCTGGGAAGGCCACGAAGAAGACGACTACTGAGAAGTGTCAATGCCCAGCGTGTGACTGGGCGTCACCATATTGTAACCACTAAAGGAGAACCATCATGTTTAAACTTATCGAAACTTTAGGCCGTCTGGCCATCGCGCTGTACATCCGTGAAGCCAAGGCACTGGACAAAGCGTCCAAGGTGGAAGCACAAGCAGCCGCCAAGCTGGCTAAGGCCGCCGACAAGGCACGTCAGGCATCTCTGGATGCAACCGCAGAGGCAGCAAAAGTTGCCGCTAAAGCTCAGAAACTTAAGGAGTTCTTCTAATGACTACTAAAGCTAAATTCCCCGGCAATACCATTCAGCTGTCCGACACTGTAGACCAGTGGGGCCGCAAGGTTCACATCAACGTCCGCAACGACAAGGTTACTCTGGTCTACCGCTGGAAGGCCAAGAGTGATAACCGTGCGCATACTCAGCGTGTGACCCTAGACGATGTTCAGGCAGCTCGACTGCTGGCATCCGTAGCCGTAGCCGCTACTGTGGCCATCGGTGAGGACAAAGTTCGGGAGGCACTCCTGACCAAAGAGGTCGGCGAAACGTCATTATGTCTGGCCGCAGCGTCAGAAGCTAAGTGATAAACTCAAGGTCATTACTATATGTAGTGGCCTTTATGATTATCATACACAACATATTGAGAGGACATAACCATGCGTAAACCTGAAGAAATCCGTGCAGACATCGAGAAGCTGACCAAAGAGCTGGAAGCTGTTAAGATTCACGAGTCCAGACAGGTTGCTGCTGTTAACATCTTGTATAACTTAGGGTGGACACACGACCCCCACAAGGGCTGGCAGAAGCCTGCGCTAAAGTGGAGCGACTATAAGGCTCCCCTGAAGGCTGGTGAGCGGGCAACGTGGGAGGATGGTGCCCTTGGTGGAACCGTGTATATCCGTAGTGTTGGCAACAAGTTCTCACAGGTGTCTCACGTCCGTGGCGTTAGTCGCCTTGGTGCTGACGTCCTTACAGGCAGCTTCGCAATTGAGAACAGTAAGTTGACAATCCGTCCGCGTGAGTATTTCATCGGGCGTCGTTAAGTAACAGGAGACCACTATGTTAGTAACCGATATCGAGGCGAACAACCTCTTAGAGAAAGTCACTCAGTTCCACTGTGGGGTCATCTATGACTACAGCACGGACGAGTACGTATCGTATCGACCTTGGGACTTCTCAGCGTATCTCGATGCGTTAGAAGCTGAGGTGGCTCGTGGTGGTCTCATCGTATTCCACAACGGTCACAAGTACGATGCCCCAGCGCTAACCAAGCTGGCCAAGCTCCAGTTAAACCGAGAGTTCCACCTGCCGCGTGAGAACGTAGTGGACACGTTGGTGCTCAGTCGTTTGCTGTTTGCGAACATTAAGGACTCCGACATGGCCTTGCTGCGTTCCGGCAAGTTACCCGGTAAGCGCTTCGGGTCTCACGCTCTGGAGGCGTGGGGATACCGATTAGGCGAGATGAAGGGTGAGTACAAGGATGACTTCAAGAAACTCCTTGAGGAACAAGGTGAGGAGTACGTTGACGGGGCAGAGTGGATTAGCTTCAACGAGCCGATGATGGCGTATAACGTTCAGGACGTTGTGGTGACCAAGGCTCTCCTTGAGAAGCTGCTGAGCGACAAGCACTACTTCCCACCTGAGGATGGCTGTGGGGATAACTGGTGGATGCACGACGCTGTGACATTCTGGAAGTATTCCTGTGAGGCCGTATGGCTGGAACACCGGGCCGCTTGGTTACTCGCTAAGCAGGAGCGCAACGGCTTCCCGTTCAACACCAAGGCCATCGAGGAACTCTACGTTGAACTCGCAGGTCGTCGGTCTGAGCTCCTTCAGACACTAACCGACACCTTCGGAACTTGGTACCAGCCTAAGGGTGGCACTGAGTTATTCCTACACCCGCGCACCGGGAAGCCTCTGGGTAAATACCCACGAGTGAAGTACCCGAAGCAGGGCGGTATCTACAAGAAGCCCAAGAACAAAGCTCAGCGTGAGGGTCGTGAACCCTGCGAGCTGGACACTCGGGATTACGTAGAGGGCGCTCCGTACACACCAGTAGAGCACGTTGTGTTCAACCCCAGTAGCCGAGACCACATTGCGCTCAAGCTGAAGGAAGCCGGATGGGTACCTACAGAGTTCACCGACAAGGGTGCACCTAAGGTAGACGATGAGGTCCTTGAGCATGTACGTGTGGAAGACCCTGAGAAGCAGCGCTGCATCGACCTCATCAAAGAGTACCTGATGATACAGAAGCGTATCGGTCAGGCGGCTGAGGGTGACAAAGCGTGGCTACGTTACGTTCAAGAGGATGGTAAAATCCATGGTTCAGTCAATCCTAATGGTGCCGTTACGGGCCGAGCGACTCACAGCTTCCCGAACCTCGGGCAAGTACCGGGTGTGCGAAGTCCTTACGGCGAGCCTTGCAGGGCTGCTTTTGGTGCTGAGCATCACCTTGACGGCCTCACTGGTATACCTTGGGTACAAGCTGGTATCGACGCCAGTGGTCTGGAGTTGCGGTGTCTCGCTCACTTCATGTCCAAGTACGACGGGGGAGCTTATGCAGACGTTATTCTTAACGGGGACATCCACACAGTAAACCAACAGGCTGCTGAGTTGCCGACTCGTGACAACGCGAAGACCTTTATCTATGGATTCCTTTACGGAGCGGGCGATGAGAAGATTGGACAAATCGTTGGTGCAGGTAAGGAACGCGGAAAGGAACTCAAGAAGAAATTCCTTGAGAACACCCCAGCAATCGCAGCGTTGCGTGAAGGAATCCAGCAGACCCTCGTCGAGTCATCCCGATGGGTCGCAGGAGAGCAGAAAGTCAAGTGGAAACGACGCTGGATTAAGGGACTGGATGGAAGAAAGGTACACGTTCGGTCACCACATGCCGCGCTCAACACGTTGCTTCAGTCAGCAGGTGCGCTCATTTGTAAGCTGTGGATTGTCGAGACTGAAGAGTTGCTTCTCAAAGCAGGATTGAAGCATGGCTGGGATGGCGACTTCGCCTACATGGCATGGGTGCACGATGAGATTCAAGTAGCGTGCCGAACCCCAGAGATTGCACAGCAGGTGATTGACATTGCGCAACAAGCTATGCGTAACGTTGGGGACCACTTTAAGTTCCGTTGCCGTCTGGATACAGAAGGTAAGATGGGTCCGAACTGGGCCGTATGTCACTAATAATACAGGAGATTTATCATGGCTATTACCAAACGTTTCAAGGTTACTTTTGAGGTTACTAGTGTCATTGACAGTGAGTCCGAGAAGAACCTGAGCGAGACCGTTCTGCGTATCGCGCAGATGGTTTCCAAGGGCCAGAAGGTTGACAACTTCAAGCTGGGTTTACTTGAGGCAGCACTCACTGGTGGACCAGACGAAGCGGCTGCGTACTGCATCCGACATGGTCTGCGCTCAATTGTCAAAGAGGCCCATGACGACCTTTCGTTTAACGAGAAGAAACTCATGCGCTTCTCCCCAGCAATCGTGAGGGTGACCAAGTGAGTGAGTATCTCAAAGTTCTGGCGGCCCTCAAGGGCTGCCCTAAGTCCTTCCAGTCGAACTACGTTCGCAACAACGCTGCGTTAGTCGCTGAGGCTGCGAGCCGTGGTCACATTTCGTGTCTGACCATGAGTGGTCGTAACGGTGGCGCTTGGGAAATTACCAGTGCCGGAGTGAAATTTCTTAAGACCCATGGAGGTTGCTTATGAAACCTATTGACGAGCTGATCGGGCTGTTAAAAGAAGAGCCTTGGTCAGATGAGCTACCGGAAGGCTGGAAGGTTATTGAAGATGGTGACTGGACCGACAACCACAAGTCAGAGTGTAAGTCTGACATTGTGAAACATGAGGAGTCAGGTAAGTTATTCCGAGCGGACTTCGTGCGAACTGGTGACTACTGGCAGGGCTACGAGACCGAACTCTGTGCTGTAGCTACCGTAGAGGCCTACCAGAAAACCATCACGGCATACCGGGAGGTTAGTGATGAGTAAGCACACATTGTTATCCTTCTGCGACTACCGGGCAACCCAGAGGATTGCCAAAGGTGTCCTTGTGATGGATGGTGACTGGCTGGTGTTCCAAGCCATGAGTGCCGCTGAGTTCGATGCCTCGTGGGAGGAAGAGATTTGGCACCGCTGCTGCGACCACGCTAAGGCCCGCGAGATTCTGGAGAACTCCATTGAGTCTTACAAGGGCCGCAAGAAGGCATGGAAGAATGCCGACGTTGTCCTAGCGTTCACTGACCGTGTCAACTGGCGTAAGCTGCTGGTAGACCCAACGTACAAAGAGAACCGCGCAGTCGTCAAGAAACCTGTGGGTTACTTCGAGTTCCTTGAGTACGTCTTTGAGACCTACACGTGCGTCCTTGAGCCTCAGCTAGAAGGCGATGACGTGATGGGTATCATAGGGTCTAACCCTCTCGTGTACAACTACGAGAAGGCGGTGCTGGTATCCTGCGACAAGGACTTTAAGACCATCCCGGACTGTGACTTCCTGTGGTGTACGACTGGTAACATCCTCGTGCAGACTCAGGAGACAGCCGACTACTGGCACCTCTTCCAGACTATCAAGGGCGACATCACCGATGGTTACGGCGGGATTCCCGGATGGGGCGATACCGCTGAGGACTTCCTCAAGGAACCCTTCATTGTGGAGCCTGTAACGTCCGTACTGAAGTCCGGTAAGAACAAGGGCCAAGAGGTAACCAAGTGGGTGAAACGCGCTCCTGAGCCGGGAGAGACGCTCTGGGACTGCATTAAGTCCATTGGTGCTAAAGCAGGGATGACCGAAGCGGAAGTAATCAAGCAGGGCCAGATGGCTCGCATCCTCCGTTCTGATGAGTACAACATCGAGACTGGGGAGATTACTCTATGGCAACCGGGCAGCTGATTCTCATCGTCCTGACCATGGGCTTAGTCGCTCGTGGTCTCTGGATGTTGGCCTTGATTATCAAGCAGATAGTCGAGCACAAGGCATAGTGATAAACTCATGGGCACTAATTAGGTAGCACTATAGGGAAGTGCCCATTATGATTATTACTTAAAGATTACTTAAAGAGGAGACTCAAATGTTAAAACCTATAGAGCACATCCTTAACAATCCTAATGACCTTCCTGACGTACCGCGAGCTGTCAAGGAGTACCTACAGTCTCGCTTCAATGCTGACTTCCTGTATCAGTCAGAGGTCCGTAAGCTGCGTGAGGCTGGCCACAGTGAGGAGTTCATCTCCGGGGTACTGTATGGTCACTACATGGCTTCGCGTGTCCTTGATGAGATGGAGGGCCGTCAGCGTGCACTCAAAGAAGGAGATTGATTATGTGTTTCTCACCTAAGATGAAAGCACCTAAGGTTGACACAACGACTGTCCCTGAGCCAGCGCCACTGACGGAGGAACCTAAGGGTATCCAGTATGGTGGTGACGAAGACTCAAACAGCACCACTCCTGAGGTGTCAGGGCGTAAGTCACTCAAGGTGGCCAAGACGACCGAACCTACAGGGTCCGTCAGTAAAATCCGTAAGTCAGCTTTAGGAGGCTAACATGGGACTGTTCAAGAAAATCAAGAAGGCTATCTCCAAGGTAGTCAAAGCACCACTAAAGGCCGTTGGTCTGGCAGCAGATGCACCAAACGTGCAGACAGCCGCTGAGACACCTGTGGCCGCACCTCAGGAAGCACCGAAAGAGGTCGTGGAGGACGTTGAGTCTTCGGCAGACACTGAGTCTGGCAAGAAGAAAACTCGTGCCTCAGGTAAGAAATCCCTCTCAGTTTCCCGCAGCTCAGGCGGTGGGATTAACTTATGATTGGTTACGGGGAGGGCTAACAAATGGCAGAAGTTAAACTCGAAGGCTTCGCAGAGGAGGGAGCCAAGGCGGTATACGACCGTCTGAAGAACGACCGACAGCCTTACGAGACACGAGCAGAGTCCTGTGCGCAGTACACGATTCCCTCACTGTTCCCTAAGGATTCCGATAACGCATCGACCGATTACACGACTCCTTGGCAATCCGTAGGTGCTCGCGGCCTGAACAACCTAGCGTCCAAGCTGATGCTGGCCCTGTTCCCGATGCAATCATGGATGAAGTTGACCATTAGTGAGTACGAAGCGAAGAACCTTCTGGGTGACGCCGAGGGTCTTGCTAAGGTCGATGAGGGCCTCTCAATGGTAGAGCGCATCATCATGAACTACATCGAGTCCAACAGTTATCGAGTGACTCTCTTTGAGTGCTTGAAGCAACTGTGTGTGGCTGGTAACGCGCTGCTGTACTTACCGGAGCCTGAGGGTTATACCCCGATGAAGCTCTATCGACTGAACTCGTATGTGGTACAGCGAGACGCTTTCGGTAACGTACTCCAGATTGTCACTCTCGACAAGATTGCGTTCAATGCTCTCCCTGAAGACGTTCGTGGTCAGGTGGAAGCAGCTCAAGGCGAGCAGAAGGAAGACGCCGAGATTGACGTCTACACCCACGTGTACCTGAACGAAACAGGGGATGGCTACTCGAAGTACGAAGAGGTTGCCGAAGAGGTGGTACCGGGCAGTGAAGCTGAGTACCCACTCGAAGAGTGTCCGTACATTCCGGTCCGTATGGTCCGCATAGACGGTGAATCCTACGGACGTTCCTACGTGGAAGAGTATCTGGGCGACCTCAAGTCCCTAGAGAACCTCCAAGAGTCTATCGTGAAGATGGCCATGATTACCGCTAAGGTTATCGGTCTGGTAGACCCAGCAGGTATCACTCAGGTCCGCCGACTCACGGCAGCACAGTCTGGTGCGTTCGTACCGGGCCGTAAGCAGGACATTGAGTTCCTCCAGCTGGAGAAGTCCGGTGACTTTACCGTAGCGAAGAACGTAAGCGACACCATTGAGGCTCGCCTCTCGTATGCCTTTATGCTCAACAGTGCGGTACAACGTACAGGCGAGCGAGTCACCGCCGAAGAGATTCGGTACGTGGCGTCAGAGCTGGAAGATACCCTTGGCGGTGTCTACTCGATTCTCTCGCAGGAACTCCAGCTGCCTCTGGTAAGAGTGCTCTTGAAGCAACTACAAGCCACGCAGCAAATCCCAGAGTTACCTAAAGAGGCCGTCGAGCCGACTATCAGCACTGGCCTTGAGGCTATCGGGCGTGGGCAGGACCTTGACAAGCTGGAGCGTTGTATCAACGCATGGTCGGCCCTTAAGGCACTCGAAGGTGATGATGACCTCAACTTGGCTAACCTCAAGTTACGCATCGCTAACGCTATCGGTCTCGACACAGCTGGTATGCTTCTCACTCAGGAGCAGAAGAACGCCCTTATGGCACAGCAGGGTGCTCAGATTGCTACACAGCAAGGGGCCGCAGCGTTGGGTCAGGGGATGGCCGCACAGGCTACTGCAAGTCCTGAAGCGATGGCCGCAGCGGCTGATTCAGTCGGTATGCAACCGGGCATGTAATTAGGTAGCACTATAGGGAGACACATCCAGATTGAATGAGGTCTGGTCAGAAGGTTCGAGTCCTTCGTGTTTCCCTCTTAGTCTTAACTTTAAGGAGATTGAAATGGCTGGCGAATCTAACGCAGACGTATACGCATCCTTCGGTGTCAACAGTGCTGTACTGACTGGCAGTACACCTGAGGAGCACCAAGAAAACATGTTGGCTCTTGATGTTGCTGCCCGTGATGGCGATGATGCAATCGAGCTGAACACCAACAGTGATGACCCGTATGGTTCCGATGTGGACCCGTTCGGTGAACCTGAAGAGGGCCGTATGCAGGTCCGTATCTCCGCTGACGGTTCAGACGAAGAGTCTACCGAAGGTGAAGAGGGTTCTGAAGAAGAACAGCAGGGCGACGAAGAGAGTCAGCCGGAGGAAGTAACCGACGATGGTGAACCCGAAGAGTTCAAACCGATTGGTGAAACTCCGGCTGACATCAACGAAGCCTCTCAGCAGCTGGAAGAACACGAAGCTGGCTTTAACGACATGGTTGCTACTGCAATCGAACGCGGTCTCTCACAGGATGCTGTGACCCGTATTCAGCAGGAGTACCAGAACGAAGACAGTCTGTCCGAGGAGTCTTACCGAGAGTTGGCTGAGGCTGGCTACAGTAAGGCATTCGTCGATGCGTACATTCGTGGTCAGGAAGCTCTGGTCAACCAGTACGTAGAGAAAGTGATGGACTTCGTGGGTGGCCGCGAGCGCTTCCAGCAGGTCTACGGTCACATGAAGACCAATAACCCTGAGGGTGCTGAGGCGCTCATCAAGGCTTTTGAGTCTCGTGACGTAGCCACCATGAAGACGATTCTGAACCTAGCGGGACAGTCTCGTGATAAAACCTTTGGTAAGAAAGCTGAGCGCTCTATTGCCAAACGTGCTACCCCAGCGAAACCTGTGGCCCGTAAAGCTGAAGGCTTCGAGTCTCAGGCTGAGATGATTAAAGCTATGTCAGACCCACGTTACCGCACCGACTCCAAGTACCGTCGTGAAGTGGAACAGAAGGTCATCGACTCTAAGTTTTAATTAGGTAGCACTATAGGGAGACTGACAACCTCGCAATAACGGCGACCATTCGTCAGGTGCGAGACTGTGCTATCAGATAGACTAGGAGATTATGGGCGAGGCCTAGACTCCCTTCGAGTTACACAATGAGTATCACCTCGTTTCAAGTAGTAACCGACGCGACCTTAGGGCAAGACCTTATGATAGGCGCGGAGAATTACCCAAGAGCTTGGCAACGATAGGCCCGTTTGGTCAGCGTAATGACTAATTCTATTCTTAAACAACATAAGGAGATTCAACATGGCTAACATGCAAGGTGGACAGCAGCTCGGTACTAACCAAGGTAAAGGTCAATCCGCAGCAGACAAGCTGGCGCTATTCCTGAAAGTATTCGGCGGTGAAGTCCTGACCGCATTCGCTCGTACCTCTGTGACCACCAACCGTCACATGCAGCGTCAAATCAGCTCCGGTAAGTCCGCACAGTTCCCTGTGATTGGTCGCACCAAGGCTGCTTACCTGCAACCGGGCGAGTCTCTGGATGACAAACGTAAAGACATCAAGCACACCGAGAAGACCATTAACATTGATGGCCTGCTGACTGCGGACGTGCTGATTTACGACATCGAAGACGCGATGAACCACTATGACGTGCGCTCCGAGTACACCTCTCAGATTGGTGAATCTCTGGCGATGGCAGCTGATGGTGCTGTACTGGCGGAGCTGGCTGGTCTGGTTAACCTCGCTGATTCAGTCAACGAGAACATTGCTGGTCTGGGCAAACCGTCCCTGCTGGAAGTTGGCGCTAAGGCTGACCTGACCGACCCGGTCAAGCTGGGCCAAGCGGTTATCGCGCAGCTGACCATTGCTCGTGCGGCTCTGACCAAGAACTACGTCCCGGCTAACGACCGTACGTTCTATACCACCCCGGACGTGTACTCTGCGATTCTGGCGGCTCTGATGCCTAATGCTGCGAACTATGCGGCTCTGATTGACCCTGAGCGTGGTTCTATCCGTAACGTCATGGGCTTCGAAGTCGTCGAGGTTCCGCACCTGACCGCTGGTGGTGCTGGTGATGACCGCCCGGACGAAGGCGCAGAAGCGACCAACCAGAAGCACGCCTTCCCGGCAACTGGTGGTAAAGTCAACAAAGAGAACGTTGTGGGCCTGTTCCAGCACCGTTCCGCTGTTGGTACCGTCAAGCTGAAAGACCTCGCTCTGGAACGTGCTCGCCGCGCTGAGTATCAGGCTGACCAGATTATCGCTAAGTACGCGATGGGTCACGGTGGTCTGCGTCCTGAATCTGCGGGTGCGCTGGTTTTCACGGCGGCCTAAGCGTAAATACCTTTAGTGCTCGGGTGGTAACTCCACCTGAGTATGAGGTACAGACTGTGGCTATTGCTGGTGATTCACTTAAGGTGACACTTGATGGGCTGGATGAGGTAACGGATTGGTCAACCCTTGAGGTAACTTATGGTACTTCAGGGATTGCCAGCCACACTCGCCGGACCAACACGCTGTACTTCAAAGGAATCGCTGTAGGCGAAACTCTGGTGACTGTCAGCTTTGACGGGTCTGAAAGGAAGGCCTTTAAGCTGGTCGTGACTAACTAATAAGCCAAACCCCTTGGGGACCACTCACGGTCTCTGAGGGGTTTTTTCGTTAGGAGCTTACAATATGAACATGCAAGATGCTTACTTTGGGTCTGCCGCTGAGCTGGATGCAGTCAACGAGATGCTCGCAGCCATCGGTGAATCCCCTGTGACCACCCTTGACGAAGATGGTAGCGCAGACGTAGCGAACGCTCGTCGTATCCTCAACAGGATTAACCGCCAGATTCAGTCTAAAGGCTGGGCCTTCAACATCAATGAGTCGGCCACACTGACCCCTGATGCATCCACTGGGCTTATCCCATTCCGTCCAGCCTACCTGTCCATCCTAGGTGGCCAGTACGTTAACCGTGGTGGCTGGGTGTACGATAAGTCCACAGGCACAGACACCTTCTCTGGACCAATCACTGTGACCCTAATAACACTTCAGGACTACGATGAGATGCCTGAGTGTTTCCGCCAGTGGATTGTCACCAAGGCCAGCCGCCAGTTCAACTCTCGGTTCTTCGGAGCGGAGGACGTAGAGAACTCTCTGGCACAAGAAGAGATGGAAGCTCGTATGGCGTGCAATGAGTACGAGATGGACTTCGGGCAGTACAACATGCTTGACGGTGACGCATACGTGCAGGGTCTCATCGGTCGTTAATAAGAAACCTAAGGAGGACCAAATGGCTCTCGTATCACAATCAATCAAGAATCTCAAGGGAGGCATTAGCCAGCAGCCTGAAATCTTACGGTACCCAGAGCAGGGTACACTTCAGGTCAACGGTTGGTCCTCCGAGACTGAGGGTCTCCAGAAGCGACCACCCATGGTGTTCATCAAGTCCTTGGGAGGACGAGGATATCTTGGGGAAGACCCCTACATCCACCTCATCAACCGTGACGAATACGAGCAGTATTACGCTGTGTTCACAGGGAATGACGTTAGGGTATTCGACCTGTCCGGCTATGAGTATCAGGTCCGTGGCGACCGCTCTTACGTGACCGTCAATAACCCTAAGGATAACTTGCGGATGGTCACTGTGGCCGACTACACATTCATCGTGAACCGTACCAGACAGGTCCGTGAGAGTCAGAACTTGACCAACGGTGGCACCTTCAGAGATAACGTGGACGCCCTCATTAACGTTCGCGGTGGGCAGTACGGTCGTAAGCTCGAAGTGAACATTAACGGCGTGTGGGTTAGCCACCAGCTCCCTCCGGGCGATAACGCTAAGGAAGACCCGCCTAAGGTGGACGCACAGGCTATCGCTGAGGCCATAGCGACTCTTCTCAGAACGGCACACCCTACGTGGACGTTCAACGTGGGGACGGGGTTCATCCACTGCGTCGCTCCGGCGGATACCACCATTGACATCTTGGAGACAAAGGATGGCTACGCGGACCAGCTGATTAACCCAGTGACCCATTACGTCCAGAGCTTCTCTAAGTTACCTCTGAACGCACCAGATGGGTACATGGTGAAGATTGTCGGAGATACATCAAAGACCGCCGACCAGTATTACGTTAAGTACGACAAGAGTCAGAAGGTCTGGAAGGAAACTGTTGGGTGGAACATCTCGATAGGACTGGATTACACCACGATGCCTTGGACCCTTGTCAGGGCAGCTGACGGAAACTTTGACCTCGGGTATCACGATTGGACGGACCGACGTGCTGGCGACGAGGATACCAACCCTCAGCCATCCTTTGTGAACTCTACGATAACTGACGTGTTCTTCTTCAGGAACCGCTTAGGGTTCATCTCTGGGGAGAACATTGTGATGTCCCGTACCAGTAAATACTTCGAGTTCTACCCGCCGTCAGTGGCCAACTACACGGACGATGACCCACTAGATGTTGCTGTGAGTCATAACCGAGTGTCTGTCCTGAAGTACGCTGTGAGCTTCGCTGAGGAGCTTCTACTGTGGTCTGATGAGGCACAGTTCGTACTGTCGGCAAACGGTGTGTTATCCGCTAAGACTGCACAGCTAGACCTGACGACTCAGTTTGATGTGTCAGACCGTGCGCGTCCTTACGGTATCGGTAGGAACATCTACTATGCGTCTCCTCGCAGCTCCTTTACGTCCATCATGCGCTACTACGCGGTACAGGATGTAAGCTCTGTGAAGAACGCAGAGGACATGACGGCTCACGTACCGAACTACATCCCGAACGGTGTGTACAGCATCAACGGGTCAGGTACGGAGAACTTCGCGTGTGTACTGACCAAGGGCGCTCCCAGCAAGGTGTTCATCTACAAGTTCCTCTACATGGATGAGAACATCCGGCAGCAGTCATGGTCGCACTGGGACTTCGGTGATGGTGTTGAGGTTATGGCCGCAAACTGTATCAACTCGACGATGTACATGCTGATGCGGAATGCCTACAACGTGTGGATAGCTGCGGTGGACTTTAAGAAGAACTCTACGGACTTTCCGTTCGAGCCTTACCGATTCCACGTGGACGCCAAGCGGTCATACCACATCTCAGAGACTGCGTATGACATTGAGACGAACCAGACGGTAGTGAACGTCAAGGACATCTACGGTGCGTCGTTCTCTAAGGGTACCGTGGCAATCTGCGAGAGTGACGGTAAAATCACCGAGTACGAGCCTACGGGTTCCTCTTGGGATTCAACACCGGACATCCGCATTAGCGGCGACATCTCAGGTAAGGACATTGTCATC
>ERZ791923.805-NODE-805-length-40593-cov-5.478933_pt1 | contig 40593 bp, 28 predicted proteins | sample MGYA00510133_ERZ791923 | MGnify/ENA primary metagenome ERZ791923 (study PRJEB30046, sample SAMN00792106) | human gut metagenome | study: EMG produced TPA metagenomics assembly of the A metagenome-wide association study of gut microbiota in type 2... | reverse complement strand
CGATGTCTTTGGAGAGGAACAGACCGCTTACCATTTCCATAACATTGATAAGGGTTGTTTTGTCAGCGAGATATAGAGGGGAAAGGGCTTGTTTGTTGATACGTTGCTGGAGCTGTTCCGGGTATTTGATACGCCATTCGATAAGGCGTATTTCAGTATTCAAAAGTCCTATCGCTTCATCAATTATATGCAAATAGGGTATTTTTTTCTTGCTCAAACCGTACACGATACGATTTAAGACGGTGCAAGCCAAAAGAAAAATAACGAAGTAATACGTTATAATCCTGTTCATTAATACTAAAATCGACTACGTGGGTAGTTAATTCATTGATAGCTTCTGTCAATTCATCCGCAGAAGCCTTACATTGTGAGTATTCCGACAATAGCCGAAAAAATCTCTGTTGCAATAATTGTTTCATTATATAAATAGTTATGTTACATAATATTACTAAAACAATAAACAGCCGAGTATAATTCCGTTTTGAACTCTACTCGACTGTGTATTAACAAAATAATGTAACAATAAAAGAATTATAATCCTATACTCATTTTACAAATTTTGCTTTTTTCAAATATTCAATGCTTTTATGTGCAGCCTCAAATATCTCTTCCATAATTTGTTCTGATGTGTATATACTGCCGTCAACGTTTGTCTTTTCACGCAATTTCTTTGGGGTTTCAATTTCAACCACATAATCACTCATCTTGTTTTTATAAAATTGCTTGAAAATATTTTCAAAGTCTATTAACCCACTTTCTCCGATAACGAATTCATCTTTAATATGCAGTATCTGTATGCGTTTAGGATATTTTTGTAGGTATGCTACGGGGGATTTGCCACCTATGGTACACCAATAAACATCTAATTCAAAACAAACTGATTCAGGGTCTGTATGTTCAACTAAATATTCCCACATGACATCATCGCTGTCTTTCAACTTGTTGTATTCTGAAGCATGGTTATGATAGCCAAGTTTGAGTCCGTATTCGGCTGCAATTTTCCCTACTCGATTAAGGTAATCGCACATACGTTGTACTTCCGTCACCGTATAATTTACTTGATAACTTGGTATGATGAAATATTTTCCCCCACATGCTTTTTGAATCTCAAAAAGTTGACGCCAACGGTTCATGATTTCATTTTCTTTACCTATCTCTTCTTGAATACTGGAATGCGTAGAAATGATTTCTGCACCGGATTGATTACAAATTGATTTAAATTCATTAGCTGGCATTCCGAATACATTGGGATCGCCTCCCCATTGTACCAGTTCAAAAACATTATACCCCATACGTGTAAGTCGGTTGATTGATGTTTGAGGGTCTTTTTTCATCGCATCCATAACTGAATAAAGTTGGATACCCATTTTTTTGTCTTTTGCAAATACTACTTCTGACTTTGTAAGTAGAAGCGCTACAACAAGAATTGATAATACTTTAAAAATGCTATTTCTCTCCATATTCTATTAAATTAATAATTACTATGATCTATATCTTTTAGGTATAAAAAAATCTTCTTCTGTAAGATTGCACCTTTGAGCGATACGCTTACAATAATCAAGTCTTCCTATCGTATGGTTTCGTGAATCGGAACCGAAAACGAATTTTAATCCTGCTTTTTTTGCCATTAAAATAAAATCTTCATGTGGGACATGTGCCGTATCATTTATTTCTATTGCAATATCCCTTGAACGAGCGGCATCAATAATTTGCCGTAACCTCTTTTTTGTCCAAAGGATGTCGTATTTCCTTTGTATGCAACAAGGAAGAAAAAGCGGACAAGCAAATATATCCAATGGCTCACTTCCGGTAAGAATATCCATGTAATGTTGCATATTACGTTCCATAAATTCATTCGGATCATCTATATATGCATCATATTCCCATAACATGATTGTTTCTCCATAACCATTTCCTTTTGTTACAATTTGCGGATCCATCGCTATATAATCAGCCTGCGCTATTAATTCGGAGGATAAGTTTTTCGACCATCCCGGACTCATAGGCTGCAAGCCGATATAAACAGGATATGGCTTTATTGCGTTGATATATTCTTTTAATTGCGTATCATTGGTAATGCCCCACGGGGCAATATTTTCCATGACACCGATTTTCATATTTAACTGTTGGGATTTGGCGACAATATCCTCAATCGTTAGATTTTCGGAACGGTGAACGTGTAAATCCATCATGGGAAACTTGAATTTATCCATTGTTTTCCTTGTAGAACTCTCCATTTCTGCTGCAAAATTTTTGTTCAAAAAACTGCTTGCACATAGTAACCCCGATATTTGTAGAAAAGTTCTTCTGTCCATAATTTCTGTCTATTCAAATTATTAATCTTTACTATATTTTTTTTGTTGGCAAAGTTAATTCATGGCAAATCTATGTGTTTGTTTCATTTTCCATAAAGATTGTCTTATATTTGTATGCATATTTATAATTTCTAATTACTTGTAACAATATAAATATAAAACAATGTTATTGGAAAAACAATCGTTTTTGTATGATTACGTTCGACTTTCTCCCAAAGAGCAAATAGGGTTACATAGACAGTCTTCATGGGAATTGACACTTGTCGTTATAGGTTCCGGTATAAAACTTATCGGAGATACTATAGAACCGTTTCAAAGTGGTGAAGTCGTGATAATACCGCCTGAAATCCCCCATTGCTGGTATTTTAATGGTAATAATACTGATACAGAGGGTAAAATAGTAAATATCACACTGTCATTTACAAATGAATTTCTCGATCATTGTTCACAGGCTTTTCCGGAATTGCGCCGATATATTGAAGATTTAAAAAAAAATCAAGAAGCTCTAAAATATAATGATTCTCAATCTATAGCCATCGCATCTATTTTAAAATCTATTAATGAACAAAATGAGGTGGAACGCCTTTCGTCATTAATAAAATTACTTGCTATTTTGTCGTTGGTGGATAAAGCTCATACGGTAGGAAAGTATAAAGAGAAAGACAGGAAACAGGAGCGACTGGACATGATACGCATTTTTGTAACCTGTAATGCGTATAGAAATATTTCCCTTGACGATGTTGTTCGTCATGTCGGAATGAATAAATCGGCTTTTTGCACATTTTTCAAACAATCTATAGGAAAAACTTTCATTACTTATTTAAACGAATACAGGATAGAATTAGCTTGCCAATTATTAAAACAAGAGAATATATCCATATCTGAAATATGTTACCATGTCGGTTTTACTGACATTCCATATTTTAACCGTGTATTCAAAAAACACAAAGGATGCTCTCCTTCTCAATATCGTTGTGAGCAATAAAGTTGTAAAAACATCAATAATAAAACTTTATAACAGAATAATTATATTGGTAGTTTTTAAAGAACGAGAAATATAGGCTAAATAAAGCATTTTGCTCGTTTCCAAATTATTGCTCGTTACTCTTTGTGCTTTTTAAACAACTATTAATCAATAGATAATACTTTTGTTTCCATAGAAGATAATATAGTTTTTGAAAATATAGTAAAAGCTAAAAAAGTTCTTGGAAATATTGATAATTCCAAATAAATATCTACTTTTACACGCAGAAATCAAACCTAAGACACAAAATTGTGTTGAATGGTGCAAAGTTGTGAAAACCTTATTCAAGGGACTGACATCGTAATAAAGATATAACTTATTGAGAAATAGTGCTATACAATCCAATTTTCGGTTGCTGGTGGCACCACTTGAAAATCAAGCAGTTGCATTTAAATGTGACTGCTTTTTTTGTGTCTTTTCGGCGGTTTTTTCCTTCAAATCCCATTATTTTCTGTGTTTTTCGTGGTTTGTTTAAACCATAAGTACAAAAACAAAATGGGATTAAATTTGATTATAGGGAAAGGGGAAGAAGCGGTTTAATTGTGTCATACTGCTAAAGAATGACATACTAAAACTATTTTATCTCCCGTTAATTCTTTACATTTGCCACAAAATTATAGCGGTTATGACAGAATGCAAGGATGAACACATATTAAATTCCATTGATTACCCGGAGGATTTGCGCAAGTTGTCCCCTGATAGATTGGGAGAAGTATGTGCAGAGTTGCGTCAATATATAATAGATGTATTATCAGAAAACCCTGGACATCTTGGGGCAAGTCTCGGTACGGTAGAGCTGACGGTCGCACTACACTATGTTTTTAATACTCCTTATGATCGTATTGTATGGGATGTAGGACATCAGGCGTATGGTCATAAAATACTGACTGGACGTCGAGAAGCCTTTCATACGCTCCGAAAATTTAGAGGAATCAGTGGTTTTCCTAATCCTCAGGAAAGTACTTTTGATGCGTTTGTTGCCGGACATGCTTCTAATTCCATTTCGGCAGCTATGGGTATGTCGGTTGCTTCTGCACTGAAAGGAGAAAAAGACAGGCATGTGATAGCTGTGATCGGTGATGGGGCCATGACGGGTGGTTTGGCGTTCGAAGGTCTGAATAATGCATCGGCTAATCCAAACAACCTACTTATCATTCTTAATGATAACGATATGGCAATAGATCAAGCAGTCGGTGGGTTGAGTCAGTATCTGGTGGATATTACAACCAGCCAGGCATACAATAAAATGCGCTATGATGTGTACCGCGGATTGCGGAAGATGAAACTGATCAATAATGACCGTCGGGGAAATATTCTTCGTTTCAACAATAGCCTGAAAGCATTGCTCACTCAACAACATAATCTGTTTGAGGGATTCAGCATTCGTTATTTTGGTCCGATCGACGGGCATGATGTCGATTATATGATCAAAGTCTTGAATGATATAAAAGATATGGAAGGCCCGAAACTGTTACATATCAAAACTAAAAAAGGCAAAGGATTCAAGCCTGCTGAAAAGTCAGCAACGGAATGGCATGCTCCGGGGTTGTTCAATAAGGAAACAGGAGAACGTATCATTGTTCATAAACTGAATGAGCCCCAGCTTTATCAGGATGTTTTCGGACATACCCTTGTTGAGTTGGCCGAACAGGATGAACGGATCGTGGGAATTACTCCTGCCATGCCGACGGGCTGTTCCATGACTTATATGATGAAAGCGTTCCCGAAGCGGGCGTTTGATGTTGGGATAGCCGAAGGGCATTCGGTAACTTTTTCTGCCGGACTTGCCAAAGAAGGGATGATTCCTTTCTGTAATGTCTATTCTTCTTTCATGCAGCGAGCATACGATATGGTGATACATGATGTTGCCCTCCAGAATCTTCATATGGTGATCTGCTTGGACCGCGCTGGTTTGGTTGGCGAAGACGGGGCGACGCATCATGGGGTGTTTGACCTCGCTTATCTGCGTCCGGTCCCGAACTTGGTTATCTCGTCCCCTTTGAACGAACTGGATTTACGAAACCTGATGTACACTGGATATAAAGAAAATAACGGTCCTTTCGTGATCCGTTATCCGCGCGGAAAGGGAGAGATGGCGGATTGGAGGAATGAAATGCATGTTTTGCCGATCGGAAAAGGCAAGAAACTCCGTGATGGGGATGATATTGCGATCTTGTCGCTTGGCCCTATTGGCAATGAAGTGATAAAGGCTATAAAAGAGATTGAAGGTGATGGCATATCAATAGCTCATTACGATATGATTTATTTAAAACCGATGGATGAAGAACTGTTACATGAAGTTGGTAAGAAGTTTAGTCGTATCATCACTGTTGAAAATGGCGTGATCAGAGGTGGATTGGGCAGTGCTGTTCTGGAATTTATGGCTGATAACGGCTATACCCCCAAAATTAAGCGGATTGGTGTTCCGGATGAGTTTGTCGAACACGGACCGATTTCCGAACTATATAAACTGTGTGGCATGGATGCCAAATGTATAGCAGAAGAAATAAAAAAGATGGTTATCGGAGGATAATATGTCCTTATAATTAATCTCTATATAAAATGAAAATTATTATAGCCGGAGCCGGTGAAGTAGGAACCCACCTGGCAAAAATGTTATCACAGGAGAAGCAGGATATTATCCTGATGGATCCGAATGAGGAACGTTTGAATTTTACGAATTCAAGTATGGAGATCCTTCCTATGGTGGGTAATCCGACTTCCATTCGAGATCTGGAAGAAGCCGGTATCAGAAAGGCAGACCTGTTTATCAGTGTCACGCCGGAAGAAACGACCAATGTGGCAGCCAGTATTCTGGCTTCTAAATTAGGGGCACGTAAGACGTTGACACGTATCAACAATTACGAATATTTGCTCCCTAAAAATAAGGAACTATTCGAAAAGATGGGGATCGATTCCATGATCTACCCGGAAATGCTGGCCGCCAAGGAAATTGTCACGGCTGTTAAACGTCCGTGGACTCGGCAATACTGGGAACTGTTCGGAGGCGCTCTGATCTTGATAGGTGTAAAGGTGCGCGATAATTCCCGACTTGTGAACAAACATCTGTTTGAACTGCTGAATGAACAGAAACTCTATCATATCGTTGCCATCAAACGGCAGAATGAAACTATTATTCCTCGTGGTACGGACCGTATAGAATCGGGAGATATCGTTTTCTTTACAACGACTAAAGGCCATATCGAAGATGTCCGGTTGCATGCGGGCAAGCGAGACCCTGAAGTAAAGAAAGTCATTATTATGGGGGGGAGCCGTATCGCAATCCGTACTTGTCAATATCTTCCGAACAATATTCGTGTAAAAGTAATCGAAACAAACAAAGAAAAGAGTCATCGTATAGCTGAGGTTGTCCCTGGAAATGTATTGATTATCAATGGGGACGGACGTGATACTGACCTCTTGATGCAGGAAGGAATCAAAGATGCACAAGCATTTATTGCACTGACGGATAATTCAAGTACGAATATTTTGGCTTGTTTGGCAGCTAAACGCGCCGGAGTATTCAAAACCATCGCCAAGATCGAGAATATTGACTACATACCTTTAGCGGAGAGTATGGATATCGGTTCGGTTATTAATAAGAAACTGATTGCTGCCAGCCATATTTACCAATTCCTGTTGGATGCAGACGTGTCGAACGTGAAATGTCTAACTTTTGCCAATGCTGATGTGGCGGAACTTGTTGCCCGTCCCGATTCGAAGATTACCCGTAAGCAGGTAAAAGATCTGAACCTCCCGAAAGATTTAACGTTGGGTGGATTGATTCGTGACGGAGAACCTATGATGATCAAGGGGGATACACATATCCAGGCTTATGATCACGTTGTTGTGTTCTGTTTGGATACGGCTATGCGTAAATTGGAGGACTACTTTAATTGATATGCTAAACATTCGTTTTATAATTAAGATGTTAGGGATGATGTTCATCCTTGAGACGTTATTTATGCTGGCTGCAACGGCAGTCGCTTTCTTATATAAAGGAAACGATTTCTATCCGCTTCTTCAGTCGAGTGGTATCATGTTCGGAACGGGAGTTCTTTTTATGCTGATCGGATTACGAGCCAACGAACATACGGCTGGACGCCGGGAAGGAATGCTGACCGTTACTTTGACTTGGGCTCTTTTCTCTCTCTTAGGGATGTTGCCTTTTTATTTAGGTGGGTATATAGATAATGTGACGGATGCTTATTTCGAAACGATGTCCGGTTTCACGACGACAGGCTCTACCATATTGACCGACATCGAAGCACTTCCGCATGGGATATTGTTTTGGCGAAGCCTTACGCAATGGCAGGGTGGTATCGGAGTAATTGTCTTTACTGTCGCTTTGATGCCTATCATTGGCGGTGGTGCCATACAGATGTTCAATGCTGAAACACCAGGAATCACACATGAACGTTTTCGACCTCGCATAACGCAGGTTGCCAAACGACTTTGGGGAGTTTATTTGTTTCTGACTATTATACTAATCGGGTTGCTTTGGGCGGGGCCGATGGATCTGTTTGATGCAGTGAACCATGCGCTAACTTGTATTGCAACTGGTGGTTATTCTACTAAAAATGCCAGTATTGCTTATTGGAACTCTGCTTATATCGAATATGTCGTTACGATCTTCATGTTTATTGGGGCAACCAATATCACCCTGATTTATTTCTTTTTTAACGGAAAGCCCAAGAAGTTGTTTACAGATGAGGAAACGCGCTGGTTCTTTTGGTTTGTGCTGATTATAACAGCAATGTCAACGGTTTGGATTATGTATAAGGGAATTGTGGATGATTTCGGAACGGCTTTCAGGCAGGCCATATTCCAAGTTGTGACATTGGTATCTACCTGTGGGTTTGCTACGGTCGACTATATTCCGTGGGGACCGTTCTTCTGGTTGTTGGCACTGGTCTTGATGGTGGTATGTGGTTGTGCAGGCTCTACCTGTGGAGGTTTGAAGATGGGCCGTTTTGTGATCTTGACCAAGAACCTCTTTAACGAGTTTAAGAAGCAGACACATCCACATGCCATTATTCCGGTACGTATGAATGGGCATGCCATTTCGGGTGATATTGTCCACCGGGTATTGGCTTTCGCTTTCGCTTATATTGCTTTAATATTTGTCAGCTGTATGGTACTGATGATCGACGGGATGGGATTTGAGGAGACGATCGGTGCTACTATCTCTTCGATCGGCAACGTTGGGCCGGGACTCGGTAGTTTGGGACCAGTTGGAAACTATGCTGATGTCCCGGCAGTATCGAAATGGTTCTTGTCTTTTCTGATGATGGTCGGACGTTTAGAAATCTTTACGGTGCTGACAATCTTGTTGCCAGGATTTTGGAAGCAATAATTAATCAAGTATGGTTTGAGGGGTAATCCAAGTCTTTGACTTCATTTTATGCTTTTGACATTTAGATAGCAAAAGAAGGTTTTTGCGTTCAAATAGAATGTTAAAAAATATTACCCCTGCGGGTAATTTTAAATAGATGCCCTACAAATCCGATTTTTATAGGATAGTACTATCATTTTGTATAACCATACTTGTGCAACAAAACGTAATAATCTCGTTTGTAAAGAGTGAGCTTTGTAGCCGACAGAACAATCTTTGAAATGCTCTCAGATTATTAAAACAGTAACCGTATCAAAGTTTTTTTGTCGTCATATATACGCTTTTCTGTAATTTTGCGTTATAATTGATACGAATTACCCAAACAAAGAAGAACATGATCGAATATATTAAGGGAGAAATCGTCGAACTGACTCCAGCCAGGATGGTGCTGGAATGTGCCGGAATCGGCTACGAACTGAATATTTCCCTGAATACATATACTTTTTATAATGGAAAGGCAGATGGTAAGGTCTACGTTTACGAGATCATACGAGAAGATGCCCACGTACTTTTTGGCTTTGCCGGGATAGAAGAACGCGAACTGTTCTTGATGCTGACCACCGTGCCAGGGGTAGGCCCTAACACGGCACGGATGATCCTTTCTTCCCTGTCACCATCCGAACTAGTACGGGCGATAGCTGACAAAGACGAAAATTCCCTAGTTGCAGTCAAAGGAATAGGAACAAAAACAGCTCAGCGTATCCTTGTGGATCTTAAGAACAAGGTGAAAGCGGTCGAAGGACTTACAACTGTAAGCACACCCAAAACTCCCGCGTCGAATAATGCCGTGGCGGAAGAAGCTGTCGCTGCACTGGTCATGTTGGGATTCCAGAAAGCCGCTTCACAAAAGGCGGTCCATACGATTCTCAAAGGTTCTCCCTCACTTGCTGTCGAGCAAGTGATCAAAACTGCTCTAAGAATGCTTTAAGCAATTGACAATTGACTATAGACAATTGACAATTAACATGAGAAGAACACTAAAATTTATACTTTGGATAACAATTCTACTGTTTGGTGCAGGTCTGTATTCTATGAATACGGATTTCCTGGCCTACGCAATGTCGTTGCCTGATACTGAATTGCTGGTCGTACCGGATGATACAGTGCCGAAGGTACGTACCCGTTTTCCGGTAGCCAAGACAGTTCCTGAAGAATATCAGGATCTGACCAAGCAGTCGCCTGCTGACTTGAAGACGCCGGATAACGTGAAATCAGTGGTCGAATACGATATCAGAACCGGGACGTATGTGGTTCGTACCAAATTAGGTGATGCCGACCTGACTACCCCTATTTCGTTGACTCCCGAAGAATACCAGGATTATAGTTTCCAAAAATCTGTTCAATCTTATTATCGCCAGAAAAACGAGGAAGAATTTCAAAAAGCGGCTAATAAACAGTTCAACCTAGCAGATATGCAGTTCAATATTGGGGCGGCGGAGCGTATCTTCGGACCGGGTGGTGTTCGGGTGAAGACGCAAGGATCGGCTGAAGTGGAGTTAGGTTTGAAGCAGAATAAAACCAAAAATCCGTCTCTGCCGGAACGTGCTCGTAACCGCACCTTCTTTAATTTCGACGAGAATGTTCAATTGAATGTGCAGGCATCGGTCGGCAGCAAAGTGAATTTTGATATGAACTATAATACCGAAACCTCTTTCGATTTTGACTCCAAAAAATTGAAATTAGCTTATACTGGGGAGGAAGACGAAATTATTAAGTCGCTGGAAGCCGGAAACGTGAGTATGACGACCAGTAACTCCTTGATCAACGGGGGAGCAGCTCTGTTCGGTATGAAAGCGGATTTCCAGTTCGGGAAATTGCGAGTCAATGCGTTGTTTGCACAACAGGAGTCGGAATCAAAAACGGTCAGTTCTAAAGGGGGCGTGCAAACAAAACCTTTCGAATTGACGATTGACCAATATGACGAGAATCGCCACTTTTTTCTGTCGCACTATTTCCGTGACCGTTATGATGAGGCGGTGAAGAACCTGAATACGATTTCTTCTCCCGTCACGATTAGCAAGGTGGAAGTTTGGGTGACAAACAAACGGGCTACTTATGACCAGGCGCGTAATGTGGTCGCTTTTGCCGATCTGGCCGAGCATGCTAATATATCGAATACGGCGGTCGTTTCTCCTTCGGGGGCGTTATCTATCCCTTATAATAATACGAACACATTATATAATACCCTTAACCAGCAATTTTCTGGTGCTCGTGATATCAGTACGGTAAATCAGGCGCTGGGAGGGACTTTCGTCAACGGTACGGAGTATGAAGAAGTGGAAAGCGCCCGCTTGCTGGATGCGTCCGAATATACGGTTAATACCAAATTGGGATATATCTCGCTAAAAACACAGTTGCAGGCGGATGAGGTATTGGCTGTCGCTTATAATTATACCTATTCGGATGGAAAGACTTACCAGGTTGGTGAGTTCTCGACTGACAATCCTTCTTCGGCTGCCTCTTGCCTGTATGTGAAGTTGCTGAAAGGAATTACCATGTCTCCCGATATGCCTTTCTGGGACCTGATGATGAAAAACATTTATTCGTTAGGAGCTTATTCTGTCCAAAAAGAGAAATTCAAGCTGAATATCATGTACCAGAGCGATACGACCGGTACATATGTCAACTATTTGCCGGAAGGAGCGATTGCCAATCAAATCTTGTTACGGGTGCTGAACCTGGATAGTTATGATTCCAATAATCAACCGCATCCGGATGGTATATATGACTTTATTGAAGGAGTGACTGTCCTGGCCGATAATGGGAAGATCATCTTTCCGAGTGTGGAACCGTTCGGCTCTTATCTGCGTAAAAAGATTAACAATGATGCGATTGCCGATAAGTATGTGTTCCAGGAACTCTATGATTCGACATTGACTGTTGCCCGGCAGATTGCGGAAAAGAACAAATTCAAACTGGAAGGAGAATACAAGGCCTCTTCGGGTGCCGAGATACAATTAGGGGCTTCCAATGTGGCACGAGGTTCAGTCAAGGTTACGGCTGGTGGAGCGATATTGACCGAAAATGTGGACTATACCGTCGATTATACTTCCGGTGTGGTGACTATCCTAAATGAAAGTATTATTTCTGCAGGTACTCCGGTCAGCGTCTCGTTGGAAAACCAAACAGCCTATAATATGCAGCGTAAGACCATGATGGGATTGGACTTGAACTATCAGTTCAATCCGAATCTGATGCTAGGTGCTACTATCATGCATATGTCTGAAATGCCGTTGACCACTAAAACGACGATGGGCGACGAGGCGATCAAAAATACACTTTGGGGGGTCAATATGTCTTATAAGGGGGAAAGTCAGTGGCTTACCAATGTATTCGACAAGCTGCCGTTGCTGAACCTGAGCAAACCCAGCCAGATATCTTTTAATGCGGAGTTCGCTCATTTGATTGCCGGACATTACGAAAACAAGAATACAGGTGGATATTCGTATTTGGATGATTTTGAGTCAACACAGAGTAATTTCGATCTCTCTGATCCTTATCCTTGGCAGTTGTCCAGTGTGCCTTATGACGACGGTACACCCCAGCTATTTCCGGAAGCCGGACTGACCAATAATATCGATTATGGGAAAAGCCGTGCTTTATTAGCCTGGTACACAATCGACGGATTGTTCACACGTAAAAATTCTTCTTTGCGTCCAAAGTATATCACGACAAAAGATTTGTCCAACCATTATGTCCGTGCTATTGAGACAAGGGAGTTGTTTCCGCAACGGCAGCAAAGCATGAGTGAAAGTAACACGCTGACAGTTCTGAACATGGCTTACTATCCTCAGGAACGCGGCCCATATAACCTGGATGCCGATAATATTAATCCAGATGGAACATTGCAGAACCCGGAAAAGCGTTTTGGCGGTATGATGCGTAAGATAGACCAAAGTGACTTCGAGACGGCGAATGTCGAATATATCGAATTCTGGATGCTTGATCCGTTTATCTATGACCGTCAGACTGCAGGTGGTGACCTGTATTTTAATTTGGGTGAGATATCGGAAGATATATTGAAGGATGAAAAGAAGTTCTTCGAGAACGGATTACCGATTGATGGAGATACATCGAAAGTAGATTATACGGTTTGGGGTAAGGTTCCCAAGCAGCAGAGTACGGTTTATGCATTCGATAATACGGCCGGTGCACGTTTATTACAGGATGTCGGCTTGAACGGGTTATCCTCGGACGAAGAGAAAGAATATCCGGCCTATCAGGATTATCTGAATAAATTGCGTCAGAAATTGAATGCAACAACTCTTACCGAGATGGAGAATGATCCGTTGCAACTGTCTCCGTTCTTTGACCCGGCAGGTGACAAGTTTCACTATTTTCGTGGTTCAGACTATGATTCTCAGGAGGTGGATATCTTAACACGTTACAAACGCTACAACGGAACGGAAGGAAACTCGAAAGACATTAACGATTCGGGCGAGCGCTACAGCACATCGTCCAAGACCGTACCTGATGTAGAAGACATCAATCAGGATAATACTCTGAACAAAAATGAAAAATATTTCGAATACAAAGTCAGGATCACTCCGCAGGATACGGTTGTCGGTGAAAACTTTATTGCGGATAAACGTACCTCATTAGTAAGATTGGCGGATGGTACGACAGAATCCGTTACCTGGTATCAATTCAAGATTCCGGTAAGGCAATACCAGCGCCGTGTGGGGGCGATCAATGATTTCAAGACGATTCGTTTCATGCGTATGTATATGACTGGATTTAAGGAATCGGTCGTATTGCGTTTTGGTACTTTACAACTGGTACGTGGCGAATGGCGATCCTATGAGCAGGATTTGTCCGATCCGAAAATGCCGCCCGCGGTAAAGGGTAAATTAGAAGTTTCAACTGTCAATATTGAGGAAAACAGTGACAGGGATCCGGTCAGCTATACATTGCCTCCAGGTGTCAGCCGTGTACTGGATCCGAGCCAGCCTCAGATCCGTCAGGAGAACGAACAGGCGCTTTCATTAAAGATAACGGACCTTGCTGCTCAGGATGCACGTGCCGTGTATAAGAATACAAACTATGATTTGCGGCAGTATAAGCGTTTGCAATTGTTTACACATGCCGAGGCTCCAAAATTGGATGTAAATGATCTTGCGGATGGCGATCTTGCTGTCTTTATCCGCTTGGGATCAGACTATAAGAATAACTATTATGAATATGAAGTCCCGCTGAAGTTAACTCCGCATGGGGAGTATAATTATAATAATTCGGAACATCAGAAAATTGTTTGGCCAGCAGAAAATATGTTGAACTTCCGTCTGGAGATTCTGACAGACTTGAAGCTGGAGCGTAACCGGGAAAAGCGTTCTGGGGCAAATGGGGTGTCTTTCCAGACTATCTATTCAGGTAGGGACCCGGATAATGAAGGGAATACGATTCGTGTTAAAGGTAATCCAAGCCTTTCTGAAGTGAAGACTGTTATGATCGGTGTACGTAATGTGCGTAATAAATTGAAGAGTGGGGAAGTTTGGGTGAACGAATTGCGCTTGACCGACTTCAATGAAGAAGGTGGATGGGCTGCTAATGCGAATTTGAATGTCGCACTTTCCGATTTGGGAACAGTGAATGTGGGCGGACGTATCGAAACGGCTGGTTTTGGTGCTCTTGACCAGTCTTTGAATGAACGCCGGATGGAAGACTTTAAGCAGTATAACGTGGCCACTTCTATCGAATTGGGTAAGTTGTTCCCGGAAAAGGCACAAGTCAGCATCCCGTTCTATTATGCCTATTCGAAAGAAACATATGATCCGAAATACAATCCGCTGGATCAGGATGTCAAACTGAAGGATGCTATCGATAAGGCGGAAACAAAAGCAGAGAAGGATTCGATCCGTAACTATTCGCAAGACAGGACGGTTATCAAAAGCGTTTCATTTAATAACGTGCGTGTGAATATCAAGAGTAAGAATCCGATGCCTTATGATCCGGCAAACTTCACGCTCGGATATTCGTACAGCATTAATGATAAGAAAAATCCGGAAACAGAATATGAAACGACAAAAGATTACCGCGCTAATTTCGCTTATAGTTATGTGCCTTATGTCAAACCGATCAAACCGTTTGATAAATTATTGAAGAAAAACAACGGCTATACGCGCTATGCCAAGCAATTGGCGTTTAATGTAGCTCCGTCTATCAATTTCCAGACGGCTATGATGCGTAATTATTATGAGATAAAATTGCGCGACCTGACAGGGGCAGCAACAGGCGTTAGTAACGATATCCCGGTGACATTCAGCCAGAATTTCTATTGGGACCGTGCTTTCAGTTTGAATTGGGCTTTTACGAACAACCTGAACATAACGTTTAGTTCCGGAACGAATGCCCGTATCGAAGAACCGTATGTGCAGGTAAATAAAGAACTGAATCCGGATGGTTATCAGTTATGGAAAGATTCCGTAAAGAAGAGCATCGCTGATTTAGGTACTCCGATGAAGTACGACCAACAGTTTATGGCGACCTGGCAGTTACCGTTGCAACTGATCCCGGTTCTGGATTGGACCAATGCCTCTTTGAGCTATAATGCTACTTATAACTGGGACCGTGGAGCAACGGTAAGCGAAGATATCGAGATGGGTAACACGATCAAGAACCAGCGCCAATTCGATTTGCAGGCGAACTTGAACTTGTTATCCCTCTATAACAAAAACAAATATTTGAAGAAGATCAACCAGAAGTTCAACAATACTCGGGCTACGGCTAAAAAGCCGGGGAAGAAGAAAAAGCCGAAGTTGGAGAAAGAAATTGTCCTGAATCCGGACAGTGCTACTGTTGTCGAGCATGGAATGTTTACGAAGAAAGTACAAATCACGGCCAGAAGGACAGACGGACGTGTCTATAAAGTAAAGTTCAAGCCGATCAACTTTGCACAGGTCAAGATTTTGAACCAGGATACGGTACGTTTAAAACTGACAATCATACCAGGACCGGCTCCTACAGAGGATTTCCTGTATAAGGCTGTAGAACATAGTGCCCGTTTTCTGATGATGGTCCGCCGTTTCAATATCCAGTTTACGAATTCTGCCGGTATGATGTTGCCCGGTTTTCGTCCGGAGATCGGTGATATCTTTGGTCAGGGACATTCTTCATTTGGCCTTTCTCCGGGTATCGGTTTTGCGTTCGGTGATGTGCGTCGCAGCTATATAGATGAGGCGTATGAAAAAGGTTGGCTGATTACGGATACTGAAAGAGACGTAAATGCAGCTATCATGACCAGTACAAAGAACTTGAATATACGGGCAAATCTTGAACCGATTACTGGATTGAAGATTGATTTGACGGCACTTCGTAATGATACGCGTAATACAGAAATACAATTTATGTATGAAGGTATGCCGGAAATTATGGGAGGTAACTTTACTATGACGACAATCGCATTGGGAAGTGCCTTCGGGGGGAGTGGAAATGCCATGAACAACTATTCTTCGAAAGCCTTTGACAGGTTGTTGGCAAACCGAGAGATCATCGCCCAGCGTATCGAAAGCAAGTATTCGGGCTTGAAATATCCGGATGTGGGCTTTATCCATGATCAAGGTTTGGGAGGAATGCCTTATAATCCGGGAACCGATAATGTGAACGGCGTCAACCGGAATTCGGCGGATGTTCTGATTCCTGCATTTCTGGCTGCTTATACCGGTAAGGATCCAAAGAAGGTGGGCTTGACGGCTTTCCCTTCATTAAAGAGTATGTTGCCTAACTGGCGTATCACTTACGACGGTTTGATCAAGATTCCGGCTGTCAAGAAGTATTTCAAGAGTGTGACGTTAAGCCATCAGTATCGTTGTTCCTATGCGGTAGGTGCTTTTACCTCCTTCTTAAACTGGGTGGATGCCGGACAGGACGGATTGGGATATATCCAGTCGATCCTGAATGACAACCCGACACCGTCGTCCCCTTATTCGATTTCGTCTGTCAGCCTTACCGAAGCATTTAGTCCTTTGTTGGGTGCAGATGCTACCCTGTTAAATAACGTGACGGTTCGGGCGGACTATTCGACTACTCGCAATTTGAGTTTGAATACGACATCTTACCAGTTGGTTGAAGCGCTTTCCAAGAAAGTGACGATCGGTCTGGGTTATAAATATGCTGAGTTTAATAAGGTGTTGAAGATGAAGAAGACACGTGATTTCAGTAATGACCTCACCGTTCGTTTGGATTTTTCGTACAATAAAATGCAATCATTGATCCGCAAAATTGACACGCAGTTGACGCAGGCTACCAGTGGTAACATAGCAAAGACAATCTCGTTCTCGGCTGATTACGGTTTGAGCCGTGCGTTGACGATTCGTGCATTCTATGATATCCAGATCAACGAACCGCTGATATCGAGTGCTTCTTATCCGACTTCGAACTCAAACTATGGTATTAGTCTGAGATTCTCTCTCGCACAGTAGTTCAGGCAGGGTGATGTGTCCGGATTTTTTTCATACTTTTGCAACATTTATTTAAAAGGATAGAAAATGGACATTCTCGATATTGCACACCGGAATCAACAAAAAGCCTGGAAGATAGTAGAAGCAACCCGCATCATTCCGATATGGGAAAGCATAGGGGCGAAAGTGAATCTGGTCGGTTCTCTGCGTACTGGACTACTAATGAAGCATCGGGACATAGATTTCCATGTCTATACCTCTGAGATCAGTTTGTCTGACAGTTTCCGTGCAATGGCTGAACTTGCCGCGAATATATCAGTCAAAAAGATAGAGTGTGTCAATCTTCTGCATACTGTCGAGGCTTGCATCGAATGGCATGCATGGTGCGAGGATGGGGAGGGAGAACTTTGGCAGATCGATATGATCCATATTCAGGAAGGCTCCCGCTATGATGGTTATTTCGAGAATGTAGCTGACCGTATTTGGGCGGTCCTGACTGAGGATACGCGACATGCTATTTTGAATTTAAAATACGAAACTCCGGAAACGGAAAAGATAATGGGGATAGAATATTACCAGGCCGTTCTCCAGGCTGGAGTACGAACGTATGCCGAATTTGAAGAGTGGCGTAAGTTGCATCCGGTTACTGGTGTTGTCGAATGGTTGCCTTGACTGCTTTGATTCACGTCTGACATTTTTTCTTATATACCTTTCGCTTTGTTATTACGGTCGTGTCCTACATGTCTGTGTCTCTACCGGCTTTTTTGCGATTATCGAAACTTGTTTTTATTTTTTATACGGATAATATAAATATAGTCTTTATTTATCCTTCTTGTGCATATAAAGCAACGTGCTTCTTACTTAATAGCATTATTAGTCATTCTTCATGGCTCCTGTTTTCTGTATCAGAAATACATATCCTTTCCCATTCTATTTGATTTACTGAAATTTGCAATACTGAAAATATTTATACGATGGATATCCTGTTGTATAGGTAACGGAAGGGATATTAATTTACAGAAACAGAGTATATGGTATATAAAAATATAATTTATGTTTTACTACTGGCGGTATTGTCCTCTTGTGTAGATGAAACTCTTGTCGAGCGTAATGCGGATGGGGCGTTTATCTCTATCAGGGGAATGGGAGTACAGAGTGCTACACATGCAGGAAGCCCGGAAGATTATGTCATTCGGACGCTTCGTGTTCTGACTTTTGATCCTTCAACTGGCAATTGTATAACGAATATACGCTATAAGGCTTCACAGAATGATATTATACGGCATCCGGTTACGGTAGGCAGCTATGACTTTGTCTTTCTGGCCAATGAACCGGTAACCGATATTTCTATCGAAGGCCGGCTGTCGGCCATCTCGCGTTACGATGATCTGAATAACATCGCTTTTCCTGAAAGTTACTTTACTTCCGAGCGGATCATTCCGATGATACAGGAAATCAAGAATGTCACGATCCTGGATAGTGGTCAGGGGGCCAGGTTGGAAGACGGGACGACGACTTCTCTGTTGCAGTTAGCCTTAGACAGGTTGGCCGTGCGTGTCGATGTCGTGTTGGAGGCGGTAGCTGCTTTGGATAATTTTGATGATGCCTTTACGGGGGTTACGTTCAGCGGTATTCCAAATTTGGTTCCTTTGACGGCTAATTATAACGGTACGCCAGTAGAGCGGAGCACCACTCGGACATTTACACGTGATAAAAGCTATTTCTCTGATACGATCCCGGCTGTCGAAGGGGCAACGTGGGCAAAGAAAATAACCCGTATTATTTTGCCATCCAATGAACTGGATACGAAAGATGATAAGAATAAGGCGATAGTGTTTACTGTGAATCTGAAGGATAAATACAACCCTTCGTGTGAGTTGAAGATCGCCTCTGATCCTGTAGACTACAGCTTACCTAATAACACGAAACTTGACCTAACCGGGATTATAAGAGAATCCCTTGAAATGAATATTGTAGCTACCGAATGGGGTAAAACAGATAATGAGTGGGAGATCTCCGGTAATAGGACCTTGAATGTGTCACATACCGAAGTCAGTATAACCGATTTTAATGGAGCACGTATTTCTTTTTCGTCGAATATGCCGGTCGTAAGAGTTTCGGAGGTGGTTAGAGTCGTACGCACAAATGAAGAGCAGGAAACAAATACAGTCTTCAATGCTTTGTCCAGCCAATGGTGGAAACCGAATTCAGATGAAAGGATCTCGTATAATCCGGATACAGGCTCAGGCTATATGGATATTTTGCTGGACCGCCCGAATGAGGTTGGTGAAGAGACATATGAGATCACTTTGGTCGCAGCAGAAAAGTATTATCAGGGTGGAGAGGGAAATATCATTGCCGTAAATCCGCTGAAAAGGACGATTACAGTACATGTCAAACAAGAGGGCATACGCTACCCGTTTATTGCTAACTCTATTTCCGATCCGTGGTCTAACCCTTATGTCGGAGCTTTTTACCGGGATAATGAAATCGGTGAAAGGGTGATTAGTGGGATAAGATGGAGTTATTGGCACGAATGGACGGCCGAAGTTCCTGACAAGTATAAGGATTTTATTGTTTTAAGTTCCACTCCGAGTTTCGATCCCCAGATCGGGACGGATTCCCCCGGTGATCCTGAGGAATATCCGGTGATTCCCAATCTGTACAAGTCGGAAGATGGCAGTTCGGTCAGTGGGAGAGGACGTATCTATTTTAGGATTGGATTGAGGGAGGAAAATCACGATCCGGATAGACCAAGGTATGGCATCGTGAATGTCAGCTATAAAGATGGAGAATCTTTTGTACATACAACAATTCACGTCCGTCAAGGACAGGCTGCCGATTATCTGATGAGAAGTGGAAGTTCCGGAAGCTCTTTCGGACGGAAGTTCTCTCCGTTTAATCTGACGGTAAAGGCTTTTAAGAACGATCCGGGCACAAAGGCTGTGTGGCACCAGATTAATTTTAACAATCTGGCGGATGAAGTCGATTTTGTCAAGTATCCGACACAGGCAGGGGCTTTCTTCCAATGGGGATTGCCGGTTGAAGATGCGGATCTGGCCCGACGGGCATATCATCCGACGAATGTAAACAAGTCTACTTGGGAGATCGCGGGGTGGCCTATGAAGCGTTTCAATACGGCTTTCTATTGGAACCCGGCGACAGGAACCAAATATAAGGACTATTACGAACTATGTCCTCCCGGATATTATCGTCCGGCCGACGGGCCACTGGACCGTAAAGCTGTTAACAGTTTCAACGATACGGAGGTCAACCAGTCGGAATGGAGAATGTCTTTGTTCCGCAATCCGATGAGAGGAGACGGGAATCATTTGACAACCGATTCCCCTTCTGATGAGACTTACAGAACTGAAAAGTATATACCTGTGGTACTGGGTGAAGTGAAGTACGGATTCTATGCCGACGGCTTTTTTGATAGGCGACCCATTAAAACCGCCGAAATGTTGAATGGAACCACAAGGGTAGACGGTGTTACAGAGGAAATCAGTTATTACAAAGGAGTCTCTTTGGATAATACTGGGGCTGCTTTTGGAGGAAACCTGTTTTTCAATGCAGACAATGATGCATCGCTCTTTCTGCCAGCCGCGGGAAGAAGGTGGCATTCTGATGGAAGCTTGGAGTATGTGAGTGAGACGGGATATTACTGGGCTGCTTCTTCTGCTCCCGGATGGACTAATGAAATAAACGGGGAAGAGAAAGGCGCACCTTATGGCAGCGTGTGGAGTATGGAGCTCAATTATATGGCTACGACTCCGAAATCAATTAGTAATCATTACGGTTTATCAATTCGTTGTGTAAGGAGATGATAAAAATATTGACACATATGGTTTATTTGCTTTGTCCGGCACTGCTGTTGCTTATGTCGGGCTGCGAATCCGAAGTATTCTTATCGGGACAGCCGGAAGAAGGGAATAGTTCGGACGGGAAAGTGAGGGTGGAGATTTTCGCCAGGGCGAATGCCTATCCTCTTCCTTTGACAAAGGGACTGGAGGATGAGAATACGGTCGGCATGGCTCCCTGGGTTCTCGTTTTCAAAGGCAATGATGCGAATGCGACTTTTATAGAAGCGGCACAGGCTTTCGAACTGGCAGGAAAGAGATACGTGATATTGACAAGGCAGCCTGCCGGTAGTAACTATCGGTTGCTGATATTGGCAAACCCACAACTGTTTTTTTATTATGGCGATGCCGTCACTGCATATTCGTTTACATCAGAAAATTTCCGATTGAATATGACCCCGGAGGTAACGACTTTGTCTGATATCTGTTCCCGTTTACTGACCGAGCCATTGAACGCTCCGTCCTGTACGGTTATCCCTTATAGCGGCGCAGGTGAACTTATCCCAATGAGCTATCTGCTGACGGTAGATAAGATAGATAACACGACAAAAATAGAAAACACAGACAAAAGTTCGCTGCAACTTGTACGTGCGGTTGCTAAAATGGTGATCACGAATAAGGCGCCTAATTTTGAATTGAAAGGAGTTTCCGCGGTTGTAAATGTCCCCCGGCAAGGGTTGTTACACAATCTGACAGGCTCTATAATGGATAACACATCCAACTTGACGGAGTACCGGAATGACGCTGCCTATTCGGCTCCATTGGTTACGGCCGAATGGACGGATGAGGGACAAAGTACGGAGAAAACGCCGGTATATCTATATGAATCGAGCATCTTGGCCGGCTCATATATGATTATTCAAGGAAAATATGGCGGACGTGAGTATTACTATAAAATGGCAATTGTGGACCAGCTTCTGCAACCGGTTAAAATATTGCGGAATCGTGCTTATACGTTTACGATCGTAACGGTGAAAGGTCCGGGCTACGATAGCGTGGCGGATGCCAAAGCCTCTAAAGCCTCCAACACGGACATTGATTTCATGATTTTGATAGATGACAGCGATTCTTATGAAATCACGGCCAACAACGACTATTACTTGGGAGTCAGTAATTCGGTCTTTATAGTCTACGCGGATGAGATGGCCGATCATGAGGCGTTTAGACTGGTTACAGATTGTAAGGTCAATTTTCCGGATGCTAGAAGTGTGACGGACAACGCACAAGAGGTTGCCGAAGGTGTCTTCCGCTTGGCATATCCTGCCGATGGAAAGATCCCGATCGTCGATAATAATGTCTCTCCGCGTATAACGGCGGTCGGAGTGAATGTGTCTGCCGGGTTGCAATGGTATGAAGAAGGCATGAAAGGTCCGGCTCCCGGCTACGAGGATAGAAAGAATGCATATATCACACTAAAGCTCGGAAACTTGGAAAAGCAGGTTCACATAAGGCAGAGAAATGCGATACCTGCCGCTGGAATGACTCTGCGGTATATGCCGACAAACAACATGAATCCGGAAATCGGTGAAATAAACTATTACTGCCTGTCTGCTTATGTGGAAGATGGAACGGACAATCCGAAGAACTGGATCAAATTACGTCCTTCCATCCCGGATAGTGACCGGAACGATACGGATCGTATAACGGTAGATGATGGAGTCATATATATGGAAATATTGCCTAATGGAGGTTCGGCAAGAAAAGGGCTTGTGTACTTGACCACCATCGGTGAACATGGTTCATCAGCAAATGGTAATGCGACAAGGCGAATTAAAATAGAAATTACCCAATCAGGAATTGCAAGCAATTAATAGGATGGAAAAGGGATAAATAAATAAGTTAATAACGGTTTAATTGTAGAAAAATGAAAAAGAAGTATTTTGGTATGTTTGCATTGGCGGCAATGATATTGTCTGCGTGCAGTAATGACGACATCGGCTCGAGTGGAAACAGCGATATCGTGACGGATCCGACAGGCGAAGCCTGGGTGGCATTGAAGGTGATCACTCCATCTACACCTGTTACGCGTGCTTTGAACAATCCGGATTTTGAAAATGGAACCGAACCTGAATCGGAAATAAAGACGGTCAGAGCCATCTTCTTTACAAAAGATGCGGACCCGGTAGTTACGGCCGATATCGAGTTGACAAATGATGAAGCCGGACTGAGCAGTACCGGACAGCCGACAGGAACCGCCGGTACGGCATTCAAGATTCCGGCCACTTCCAAGCGCATCCTGTTGGTAGCTAATCCTTCTGCGAAGTTTCCGGATAAAATCACGACTGTCAGTAAGGCATACAGTGTAATCAATGCGGAGATTGCAGAAGAAGCAGGTCTTATCTCTTCTACAAATGGTTTTATGATGACAAATGCCAAAGGGCATCTGGAACCTTCCCTGAGTAACGGTGATGATACGGACTTAGTGCTTTATAAGACTTCACAGGCAGCCACAACGAGTCCGTTATCTGTTAATATCGACCGTGTGGTGGCAAAGGTCCGTGTAGCGATCAATGCGAATACCGAATCTTCCGCCACTATTAATCTCGATAATGGTGGATGGCTGTTGAATGTGACAAATAAGAAATATTTTCCTGTTTCCGAGCGGCTTGCAACTTGGTATGAAACGAACGGAGGTGGATTTCGTGCGCCTTTCGACCAATATAGGAAAGGTTCTTACCGGAAAGATCCCAATTTCGCCTCCCATAACGTAGGTACAGACTACACGTATGTGGCCGCTGATCCGGGAGATGGTAACTGGTTGGCATCTGGTACAAGTAAATATTGTCTTGAAAATACGCAGGATGCAGCGAGCAATATGCATGCTTATACCACGCATGTCTTATTCAAAGCCAAATTCATCCCGAATGAATATAAAATGCCGGGAACGGCTACCGCCTCTACGGACCAGGATGAAAAAGGAGACTGGATGCTTATCAACGGTGGCTATTATACGTTCACGACTTTGATGAGTTGGATTGAAGCAGAGCTGACCTATAAATTCAACCAGCCGGAACCTTTATTGATTTCAACGGCATTGACCAGCGCATTCAATAAATATCTGGGCACAGAAGGTATCGGCATCGGTGAAGTGGTTCTTCCTGACGACAAGGCAGGTATTCCTGCGACAATGAACGATTTCCGCAACAAAAAGGCGGCTATCCTCGGAAAGTCTGACACGGAACGGGCAAAAACGGTAGGAAGTCTCACCTATTATGCAGGAGCTGTCTGCTACTACAAAGCGATTATCAAACATGACGATACTGATGCGGCCGTTAACGAATTAGGTGAATTCGGAGTAGTCCGTAACTCTGTTTATGATATCGTAGTCAGCAAGTTCAATAATCCGGGATATCCGATCATTCCGGACCCTGGAACGGACGAACCGGATGAGGAAGATGAAAAATGGTTGTCCATACAGATTAATGTGAACCCTTGGACCTGGTATAAGCAAGTTGAAGAATTTTAATTCTGCAATGGCTACCGTTCCCTTTGAAGCATCGGGAGTTTGTCTCCCGGTGCTTTTCCTTATAAGACGGCTCCGATTCTCTAATCCCTGCCTACGGAATAAAAGTTTCATGCCTATGGAACTTTTGTTCTCCTTGCATGGAACTTTTGTTTCTCTTGCATGAAACTAATATAATAATAGCATAATCAAAAAATATATGGAACTGAAAAATCTTATACATTATTTCTGTTTGAGCCTTTTCCTTGTAACTGGTTCTTTGTTCGTGACCTCGTGCAATATCTTCGACGAAGATTTGCCGGAATGCCGTTTGTATGTCAAATTCAAATACGACTATAATATGCTTTTCACGGATGCATTCCATACCCAGGTTGATAAAGTGGAACTTTACGTTTTTGACAAAGAGGGGAAATTCCTGTTTATGCAGTCGGAAGAAGGCGATGTGTTGGCTACGGGCAGTTACCTGATGGAAGTGAAGTTGCCCGTTGGACAGTATCGGTTTCTTGCATGGGTGGGTGTACACGAGTCGTACGACGTCACTACACCCAGAAGTGGCTATGATATGGTAGATATGCGGTTACGGCTAAAGCGGGAAGAATCCTGTATTATAGATAAGAAGTTGGAACCGCTCTGGCATGGCGTAAGTCATCGGGTGGATTTTGCAGGAACCACGAACCAGATTGAAGTAATAAGCCTGATCAAGAATACGAACAAAGTACGGTTCGTTTTCCAGGGATATTCTGGAGAGGATACAAGAAGTGTTTCGGGAAAATCTTGGGGGCTGGATATGAATAATTATAACTATGAGATTATTGAATCGAACGGATACATGGCCTATGACAATTCGTTGCTGGATGATGATATTCTGAGTTTCCGCCCTTATTATATGGAACAGAAGAATTCTTCTGCCGCCGTGGTAGAGTTGAATACGATGCGATTGATGGAAGATCGCCAAAGCCGCTTTGTCGTGACCGATAAGACGACTGGGAGAAAAGTTTTCAGTATCAACTTGATTGATTACTTTGCCATGACTGCTATGGAGGGGAATAATTGGGGGGTGCAGGAATATCTCGATCGTCAAGACGAACATAAGATTGTCTTTTTCTTTGCGGAATCTTCTTCCGACCTGTGGCAGGCCATACAGATTCAGATCAATGGATGGACTTGGTATCTTCAGACGGAAGGTGAAATATAATGAAAACCTGTCTGCCTGTCGGACGATTCGTACCTCTCACCAGTCGATTCCTTGAATACCTTTGCTTTGGAGGAAAGCATTCGTCTTACTGAAGTGTTTGCATCCGAAGAAACCATGATCGGCAGAGCGTGGAGATGGATGCACAGTTGTCAGCACCAAGTGTTTATGGGTGTCGATAAGAGCGATCTTCTCTTTTGCATAACTTCCCCATAGCATGAATACCAGATTCTCACGTTCATCACTCAATTTTTTTATCACTGCATCTGTAAAAGTTTCCCAGCCCATATTCCGATGTGAGCCGGTTTCGTGAGCCCGTACGGTCAGGACCGAGTTCATAGAAAATACGCCCTGCTCTACCCAACGGTCTAGGTTGCCGGATGTGGGGATTGGTTTACCTAAATCTTGATGTATTTCCCTGAATATGTTGGCTAGCGATCCCGGAATGGGAATTCCTTGCGGGACGGAGAAGCAAACTCCGTAATATTGTCCTGGATTAGGATAAGGATCTTGTCCCAGAATAACAACTTTCACTTTCTCGAACGGACAGGTATTAAAGATATGGAATATCTGGTGTCCGGGAGGAAGTACATGGGCCTTTTTGTATTCATTTTTGACAAATGTGACTAGCTGCTCAAAGTATGGTTTATCAAATTCTTCCTGAAGGCGTTTCCGCCAGCTTTCTTCTATTTTGACATTCATGGCATAGCGCATTAATTAGGACAATGCAAAAGTATATATTTCGCAGGAGATTATCAAGAGATTATCAAGAAGGGTAGAGTCAACAAGCAAGTGCAATTATAGTCATAAAAATGAAATTCATCCAAAAATCGTCATTATTAAAAGAAAAATCAATAAAGATTTGCAAACTTTAAAATAATCGTTTACATTTGTGCATATCAAAACCCTAACTATGAAAAGAAACCGAAACCTTGACAGCAAAAACAAAAAGAATTATTGACCAAAGCCAGGCTATGATTAGTAAGGCTTTTTGTACGGGTGGTATTTATACCACCCGTTTTTGTTGCTCCCATTTCTTATTTCTCGATGCAGCATATTAGACTGGTTAGTTATCAGTGGTTTATGGTTTAAAAGATAGAAGGCTCAAAAATTTACTTGTTTTTTCGCTGGAAATCGAAGATTTAACACTTTTCTTCGTTGCCTGTCTCAAAACAGAGGGAAAATGGAGAAAATCGCTCTCTTTCGCCCCGAAACCTCCGATTCGCAAAGATAAGATATGTCGGGGATAATTTCGCCGATAATGTAAACCTAACTGTGTTTCTTTGCTTTTATTTTTAAACGGCTTTTAAGTGTTAAAAATAACCCTAAAATCATTAATACAATACCCGGAGAGGCATTGATTAGTCTTGATGTGAATCCTGAGACTTCAATTATCCATTCAATTGAACCTGTAAATCCAAGTACGGTTAAAACTATTCCTGCAATTAAACATCCTATTCCGCCAATTAGGCTGATCAAGATGATGATAAATTCATAATGCAGAGCTTGCATACCAAATGTTGTATTGGCTACTGACGGATCAATATCTATTGTGCAGCTATTTAATAATGAGAGTGCTAAAATACATATAAGTATTGTGATGCATGCTCTTTTTTGTTTCATAAATTAATAGTTTGATAATAATGTTGTTCCCTTGCAATTTATCTGTTTTCTATCCAGTTACAAAAGTACAAAATTTAGCTATGTCTTCGTCGATAATCTCAATTAAATTCAAGAGACTTTTTTGTATCTTGGTTGATGAATAAAAGAGAAAGTCGGCAGATATGGCTCTGCTCAACTTTGGTGAAGCCATCTCTTTTTCTCCCTCTGTTAGCTTTACTTTAATGCACGTATATATGAATACGGAGATAAAGTAAAGTTAGTTTCTGCTGTGATTCGCTTGAAAAAATGTCGTGTAATGGGGATAATTCGTTTGAAAAAGTGTAGCAAATCAAATTTATTCGTTTGAAAAAGTGTGTTCAATTCTTGTTTATTCGCTTGAAAAAGTGTAATTTTGTAGCGGAAAGAATAAGATAGCGCTATGCTTAAAAGGAAAATAGAAACATATTTAGCCAACTGGAAACAGACTGAGGGCAGAAAGCCTCTTGTTATAAAAGGCATCCGCCAGTGTGGAAAGACATATATTGTCCAGAAATTTGCAAAGGAGAATTATGAGAGTGTGGTTTATATGAACTTCATTCTTGAACCTGATAAGAAGTCTGCCTTTACTGGCAATATAGATGTCGATACCATCATTCTCAATCTCTCCGCTTTGATTCAAGGCAGTCGGTTCATTGAAGGGAAAACCTGTATTATCCTTGATGAGATTCAAGAATGCAAGGAAGCAAGGACAGCCTTGAAGTCATTTCATATAGACGGACGTTTCGATGTTATTGCAACAGGTTCTCTTTTGGGAGTGAAAGGCTACGGTCAAAGTAAGAAAAAGCAAGAGGATGTCGGACAAGATTCTGTTCCTGTCGGATATGAAACTGTGATTGATATGTACCCATTGGATTTTGAAGAATTTCTATGGGCAAACGGAATCAGTGAGACGGTTATTGATTCTGTCAGATCATGTTTTGAGAACGAAAAGGCAGTTCCCGATGGGGTTCACAAGGCAATGATGGAGCTGTTGTACAGATATGTCATTGTCGGAGGTTTGCCGGAAGTGGTGAATTGCTTCCTTGAAACCAAGAATATCGAACTTATATATAAAGTGCAGCGTAATCTTATTGCCGAATACGAAGAGGATATGGTTAAATATGCAGATGATGCGGACAAACCTAATATCCGTGAATGTTTTGAATCCATTCCGAAGCAATTAGCCAAGGAGAACAAGAAATTCCAGTATTCCGTAGTTAAGAAAGGAGGAAGATCTTCTCAATACATCGGTAGCATTCAATGGTTGGAAGATGCCGGAATAGTCCGTAGATGCTACAATACGCAGATTACGGAACTGCCGTTAGAGGGCAATTCTATCAAAGATTGTTTCAAGGTGTACACTACCGACATAGGTATCCTTGTGGCAATGCTTGATTATGGCACTCAGGCAGATATTTTAAAGGGTAATCTTCTTGGATACAAGGGGGCTCTCTTTGAGAATCTCATGGCGGATTTCCTATGCAAGTCCGGGCAGAAACTATACTATTTCCATAAAGACAGTGGACTTGAACTGGACTTTCTGGTAAGGTTCAAGGGTGAATGCGTTATCCTTGAAGTCAAGGCAAAGACGGGTAAGACAAAAAGTATGACAACAATTCTTAGAAACAAGGATGTGTATCATGTCGGGAATGCAATCAAGTTGGGCCAATATAATGTAGGACGTGAGGGGGATATACTGACCATTCCGTTGTATATGGGGTTCCTTGTCGAAGATAAGCTTGCGGACGTTATCATTCCTGATGTTGATGTGAGTTTATTTAACGTAAATATGAACACGGGAATGAAGTAAAGCTAAAGGACTTTAATTGGTTTTGTAAGTTATCAATTGATAACGTCTATTATAATTATCTTGATTAAGATTATAGAAACCATGGGATTAAGAAATATTATATTAATGTTTCTTTCGTTTAAGGTCTTAACACGAACTGTTTCGTTTCATTGGTACTATGATGAAGCGTATAAAAGGGTTAAACAATGGGTATAGAAATTACTTGTAAACTTAAGGAAACGCTTGCCAATATTTTCAAGAGAGAAATAGAAGAACTAGGTTTTGATACATCTTCTTTGACTACTAATGATGATGTATTGCAGTCTTACTGTTCATACACCTATCGTCTTATAGATAAAAGGCCCAGGACAATTTACAAAGCAACCTCTTTTACTTGTCCAGTAGAAGTAGAGATTGGACTAAAATGGTTGGAAGAGAAAATTCGTAAAGGAGAAAGTGTGAATCCTCACTTGAACAATGCTACCAAGAAAGACAAACTTGATGGGCTTTTGTATGACTGGGGCATACATCATTTGCATTTAGGAGAAACGTTTTCTGCCCCTGGCTATGTAAAGCGTACAGGTCCTGTGCTTTTCGCCATTTTTCGTAACGATAATGTATACTTTATTGATATCAGAGACCACGTAGGATGGTCGGATAAAGGACTTTTGGAAATAGTAAACGAGAACTGGCCAGAATTACTTTCAATCTATAAGATGGAAGGAGGGAAACCTGAAACCTCATTTGACGAAAAGAATATCACGTTATTAAGAAAATCTGGTGTAAATACTTTTCATGAATTATCTACCGGGGATTCATATTTACCTATGGGAGGTGGTATAACGTCAGCAGGGACAAGCATGATGGCAATGCGGAGTTACGTAGAAATGGTCAGAAGGTTAAATGATATTGGAAAGAACATTAAAGCGAATGCGAAGTATTTTGTGAGTCATGTGGAGCCTAAGGGACGTCCTTTTCGGAATAGATATAAATTCGTTTTTGTTTGTAGACGGTATGGAGATGAAATTAGATTCTATGATGTCGTGAACAACAACTTTTGGACACAGACATGGAGAGTAAAAACTTTAAGAGAACTTTACGGCATATAAAAATGGTTATGATAGAAAAAGATAAGCGAGAATTGCTTTGGACAGAGAAACGTATTACCTATAACAATACGTGGCCAGAAGCAGGACAGTGGTATAGTGATGTACAGCAGATGCTAGACGAATGGCTTCATGGGCAAGGGATAACACAAATCTTTGAACCTGTGAAGTTATCAGAAGGGGCAAAAGATATCCTATTTCCCAATGCGAAATTGAACAAGGTGTTCTCGGGTATCTTGATATCTATGACGAATTACCTTACAGACCAGATGAAGGATTCAATATCGCATGGCGTTCGCTGGAGATATTTATGAATCATCATAGAAGTATAGCGTGGCCGAAAGATAACGATAAGGCAACTCACCTAATGCTGAGAACAGTAAAAGAGTTGATCATGCCTCTTGTCAATAAAGATCTGCGGGTAAAAGAAATGTGGGAGAGGTTTTTAAGTGAAATACCCATTTCTGTATTAAGATTTGCAATTTTGCGCTGCTTTATCCAACATGATTTGGCTATTACAGATAAAGCAGAAAAAGTTTCGGAAAGGGCAAAAGACATCTTAACGAAAGAATTGTATGCTGATCTTAAAGCCAAGTATAAACTTGAGGAAACGGTGAAGCCTAGTGCAGACGTGTTGAGGCGGTCTTCGCTTTTGCTCCAGAAGATATTGAGAGGAGAAAAAGTGACGGTGAACAGCAATGAATATATGGTTGACATAGAAAACCGGCTATTATTTATGTTGAGTTGTGTGCTTTATACGTATAGGTGTGAACGTTTTCATGGGGACTATTTCTCTCCTTTTAAGAGCGATAAGGCGACACTAAATACCTATGCTTTTTCATACTATTTGTTGACTTTTAGCTATGTTTATTTGTGGACGTTAATCTATCAGTTCTGTGAATGGCAAAAGTTAGGAGAAATTTGCTCGCTGTCAAACATCTTGGCAGCAGCTAAAACTATGCAGGAAAGGATGAGATTGATGATTTAAAAATAAATTAAAGGTAATTTATGGTACAGCGCATATATGTAAAATGTCCCAGTTGCGGGAAAGTATATCAGTTGAAGTTTCAGATAGACCAGACCATAAACATCTATGAATGGCCCATCAATTTTGAGTGCGTGGATTGCGGAGATAACCTTACTTATAAATATGGGAAGCGAGGCCTTTCCCCAAGGGAATTTATGTACATGCCTTCGCCTCAAGACCCACCAATAACAACCATTGGTTATTCTTCATCTCTGCCAATTATTGACGATTTGTATATGAAAGACTTAGACTTTGCACAGTCCATGGCTCTTTCATCGTTATTTTTGAGTTTATCGTTTAAAAGTCCTTTTTTTTCACTAGAAGAGATTCATAAGTATGATGTGTTCTTAACAAGGATGCAGAATGGGTTGTTACCCTATAAGGGAGCACTGAATTCACTATTGCCTATCCTGAAGAAAGGGAATGCGGAAGCGTTTAGTCAGAAGATGGCCACATTGTTCGATGTGAAGAAATATAAGCCCCTTGGCAGTGTTCAGGATATGTATGATTCCTACTTTAAGCTGCTGGAAGTTGTATATTTAAACATTGCTCCACAATACTATCTGGATGACTGCCATGCAAGGTTTATTAAACCGCTGGAAGACCTTATCAATAAGTTGACTGTAGATGAGGTGCGGAATATCAAAGTTAAACTGGATGCTAGCGGCTTGATTTCAAAATGGTATAAAGATGAGGTATTGCCTTTTTTAGCTAAGTCTATTGACAACATACAAAAAATTCTACCGGTCATGATATATGCAAGTGCTGGCATCAAAGATGTGACAGAAAATGGCGATTTGAAGATTGTTACTATAGGTTGTGATGATGTTATGGATTTGTACAAAGAAGGTTATGAGGTATTTGCACATAGCTTAAAGATACTTGTAGGATTGAACAATCTTCAAGAGAACGGAGATATAGATGTGTTTACCCATTCTGGGCTAAGCGATGTTGATACTATCACAAAGTTTGCCGGAAAAGCAGCAGGAAAGATGATAGAAGTTCTTGAAGGGAATGGTGCATTTATGGATTATCTGGACGGTTCAATGAATAATAAAATCAGGAATGCTGCTAGTCATAGTGGAGGCATTGATTACGATTCCACGACACAACACATAAAATGCCACTACGATGCAACTGATGATAGTAAGGTATATGAAACGACTTTGATGTCGGTTTGTAGACTTTGTCATGTATTGATATTACATCTGATAGAAACGACATTACTTGCAAGGAAGATAGTAGAGAAAGCAAAATGACAGATATAAAAGTTATATATAAGGAGGCTTCAAAAGAGACTGTAGAGAACCTGATAGGCAACTTCTCAAAGACCATCGAGGATTTGTACAAGAAGGTAGTAGAAGATATTTCACTCTTGAAAGAATTAAATGAAGATGTACCACAATTGCTAAGACTGGCTGTAGAACTGCGGATGGACATGAGGTTTATATTGATAGACCTGATGACCAGTTTAAGGGGCAGTTTGAATGGTACATACACCTTTGAGAAATGCTATCATATCAAGAACCTTGAAGGTATTAGGGTGGAGGGATGCCGTTTGCTATTAGGTCATGGTGAAGAAAGAGAGGGGGCAGTATGGACGAAGCTCGGATGTGAACTTAGACATGAATACCAAAGATTCGAAAGGAGTAAGTATGCTCAGGTATATGAACAGTTAGTAGCCCTTTATGACAAGGTGTCAACGCAATTGAGAGCCGTGATGACAACCAATGAAGAGCGTAAAAGTAGGAATCTTACTTACCATTATGATGATGACCTCTATAAAGTGTATAAACAACTCGTAAAGGTAAAAGATAAAGGCGAGGATGACCCCATGAAATGCGTAATTCCGTGGATGGATGCACTGCTTTGGATACAGGTATTATGTGATACTATTGAATACGTGGAGGCCTTGCAGGGAAATACATTTTCTAAGGTGACAGGTTTTCATCATTTTCAAATCAATGTTATCAAACAAGATTTCTACAAACGAATGGTTTCTGAATTTTCAAAAAATGATCAATTGAAGGAAGTGCTCGGTAAGGTGCTTAAAGATATTGATAGCATTGACTGGGCCGCTAAAGAAAAGGATAAACTAGGACGGTTGGGAGACTGGTTGGGCGAGAACGCACTCAAACAAGACAAACCAAAGACAATAAAGGACATGAAAGACTTAATGAATGTTTATCTTCTGGTGGAAATGTCTTTTGCTGATATGGCTTGTGTCATGAGGGCTTTTATGAATGCAGGAAGTGATATAGAATACCCCTTGACATTTCGTCGATTGCTTGTATCAAAGGTTTCAACGCTTGGCCATCTTGTCGGATATAATGATGCAGAAAAAGGAAATGCACTTTGGACATTTATACAGAAAGCTGTTCCAACTGATGCTGCAAAGTTGAAAACTGAAGCGGCGGAAATTCGAATTGAGTTAGAAAGTCTTTTAAAGCAGGAGAATGTGAAGCGGAGGGCTTTGTACGTGCACTATTTGGACAGAGATACCAACGAAAGTAATGTTCTTCGCATATTAGAAAGTGTTGAAGGAATTGATTTGCTGATAGAAATCAATGCTTATTCAACGTTTATAAAGATTATGGGTAGAATCCGAAAGTTCTTGAAGAGCCTAATGGCTGAGTTTGCGATAAGAGTGGATAAGACCAGGAAAGCGAGCAATATCAAGATGAGAGTCCAGATAAAAAGATTAAGACAACTTCTGAAAGACCCCAAATGTCCAGCTGAACTGAGGATATCGTTCAATAAAACGCTTTACCAGATGGAGAATTTTTTTTAACTGTATGCTTAATCCTATTTTGGGAAATTATTTAGGGATGTACAGGTTTCGTGTTTTTTATGGTCGCTATATCTCCCTGTAACATATCATTAAATAAATAAAGTGTGCTATCTTTGCATATTATATGATATGTTGAATATGACAAAGAATACAATGGGGACTAAATTACCCCGAAAACTGGAGCAAAAGATGTCGGTAGTGGGAGAGCAGATAAAACTAGCTCGTCTACGTAGGAATCTGTGTGTAGCTCAGGTGGCTGAACGTGCTACCTGCTCCCCGTTGACCATATCCCGAATAGAGAAAGGTGTACCGACAGTGGCAATCGGTATTTACTTGCGTGTTTTGTATGCCTTGCAGCTTGACGATGATATTCTATGGCTGGCCAAAGAAGATAGATTGGGGAAAGCCCTGCAGGATTTGAGTTTGAAGACAAGGAAGCGAGCTTCAAAAAAGTGATAGAGTGCATACTCCCTATCCGTAAGTTAAAAATGTTTTTATGAGGATAAAAACAAGACTTGAAATTTCGTATTATGTTCCAAAATCATTATGTTTGCATTGCATAATAGATATGACATATGAAATTCGTTGATAGAATAGATGAAGCAGCACGTTTGAAGGATGCTCTTGCGAGAGAGAGGTCCTCGTTAGTCGTTATGTATGGTCGTAGACGATTAGGTAAGTCAACGCTTATCAAAAGAGTGTTGTCGGACAATGATGTTTATTTTCTCGCTGACCGTTCTGAAGGCCAACATCAGAGAGCGTTGCTTGCTAAAGTAATAGCACAAGTGTTTCCGGATTTCGATAAGTTAACATATCCGGACTGGGAATCTATGTTTCGTGCGGTCAATTATCGAACAGACAGGCGTTTTACCTTATGCTTGGATGAATTTCCGTATCTTGTGGAACAATCTCCAGAGCTGCCGTCTGTTCTGCAGAAACTTGTTGATGAGAAGCAACTGAAGTATAATCTTGTGCTCTGTGGTTCTTCTCAAAATATGATGTATGGGTTGTTCCTTGATTCAACAGCACCTCTCTATGGTCGTGCTGATGAGATAATGAGGCTTGCGCCGATACGTTTGCCGTATATTCAGGAGGCTTTGAGTCTTGATGCGATGAATGCCATTGAGGAGTATTCCGTATGGGGAGGTGTACCACGTTATTGGGAACTAAGGGAAAACAGAAGTTCGCTTGATGATGCATTGTGGCACAATATCCTTTCTGTAAATGGCACTCTTTACGAAGAACCTATAAAACTGTTTCAAGATGATGTTAAGGATATTGTCAAGACTTCGACAATAATGTCTTATATTGGGACTGGGGCAAATCGTCTTTCTGAGATTGCTGGACGATGCTATGAACCGGCAACAAATCTATCACGACCATTAAAGAAACTTATTGATCTCGGATTCTTGGAAAAAGATGTTCCGTTCGGGATTGATGAAAAGAATGCGAAAAAGAGCCTTTATAAGATAGCCGATCCGTTTATGGCATTCTATTACCAGTTTGTTGTTCCGAATCGCTCGTTCATTGAACTTGGTCGTCGCTTGCCCATTGAACAGGCTTTAAACGCCCATTTCTCTGAGTATGTGAGTATGCAATGGGAAAAATTATGCCGGGATTCTGTAACAGGTAATCTTGTCAATGGAGTAGTTTATGGTAAGGCAAAACGCTGGTGGGGGGCTGTTCTCAATGAGGATAAGAAACCTGAACAGGTCGAATTCGATGTGATGGCAGAATCGCTTGATAAAAAGTATTTGCTGGTTGGTGAATGTAAATGGACAACTCAAGAGAATGGTAAACAGTTAACAACTGAACTTCTCCACAAGGCTAATCTGCTGCCGTTTGCCAAGAGCTACACCGTCGTTCCAGTGCTGTTCCTTAAGAACACTCCGAAAGATGATGCTGGGAATGTAATGTTGCCAGAAGATGTTGTTGAGTTAATGAAATAAAGGAATCTCAAATCCACTATTTGACAGAGTTATTAGATGGCAAAAAAAACAATAAATAAAGAGCTTACAGGTGCACAGGACTTATACAATTTCTTGTTTGAGGCCTGTAATATAATACGCGGTCCTGTAAGTCAAGATAATTTTAAGGATTATATCACGCCTTTGCTTTATTACAAGCGGATATCTGATGTTTATGATGAAGAAACAGAAGAAGCTTTAATATCAAGTGGTGGTGATAAGGAATATGCATCTCTTCCAGAGCAACATCGTTTTGTTATTCCTGATGGTTGTCATTGGCAAGAAGTCCGAGAACGTACAGAAAATCTTGGAGCAGCCATAGTTGGTGCTATGAGACAGATAGAGATAGCAAACCCAGATACATTGTATGGGGTGCTATCTATGTTTTCATCTCAGAAATGGACTAATAAGGCAATTCTCAATGACAGTAAGATTCGTGACCTGATAGAACATCTATCAAGACGAAAACTTGGTAATAAGGATTATCCTGCAGATTTAATGGGTGATGCCTACGAGATACTATTAAAGAAGTTTGCTGATGACAGTAAGGCCCAGGCCGGAGAGTTTTATACTCCTCGTTCTGTTGTGAGATTATTAGTGCATATTCTTGATCCGCAACCGGGGGAAACTGTATATGATCCTGCTTGTGGTAGTGGAGGAATGCTTATCGAAGCTATACGATATATGCACGATGATTCTCTTTGCTGTGGAAGTATATTCGGACAAGAGAAGAATGTCGTGAATGCGGCCATTGCTAAAATGAATCTATTCCTGCATGGTGCATCTGATTTTAATGTAATGCAAGGCGACACATTGAGAGATCCAAAAATTCTTCAAGGTGGTAATATCGCCAAATTCGATTGTGTTATAGCAAACCCTCCATTTTCTCTTGAAAATTGGGGAGCAACGGAATGGAGTTCAGATAAATATAAGCGGAATATTTATGGAACGCCGAGTGATAGTTGTGGTGACTATGCGTGGATTCAGCATATGATATGTTCTATGTCTTCCGGCAAGGGGCGTATGGCTGTTGTAATGCCGCAAGGTATTCTGTTTCGTGGAAATCAAGAAGCAGAAATAAGGAAACAATTAGTCGAAAGTGATTTGATAGAAGCCGTTGTTACATTAGGAGATAAATTGTTTTATGGAACTGGACTTTCACCGTGCTTTTTGATAATACGAAGAATGAAACAGGCTCATCATTCCGGACGGATTTTGATGATAGATGGTTCCAAAATTCTAACTCAAAAGAGAGCGCAGAATATTTTAGAAGAGAATGATATAGATAGGTTATATTCACTTTATCAAAATTACTCCGATGAAGAGGACTATTCTCGAATCGTTACATTGCAGGAGATAAGAGATAAAGAGTATAATCTTTCGCCCAATCGCTATGTGGTTTACCACAAGGAGGAAATTCGTCCTTATACGGAAGTGTTGGCTGAGTTCAAACAAGCATACGAAGATGTGAAGCGATTGGAGAACGAATTTTCATTACTCATTAACGCATAATCAATATGGCAGAAAAAGTAAAACAATATCGTCTTCCGGATGACCCTATTACGCTCGATGAACTTAAAAGTTTCCTTTGGGCGGCTGCTACTCATTTGCGTGGTCAGATTGATGCTGCAGGATATAAAGAGTATATTTTCCCTTTGCTTTTTTTCAAACGCATTTCCGATGTTTATGATGAACAGTTTGAAGGATTTGTGTGTGAAGGAGGAGTTGAGTATGCAGGTATGCAAGTAGAAGATCTCCCCATCCGCATTCCTGATGGTGCGCATTGGAGAGATGTTCGTGAAGTAACGGAAAATGTTAGTAATAAATTAGTCGAAGCATTTATTGCCATTGAGCAAGCCAATCCTGCTAAGGAAATGGATGGCAGAAAAATCGGAGGTTTAGAAGGAATTTTCGGACCTAAGGATGGCTGGACCAATAAGGCGAAGATGCCCGATAGTATAATCACTTCGTTGATTGAGGATTTCTCTAAATATACGTTGAGTTTGAAGGCATGTCCTGCCGACGAAATGGGACAGGCATACGAATACCTTGTTGGAAAGTTTGCCGATGATGCCGGGAATACGGCTCAGGAGTTCTATACGAATAGAACTGTCGTTCAGCTTATGGCTGAAATACTGCAGCCCAAACCGAATGAAAGTATTTATGACCCGACTTGCGGTTCCGGGGGAATGTTGGTTAAATGTTTGGACTATCTTCGCAACAAAGGGGAAGAGTGGCAGAGTGTGCAGGTGTTCGGACAAGAGGTAAATGGATTGACCTCTTCTATTGCACGAATGAATCTTTATCTGAACGGCGTAGAGGATTTTTCAATAGTATGTGCTGACACGTTGGAGCATCCTGCATTCTTGGATGGCAGCCATCTTCGTAAGTTCGACATTGTTCTGGCAAATCCTCCTTATTCAATCAAAGAATGGAATCGTGAAAAATTCATGAATGATAAGTGGGGACGTAATTTCTTGGGAACGCCTCCGCAAGGAAGAGCTGATTATGCATTTCTTCAGCATATCATAGCTTCAATGAATGAAACTCAGGGAAGATGTGCGATTCTTTTTCCCCATGGTGTACTATTTCGTGATGAAGAATTAGAATTACGAAAGAAACTCGTTGAAATGGATATACTTGATTGTATAATAGGTTTGGGAGCAAACTTGTTTTATAATTCTCCTATGGAAGCTTGCATATTAATATGTAACTGCTCAAAGGCTAATAGCAAAAAGAATCGAGTTTTGATGATAAATGCTGTGAATGAAGTTACAAGAAAAAATGCAGAGAGTATGTTGTTGGCAGAGCATATACAAAGGATTGTAAATGCATACCAACAAAATAGAGAATTGGATGGCTTCTCGAGAATTGTAAGTAATGATGAAATTAGAGAAAAGAAGTTTAATCTGAATATATCATTGTACGCATATCAAAGTGTACTACAGGATGCACTTACTGTCTCTAAAGAGGATGCTATAAATGTTTGGATTTCCTCTCATAGTCAATGTATAAATGAAATGGATGAGTTAATTAAGTTGATTAAATAATATGGGTGTAGTAAAATTAGGTGATGTCGCTCGTGAAAGTCGACTTAAATGGACAAAAAGTAAACAGGATGTTCCTATAGTTGGTTTGGAACATCTTATCCCTGATGAAATACGTTTTGATGCATATGATATAAATACAGATAATACTTTTTCAAAAAGGTTTGTAAAGGGACAAGTCTTATTTGGTAGACGTCGAGCTTATCAACGTAAGGCTGCAATTGCTGAATTTGATGGTATATGCTCAGGCGACATAACTGTAATACAAGCAATAGAAGGGAAAATGCTGCCTGAGTTATTGCCTTTCATAATTCAAACACCTGTATTTTTTGATTATGCTAATAGAGGCTCTGCTGGCTCTCTATCACCTCGTGTAAAATGGGAGCATTTGGCTGATTATGAGTTCGAATTACCTCCATTAGAGGAACAAAAAATTCTTGCTGATAAATTATGGGCAGCCTATAGATTGAAGGAAGCCTATAAAAAACTACTTGTTGCCACCGATGAAATGGTGAAATCGCAATTTATCGAGATGGTGGGTGATCCAAGGAACAACCCGAAAGGCTGGCCAACAAAAAGACTTTCAGAATTGGCAGAATATTCCATAGGCTTAACTTATAAGCCCGAACAAATTTGTGATGATGGTACCATTGTGCTTAGGTCTGGTAACATACAAGATGGGAAAATATCCTTTTCAGATATTGTCAGGGTTAATGCGCCAATCAAAGAAAGCCTCTTCGTGAAAGAAGACGATATCCTGATGTGCAGCCGTAATGGAAGTGCTTCACTTGTAGGTAAAGTGGCTATGATTCCCGACATTAATGAACCAATGACTTTTGGTGCGTTCATGACTATAATACGTTCTGCCGAGGCAAAATACTTGTACCTCTATTTCCAATCTCAAGATTTCAGAGAACGTGTTAGTGAGGGAAAGTCCTCAACAATGAACCAAATCACGCAAAAGATGCTTGATAAAGTCGAGGTTCCCTTCCCCGACAAAGATGTTCGAGAGACTTTATCGGCCATCGCCTCTCAGGCAGATAAATCAAAATTTGAATTGAAGCAGTGCATTGAACATATCGATAAAGTCATAAAGAGTTTAATAAACGGATAGAATAAAAGAGATGCGTTGATAGCTGCGGCTTAATTGGATAACAAATTTATTAATAATATGATAGAGAATCTGATTAATGACATAGAGCAGGCTATGCTGGGAGTTTTAAACAACGAGCAAATGAGTCAATTACGAAAGGTGCTAGATTATGCCTTTCGTGATATCAACGTGTCGTCTAAGAACAATGAAGAGTGCAGTGGTAATAGTGAATTAATAGATAGTTTTTTGTCGGCTAAACGAGTCGAAGGTTGTTCGGATAAGTCGATACACTATTATCGAAGTACATTAAATAATGCTATCAGGAAAATAGGGAAAAATATTCGCCATATCACTACTGATGACTTGCGTAATTACTTGAATGATTATCAGCAGACAAGCGGTGCCACAAAGGTTACGGTAGACAACATACGCCGCATTTTGTCAAGTTTCTTTTCATGGCTTGAGGATGAGGATTATATTGTGAAGA
>ERZ791923.791-NODE-791-length-41096-cov-7.255086_pt1 | contig 41096 bp, 58 predicted proteins | sample MGYA00510133_ERZ791923 | MGnify/ENA primary metagenome ERZ791923 (study PRJEB30046, sample SAMN00792106) | human gut metagenome | study: EMG produced TPA metagenomics assembly of the A metagenome-wide association study of gut microbiota in type 2... | reverse complement strand
AATGGCTGAATTTGTGGAGGTCATGAAACAGGCGCGGCGGATATGCCTTGAACACCCGGGTGATTGTGATGGATGCCCGCTGCATGATGATGAGGGGTTGGCCTGCCGGTTTTATCTCGCCGAAAAGTATCTTTACGACGATACTACGGAGCGCATCGTGCTGAAATGGGTCGAAGAGCATCCCGAGCCGATGTATCCGAACTTGAACGAGGCGTGGATAAACCTGTTTCCCAATTCCTTGGAGGTACCGTGCCCTAAGAGGTTGTTTGGCGAGGACTATTATCCAATTTTTGTCTGCACAAAACATGATTGTGCCTACTGCAAAGCCATGCCGATGCATCCGGATGTTGCAAAGAAGCTGGGAATTAAACCGATTGAGATCAAAAAGCCAGCCAGCTGCGGAACGTGCAAATATAGCGATAAATCCGTGTGGGAAGCTCCGTGCGGGATATGCAAGCGTGCGCATGGCGATTGCTTCCCTGATCAGCGAGAGGAAGAGAACGATGCCGAAGAAATTCCGAGCGGCGCTCAATCTCCGGCAGGGCGCTGCGCTGGAATTCATGCTGGACGAGCAGCACGGGATAATTATAATTCATGAGTACAAGCTGGACGAAGGAAGGAACGCCAATGATCATCCGGTACAACACCCGCGACGGTAATGGCGCGGACATCGTAAAAGACGTTGAAATCAAGGAGTTTCCGCCCGAGACGGCAAGCTTCGTCTGCCCGGTATGCGGAAAGGTGTGTTCGTCCGGCATCCGCGTGAAAAAGATCGTAAGCGCGAATTTCACGGACTGGAGCTATCTGGGCGAGTATATCTGCGAGGACTGCGCGAAGCTGTTCAGCCTGTATTTCTACAGCTACGAAGTCAGCCCGAGGGGTATTGAGTTGTTCAACGCGCGAGAAGCGCCCGCAAAGATTCTGGGCGAGCACATTCCGCCGTTTCGTCTGATCGTAACCAAGAGCCGCAAAAAGCACCTGTTTTTCAAGAGCGCGCTGAATTATGATGCGGAGCACTTCGCAATCAATCTCGAGGAAGAGACGATTCCGACCAGCAGGGCGCGAATGCGCGAACTGTTTGATTTCGCGGAATGCCTGATCACGCTCGGGGCGAGCAAAACGGCGATGGCAGACGGCGAAATCGCATTTCCGGTCATTCAGGAGGTTGGATTCGGCGCGCTGAAGAAGCTTCAGACGGAGCTTGAGAGGAGCCGTGAAATACAGATTCCGCTGTTCTGCGGGCAGAAGCGGGGGATTACGGACAAGGAGGCAATCGAATGTATTATCGATTTGACACGGACGACCTGAACCATGCGCGGGCGGCGCTGCTGCTGTATGCGATGTACCGCAGCCGCGAAAAGAACAGCAGCCTGAACGGGCTGGACACGTGGACGCGCTTTACGTCCTACATTCGCGGCGCGTGCCTGAAAAGCTCCACGACAGCGGAGTTCGTGCAGGAGTTCTGCCGCAAGGCTGGCGTTGGTGCGATCAAGCCGCGCTATCTCGATACCGGCGATCCGGTGCAGCTGGCGACCGGCGAGATGGTATCCGCTTCCGGCGTTTACGATTACCATGCGCGCATCGTCGAGGACGATTCGCTCCTGCCGATCTACCGGCGCGAGGGAATGTATCTGACGCTGCTCGTTCGCGAGCGCATTCAGCGCGAGAAGATGGAGGGACAGGGCGATGAGGATTGATATTCACTACCGCATGACCGCGCCGGTATCGCATATCGGCGAGACGGCTTCCACCGGCGCATACTTCAACATGATCCGATATGGCAGCGATCGTCTGCCGGTGATCACGGGCAATTCCATCCGCGGTCAGATTCGAGATGCGGGCGCGGCGGAACTGCTGAACCGCATTGGATGCATGGTGGACAAGGAGACGTTTCACGTGCTGTTTTCCGGCGGCAACGTTTCCGGCGCGATGAAGGACGATATAGGGCGCGCGAAGGCAGTGCGCGAAGCGTTTCCGCTAATCTCCGTGCTCGGCGGCGCGCTGGGTACGATGATCATGGCGGGAAAGCTGATCTGCGGCTTTGCGTATCCGGTATGCAAAGAGACGCGGGATCTGATCGGGTGTGAATCGGATAGGAGCTGGCGAGAGCTGATCGACGAGATTGAGTTTACTCGCACGGATGACGCGAAGAACGATAAGCTCGCCGCGCGCATTACGGACGTGACGGCGGAGACAACCGGCACAGCGTCGCAGCAGATGCGGTACGCCGTCCAGTATATGGCGGCGGGAACGCAGTTTGTGCAGAAAATGCAACTGCTGCCCGGAACAACGGCTTTGGAAATCGGTGCGCTGCTGTGCGCGATCCGGAAATGGTGGGAGGACGCGCCGCGGCTGGGCGGAATGTCCGGCAAGGGCTTCGGACTGTTCGACGCGGATCTGACGATGGACGGAAGGGAAATGATCGGCGTATATGATGGTAGCATTGAGATGACGGAGCTTGCGAAAAGGCTGATCGATGATTACATGGCAGCGACGAACGGATGCGCGGAGCTGCTTCCGCTGTTGACGGGAGGAAGCAAGAGTGGCAAAAAAACCAACTAGCCCGATCATGGTGACGGCGCATTTGCCGGATGGGCGCATCAACAGCGCGGATGGCTTGATCATGCTGGACGCGATCCTGTACCACGCGTGGTTTTACGCTCATGCGCCGCACGTGCTCGAGGGACTGGGCGGCGATCGAGTTCCGGGCGACGGCTATATCGGGCTTCCGCTTCGGCAGCTGCCCGGGAATCGGTGGGCAGCATCCCGAGGGGTGTATCGGCAGACCGCCCAAGAAATAGAGCACTGGAATAAGCGCCCAAATTTCTTTTCGGCGGACAAGGCGGATTATCTCGCGAATCAGAGCGGCCAGATTTCATCCAGCGTCGGGCAATACCGCGCGTATCGGATGCCGCAGGTGATCCGGCATATTGCCGGCGGCGTGATTACCTTTTACGCAATCGGACACGCAGAAGAGGTCCAGTCGCTGCTTTATGCGATCCCCGGAATCGGCAAGAAGAACGCGATGGGCTGGGGCGTGGTCGATCGCTGGGAAGTGACGGAATGCGACGAGGATTATACCACGTATCACCCGGAATATGGATTGATGCGCCCGATGCCGGTGAAGGAAATCGACACTGACGGCTATCCGATCATGGAGTATGCAGTGCGTCCGCCGTATTGGAAGCAATGCAATATGAAGCTGTGCTATGTGCCGCTGCAGGAGACAAAGGGATGAACATCGACGATTTTATGCGGCAAGGCGCGATACGGATGAAAATGCGGGATTACGCACGGAAGCGGGATTACGCAATCAATGTGGCGGAGGACGCGCTGAGAGAAAGCGAACGCGCGTATGTGTCGGTGTCCGGCGGCAAGGACAGCGTCGTTTGCGCCTGTATCGTGGATGCGGCGGCAAGGCGGCTTGATGTGGATTTCGTGCTGTGGGCACATATCTCGGATGCATCATTCCCAGGCACACTGGGTACGTGTGAACTGCTAGCGAAAAGGCTGAATCGCAAACTGGTGATCGACCGATCGCCGATCAGCGCATACGATGCGCTGAAAAATCCGCAGAAGCGCGCGTTCGGGAAATCCGGCTATTTCTTCAACGCGATTCAACACTGGGTGAAAACGTCCAAATGCGATTTGTGTTTTACCGGCGTACGCGCCTATGAGAGCCAGCGTCGCATGACCGCCGCGAAAATGCACGGCACGACCTTCCATTCGGATGTCGCCGGAGACATCACCGTGTGCAATCCGATCACATGGTTCAGATTGGAGGATGTGGCAGCGGCAATCGTCGAATATGGCGCGCCGCTGCACCCGATTTATTCCAAATGGTCAAACAAGACCGAACGGAATAAGTTCGGCGAGGACGGGTTTATCCGCCTGGGCTATATTACAAGCCGCGATCTGCTCAACATTGGCACGGCGCAGTTCATCCGGATCAATTATCCGGAGCAATGGCAAAAACTGTGCGAAGCCTATCCGGAAATCCGAAGCTACATATGAACAGGTGAGAATATGTCAGGAACGAGCGAAAAAGGCAGGGAATACAAGCGGGAAAGATACTATTTCCTGAAAGCGCATGGGATTTGTACCAAATGCGGGTGCGCGGATGCCGTCTCGAACCGCACGCTTTGTGCGGATTGCCTGTATAAGAGCAGCGAACGGGCGGCGAAGCGCAGGAATGCTATGACCGCCGAAGAAAAAAAGCGGCAAATCGATTGGATTCGAGAATACCGCCGAAAGCTCGCGTCACAAGGGCTATGTGTAGAATGCGGTAAGCCGCAATGCAAATACAGCCGTTCACGTTGCTATGAACACTGGCTTGCAAACAATCGCCGCAATCGTGAGAGCTATCAGCGCACAAAACCAGAAAAACCGGTCGTAAAATATGCATGCAAAGACAAGCCGCCAAGAAAGCCTGCCGCAAATCACCCGTGGATCTTGGATAACAGGATCATTTTTCGCAAAAGGGTATAATTACAGATATACATTGAAACGGAGTTGATCTGCAGAGAGCGGACAAGCTGTGGAGATGCACTGAATAGAGTTGTCAGAAACCGGAACTGGAAAGAATGGAATGGATTGGGAGAGGAATAGAAACGCACCGAGTAGCTGCGAATCGGCAGAGAAGTGAAGGACCAGCTTTGATTTGACATGAGGCGGACTAGATTTTACATGAACCAAACTGAAGCGGAAACGTGCGGGAACGAGTGGCAAGGAATGGGATTAGACATGCATGGCGTGGAAATGAGCTGATTTCCGCAGCGCTGAAATGGAGCAGATTGGCATTGACATGACAAGAAATGGAGTAGAACGGAACGGCGATGCCGAGCGATGGAGTTGAAGTGCAAGGCAACAAATCGAGATGGAATTGACGTGCACCGATTTGGAGAAGCAGGGCGCCGAAAAGCGAGGATACGGAGCTGATGAGAGGGGCATTGATATGGACTGGTTTAGGATTATGTTGGCAACGCTTCTGGCGGGTTTGACGGGCTGTATTGCCTATTTGTCGGTACGGCTGGATAAAACCGCCGAGAAGCTCGGAAATCTTGAAGGCCTTGTAAAGTGCATGGAACGCCTGAATCGGCACGAACACCATTTCGCCGCGGATGAGCGACAGGCAATCTGGGAAAAGCTTGAAGATCACGAAAAGCAGCTCGGAAAAAATTGATGAAGATCAAAACAGGAGGGAAAAAACCATGAAGGAAATGAAGGTAAAGCTGACCCTGACCAACGAAGCCCTTGGCATGATGCCGACCAGCGACAAAATCTATGAGGATTTTATCGCCGCCAACGCGCCGGACGCGCCGAGCCGCGAGGAAGAAATCGCGGAGAACGGCATCGACGCGGTCGCCGAGAAGGGCAAAACCGTGTTCCCCAAGCTGCCCGATGGTCGCCCGTTTTTCTGGGACTATCAGATTCGCGGGATGTTTAAGGATTCGATCGGGATGCTCCGACGCGTGACCGGCACGGCGGCGAGCAAGGAGAAAGCTTATAAAAAGGTGGTCGACGGGCTGCTGTTTGTCAAAGAGCGCCGCGTCCCGATCTGGGTATACGGCGAAACGGGCACATGCCAGCGCCCGCTCAGAACCGACGGACCGACCGGCAGCAGAACCGCGCTCGCGTCGAGCGAAACCGTGCCGGAGGGCAGCGTGATCGAATTTACGATTATCATGCTGGATGAGCGCATCGAGCCGCTCGTGCGCGAATGTCTGGATTATGGCGCGCTGCGCGGAATCGGGCAGTGGCGCAACGCCGGAAAAGGCACGTTTACGTGGGAGGAGGTAAGATAAGACCATGGCAATCAGCAAAAACAAGCGAGTATCGCTGGATTCTGAGCATTTTGAAATGATGCGATGGGAGCTAGACAATGCAATCCGAACGGCAGTCAACGCGATGGATACCAAAGAGATCGGCAGTGGTAAAATCAATTTGTCGATCAGCCTCGGTCATCTCCGTACTTACCGCGCGGATGCTCGGGAAGCGGATGGCGTGCGTTCGGCTTGCGTACCGGAAATCAAATATAAGCTGACCATGAACATCAGCAGCAAAGGCACAACGACGGGCGTTATTGCCGGAACGAACGATGAGCTGGTAAAGGACGGCAAAGGAAACTACTACATTATCAGCAAACAGGAAGCGGATGGACAGATCGGTATGTTTGAGGAAACAGAAGAATGAATCACGTATTGTTGATTGGCAGGTTGGCAACGGAGCCAGAATCACGCACCACCCAGAGCGGAATCCTGCAGTGCTCGTTCCGGCTGGCAGTACCGAGAGCGTATAAAAACGCTCAGGGCGAGCGCGAAGCGGATTTTATTAACATTTTCGCATGGCGCGGTGCTGCGGAGATCTGCAAAAAGTATATGCACAAGGGCATGAAGATCGCTGTTTCGGGCACGCTGCAGACCCGCTCCTATCAGGCGCAGGACGGATCGAAGCGGTATGTTACGGAAGTAATCGCATCTGAATTCGAGTTTTGCGAAAACAGGCGTGAAGCCGAACCGGCAGAGGAAAAGCCGCAGACAGATTTCAAAGAAGTGGACGATGACGAATTGCCGTTTTAACGTGTGAAAGGAGAACAGAAAAATGATCCTGGTATTGGTGGCGTCTTTGGTGGCTGGAATGATGATCGCGGAGTATTACAATCGGAGAATCCAGAAAATCATGCGTGAAAGCTGGCGGGAGGCGGAGAGCGCCCGCCGGCGGAACACGTGGGAGCCGGTTGTAACTCGAGAGGATTACGAACGGATGCAGAACGGGGAACGGATCATCAAGAAGCGCAATATCGCTTAATCATACTGCCGGCAATGCCCGAGGCGACCGAAAACAAGCCGCTTCGGGCATTGGCAGCGGGAAATGAGCGGGCACAAAGCCCGTTTATACGAGCTTGTATGGAGTGGTTATAATTCGAGCACGCGGAGGGTACGGCAGATGCGGAAGGGGATCGACTCGGCGGCATACGAGGTGCTGGCTGCGACGTATGCACGAGAAGGGACGGAAGTGGTCAACGACGAAGTAGGCGCGTATCGAACGAAGACTGTTCGGGCGGGCGAGTTTATTTATGTGTCCTGCTATCCGCTAATCTCCACCGGCGCAAACCAGCGGCAGAAGGAAAGCCTGAAAGAGCTGAACCCGGAGAAGCTGAAGCGCGACCCGCGCATGAAATACGCCCGCTACAACAACAAGCGCAGAATCCTTGCGTTTGAACAGCTGGTGCACGCGAACTTTGGCAAAGGCGATTTACACGTTACGCTGACATATGAGGTCGAGGACTGGTCTATCCATGGGACGGAGCGCAGCAGGGATGACGCAAAGCGGGAATTGACCAACTGGCTTGCGCGGGTAAAACGGCTGCTGAAGCGCCATGGCGTGGACATCCGGCAATTTCGCTGGCTGCGGACAACAGTCAGCAAAAAGGGCAATTATGACGGGCGATACGATCGCCACCATCACCATGTTCTGCTCGGCGGCGTGCCCGAGGAACTGCGCAGCGATATCGAACGCCTTTGGTCATTTGGATACTGCAATGCCGATCGCCTTCAGCCGAACGGCAAGGGTATCACCGAAATCGCACAATACATCGCACGTCAGGAAGGCAGCGCGAACGGAACGCACGCATCGTTTGAAAAAAGCTGGTCAGGCTCGCGCAATCTGAAAAAGCCGAAAATCACGACCAGCGACAGCAGAATTTCGCGCCGCCGCGTTGGGAAGATCGCAGCGGACGTGCGCGTGGACGGCATATCGATATTCGAATCCATTTATCCGGGCTATCGCGCGGTTGAGCCGCCCGAGGTCGCAATCAGCGATTTTTGCGCGGGCGCATACATACGGGCGAAGCTCAGACGATTTGATTATGCGGAGAGGGGCGGAGAAAAATGACGGCAAGGGAGTATTTGGGCAGCGTTCGGCAGCTGCAGCACCAGATTGACGCGATTACCGAGCAGATTCAGCGTCTGCGATCGCTTGCGGAGCGGGCAACGGCGGCGTATGGCTTATCGTCCGGCGGCGGATCATCCGTGCCCGATCGTCGGGCGGAACTGGTCGCGCGAATCATCGACATGGAAAATAACCTGAGTAACCAGAACGAGCACCTGATCGAGACGTGGAAGCAGGTGAGCGCCGAAATCGACCGACTGCCGAACGAAGCGCACCGAACCGTACTGAAGATGCGCTATCTCGGGAATGCGTCCATCATCCGCATTGCGGACAAGATGGACTACAGCGAGCGGCAGGTTCGACGGATTCATGCGCGTGCGCTGCGGGAATTTGAAAAACGTGTCCTTGAATGTCCGCATAAAGCTGTGGTTTAATTAAGCTGAGAATCAGCGCCGATGAACCGCGGCGCGGTTTGCGTGTGAAAAACTGTGATCTCGAAGCCGCACACAGGCGCGCCCGCGCGCGAAGAGGATAGAGATCGCGGAGAAAGGCGGCGGAAAAAGTGACCGGCAAAGAGCGAAAGTTTGTAGACGAATACCTGATCGATCTAAACGCCTGCGCTGCGGCGCTGCGGGCGGGCTATGCGCATTCGACGGCGCGGAACGCCGCCAGCTGGATCGACGCAAACCATCCGGAGAAACCGAAGGTGCGCGAAGCGGTGGAGAAGCGCATGGCGGAGCGATCGAAGCGAACTGGCATCAACGCCGATCGCGTGCTGGTGGAGCTTGCGCGCATCGGCTTTGCCAACGTGACCGACGTGGTCGACGCGCAGACCGGCGCGATCAAAACAGGCGCAAGCCGCGAGGACACCGCGGCGATTACATCCACCAAATGCCGGCGCGACGCAGAATCTGCGGAATGGGAGGTCAAGCTGACCGACAAGGTGCGCGCGCTCGAACTGATCGGCAAGCACCTTGGTATGTGGCAGGAGAACGTGAACATTGCGGGTTCTGTGCCCGTGATCGTGGACGATATGCCCGAGGAAGCGCAAAAGCCGCAAATCGGTTATGAGTGACGTTCGCCTGAGCGATATCATCGCGCCGACATATCAGCCGGTGCATAACGCAATCAAAAACCATGCCGTCGCCGAAGTCTGGCTGAAAGGCGGGCGCGGCTCGGCAAAATCAAGTTTTCTGGCAATCGAGCTGGTGCTGGAGCTGCTCCGGCACCCGGACGCGCACGCGATCGTATACCGGCGCGTCGCGAATACATTGCGCGAATCGGTTTATGAGCAGCTGATTCGCGCGGTCAGCTGGCTGAAGCTCGATGGATATTTCGAATATCGGCTATCGCCGCTTGAAATCCGCTACCGACCTACCGGGCAGCGGATTTTGTTTCGCGGTGCGGACGATCCGGCGAAGTCAAAATCGATTGCGCTGAGAAGCGGCTATTTCGGTGTGATCTGGTTCGAAGAGCTTGCAGAATTCCGCGATATGGACGCGATACGCACTATCCGCGCATCCGTCATCCGCGGCGGGCATGAAACGCTGACGTTTTACAGCTACAACCCGCCAAAGAGTATGCAAAGCTGGGTCAATCGCGAATCGATCGTGCCGGTCGAGAAGCGGCTGATCCATCATTCGAGCTATCTGGACATTCCGGCAAAATGGCTGGGCGAGGATTTCATCCGCGAAGCGAACGCGCTGAAGAAAAACAACGAGCGCGCCTATCGGCATATGTACCTCGGCGAAGCGACCGGCACCGGCGGCAATGTGTTCGACAATCTCCAGCTCCGCGCGCTGACCCCGCAGGAACAGGATTGCCCGACCACCTATTGCGGGCTGGACTTCGGTTTCGCGGTCGATCCGGATGCGTTTGTCCGCTGGGCATATGAGCCGCGCACAAGAAAGCTGATCGCGCTCGAGGAATTTTACGGCGTAAAAAACTCCGTCGATCGCCTGAGTGCGGAAGTCAAAAAGCGCGCCGGCCGCGACGTTGTGCGATGCGATTCCGCAGATCCGCGCATGATCTCGGAGCTGAACGAGCGAAATGTGAACGCGCTCGGCGTGAAGAAGGGTCCGGGCAGCGTGGAACATGGTATGCGCTGGCTGACCGATCAGGGCACAATCGTGATCGACCCGAAGCGCACGCCGAATATCGCGCGCGAATTCGCCGCCTACGAATACGAGATGGATAAAAACGGCGCGTTTGTCGCGGAATATCCGGATCGCGACAATCATGCGATCGACGCGACGCGATACGCGCTTGAGCCGATGATCGGCAAAAAGAAGCTGCAGACAATGAGCAAATCCCGCCTGGGATTGTAAGGAGAAGAACATGGACGAAGCAAAGCGCCTGACCGAAATTGAAATCCGCGCATATCTGGAACAGCATAAGCCAGAGGAAGCGCGGCGGAAACGGCTGTTTGCGTATTACGACGGCAATCACGAAATCTGCCATCGAAAATTCGACGACCCGACAAAGCCGAATAATCGCGTAAGTCACGGATATCCGAAGATGATCGCGAATATGTATGCGGGCTATCTGCTCGGCGAGCCGGTATCCTATACCGCCGGTATGGGCGGCGAAGCGCTGGAAGAAAACCTGCGTGAAGATTACGAATACAACGACGAGCAGGCGGAAAACAGTCAGCTCGCGCTTGATCTGGCGATCTGCGGCGTGGGCACGGAAATCCTGTATATCGATGAGGACGGGCGCGTGCGGTTCAAGCGCGTCGACCCCGTCGGCTGTATCGCAATCTGGGACAACACGATCGAAGAGACGCTGACCGCGCTGATCCGGTATTACGACGTGTACAACGTGACCAGCAGACAGACCACACGCATGGTCGAGGTGTACGACGCATACAGCAAGCGCGTGTACAAGACCGATCTGTCCGGACTGGGCTTGGAGCTGATGGAGGAAACGCCGCATTATTTCGGCGACGTACCGGCAGTTGCATTCAAGAACAATTCACGCGTAACCGGCGATTTCGAGGGCGAAATCAGCCTGATCGACGGCTATGACCTGATGCAGTCCGACGCGCTGAACGATGACGAGTATTTTTCGGACGCATATCTGATGCTGAAGGGCTTGGGAGGCACAGAAGATGCCGATATCGCCGACATGAAGCGGAATCGCGTGATGCTGCTCCCGAACGACGGAGACGCGCAATGGCTGATCAAACAGGCGAACGACACTGCCGCCGAGAACATCAAAACGCGGCTCGACCGCGATATCCACCGATTCTCCGGCGTTCCGGATATGTCGGATGAGAACTTCGCCGGCAATGCAAGCGGCGTGGCAATCCGATACAAGCTGCTGGCGTTTGAAAATATCGCCAAGGCAAAGGAACGCGAATTCAAGCGCGGACTTCAGCGGCGAATCGAGCTGATGTGCAATATCTGGCGGATTGTCGGGCGCGGCGATTTCGACTGGCGCAATGTGACGATCACATTTAAGCGCGCACTGCCTCAGAATTTGCTGGAAGCGGCGCAGGCAATGAGCACGCTCGGCAGCGTCATCAGCGATGAAACGAAGCGCAGTATGCTCCCGATCGAAATCGACGAGGATGTGGAGAAGGAGCGCCTGCAGCAGCAGCGCGAAGCGGGCATGAGCCTGTTTATACCGGATGGTGAAACTGAATGAGCGATTACTGGCTGAAACGGGCGCTCGCGGATGAAGCGCGCGCGCACCAGCTTGCAAACCAGACCACCGCCGAGCTGAAGAAGGTCTATCAGCGCCAGTATCAGCGAGTATACACCCAGATGGAGCGGCTCTATGGTCAGATCGACTGGGGCGATACGCTGACCCGAACGCAGCTCTGGCAATACTCGCGCTGGAAGACGCTCGAACAGGAACTCAGATCGTTCGCGACACAAACACCGCGCATCGGGATTGACAAGATCACAAGCTGTCTAGACAAGGTATTCGCGGAAACCATCGGCGCGGACATAAGTCGATTCTCCGGAGCGGGTGGCAGCGTATTCCGCGCGAGCGGCGATGCATTATCGCTGATCAATACCGCATGGTCGGGCGAATCGTTCTCGGCGCGAATCTGGAAAAACACCGCGACGCTTGCGGAGCGCATCCGATCGGGCATGGAGGATATGCTGGTCAGCGGGCGCAGCCTGGGCGATATCAAGTATCAGCTGATGCAGGAATTCAGCGTCGGTTATAACAACGCGTCTCTGCTGGTGCAAACCGAAGCGGCGTACGTGATGAACGGCGCGGCAAAGCAGCGCTACAAAAGCGCCGGCATCGGGAAAGTCCGCTGGAGCATTGCGCCCGAGGATGGGCGGGAATGCGAAATCTGCAAAGCGCGCGCGAATAAGGTCTGGCACATCGGAAACACGCCGCCAATGCCGGCACATCCGAGATGCCGATGCGTCTGGGTGGCGGTCGTTGAGCTGCCGGGCGAAAACATCCCCTGCACCGGCGAAGGCGAAGAAGCAGACGGCGAAGTCAAGCTGCCAGAGGAACAGAAAGCGAAGCCTTCGCCCGAGGGAACCGTGCGGACGGAGGCGCCGAAGGCAGAGTACCGCAGCGAAGAGCTAAACCGGAAAATACCGGAAAAACAGGGCAAAGTATTGAAAAATACGCCAAAATATGGTATAATAAATACAAACGGGAGCGTTGGATTCCAATCCGTAACCGAGAACACCCGCAGACGAATCGCCGATGACGGGCATGAGATAATCGATAAGCCGACATATAATAAGCTTACGAAGAGTTTCATAAAGTCAGGCGGTTTAATCATTCGCGGCAAGGAAGCAGACAGGTTTCTTGGTACTCAAGCACACGCAGCGTATATTGTGGGAGGCAAGATAGCTTTTATCAGAGACGATGCAACAATATCGGATGTACTCGAGGAAATGTATCATGCCTTGCAGGATAAAAGACATGATTATGGGGAAAACCCTGACAGAATCGGAACGACGAAGCGGGAAATAGATGCGCAGAAGTATTTGCTGAGTGTCGCTGAGAAGTACAAAATTCCTGAAAGTGAAACGGCGGAAACGCTGGCAAATTTGAGAAGCTATGAGAAAGAGTTGGAAGCCTATTATATGGAGGAGCGAAGGCAATGAGTACATATAAAATCATTGACGATTTTCAAGCAAATGCAGTGCGGGTTTTAATCCTAGATAGGGATTATGAACGAATAATCCATAAGTTGACCATTGATGGTGTAGAATATCCGTTTCAGACCAATTCCATGAAAAATTGGCTTATCATCCGAAGCACAAATTCGTTTAAGGGTAAAACCGCTGTTTTAACTTAAATCCACACGGCACCAAGCCGCATCGAAAACGATGCGGCTTTTTGTATGCCCTTTTTGGCGGGGGCGGGCGTAAAAGAACAATCGACCACACAGGCGCGGACTGCCGAAGGATGCAGGACGGGCGAAAGGAGATCAAAATGGAAAATCAGGGAACCAAATGGCGCATGAATCTTCAGCTGTTCGCGGAGGACGCTCCCGACAATGCAGAGGATGAATCGCAGGAAAACGGCGGCAAGGGCGGCAACGGCGGCGCCGCGCAGACGTATACCGCGGAAGAGGTTATGAAGCTCATCCAGTCGGAAGCCGATAAGCGCGTAAATCAGGCGCTTGCGAAGCAGAAGCGCGAGTACGAGAAGAAGCTCAGCCTGAGCAATCTCGGCGAACAGGAACGCGCGATCGCCGAGAAGGACGAGGAAATCTCGGGGCTGAAGGATCAGATCGCGGAGCTGACGCAATTCCGAACGCGTCACTCGGTGATGACCGAGCTTTCCGCGCGCGGGCTTGATCCTACGCTCGCGGACGTGATCGCGCTGACGGACGATGAAACAGAAATGAAATCGCGTCTGGACACGTTTGAGACTGCATACCGCGCGGCGCAGGAAAAGGATTTCAAGGCGCGCATTGCCGGCAAGCCGCCGGAAAAGGGAAATCCGCCGAGCATGACGCGCGAGGATTTCCGCAAGCTCCCGCTGGCAAAGCAGCAGGAGCTTTATCAAACCGACCCGGACACCTACAAAAAAATGACGGAGGGATAATCAATGGCAAATATCAGATATGAGAATTTCGTCCTCGAAAATCGGCTGAAGGATCAGCTCGAAACGAAGCTGTCCATGCTGGATTATGTTACCGTGGACGACAGCCTGACCGAAACGGCGGGCATGACGAAGAAGATCAACGTATATCTCGCGACCGGCGAAGCGCAGGACGTGAAGGAGGGCGAGGGCAATACCCAGTCCATCGAAATGTCCTATGCGACGCGCGAGTACGTTGTCGGAACCACCCAGGCGCGCTTTGTCTATACCGATGAAGACGAGATGACCGACCCGTATCTCGTGGACGCGGGCGTGACCAAGCTGAGCGAAGCGCTGGTCAACAAGCTGAACAAAAAGGTAAATGACGAGTACTGGAACGCGACCCAGTATGTTTCCGTCGCCAGCGGCAGCACCGTCGGCTTCGACGAGTTCGTGGAAGCAATCGCCAAATTCAACAAGGAGCGCGAGGACGAGCTTACCCTGTACGCGCTGTGCAATCCGGAGATGCGCGGCAAGCTCCGCAAGGCGCTGAAGGACGATCTGAAATATTCCGAGGGCTACACCAGAACCGGCTATATCGGCACCGTCGCGGGCGTGCCCGTGATCGGTGACAAGCTCATCCCGGACAACTGCATTATCGTCGCGACGAAGAAGGCGGTCACGTACTTCAGGAAAAAGAGCGTTTCCACCGAACAGGATCGCGACAAGAACCTGCGCAAGAACATCCTGTACGGTCGACAGGTGGGCGTGGTTGCGTTCACGGATGCCAATGAGTGCGTGATCATCGCGCCTGCCGGCACGAAGCCGACCATTACGACCGAGTCCGTTGTAAAGGGCACGGACGTATCTCTCGCGGGCACCTGCGCAAGCGGCGCGGTCGTTACCGTGATGATCAACGGCGTGGAGAGCGGCAAGGCGGTTGTATCCGGCACGAGCTGGAACTATACGCTGCCGAGCGTCGATACCGGCGATGTGATTACCGTTCGCGCGAACGTCAAGGGTTATGCTGCCGTAACCTCTGACGCGAAGACCGCAGTCGCGTCCTAAGGGAGGAAAAAAACCATGACCGGAGAACGACAGAGCGATCTGCTCGATAAGCTGGAAACCCTGAATCCGAGCGCAAATAGCGATATGCTTGAAATCCTGCTGGATCTGTCCAAGCAGGATTTTTTAGCGATCTGCAATCGCTCGGATGTGCCCGAGGCGGCGGACGGGCTGCTTTTGCAGATGACGATGTATCGCCTGAATCAGCTCGGCGCGGAGGGACTGTCCGCCCAGTCATTCTCCGGCCAGAGCGAGAGCCTCATGAGTGATTATCCGGACGCGATGAAGCGGAGTATGTACCGATACCGGAGGGTGAAAATCCTATGATCCAGCGGATGCAGAAATACGCGCTCGAGCGGAAATCCATCCGAATGAACGAGCTGAACGAGCAAATCGCCGAATGGAAGCCCGCAGGCAGCATTCGGGCGGCAATATCGGTGGCAAACGGCAGCGTCAGCGAGCTGAATCAGATACTGCGCATCGATTCGACGCATACAGCGGTAACGCGCGACAGCGTCCAGACCGGCGACCGCTTCGCCGGCTTCCGCGTGACGTACGTCGTACAGGGCAGACGATTCAACACTCTGTATCTTAAACGCGACGATGCGCTGGAAACGGCGGTGGAAAAATGAGAATCACTGTAAACACCGCCGAATTTGCGCAGGGCATACAGGCGATGAAGACGCAGTTTGCCGGTCGAATCCGTCAAGCAATGCTGCTCAGCTGCGCCGAGATCGAAAGCGCGGCAAAAGAAAAATGCCCGAAGGGAAACGGAGAAAGCGGCGAAACAGTGCCGCTTCGCCAGAGTATCTCGTACAGAGTTGATGCGGCGGAAGAAGGAACTGCCAAGGGCACAGTCGGATCGCCGCTGGAATACGCCGTTTATGTCCATGAGGGCACAGGCTTGTATTCGCGAACCGGCATGGGCAGAAAAGATGTTCCGTGGACGTATCGCAACAGCGCCGGCAATTTCTATTCGACAAAAGGCAACCAGCCGCAGCCTTTTCTCGAAGAAGCGGTCGACGAAAAGCGGGAGCGCGTTATGCAGATCTTCCGAAGCATCGTGGGAGGCGAAACACCATGAGAAGCTTTATCGCAGCAATGCGGAAATGTATTCAGCCGATTCCGCTGATCGCGAATCGCACCGGCTATAGCGGCGAATGCGTGCTTTACGATGTGAACACGCTGTCGTACGACAAAGCAAAGCGCACGGCGCGCATCAAGGCGACGATTGTTGCCGACAGCATGGCGCGCGCGCTTGAAATCGAGAACAAGCTCGATTCCGCGCTCGTCACGCTCGGCGACGTGCCGCTGACCGATACGGTCACGACCAGTATCCGCTCCGGCGGCGGCTGGATGCAGGATGGCGACCGGCATATCCGGATCGCTTATTATGAGATTGTAATCAAAGGGAGGAATCAATAATGACGGGAGAAACCGAAAAAGTCGTAATTGGCGCGGGAAAGTGGTATGTCGCGCCGTATACTTCCGGCGCAATCGATTTCGACACGGTGTGCGTGGACGATAATCTGATGGGCTATACCAAGGGCGGCGCAACGATTACGTTCACGCCCACTACCTATACGATCGAGGACGATATCGGTATGGTGCGCAAAACGTTCCAGACGAAAGGCGACGCGGAAATGAAGACCGGTCTGCTCACGTTCACGATCAAATCGCTTGCCGCGCTGCTGAGCGTCGGCGCAGTTACCGAAAAGGCGGCGACGACCAGCGCAAACGGACTGGTTACGCTGAAGCTGTCCGGCGGCAAGACGGCGCTGAAGCGTTATTTTGTCGCGTTCGTCCATGAGGATGATGAAACCGGTCTCAAAACCTTTATCGGCATGGTCGCAACGAACATCGCGCCGCTTACGCTGGCATTCATGAAGGATTCTGAAACAGTTGTGGATATGACGTTCAACGGCGAATCCAACGGCGTGGACGACACGATGCTCACGATCGCGGAGGAAACCGCCAAGACCGCGGCATAAGCGAACGAACACGAGAGGCGGGGCAAATGCTCCGCCTTGATTCGCATGGAGGAAGAAATCATGATTCTTGATTTGTCTGTATTTCAGCCGGAAACGCTGGATATCACGATGCTGAACGGCGAAGTGATCCACATCAAAAAGCCCGAACAGGGTATGGTGATCGAGTTGTTCAAGTTTCGCAAACTTAGCGAGGATGCGAATGCAAAAAAGGCAATCCGCGCGCTGAACGATATGACGGCGCTCATCCTGAACAACAACGAGAACGATGTACATTTCGATCGGAAGTCGATTGAAGCGCTGTCGATCGACGTAAAGCTTGCGATCGTAAATGCGTTCACAAAATTCGTTGTCAAAGTGCAGTCAAACCCTACTTAGCGCTCCCGCAAAAGCCCGGCGAGGAGGAAGAAGGCGACGGCGAGCTGATGCGCGGCATACGGGCTGTGATCCAATATACCAATCTGAGCCTGCCCGAGGTGCTGAAGCTGCCGTGTGATATGTTCATGCTGTGCCACAAAAATTACGTGGTTGATCAGCTGATGCAGACAGAGGCGGGGCGCGAATACCTCGAGGACTGCGAGCGGCTGAAGCAAACGCGCATGGACAAAGAAGGGCTGCACAGGCTGATGCAGCACATGGGAGGTGAAGTAAATGGCTGAACTACAGCTGCCAACGCTGCGCGTTGAAATCGATGCTAACGGCAAGGCGGCAGTACAGGAAATCGAGAAGGTCGGAGATGCGGCAAACAGCGCGGGTGAAAGCGCGCAGCGGCTCGCCGCCGGCGCGAATCAGGCGGACGAAAGCCTGAACAGGGTCGGCGATACAGCGCAGCGAACGGGAAGCCGCCTGGAAGAAATCCAGAAATCCGCCGAAAAGCTCGGAAGCAGCCTGACCAAGTATCTCACACTCCCGATTGTCGCAGCATATACCGCGAGCGTCAAAGGCGCCGCGGATCTGGTGGAGACCGTTGGCAAAACCGAGGTCGTGTTCGGACAGTTTTACGATCAGATCGACAAATGGTCGCAAAACTCGATCCAGACGATGGGCGTCGCGCGCTCCACGGCGTTGGATATGGCGAGCCTGTACGGCGATATGGCAACCGGCATGGGCTTTGCGCAGGATGCGGCGGCAGACATGGCGATGCAGCTGTCGAGCCTTGCCGCGGACATGGCGAGCTTCAAAAACATCTCAATCGAAACCGCACAAACAGCGCTGAAGAGTGTATTCACGGGCGAAACCGAAAGCCTTAAGAATCTCGGCGTGGTCATGACGCAGGCGAATTTGCAGGCGTACGCGCTGTCACAGGGCATCGAAAAGAACATCGCGGATATGACGCAGGCGGAGCAGGTTACGCTCCGATACAACTACGTCATGGCGCAGACCGTAAACGCCCAGGGCGATTTCGCGCGCACAGGCGACAGTCTGTCGAATCAGAGCCGCAAGCTCGTACAGACAGTCAAGCAGCTCGGCGAGACAATGGGAACGCTACTGATCCCGAAGGTTACGAGCGTGGTCAACAGTCTGCAAAACGCCGCACAGTGGCTCGCTGAACTGGATAGCGGCACGCAGAATACCATCCTGACCATCGGTATGGCGGTTGCCGCCGTGGGTCCGATGCTGATTGCCGGCACAAAGCTACTGAAGCTGATCACTGCGATCAAGGCAGCGCTCGTCGCGTCGACGTTGGGACCGATCACGCTTGCGGTTATGGGCGCGGTCGCGGCGGCGGGATTGCTGGCAGCAGCGGTAAACTCAAGCAAAAAGGAAATCGATGAAACGACCGAGAGCTATAAACGGATGAAGAAGATTCTCGAGGGCGGCATTGAGAGCGACGCGGTCGAGATCAAAATCAGCGCAAACGGCGAACAGGCATTGGCGGACGCAAAAGCGATTATCGCAAAGCTGAAGAGCGATGAATACAAAGGAACGCTCGTCATTGACGGCGATACCGGCGAAGCCGATCAGGCGCTGGACGCGCTGGAGAGCGCTGTGAATGCGATGCTCAGCGGAAACGGCTCGCTTGCGGAGCTTCAGGCGGCGGTTGATCGCTGCAAACAGCTGTCGATCAGCCCTGAGATCGACCCGCAGAAGCAGCTGGAACTTGAGCAGGCACTCACAGATCTGCGCGGAACGCTGGTCAAGCTGGGCAATATCGATATAAATTTCAACTACAAAGAAGAAGGCGATTCAGGAAAATTTCAGACGTTTATCGACGAGGTAAATGGACTGGGATGGGAATCGAAAACATTCACTGCGACAGGTGAATTTACGGTATCAGAATCGACGCTTGATGAAATCGAAGAATACTCCAATGCCCTTACAGCAGCAGCCAGCGCAACCGGAGATTATGGAACAGCAATCGAAGCCCTGAACCGACTGCTCGACCAGCGCCTTGGTGACCAGATGCAGGAGATTACCGATCAGGCAGACGAAGCAATCCGTGAACAAGCGCGCCTGTACAACAACGGTATTATCGACGAAGCGACCTATAATTCGAACGTGCAGACCATACTGGACGGAGCACAGGAAGCAAAAGAGGCGCTCGAAGAAGAAGCAAAACAGGCAAAAGAACTGAATGAAATCCTGAATAACGGCGAGCGAGGCGATGATTACGGCTATGTTGCTCAGCAATACGCCGAGCTGTATAAGGGCGAGAAGATCTCCGACGAGGATTGGCAGGGCGCGGTCGCGCACCTTAAAGAAGCTGCTGAAGCGGGAGAAGATCTGACAGAAAGTCAGACAGAAGCGGCAATTGCGCTTGAAGGGCTGAAACAGCGCTCCGTCGAGAGCTACAACGAGATGATCGCCGCAAAAGAAGCCTACGATCAGGCGATGAGCGGCGCGAGCGACAAGGACGCTCAGGCGGAAGAAGCGGATGCACTGGCAGAGCGCGCCGACCAACTGCAGGACTATCTCGGAGAGCTGGAAATCTACCGTCAACATGCAAGTTCGACCGAAGACGCGATCAATCAGATTGCAACGGCATTCGGCGGATCTGAAGAAGAAGCTGCGCAATTAAAAGAAACGCTGACAGGGCTTTTGAGTGACGAGGACGGGAAACTTGTTGGTACAAAGGGACTGCTGGCAAAAATCACCGAAGCACAGGACGGGCTCGAAAACGAAAAGAACAAAGCAACCGAAAAGGCGGAAACGCTTCGCACCGAAGCTGAAACCGTTCGTACGGAAGCGGCAGAAGCGTTTTCGTCCTCAATGGAGCAAATCCAAGATGCAGTTGGACTGTCGACAACGGGTATCAATGAGCTGCTCGGCGTGATTACGTCCGCCGGCGTAACCGTATCGAGCGCGGACGCAGAAATGATCGCTGGAATCTCCGGACTGATAGATTCTGCCGCAACGACGCTGGAAGACGGAAAACCCGAGGTTGCAAACGGCGTCAGCGAGATGCTGGGCGGCATTGCCGACAAAAAAAGCGAAGCGGAAGGTCAGGGCAGCGAGGTCGGCTCGGCAATTACATCCGGTATTACAGCCGGATTGGACAGCGGAACGAACGCGCTGTATCGCAAGGTACGAAGCATCGTCAACGGGGCAATCAAACAGGCGAAAAAGGCGGCGGAAATCAATTCGCCGTCGAGACGAATGCGCGATGAAGTCGGTAAAATGTTCATCCGTGGTTTTTCGGAAGGCATGGACGAAGAAATGCCCGATCTGCTCTCTGGCGTTACGGAGAACATGAACCGCGTAATTTCAGGCGCTCAGGCGGTCGTGAATCGCGGCGCATACACATTCCCGGCAACGGAAAGCGCCAAACCATCCGGAATCGACTATCAGCGCATGGGCGAGGTGCTTTCGGATGCGGTGCAGGATACGCCGGTCGCACTGGTAATCAAGGATAAAGAAATTGCCAGAACGACCAGCGAAGCAACCGCGCGCCAGCAGGCAATCAGGGCGCAGCGCATCAATCGCGGAAAGGGACGATGGTAATGGCAGAACCGTATTTTATCTTCGACGGCAAGGACAGCCGCGACATAGGCGTTATCGTCGAATCGCTCCCGACGATTCAGCGCCCGAGGCGTAAGGTCACACGCTTCGACGTAACCGGACGCGACGGCCCACTAGAGGTAGATGACGGCGGATATGACGGCTATCAGACCACGCTGCAGATCAATGCATTCGGGCAGCCGCGCGAAAAGCTGTTTGCATGGCTCACCGGCGAAGGATGGTTCGTCTCCGGCGACGAGCCTGATCGCGCAATGTGGGTATCGCTCGATGCGCAGATCAAAGGAAAGCGGTTTTTCTGCGGCGCGTGCTACGACAGCCTGACCGTTACGCTGTATATCTATCCGTACCGCTACGTTTACCCGATGACGGCGACAACGGAATACACGACGTTTCCGGCGACGATCACCAATCCGCACGCAATCGCGTCCAAACCGCGCATCAAAATCGAGGGCAGCGGCGACGTAATCGTGAACGTGAACGCGCAGCAGATGGCGTTTACTGATCTGACAGACGGAATCATTGTCGACAGCGAACTCATGGAATGCCTGAATCTGACGGAAACGGCGCTGATGAATAGGAATGCCTCGATGGAGGATTTCCCGGAACTCGTGCCCGGCGCGAACATGATCTCGATCAGCGGCAGCGTGACCAAGATCACCGTAACGCCGCGATGGAGGGTATTATGATCTGCATATATCCCGCAAATGCAACGGACTTTTCAACGCTCGGAATCTGCGTACTTGATCCAACGGAAGCGAAGGTCGAGGGCGAGCAGAACGGCATGATGGAGCTGACGCTTACGCATCCAATGGACGCGGACGGCAAATGGACGTATCTGACGAATTACAGCATTCTCCGCGCGCCATGTCCGGTGCGCGAAACGCCGCTGATCAGAATCATGGACGAGCCGACAACGGTAACGAAAACCACCACGCGCACGATCTGTCAGGTACACACCAGCAGCGGAAAGCGGCTGCGTTTGCGCGCAAAGCCCAGCATGAACGCTAAGGTGCTCGGCTATTACAAAAACGGCACGCGCGTCATCCGCATGGGAACGTCCGGAAGCTGGACGCGCGTCGTGATCGCCCGAGGCGGCGCGACCGGCTGGATGGATACCAGCAATCTGCAAACGGTCACCACGCAAACAGAAACCGTTACCGTAATCGGAACAGATACGCCGAGCAAGAGCATCGAACCGCGGCAAACACGGGAACAGCTCTTCCGGATTTGCGAAGTCAAACGCGACGATGCGGCGCGGCTCATTTACGTAACTGCGAAGCACATTTTTTACGATCTTGCGGCGAATACCGTAAAAAGCGGCTATTCGCCCGAGGGACAGCCCGTCGCGAGCGTCTGTGAACAGCTGCTCGCCAGAGCGCTGAACGATCATGATTTTTCGATCTACTGCAACGCTGAGGGCAATGTCACCGGCGATTACAGCCGGATGAACATCGCGAACGCAATCCTCGAGGATGAAATCGGCGTGGCGGCTCAGAGCGGCGCGCGCATCGTGCTCGACAATTTCGACATATTCGTCCTCAAAGATGAAACACGCGATAACGGCGTTGAAATCCGGCACGCGAAAAACATGAAGGGCGCGGAACTGACCGAAAACGCCGAATCCGTGATCACGCGCATCATCCCCGTCGGCAAGGATAAGGACGGCAACCCGCTGCCGCTGCCAAATGACGAATACGTCGAATCGCCGCGCGCTGCAAATATCCCGATCGTGCGCAGCCGCGAAATTGAATATGACGTAAGCGTCGGCAAAGGTGACGGACAATACAAAACCAACGATCTTGCCTACGCAAAGCTCCGCGAACTGGCAGCAGCGGATTTCACTGAAAACGGATTGGACGCGCCGACTGTCGGGCTGGACGTGGACTTCGTCGCGCTGGAAAACACATCGCGATATAAGGATTACGCGCCGCTTCAGGCGGTGCAAATGGGCGATACGGTGCGCGTGGTTTCGCCGGCATCCGGCATCGACGCAAAGCTGCGCATGACCGGATTCACCTATGACGTGCTTTACGGCAGATATGATGCGGTACGCATGGGCGATCTGACCGACCTAAAAACGCAGATCTACGGATTCGACATCGCCGCTAGCTCGCTCCCCGGCACGCGGCTATTGCCCGGCAGCGTTAATGGACAGGCAGTGCTACGCTCTGCGTCTATCGGTTATGCCAAGATCGCACAGGCGGCAATCGACCAGCTCTCGACGGATGCGCTTACAGCAATACGCGCGAATATCCATAAGATTGTTTCGGGCGAAATTACCACTGATCAGCTTTACGCTGATCTTGCTGATCTCACTGTTGCAACAATCAAAACCGCAAAAATCGACTGGGCGAAAATCGAGAATCTGAATGCGGATATCATCAAAGCCGTAACCGCAAGACTGGAAAAAGTCGTTGCCGAAGAGATCACAGCTGACGAACTGACTGCCTCCATCGTAAAAGCCATATCCGCGCATTTGGATAGAGTGGTCGCCGGAAGCATCACGGCCGATGAACTCTATGCGGCGATTGCAAAAGTCACCTCGTTGTATGTCAGCACAGGTAAATTCGACCTTGCGACAATCCAAAATCTGTTATCCAACGCCCTAATCCTCAAACAGGGCATTGCCGACAGCATGATGATCACCAACCTCGCCGTAACAAGCGCGAACCTGCTCAACGCCACGATCGACAAGCTCGTCCTAAAGGGGGCGGATGGCAAGTACTACCGTGTGTTCGTCGGCGCAGACGGAACTATCCAGACCGAAGAAGTCACCGTCACAGACGGCGAAGTCGCCGCCGGAGAAACGGAAGATGGTCGGCAGATCGTCGCCACTACCGCAAACGTCGGCAGTCTCAACGCCACCACGATCAAAGCGTCGCAGGCAGTCATCAATACGATTTTCACCGAATCGCTAACTGCCGGCAAAATCACGGCAAACGAAGCCCTGATTGCATCGGCGACCATCCCAATCCTGTATACCACAGCGATTACCGCGCTCGGCAACAGTCTCGACCTCTCGGCAAATGAATCGATCAAACTGACCGTGCAGGGCGTGCGCGACGATGTGGACGCAGCGGCAGATGCAGCGGAAACCGCGCTCGGGCTTGCAGAGGTTGCGCAGGATGCGGCGAACAGCGCGCAAACGGCAGCGGAAGCGGCGCAGGAAACGGCAGACGCGGCGACGGAAACGGCGGCTGAAATCCAGACACAGCTTGAAGTGACCAAGAACGGGCTATCCGTCATCCAGACGGAAACCATCCCCGGGCTTGACGGGCGCGTAAAAACGCTGGAATCCGGCGTGCATATCGAGGGCGCGGAAATCGGCATTTACACGAGCGAATCGCCTTATCGCAACACGATCACAAACTCCGGCTGGGTGATATCGGAAAACGGAACGCCGATCATCGAGTGCGCGGAAACGAAGCTGACCGCGCCGCGCGTGCAGATCACCGATGCAATGATCATCGGCGGGCTGGCGTGGAAGCCGGGGACAGATAAACACGTCCGGCTGCTGAAATATGGGAGGTAAGCAATGGCAACAGTAACCCTTACCCCGTCTGCCTGCAGCTCTCCTGCGGGCTGGACGGTGCTCTATAACTACCTGACCACCAACAGCTCCTACTATCCCCGCCAGATCCTGTACACCTATGACAATAATTCAACGCTTGCAGGAGCGGGAGTCAATATCACCAAGGTAACCGTCCACGGCTATGTCCGCAACTCCAATTCAGCGGTCAAGCGTCTGCGGCTGGGCTTTCGACCGAGCGCGGATTCCGGCGTGTCCGATTGGGCGATGCTCAACAATGAGGCAGTGCTCGATCAGACCTTCACGGCGATCGACGGTTACGCGGGCAGCGGTTACGCCTATGCGCAGATTACGCGCGAGTTTGCGGGCAACAGTTTGTTTGCACGCTGGCTGAAGCAGCAGTTCGCGGCGGGCGAACCGGTCTATCTGGGCGTGATTCAGCCGGACAAGAGCAAATCAATCAGCGTAGACACGACGCTCACAAGCTGGACAATCGACGTGGAGTATGAGCTGCTGGGCAATATCCCAACAACTGACAAATCCACTATCCCGCTTCGCGGCACGATTACCACCACGATCAATCGGATTATCGCGGATAGCACCACAACGCTCGCCTATAAGATTGGCGACAAGACACTCAAAACCGTCGAGCTGGGTACGGGGACAACGGACAGTTACACAGTAGCTATTTCAGCGGGCAAAAATTTCCCGAACGATTTGACTGGCATCCTAACCGTCGAGGCGACCACGTCCAAGGGTGGGACGACCTACGGCGTGATTTCAACCAGCGTTACGCTGACACTGCCGGACGATGCCGCACCCAATTTCGCCTTGCCTTTTGATAAACGCGTTTGGAGCAGCGATATTCCCACGAGTGCGCAGCTCGCGGCGTATATCCAGCTCAAGACCGGCAAGCAGTTCGGCGGCTATATGCAGCCCAAATACGGCGCACAAAACGCAAAGTTGGAAATCACCGTCGAGGGAACGACCTATACGCAGCTCTCGCCGCCCGTGCAGGGTTATACGGACATCATCCACCCGTACTTTACCACATCCGGCAACGTACCGTTTACGGCAATTGCAACGGATACGCGCGGAATCACCAGCACCTATACCAACAGCGTGCCCGTCATTGCATGGAGCGCGCCCAAGATTCAGGCGTTCAGCGTTTCTCGCGCAAATTCGGACGGCTCTCTGGCGATCGATGGAACCTGCGCATATGTCACGCTGCAGGCGAGCGTCTCAAGCCTGATCGTCTCCAACGCCGAAAAAAACACGCTCTCATTCGCAGTGCAATACAAAAAGCTCGGCACGACCGACGACTGGACGACTTGCGATACCGTGACCGGCTCAAGCGTCTCCGGGACGTTTACGGGGCTGCTGCAAAAGGACAGCGCGACCATCGACACATTTGACGACATGAGCGGTTATGCGTTTCAGGCGGTCGTTACAGACCTCTACGCGAGCTCTACCGCGCAGGACGAGATGCCCACCAAGGAACAGCTCTGGGACGTGGATGAAACGACCGGCAAGATGGGCTTTGGCGGCGACGCGCCTTTGAGCACGGATAACGCTGGCTACCGATTCTACAAATTCGTCGATTTGACCGGCGGCTACAAGGTTTATTCCACCGACGAGACAGCGACGGGCAACACGTGGATTGATGGAAAACCGATCTATCGCGCGTGCGTCAAAACCACAAGCAGCCTTGTAAACGCGATCGGTACGGTGGCGACGCTCCCGAGCGCGGTTGATACGCCGATACACTTCAGCGCGTTTGCAAAATACCCGAGCGATAACGGCTGGCGACCGATTCCGACCTCGTACCACGGCAATCTATCGTGGAGCGTGCTGGTCTATATCGCCGGAAACCAAATCGCAATGGGCTTCGGCTCGTCGTGGACGGGAGAAAAGGAGATTGTTATTGTGGCGGAATACACGAAGGGGTGATGCTGATTGATTGATTTGGGTTCCAAACGTTTATGAAAGGTTGTGACAAAATGAAGGAACTGAATAACGCTGCCTTCGCCGCATTTTTGGTCGAACGGTGGAAAGCGAAGGACGGCTATATCATGGGCGCGATCGGCGAGAATCCGCAAATTTGGACGGAGAAGAGCTGGCGCATCGCGCAGTACGCCGACCGAAGCAAGTACAGCGCGAAGCAGCACCAGCAGGCGTTGTACTGGTGGAAGCACTGCGAGCGCGTCTGGGATTGCCAAGGACTGGCAGACGGCTATGTGACCGATTCCGGCGAGTATGGCAAAATCAACGTCAAAGCCCGCGACAATTATGCGAGCTGGTGCAATCCCAAAGGCAAGGGTCTTATTCCTGCTGAGTATCGAGTTCCGGGCGCTGCCGTATTTTGGCAGGACAGCAAGTCCTATATCCATCACGTCGCCTATCTCGTCGAGCCGGTAGACCCGAGCAAGCCCGCCGGAGACTGGTATATCGTCGAGGCAAGAGGTGTGATGTACGGCGTGATCCGCACGCGGCTCGAAGCCCGCAAGCCAGATCACTGGGGCTGGATGACGAAGTACTTTGACTACGACGGCGCGACCGTTGAGCCGGTTATTCGCGATCTTAAGCGCGGTATGAGCGGTACTGACGTAACCGTAATGCAGGAGGCGCTCATCCGTCTGGGTTACGATCTGGGCAAGTACGGCGCGGACGGCGACTTCGGCGTAGCAACAGAATCAGCAGTCAAAAAACTGCAGGAAAACAACCGCCTGACCGCCGATGGCATCTATGGTCAGGCAACCCGCGCGCTCGTTGAAAAGCTGCTGAAGCTGCTGGACAATCCACCTGAGCCAGATGAACCGGCAGACCAGCCCGACGACGGCTATACTGTCACCGGCGGCAGCGTCTGGCTCTGGACTGCCCCGCCAGATTGCGGCGGTAGCAAGGCGCATACCGTTCATAAGGGCGATACGCTGCTTATGCCCGCAGTCGGCGATTATAAGCCCGTTACCGTTGGCGGGGAACTCTACTGGATCAACGGTAAATACATTAAGGAGGGCTAAAAAAATGCCCGAACATTGCGATCACTATCACGAGAAAATCGAAGAAATCCTGCAGGAAATCGCCTCAAACAACAAAGAGCATGAATCGTTTTGCCGCCGCCTGAACGAAGTGGAAAAGCAAAGCGACAAGCAGACCGACCTCTTCGTTGAACTGAAGGAACAGGGAAACACGCTCAAAACCATGACAAAATCGCTAAACAACATGGAAAAGAAGATCACGGACATTGGTGAACGCGTCGGAAAACTCGAAAGAGAACCAGCCGACAAATGGAAGAAGATCACCTATGAGATCGTCAAGTACATCGTCCTCGCCGCCGTCGGCGTGGCAGTCGGCTATGTGATCAAGGGCGCATAACGCCCGTTGAAAGGAGAAAACACCATGAATATCAACCTTACCCCGATCATTCAGGCGCTCATCGCGCTGCTGGCATCTCTCATTACCTACAAGCTCATCCCGTGGATTAAGGCACGGACGACGCTTGAGCAGCAGACTATGCTCCGCGCAACGATCAAGACCCTCGTATTCGCCGCCGAGCAGATTTACGACGCAGGCGAAGGTGCGAAAAAGCTCGAATGGGTCTGCGCGCAGCTCGAATCCAAGGGCTACAGCGCAGATCGCGTAGAAATCGAGGCAGCAATCAAAGAAAACCTCGAAGCGCTCCACACCAAGAAGCCGGAAGAAGCAAAACCGCCTGAAGAATAAGGGGGGGTGGCGACAATGAGCGCCCGTATCCTGCCGTTTCCTGCCCTCGATGCGGATGGCGTTGATCGTCTCATCGATCGCGCCCGTTTGAGCCGCGAAAACAAGATCATTGCCCGCGAATACCTGCGCGGAGAAAAGATCGTCGACATCGCTGTGCTGCGAGAAATCAGCATGGACCGCAGCGCCGTCGGAAAGCGCATCAAGCGCGATATCCTGCCAGAGCTGGAGCGAATATCTAACCTTTAAGCTAGCCTGGGGCATTTCGCCCTGGGCTTTATTTTTTTGCAATGTTAAACAATGTTAATTCTCACAAGTAAAGCGATATAAGTATTGACATATGCATATAGGCGTGCTATAATATAATCAAGAAATGAGGAAAGCCCAAGGCGAGATCAAGGAGGAAGACAAAATGGCAAAGTATGATGTGGTTTTTTCCTGCGGACACACCGAGACGAAGGAACTCTTCGGGAAGACCTCCGAGCGCGAAAGCAAAATCGCCTATTGGGAGAAATACGGAATCTGCTCCTGCTGCTATCGCAGACAGAAGGATGCCGAGAATTCGGCGGATTGCAACGAAGTCGAGATGTTTTACGGCGACTACAAGCGGAACTATCCGGAATGCAAGACCAAGGCGAATAGCTACAATCGCGAAACCAAGACGATCATCGTCTATGTCCCCGTCGGGATGTAAAGCATAAAGTCAAACCGAGAAGGAGGAAATCGAAAATGAAGTATCTGAATGAGCATAAGGAAGCGCTCTTTGCGGGCGAAAGAATCACTTACCGTGGCAAGACCTTCTGGGCGAACATCACCCCCGTTGACCTGCGCGTGGAAGGCGAACCGATCGGGCGTGTTTTCGCAACCAGCGCCGAATCTTACCGCTGCGGCGTGATCAACGGCTACGAATACGCCGTTATCAATGCCAACTTCGATATTATCCCTTGCAAGGGATAATATCGAAGCAAAGGAGGGCAAACCTTGAGAATCTCAGTCGAAATCAAGGACGGCAAAGCCTACATCTCTACCCCCTATAACGGGAACTTTGTCCACTATATAAGGCGGCTGGACGCGCGCTGGGACGCGGATACAAAGCGTTGGATTGTCCCAGAAGAAATGCTTAGGCGCGCGCGAACCATCATGAAGAAGGTATACGGCGAAACGGATTTAACGCCCGCCTCAGAGCTTGTCACCCTGAAAGTCCATACGACCAAAGAGGTGTGGGCAATCCAGAAGGCGATCATAATCGCCGGTCGAACCGTCGCAAGAGCGTTTGACCGAGACGGCGGCGCAATCGTCGGCAACGGCGTTGCATTCATCCGCGGCGCGCCGGAGAGCGGAGGAAGCCGCACCAGATGGGCAACCGCAATCCCGGCTGACGCGGAGTTTGAAATCTATGATGTCCCAATCGCAAAGGCGGAAGAAGCGCTCGCGAACCCGCCGGAAGATTGCGAAGTCATGATCATAGATAAACGTATCGATCGGGAAACGCTCATTGCCGAAAGGAAGCAGCTCTGGGCGCGCCTAATCGAAATCCACGAACTGCTGAAAGAAACAGGAGGAGAAGAAAATGGATAACACTCTGTACGAAAAGTCGATGGAACAGCGCAATGCAATTGCCGAAAAGATCAAGGAATACGGCAAAGGCGCGCCGCAGCGCTGGATGACGATCGCCGCGTCCGCAATTGCGGGAAACACTGCGGCAAAATCGAAAATCGAATTGACGTTTGGGCTTGAAATCAAATCGATGCTCGACCTCTACAACGTAATGTGCGCCGCCAGCAGCCTGATGAGCCGCACCGAACTCGCAGCCGATGCCGCCGAAAGCAAGAATGTCAGAGCAGACCCAGCAGGCGAAGCCGACGAATACCTCGCGAACCGCTTACAGCAGTATCGTGAAGCCGCCGGAATGACGCAGGAACAGCTCGCGCGGAAATCCGGCGTAGTCCTCGGAACCATCAGCAAAATGGAGAACGGCAAGGTAAACCTGCTGAAAGCGCAATCCGCAAGCATGCTCAGAATCGCCCAGGCGCTCGGCGTGACCGTCGAAGACCTGATCGGCTAACCCCACAATCCCCCGCTTCGGCGGGGGTTTTTTTTATGTTCCCTTGCAAAAGTTAATATCCGTCTTATCTAATTTCTTATGTTTTCATCGCTCGTCTTATGTTTCCACCAATCGCCCCACATATGCCCCTTTTATCCCCCGAAAAATCCGCATCCATGCGATCATGATAATAGGTTGATCAACCGAATATCATCATGGAGGTAAATAGTATGGATTATGTAGCCGGCAGGGGCACAACCGCCCTGGGTATCATCGGCACTGCGCTCGGCGGTCTCGCTGTCGCTGGTGCGCCGCTGATGGGCGCGGTGAATGGACGCGCGGCACGCACTGCGGAAGAAGGTTGCTCAGAGAACCACCTCGTAAACCGTTACGAAGCGGCTCAGGCGGCACGTATCGCCGAACTTGAAACGGAAGTGAAGCTGCGCGATGCGAATACCTACACCGACCAGAAGTCGTTGGAGGTATACAAGTATATTGACAACAGACTGCGCGGAATCGAATCTCAGATTTGCGATCAGGCAGTTGTCAATCAGCGCACTGCGGATTCGTTTGCGCTTGCGTCTGCTGATCTTGCATCTGTTAAGGCGGAGCTGAAGGGTGACATCAAGATGGAGGCGGAGCGTCGCTGCTGCGCGGATAACTCGATTATCACGTATGCCAACGCTACGTTTTACCCCAAGCATGTCGCCGACGTTACCGTCGGGACCACCACCACCGCTCAGACGCTCTACAACCCGCTCCCCAAGTGTGACGGGTGCTGCAAAAACGGCTAAGCGACGGAAGAGGGGCGCAAAATAGCGCCCCTCAATCTGAACGGAGGGCAAAGAAATGGTAAACGCAGATCATATCAAAGTCGGTCTCGGCGACTACATCAACCAACATATGATGCCCAAACTGGATAGTAAGCGCCAGTTTTTGCTCGGCATGACATACGGCTTGTGCACAGGAAGAATGGATGCAGTCCTGACCGCCGTGAAGCAAAACGCGACCGCTCGCGCGCTCGGAATCGTCGCCGAAAACGGCGAAATCGACCTCGACGCGCTCTATAACGCCGCTTATGCGCAAATGCAGAAGCAGGGCAAACTATCCTTTGATATTCCGCTCATGGGCACATTCGCGTTCAACGCGGACGACCTCCGCGATCTCTATAATGCTATCAATGGGAGGGCAAACGTATGAAAATAATCAAACGCATCTCGAACGAAATCTCCGGCAACCTCGACGAAGCCAAAGAAAAGATCCGCATTGCCTATGAACTCAAAGCGGATTACCCGGAAGCCGCCGCATGGTATCGCGAAATGGCAGCAGCCCACGTCGGATTCAACACCAACGGTCATTCGATTATCAAAAAATTGATCGAGACCGCGAAGACCAGCGACGATTACAAGCGCAATCCGGAGTATACCAACGGCATGATCGCCGCATGGGAAGCGATCCACAACGATCAGATCGCGAAAACGGCGGAAGTAAAAGCGCTGATCGACGGCTGGAAGTAAGCGAATAATAAAGGTATGATCAATGATGTAATTCATCAAGACACTGATCATACCTTTGTTTTGCATTATTCAAGCACCGGGAAAAAGTCCAAAGACAAAAAATCGGCTGGATTATCATTTCGGAAGCATCGGTGCGTTTTGTGGTACACGACCTTGCGCAAAACCTGACGCAGAAGTGTATTCTGATCTTCCGCTGTGCTGATATCCCACACATCAAGGACGTGATCGATCTTCGGCTTCAGGCGGATAATCGCCGCACGCTCATCGGTCGCCTGAAGCTGTTTCAGCCGATCAATCTCGGAGATCGTATCATTGATTCGATCGTTCAGGACTTTCGAGCGCGCTAGATACGTTTCGGCGCTGTATACGCCGGTTTCGAGCAAATCTTGCAGCCGGGTAAGCTGCTTATTGAGCTGTGCAAGCTGCGCAGTGGCGGCGACGATTGCCGATTGATTCTTCGGCGACTTCGACGCAGACGGTTCATCCTCTTTGACATAGGCGGACCAACTCTTGAGCGTGTACAACAGCGCGTCGTATACGCATTGGACGTTAATACCAGAGGTCGGGCATCCAGCAGTCCTGCAACGATAAGTCGCGACAATGTCATTGCGCGTATATTCTGGCGTAAACAACATTGATTTCCCGCAAATGCCGCAAACCATAATGCTTGCAAGCGGATTGACGATATTCGCGCTCTTTTTGACGTGCGAATCCTGATGCGTTGCCAAACGAGCCTGTACTGCATCCCACGCGTCGTTATCAATGAGCGCCGGATGTAGCCCGTCTATGATCATGCACTCATCCGATCGTGGACGCGTGACAACCTCCATGCCATTGACCATATCGACGCGCTTACGCCGATTGCACCAGCGTATTTTCCCTAGGTACACGGGGTTATTCAGGATATTTGCAATGGTTGAAGACGTGAAATTCACGCCGGACAGCGTGCGAAAGCCCATTGCATTGATACGATTTGCAATGATGTTTTTCCCAACCTCGCCGGAGCCATACCATTCAAACATGCTTCGCACCGCGTCGGCTTCGGCAGGGTCCGGCACAAGCGTCCAGCCCTTTGTATGCTCGAGCCGAACACGGCGATAGCCGAACGGCGCCTTCGGCGACAACCATTTGCCTTCCTTCGCCGCGGCGACGCGCCCAGCCCACATACGGCGCTTGATGCGCTTATACTCGCCGCGCGCCAGAAATTGCGAATACTCAAAAAATTCTTCGTCCATCTCGCGCCGTGTGTCGTAATTTTTGTACGGCGTGATCACAATCGTGCCGGAATACTTGAGCGCCTTGAGGATTATGGACTGATCGCCGCCGTCGCCGCGCCCGAGGCGGTCAATATCCATGCAGAGCACAGCGTCGTAATCGCCGCGTTCAATCGCGCGCAAAAGGCGCTGCATCTCCGGACGCTCCGCAATCGTATCGCCGGAGACAACCTCCGCATATACGTCCGTAACAATCAGATTCTGCTGGACGGCGACGCGCATCAGCGTTTCACGATGCCGGGCAAGCGTTTCGCCCTCGCCGCGCGCTTCCGCGGTCAGATCGGCACGCGATTTGCGCAGATACATTGCACAGATCATGATAGACCTCCTATCAAAAACCCCGCCGAAGCGGGGAAGTCGTCGATTATAACTGAAGGTGCCTGATCAGCCCATAAAGATCCGGAATCATTGAAGTGGTATACCGGATATAACCGGCGGTAGGGTGGAAAATATCCCAGATCAGGATGCCGAGGATAAACGCCGCTTCCGCCAGTGCGAACCAGCGCCACCAGACCATGTTATTGTGGATACTCTTCAGCGCGGTTGACTCATAGACCTCGCGGATCGCTTCGCGTGCAATGTGATCAATCTCTGCGCGTATATCACCGATTGACGGATACGCAGGAGCAGCAGCTTTGTTATCAAACCCCGCCAGCTCGTCGAGACTGCCTCCCATGTATTCGACAATCTTGCACACATACTCGAAATTCGCGGAATCATCGTCGATGTTGGAGAGGTACCTTCCGACCGTGCCGAGCGGTATCTCCGTGCTGTCGGCAATTTCCTGCAAGGTGCATCTTTGCGCGTCCTTCAGCTTGCGCAAATAATCCGTGATTTTAGACTTGCTTTCCGTCGTTCTCGCCCTCTTCCATCATAAATAAGTGCTTTTTAGCATACAATATCAATGCGAAAAATATTTTTCGCGTGGCGAACAGGTTTTTTCGTGCATTTCCTATCTGCGCTATTGTTCTTCACAGTTAAAAATGCGACCATAACATTAACAAATAACAGCACACGGAGGTACGTATAAAATGACGAACAAAGCTATGCTCAATCCGATCACCCGAGAACAACTTGCCCGAAAGCTTTCTCACGACGGAAAATACTGCGTCGTGTTTGGCAATTACCCGGAATATCCGGATGTGTTCGAATTCATCACGCCGCCCAGCGGCGACGGAACGCGCATTCGATACATCAATATGGATGCGCGCCCGGGCGCGAAAATCTCCATGCTGACGCGCTGATCGATTCAGCGATTCGCCGCCTTGCCGTCCGGCTGGGCGGTTTTTTCTGCGCCGCGCTGAAGCTCTTCCTGGGTAATGCCGGAGATCGGCGATGCTACGTGTGCACGTTCGAGTTCATGATCAATTACCAAGTCGATCAATTCACGACCGGAATCATCGAGCCGATCATATTTATGAGCAACAACCAGCGCTTTGGACGAGAGTATGGAATTTGGAGACGTAAGCAACAAATCGTCTGCACTGATTTCGAGCGCTGCGCAGATCTCCGGCAGAAGATCAACATCAATACCGTTCGCACCCGATTCCCAGTTGGAAACGGCGCGATTGCTGACACCAACCTTTTCGCCGAGTGCGGATTGACTTAATCCCCGCATTTGCCGATAGGATTTAATCCGCATTCCAATATCTTTCCTCATTATTTTCACCACCGAAATCATTATACCAGAATCACACGGCAACGTCAAGAAAAAAATCCAGCCAAACTAGAAAAAAGTATTGACAGTCCAGTAAAACTGTGATATTATGATGGTGATCCAGAAATGCTGGACATAAGGAGGAACGCATGAAGATTTACGAGCGAGTAAGAAGCTACATCGACGCTCAGGGAATTAAGCATATCGTTGTAGCAAAAAAGACGGGCATTCCGGTAAAGACGTTCAGCGCGATTATGTGCGGACGCAGACCGATGTATGCAGAAGAACTTGAATCGATCTGCAATGTGCTCGGAGTAAGCGCGAGCGTGTTTTGCAGTACGAACGATCAGAGCGCATAAAAAATCCCCGCTTCCGCGGGGACAGCGATCAGACGAAGAAGAACAGAGCTGCAATCACAATAGCGGCGATGATGCCGAAGACGATCCATGCCTTATAGTTCTTTTCACGTGGAACAGAGGCAGGATCAGGATCGGGAAGCGGCGAGAAAGTATATTGCTTGAAAGATACGGATGACCTTGACGGCACGGGCTTCGCCGGGCGGGTAGAGCCGCCAGCGACAGGGATGTTTTCGCCGGGCAGTTCGACAACTCCGGTCACCCAGCAAGAACAGCCAGGACATACAGGGCAATCGGGAACGCTATCGATATAGAAAACCTTACCGTCCAAGGCATCGCACGCCGCAGAAAAACCGCAGCTGTGCCAACGCACCTTTGTCAGACCGGAAGCACGGTAATGATCCAGAGATTGGACAAAGGTCATGCGAGTATAAACGGAGGATGCACAAAGAGCCGCAGGAAGCTCCCGAATGTTGAACTCCGGAGAGAAGCCGCACAAGAAAGCGAAGGCGGAAGAAGTCAACGAGAAATTGCTGAGCTGTTGCAGGTTGGCGTGGAAAATCGGTGCAGCGGTGGGCGAATCGTCCCAGAAACCGACGCTATTGGGCATATGCTTGTAGGCATCCAGAATAGCTTCGTTATTTCCCGAGGAAATTGCTTCCATCAATGCAATCTGCCGCCGCTCCCAGAGATCGTACAGCGAGTAGATCATTTCGAAGCCGAGTGCGGATGGATAGCAGATGCGATGTTTCTCGGCAAGCTCGGCGAATTCATCTTCGCTGAGCGCGGGGAGCAGCCGATCGATCAATTCGGCACGCTTGCCGCTTACCGGCAGATTGTGGGCGTGGAGAAGCTCCTTCAGCTCCGGAACGAGCGTTCCGGCAATGGTTGCTTCCGGCGGATTCGGCTCGGCAAGGTAGCCGCGCGAGCGCAGAGCGTCGAACGCGGCGGGCAGGTCGGGAAACTGGATACGCATACTGCCGTTGGTGGCATAGCTGCCGTCGGGCTGGGCGGGCATTCCGGATGCGGACATCAGCAGGAAGATGTAGCCCTTTTCGGCGGCTGGGGCATCGTCGAGGTCGTGAATGACGGCATGGTCGAACATATGCCGGAGAATCTTGCCCTGAGGATTACGGAACATGATTGATCACTCCTTCATGGATGATTATATCACAGTCAAACAAAAAATGCGAACTATTTTGCGGGGGCTGGACAGGCGCTCTGGCATAGGATTGAGAAGAGGAAAGGAATATTCAAGATGAAGTTCAAGTCGATTAAAACGAAAGGCAAAGAAAAACGCCCGCTGAGCGAGGAAACCAAGCAGGAACTGCTGAAGCTGAAGGAAACCGTTTGGGCGTATCTAAAAGAAGCCGGTGCGAGTGAGAAACAATGCAAAATCGTCTGCCTGTACACGGCGTTTGGCAGAGGCATGGCGTTTGACGATGAAATGAAGGATGACGCCGAGAAGTTTGCCGATGAATCAATAAAGATTGAACTGAAAATATTCTGCGACATGTTCGGGGTAAACGAAGAAGAGCACGATTTGATAGAGTTCTACGACAGCGACGGCTGGGAAGAAGTTGAACGGCTCATGTACAACGAACTGATGAACGTATAATATCCCGCCCAGCAAGGGCGGCTCTAATGCAGCCGAGGACGGTCACAAGCCCGTGAAATGCAGAGTGGAGCGAAGACAGGAGGCGGCAATTATGGCAGTAGTCAGAGAGTTCACCTGCCCGAATGGGGTAAAGGTTCGCATTCACGACGATTACCTGCCCGACACACCCGAGGAAAATGCGCGCCGGATTCGCAGGCTGTGGGACGTTGCCTATCAGATCCTCGCGAGACACGAGCGCGAAATGGAAGAAAAGCATGAATCTGACGTTTGATGAGAAATGGCTCGCGGAATACTGCGCGCGCACCGGTCAGCCGATGCCCGACGCGCAGCCCACGCCGAAGCGGACGAAATACGGGAACCGCCGGACGCAGCTGGACGGCATGACCTTTGATTCGAAGCACGAATCGGAGATCTACGCGCAGCTGAAGCTTGAGACGCAGGCGGGCGAACACGCGGCGCTGATGCGTCAGGTGGCGTTTCTGCTTCCGGGCGGCGTGAAATATATCGCCGATTTCGTCACGCTGGAAAAGGATGGCGGATTCCGCGTATGGGACGCGAAGAGCAGCGCCACCGCGCGGGACAAAACATACCGCATCAAGAAGCGTCTGATGCGCGAATGCATGGGAATCCGGATCATTGAGATCTGAGAAATAAAGGAGGCTGTTACCATGGTACGCATTGCATACACGGGACAAGAACCCGTCGCGGGCGAGATCATCCGAGCGGCGGAAACAGCGATGCTCAAGCATGAGGGCGGCGCGGGCATTCGAAAGCGCGTGAACGCGCTTGTGAAGCGCTACCGCAAACAGAGCGGCGACAGGATTGCGTTCATCGCATCCAGCGCGGAGCGGGAACGTGCGCGATTGACTCGGCGGATGGACGTGCTGATTCAGCGCAGCGCGCCGGACGAATGGATTACGCGGATTTGGATGGAGATTCACGCGCTCGATCTTACGGCAGAACTGCTGCTGAAACGCGCGCAAGAGACGGCGTAAAGGAGATAGGCGCATGGAAACGACGAAATCGCCGTCGACCGGCTATACGGTTACGGATTACGTGCAAAAGGTATTCGAGCATCTTCATATGAGCAACGCGGGGTTCGCAAGGCGCGTGGGCATCGAAGCTCCGCACACATTACAGTGGCGAAAAGGAAGCGCGGAACCTACGATGAGATACCTGCGGCGGCTGGAAGAGATCAGCGGCGTGATGATCAGGGATTACCTGCCCGAGGTTGAGCGCGGCTGGACGCTGCTGACCAATGCCCAGCAATGGCAAACCGGATTTGTCCATATGCGGATGCATACATGGGGGGTACAGATCTCAAATAAGCGATGCGCGGATGCACGAAACGGCATTATAAAGGACGGGAAGCTGTTTGCGAAGCAGCTGATCCAGCTGAACGGATACTACGAATGGTGGTGTGCCGAGGAGAAGCGGAAAAAAGCCGAGCGGGCGGAGAAGGAGAAACGGCGGCTCGAAAATCTGGTGCGAATGGCACAGGCGCAAGAGCAATACGACGGCTATCGCAAAAAGCTACTGGCGCGCCGAGAGAGCATTGCAAATGCATCGGGGAAAGAGGATGCCGCTCTGAATCTCTACTATAAAGTGATGGGAACGAGCGGGACAGGAGAATTCAACCTGCACCGCGTTGAGCAGGGACTCTGGGCGTGCGAAACCAGACATTATTGGGTAGAATTCGATCTCGGCGCGGAAGAACTCCGCGTAATCTGGCGACAGTCAGGCGAACTGAGCTTCAGGAGGGATTTCCGTGCAATCGCGTGAAGCGCCCTGCCCGTGCAGGGATTGTGCCGATCGGCGGCTTGGATGCCGCGAGAATTGCCCGCACGGATGGCAGGATTGGCAACATGAACACGAAATCCGACGCGACAGGATCACCGAAGCGCGGGCGATGTACGCAAGCGCGAAGGCAATCAAGAAGGAAGGCATCATGCGCACGCATGGAGGGAGAAGAAAATGAAGAATCCGTTTGAGAAGCTGTTCAAAACACCGTGTGTGAAGATAAAACCGCACGGGGTCGTCGTTCGGGGCACAATCAAGGACGTTCTGCGTATGCTGATTGCCTGCGCCATGGTGCTGGAACGCAGCGGCTTTGACAGCAACATGTTGAAGGAAGCGCTGAAAGAACTGAAGAGGAGGGAGAGCGATGGAGAGAAGCCTGATAATAGGAAGCAGTGATCTGATCAGCCGTTGCAAAGCAATATCTGCATTTAAGCGATTCTGCAAAGAGTGCGATGGCGGCGAAGCCTGTGGGGAATGTAAGATCGTCGACATGGTACAGGTGCTCAAGGGAGTACCTCCGGAGATGTTTTCACTCGATACCACGGTGCAACGTCCGGACAACCTGGGACGGATCATACTCCCGAAGAAATTCCGAGCGGCGCTAAATCTCCGGCAGGGCGCTACGCTGGAATTCATGCTGGACGAGAAGCACGGGATAATTATAATTCAGGAGTACAAGCTGGACGAAGGAAGGAACGCCAATGCGATCCGCAGATTTGGAGATGCGTCAGAATGAAACTCGGAAGCCTTTTTGATGGAAGCGGCGGTTTTCCGCTGGCGGGCGCGCTGAACGGCAAAGAGATCGCCGAATCCAGATTGCGCTGAAGGAGTGAAAATTATGCTAATGGAACAAATTATTGGTACGGATGGCGTGATACGGATGAAACTGGACATTGCCATCCAGCGGTTGAAATCATTTGAGCCGCCAGAAGGGTATTTCCTTGCGTTCAGCGGCGGCAAAGATAGCCAGTGTATCTACCATTTGGCGAAGATGGCAGAAGTGAAGTTTGAAGCACACTATCACGTCACGAGCGTTGACCCCCCTGAGCTGATTTACTTCATCCGCGAGCATTACCCGGATGTGATTTTCGACATCCCACATGATGAAAACGGCAAACGCATCAGCATGTGGTCGCTGATTCGCGACACGCTGATGCCGCCAACAAGGTTTATGCGGTACTGCTGTTCACAGCTGAAAGAAACGAACGGAAACGGACGGATGACCGTTACAGGTGTTCGTTGGGCAGAATCAGCACGGCGCAAAGCAAATCAAGGGGTCGCGGTAATCACAAGAAAGCCAAAGACGACGCAAAAAAAGGCGGATGAGCTGGGCGTAGACTATAAAGTTTCCAAATCCGGGGCGCTTATAATGAACGAAGATAACGACGAGAATCGCCGACTTGCGGAGTTTTGCTATCGGACGCAAAAAATGCTCCTAAACCCTATCGTCGATTGGACGGACGAGGAAGTTTGGGAGTTTCTGCATGACATTGTAAAAGTGCCGCACTGCTGCCTGTACAATGAAGGTTTCACGCGAATTGGCTGTATTGGCTGTCCGATGGTTGGGCCGGCGAACCAACGCAAGGAATTTGCGCGATTTCCGAAGTTCCGCGTACTGTACGTTTGTGCGTTTGACCGCATGATTGAGCAGCGAAAGATTGCAGGGATACCGACGACGTGGACGGACGGTGAAGAAGTCATGCGCTGGTGGATCGGATTGGACAAAAATGGCAAGGACGCTTGCTTGATGGAGGATAATCATAATGAATAAACGATTTGATCAGCCGCTCGGCGGCAATAGAAGCGATTAAATCCTACTGTAAGGATTGCGACAACTATAACGGCGTGAGGTGCGGTGCGTGTGATTTTGACTATGCCATGAATGCCGTTGATTCGGTTCTTGCTGTAGACGCGGAACCGGTGGTGCGCTGCAAGGATTGCATACTACACGGAAAGTGCAGAGTATAAAATGTGGGGCAATGGCATCGCACTTCCATGCGCGGCGTTTGTGCTGGAAGGAATAACAAGAGAGGTAGAAGGATGATTGACAAATCACTGCGTAAGGCAACAGCAGAGCGCTATGGCGATCTGATCGTAGTGCACATGACGGGCGGTGGCGATTGCCTATGGCTGAATATGTATCTTGACGGAGCGACCGGGCAAATGACCTGCGACAGCGATATAGGCAGCTACGCCTATCACTGGGGGCGGCCCATCGACGATCGCCAGAGCTGGGCGGATTTCTGCTGTGAGTGGCTATCGAGCAAGGGATGGTTGCTGCGCAAGTGCTGCGGGGAACGCAAGGCGGAAAAAAAATTTGACATGGCCGCAAGCGTGGAAAACCTGAGAAACACCTTTGCGGAGCTGCATGACGGAGAAGATTTCTTGCAGGAAAAATTCGAGGACGTACTGGAGGCGGCAGAAGGATACGACACACGTGAGAAATTTGCCGTGGCGTTAAATACGGCGGCTGACGCTCACGGGATTGACTTGCCGGAAGAATGGTGGGACTGTCTGGAAGAGGACTACACGTTGTGGCAGATGCGCTTCGCGGAAATCTGCAAAGAGGTGATCGTTCCTGCAATTCAGGCAATGGAACAGGAGGGCTGAAAATGGCTGAATTTGTGGAGGTCATGAAACAGGCGCGGCGGATATGCCTTGAACAC
>ERZ791923.783-NODE-783-length-41380-cov-16.743472_pt1 | contig 41380 bp, 42 predicted proteins | sample MGYA00510133_ERZ791923 | MGnify/ENA primary metagenome ERZ791923 (study PRJEB30046, sample SAMN00792106) | human gut metagenome | study: EMG produced TPA metagenomics assembly of the A metagenome-wide association study of gut microbiota in type 2... | reverse complement strand
GGGGCATAAAGTAGATTCATGCAATACCGATTTACACAAACTATTTTACACTCCCAAAGTATCATTAAATTAGTAACCCCGGATGAAAATTATGAAGGATTATGCGAGAGTGCATGTACACAGAAGCCGATAGATAAGGATGTATATCTAGCTTCTATATCACAAGATGCAATATCCGACGGTGATGAAGTGTACGAAACTGTGTCAAGACTGACTTCAACAGAAGTACTGAACAATCAGTTAAAGCGTCTATCCGCTAAAGAGAAGCTAGTTCTTATGGAAAGAAATGGATTTTATGGGGAACCAAAGACACTTGAACAAGTTGGACAAATATTAAATGTTACACGTGAACGAGTTAGACAGATTGAAATAAAAGCTATAAAGAAATTGAGAATAAAATTAAGAAAACGAGGTTATAACGAAAATGGAAACTCAACCTCTATCGGTGGTTTTGGCAGGCAATCATCTACAGACATTAAAGATGAGACAGTATTGTACCGGTTGGGCGATGATTTGATTCATGCGACAGGTTCTGTTTTTGATAAAGGTTTCTCGTTCATAAAGGTACGGAATTTACAGGCCATGAAACTCTTTCACTGTCAATAGAGTATCGTGTCCTTAGGAAAGAACTTGTAAATGAGGGTTATATAAAGAATAATGTGTTCGTAAAGGACTATGTGTTCAACGATAAACGCGAGGCTGCTATAGCTTTATTGGGCAGAATGGTTAGTCGAAAAACTGCAAAGACTTTGTGGGATGCAGGAAATCCAAAGACTAAGGTAGCAGATAATCTAACGGATACTTTAGTGATAAATCTGTCGCAGGATAATAAAAATACAGACCAAACAAAAGAATCAGAGACTGTTCCAAATGGAGAAAATGAAGGTGGTAACGCAGCTACTGATGGTGAAGTTGGTAACCCATCGCAGGCAGATAGTAAAGCTGAGGTGGTATTGTACCAACTGAACAATGATCGGATTCATGCGACGGGTTCTATTGTTGAGGGAGGTTTTCTCGTTCATGAAGGGGCTAAGTTTTCGTATCATGAAGATCTATCACTGGCAATGTGGTGTTATGTCCTTAGGAGAAAGCTTTTAAATGAAGGTTATGTAAAGAATAATGTATTTGTTAAGAACCATGTGTTCAAAAGCAAATATGAGGCTGCTATAGTTTTATTGGGCAGACACGTTTCCGAAAAAGTTGCGGAGACTTTGTGGATTGCTGAAGATTCCAAGCCTGGGGTGGCAGATAATCTGATAGATACAGCGGTGACAAGCCAGCCACAGGATAATGAGAATACAGAACCAACGAAAGAATTAGGGACTATTCCAAATGGAGAAGGTGAAGATGGTAAAGCAGCCTCTGCCAATGAAGTTAATAACCCATTGCCGACAGATAGCAAAGATGAGACAGTAGTGTACCGGTTAAATGATGATTGGATTCAGGCGACAGGTTCTATTGTCGACGGAGGTTTTCTTGTTCATGAAAAGGCTGATTTTTCTGGGGCTGAAGCTAGAGCAATAGCAAGGAAGTATCATGACCTTAGAAGGAAACTTTTAAATGAAGGTTGTGTAAAGAATAATGTATTTGTTAAGAACCATGTGTTCAAAAGCAAATATGAGGCTGCTATAGTTTTATTGGGCAGACACGTTTCCGAAAAAGTTGCGGAGACTTTGTGGATTGCTGAAGATTCCAAGCCTGAGGTGGTAGATAATCTGGTGGATACGTCAGTGATAATCCAGGCGAAGGATAATGAAACAGACCGATCCTCTTTGCCATCGAGAAAATTGTAACAGGAGACTTTAATGTTTGAGGATCCTGAAAATTCCAAGTCCGAGGTAGCAGTCATTAGTCCTGATAAAAACAATCAATCATCTGATTTAAAAAAGGATGTATTGCATTTAAAGGGTTCTTGGATTCATGCGACAGGTTCTAATATTTATGGAGGTTTTCTTGTCCATAAAGGGCCTAGTTTCGCTAGGATTGAATCCTAGGATTGAATCTATATTAATAGAAAATAGGTATCATAGCCTTAGAAAGAAACTTATAGATAAAGGTTATGTAAAGAATAACGTGTTTGTAAAGGACTATGTGTTCAATGATAAACGCGAGGCCGCCATAGTTTTATTGGGCAGAAACATTCCCGAAGAAGCTGAGAGGGTTTTGTGGTTCGCTACAGGAAGCTATAAAGTCTAACGAATCAATCACGTATTGTACGGAAGCTATTGTTTTATTGGCACTAACGAAATAGTGTAGCCATGGTTTACATGCAAAAAGCTGTCAAAGTGAGACTCACTTTGACAGCTTTTCCTTTTACTCCCTCTCCACTTCCATCATCACGTATTCTTCTCCGTCGTTCTGGATTTCTGCTTTTCCTCCTGTGGCGTCGGTGAGCCAGCGGGTGTGGGTTTCGGCTTTGTCTGGGAGGGTGAGGAAGGTGACGGTGACTTTGTCGGAGAATTGTCGGTCTTTCACGATAATGTCGGTGCCTTTGATGTGGTTTTCGAAGGCGCCGGCTGTGGTGTAGGGGAAGGAGACGGTGTATTTTTCGTGCGGGGTGTAGCGGACGAGGTCGGCTTCTTTGACGGCGTCGGCGAGGGACTGGGTGTAGGCCCGGGTGAGGCCGCCGGCGCCTAGTTTGATGCCGCCGAACCAGCGGGTGACGATGGCGAGGGTGTTCGTGAGTTCGTTCATCTGGAGGACGTGCAGCATGGGATGGCCGGCTGTGCCCTGGGGTTCGCCGTCGTCGCTGGATTTCTCGTAGATTCTCTCGGTTCCGATGCGGTAGGCGGAGCAGTTATGGGTGGCGTCTCTCTTTTCTTTTTTCATTTTCGCAAGTGCTTCCTGGGCTTCTTCTTCGTCTTTGACGGGGATGAGGGTGGCCAGGAAGATGGATTTCTTGATTTCCAGTTCTTTCTGGAAGGTCGCCCTTGGGGCGGTGTATGGGATGAGCATGGCTTTCACTCCTTTTCTTTTGATTGTACCATGGGAGAAGCGGAGTTAGGAGAGGGGGAGAACAATAAAACCTTACAACCGCAGCTTTGCTGCGTGGGAATCAACCCTATCCACCGCGAAGCGGTTCCCCTTCCCCGTCTGGGAAGGCGAGTTTAAAACCATACGACCGGACTTCGCCAGTGGAAATGCACCTTTTTGAGAACCATACAACCAAGGCTAACGCCTTGAGGAAATGCAACTCATCCGCCCCGTACACTAACATATGAGACATTTGTGTTGCTACCTCTGGTGTCAACTGGTATACGGCGCACCTTCCCTTCCAGGGCAAGGTCAAAGGCCATCAGCTCCCCCTACGGGGCGAGCTCTGACACCATTTCCTCGCTGTCGCAAGGGGAAAACAAGCAAACCTCGCTGCGCCTTGAGGAAAACCATACAACCGCAGCTTTACTGCGTGGGAACTACTGTATTCGTCGCTTTCGGCGCCACCTTCTCTTTTCGGAGCAAGGGTAACACCCTTAAACCGAACTTCGTTCGAGGAAAACAAGCAATCCTCGCTTCGCTCGTGGTAATCAACCCTATCCGCCCTTCGGGCACCTTCCCCGTCTGGGAAGGCGAGTATTAGCTGTGCTCGGGAAAACGAGCAAACCGTCCCTCTTTTCCATTTCTAACGAAAAGATTACAATCTTCCTAAAAGTTGTATCTGTTCATTAAGCGGATATTGCATTATACTGGAAGAATAGGGTGGAAAATCAGTGGGATTTTCACTAATGGTTCGGAGGGTATGATGGAGAGGAAATGGCTGGCGGCGCTTTTGCCGCTTACGATGATGGGCGCGGTGTCCTTGGCTGCGAACCCCTTCGCAGACGTTACGCCGGATGACTGGGCGTATCAGGCTGTTTCGGAGTTGTCGGAGGAAGGGGTCGTTTCCGGGCATCCGGACGGGATGTTCCGCGGGGAGCGGAATGTGACTCGTTATGAGATGGCACAGATCACGGCTCGTCTTCTTGCGAAGGAAGATCAGCTCAGCGATAGAGACAGAAGAATGACCGAGAAACTTGCCGAGGAGTATGGCGGCGAGCTCTCGTCTCTTGGCGTGCGTGTAAGAAATCTGGAGAAGCAGCAGGGAAATATTTCCTGGAGCGGGGATTACCGTCTGCGTTTCTTCGATCTTCTGGAGGGCGTGGCTGATCCGGAGAAGGATATCCATCATCGTGCCGGGGACATGTCGAGTTACGAAGATGCGCGTCTGCGTATTTCTTCGAAGGCAGAAGTGGCTCCGAAGGTGACGGTGAACGGACGCATGACGACGCTCATGAGTTTTGGCGAGACGGGCGACGAAGATGTGAAGTTTGACCGGGCGAATGTCCGCTGGCAGATGGGAAAGAATAGTGCCATCACGGCAGGGCGCCAGGGGATCCGTCTGGATCAGGCGGGGTTCTTCTGGGATCCGGATGCGGCGTATGACGGGCTGACTTTTGAAACGGGGACGGATTCGTTTTCCCTTCAGGCCGGCATCGGTTATCCGCAGTCGGTCCACGCGATGTGGGGACAGTATTTCTATGGCGGCAAGTCCGAGATGGAGTCCTGGTACGCAAGGATTGCAGGGCGCGCGGCGAATGGCTCGGAGCTTTCTGCGTTTTACTGGAAGGATACGGGCACGATGAAGGGGATCCTTGCTCCTTCTGAGGGGCTCAAGGCGTCGATGTATGGCGCGGGCGCGGATATTCATCTAAGCGGGAAGTGGGATGCGGTCGGCGACTACATCGTGACGCATTTCAATCATGAAGGCTTTGGGAGAAAGAATGCGGCTTACCGCATGGCAGGTCTTCGCTGGGGCCGTGAAATAGACGGCGTCCCTGGCAGCAAGACGATTTCCCTTTCTTACATTGCCGCGGACAGCGGCTCGTACTTTTTCGGCGTGACAGCGCTCGATGAGACGGACGTCCTTGATTACGGGCTGATGAACGGGATGGATACCCGCTTCTGGTCGGCGTATGCTGGTTACGTCCTGACAAAGAACACGAAGGCAGGGCTTTTTTACCATTTCGGCGGCAAAGCATCCGGCGGCAGACAAAAATACACACCTGACCCGAAAGATACATAGGGCTTTAAAATAGATATTAAATTTTGAGAAAAAGCGTGGGATAGCCCGCGCTTTTTGCGTGTTAGCGTCATACTGAGAAATACAATCAGAAAAATTGGTATAATGAAAGCAAAATTAAGTCTGCGTCGGGGCTCTTCAAAGGCGGCCCGGGGAGAAAGGAGAATGCGATGGGAAAGAAACTAGGAATCAAAAGTGTCACGATTCGTTCCACTGGGGGCGAAGGGGCAAGGACAGGTTTCATTGAAAAGGTGAAAATGAAGAAGAACGGAAAAATTTCCGCCCTGAAAAAGGACGGGAAGAAATCGTCTGTCCATGTCGGAAAGCAGAAAATCCATTTCCTGCTCGAGTATTCTGAAGAAATTCTCCTCTATTACCGTTCTCTTCCCGGGAAAGTGGAAATAAGTCCGGACGGCTTTGTCCGGCCGGCGGATGGCATATGGGAGATGAAGATCGTCTATGAGGACGGCCGGGTGCTGAGGGCATCCTATGCGATCGGCTGGGAAGGCTGCGGCGCTCCGCCTCTTTCCCGTTTCATCAGAAGGGCTCTCAAGCGGGATGACCTTTTCCTCCTGGACGGCGAAGACGTCGATCTGACAGGCCTTACGGTTCATCTTTTCAGGACAGGGGGCGGCCGGCCCGCAGCTTTTGAGCTGCTTTCCATTGATTTCATCAGGGAAAGGGTAAAGCTTGACGTATATGACGAGCAGGGGAGAAAGATCACGGTTTCTCTGCAAAACGGAGCCACCGAATCACTGCGGAAATATCCTGTCTATAGACTGGAGAATCCGGCGGTGATCGATCCAGATGAAACGTATCCGGAGGGCAGCGTCCTTTATTACCTCACACTGGAAGGCGCTTCCGGGCGCAAGGCCGATGTCGCTTCCGGCCGTTATGACAGAGCGCATCTTCCCAGGAAATGGGGAAATTTCATGAAAGCGCTCTCGGTATTCCTCCCGATCAGCTCGTATTCCATGCTTCTGGACAAGAGCCTCTACGGCAAGCGGACGGAAAAGAGGGAAGGAGACTACACCTACTGCGACGTTTCCTACGAGGAAGGCGGCAGTCTGTACTGCTACCTCTGTGATATCGATGAAGTGCATCCGGGGGATTATGTACGCGTCCCGGTCGGCCCTGACTATAATGAAATCGCCGCGCGCGTCGAGGATGTCTACTACGGAACCAAAGAAGACGCGCCGTATCCGTTCCACCGTCTGAAACATATCCTGGGCGTCTACGTCAAAGCGCCGCGGGATGAAGAAGAGGGTGACTGAGCCATGCCGGATGAAAACGGATGCTTCGCTTATGGCGAAAAGGAAACGGAATATCTGAAGAAGAAGGATAAGAAGCTGGCAGAGGTGATCGACCGGGTCGGGCATGTCTATCGCAAGACCGATCCGGATCTTTTCTCGGCTGTCATGCGGCATATCGTGGGGCAGCAGATTTCCACGAAGGCGCAGGCGACTGTCTGGCAGAGGGCGCTGGACAAGTTCAGCGCTGTGACGCCTGAGGCGATCGATCATGCAAGTGTGGAAGATATCCAGTCTGTCGGGATTTCCTTCCGGAAAGCCGGCTACATGAAGGATTTCGCCAGGAAGGTCGTCTCCGGCGAGTTCGATCTGGCAGCTGTCGAGCACATGAGCGACGAGGAAGCCATCGAAGTGCTGTCGTCCCTGAAAGGTATCGGCGTCTGGACGGCGGAGATGCTTCTTCTCTTCTGCCTGGAGCGGCCGGATGTCCTGAGCTTCGGTGATCTCGCTGTCCTCCGCGGCATGCGGATGGTCTACCATTACAGGAAAATAGACAGGAAATTATTTGAGAAATACAGAAGACGCCTCTCTCCCTATGGGAGCGTCGCAAGCCTTTACTTCTGGGCCGCTGCCGGAGGGCAGGTGCCGGAGCTGAAGGATCTTGCGCCGGTGAAGAAGGAGCCGGCTAAAGATAAGAAATCACAGACTCCCGCGCGAAAACGGAAGGCCATTTCAAAAGGAGAAAAATGATGAAACCAGAGAACATTGAAAAGATCCATGAATCCTTCGCCCAGCAGGCCGCTGAATTCGAAAAGCCGGGCCGCATTTTCTCGAAGAAGGAATACCTCGACTACATCGTCGCATCCGTCAATCCGGACAAGGAGGACGTCATGCTTGAAGCCGCTGCAGGCACCTGCGCCGTCAGCCGCGCCTTTGCGCCGTACGTGAAGACGGTCGTTTCCATGGACGGGACGCCCGTCATGCTTGAAACAGGCAGAAAACAGGCTGACAAGGAAGGCCACAGAAATATTATTTTCACGAAGGGCTTTGTCGAAGACATCCCCTTCCTCGACGGGTTCTTTGATATCGTCATTTCCCGTCTCGCCTTCCATCATTTCACGGATCCGAAGGCAGCTTTCCATGAAATGGCACGCGTCGTAAAACCGGGAGGCCGCCTCGTCCTCGTCGACATGGCTGCCACGCCTGAGCCGGACAGAACCGTCCGCGATGAGTTTGAAATCCTCCGCGATCCGTCGCATGTAAGGAACCTTTCCGAAGAGGAAATGGTAGACCTCTTTAAAGGCGAGAACCTTTCCATCGAAGTCCACAGCTCCAAGACGATCCCGCAGGACCTCGAAGGCTGGATGGACGTGACGCATACGCCGGAAGACGTGAGAAAAGTCATCCGCACCGCAATGGAAACGGAACTCTCCGGCGGCAAGAAGACAGGCTTTGCCCCCTACCGCAAGGAAAACGGAATCGGATTCGATCATAAGTGGATCCTGATAACCGGAAGAAAATAAAATCATGATCAGAAAATAATAATAATAATACATATTTTTAGAAGCAGGGCATGTTTATGGAAGAAAAACAATTGCAAAATCGCACGCCCCTGGAGAAAAAGGCTCCGGATATTGGAGAAATGGTGAACATTTTTTCCAAAGGAGAATACCTGGGGTTCAACCTTGCCTTCGTAAGGCCGAGGCCGGATGATGCCGTGCTCGACGTCGGAGCCGGCACTTGTGCAGTCAGCCGCGCATTCTCGCCTTACGTCCGTGCCGTCGTTCCGCTTGATGTGTCGGAAGAGGCGCTGGAAAAGGGACGGAAAGCAGCCGAGAAGGAAGGCCTTTCCAACTTGATTTACGTAAAAGGGATGGCGGAAGATCTGCCATTTCTTGATGAAACATTCGATATCACGCACTCGCGCCTGGCGTTCCATCATTTCAAGGACGTCTGGGAACCGTTTTCCGAAATGGCGCGCGTGACGAAGAAAGGCGGCCGCGTCGTTCTGGTCGACATGGAAGCAAGCGCAGAACCGTACCGCGTCATCCGTGACAAGATCGAACGCCTCCGCGACCCGTCGCACGTGAGGAATCTTACGCAGGACGAAATGCTCGCCCTTTTCAAGGGGGAGGGCCTCACCGTCGAAATGAGCACGTCGAAGGTCATCCCGCAGAAACTGACCCCGTGGCTCACGCTTTCGGGCGCCTCGAAGAAGGACGGGGAGGAAATCCGCCGCCTCATGGAAGAGGAACTCGCCGGCGGTGATAAGACGGGACTCAACCCGTACCGTATCGACGGGGATATCGGATTCAACCACAAGTGGATCCTGATCATCGGAAGAAAAGAAGGAACCGAAGGATAAGGAGGCGCTTTTATGAGTTTTCATATTCGCTGCGGGAAGATCCGCGCGGGCGGCGCCGACATCTTCTACCGCGAGGCAGGAAGGGAAGATGCGCCGGTCATCGTGCTGTTTCATGGATTCCCGACGGCCAGCTACATGTTCTCTGACCTGATGCCGATCCTGGCAGAGAAATACCACGTCATCGCGCCCGATTATCCGGGCTTCGGCGAATCGGAAATGGTACCGCGCGATAAATTCGCGTATACATTCGATCATCTGGCCTCTGTCATGGACGATTTCCTCACAAGAATGCACGTGAAGAAATTTGCCATGTACATCTTCGACTACGGCGCTCCGATCGGCATGCGCATCGCATGCAAGCATCCTGACCGCATCACCGCGATCATCAGCCAGAACGGCAACGTCTACGAAGAAGGCCTCGGCGAGAAATGGAAAGCCCGCGCTGCCTACTGGGCCCATCCGACGGAAGAGCTCCGCGAATCCTTCAAGTCCGCCTTCCGCGCACCGGCTGTCACCGCGCAGTACATGGGCGGCGAGGCAGAAGGCAGCGTCCTTCCGGACCATTACACGCTTGACCTTTACTACATGAGCCGCGAAGGGGAAGACGAAATCCAGTCCGATCTCATTTACGACTACAGGACAAACGTCGCCTTCTACCCGACATTCCAGAAGTACCTGCGCACTTATCAGCCGCCGCTCCTTGCCATCTGGGGAAAGAACGACGTTTCCTTCATCCCGGCAGGTGCCAAAGCATTCCAGAAAGACCTCCCGAATGCCGTCATCCGCCTCCTCGACGCAGGCCACTTCGCACTGGAGACCCACTCCAGAGAAATAGGAAACAAGATCCTCCAGTTCCTTGCAAAGGAGAATATCTGATGAAAGTCTACCCGATGAGAAGAAAAGACAGACAGGCCGGCGAAGAAGACATCCTCCGCATCCTGAAAGAAAACGTCTACGGCGTCCTCTCCACCATCAGCGAAGACGGCTGGCCCTACGGCGTCCCCGTCTCCTACGTCTACGAAGATGGGAAAATCTACTTCCACAGCGCGACGATGGGACATAAAGTGGACAACCTTGCGCACTCAGAGAAGGCATCCTTCTGCGTCGTAGGAAAGACCGAGCTCCTTCCCGAGCAGTTCTCCACCCGCTACGAATCCGTCATCGCCTTCGGCACCGTCACCAAACTCGAAGGCCAGGACAAAATAGACGGCCTCATGAAACTCGTCGACGCCCTCTCCGAAGGCTACCAAGAACTCGGCCTCAAAAAAGCCGAAGCCGGCGTCAACCACTACAACTTCTACTGCCTCACCATAGAGGAAGTCACAGGGAAAATAAGGAAATAAAGGAAATAAAGGATATACAAAAAATAGACCCGCCGAAGGTCTATTTTTTATTTGGGGAGTGTTAGCGGTGCTGCGAACTCCGCTAACACTTGCTACCTCTACTCCTTCTTTATACATTTGCTAAATCCATACAGGAAACGTATAATGCTAATTAGATAAGGAGGGATAGTATGGATGTCGAGGTACTGAATCATTTCCTGACGGTGGTCAGGGAGGAGAATATTTCCAGAGCGGCGGAGCGGCTGCATGTGACGCAGCCGACGCTGTCCCGTCAGATGGCGGCGCTGGAGGAGGAGCTGGGGACGCAGCTTTTCATCCGCGGCAAGCACCTGCAGCTGACGGATGCAGGCGTGCTTCTTCGCGGACGCGCGGAGGAAGTGACGCAGATCATCGACAAGATCCGCATGGAATTCAAGGCAGGGGAAGAATTGTCCGGCGTCGTTTCGATCGGAACCGGCGGGCTCATGTCTGCGCAGATTCTTTCGAAGCTCATCAGTGAATTCCGCGCGCTTCATCCGGCTGTCCGTTTCAATATATACACGAACAGCGCCGATCATCTCCGCGAGCAGCTTGACCGCGGCCTTCTGGATTACGCGTTCCTTCTGGAACCGGTGGACATCGGGAAGTACGACTTTGTCCGCATGCAGGTGAAGGAGCGCTGGGGCATCCTGATGCCGAAGGGCCATCCGCTCGAAGAAAAGCCGCTCATTTCCAGAAAGGATCTCCTGCATCAGCCGCTCGTCATGACGAACCGCGCCAATGTCCAGAAGGAACTGGCAGGATGGTTCGGCGGCAGCATGGAGCACCTCGACTTCATCGCGACGTACAACCTCATCAATAATGTGGCGAACCTTGTCTCCGACGGCACAGCCTGCGCCATGACGCTCGAGGGTGCTGTCAATTTCCTGGATCCGCAGAAATTCACCTTCCGGCCGCTTTCGCCGGATCTTTCCGCAACGTCCGTCGTCGCATGGAAGAAATTATCGCCCTTCTTCGGCGCGGCATCCGCGTTCCTTTCAACGATCAAGAGGTATGCAAAAACTGAATAACGACCCATGAAATATAACTATTTTAAGTTGTAATTTGATTGCGGTATAGTGAATGCAGAGGAAACTCTGCATTTTTTTCATGGAAAGATTCCGCGCGGGTCTCCGCAGAAAGAATCCATAGCAGAAGGGGAGGAAAACGATGAAACATTCAGCACTTAAAAAATTCGCAGCCGCCGCCGTTCTGGCTGTTTCTTTCACGGGATTGTCCATGGTGAGCGCCAGCGCCGCAGAACCAGCGCCGGCTCCCGCTGTGAAGGTCACCGCCGGACATGACCAGCTCGGCAGCTTTGCACCGGAATTTGCTCATCTCAATGACGACGACCTCTTCGGCGAAGTATGGTCGAGAACAGACAAGCTTCCGGCCAAGATCAGGAGCATCGTGACTGTCACGTCCCTCGTTTCGAGCGGCGTTCTCGACAGCTCGCTCAAGTTCCACATCATGAAAGCCAAGGAAAACGGCGTCAAGAAGGAAGAAATGGCAGAAATCCTGACGCAGACCGCTTTCTATGCAGGCTGGCCGAAGGCATGGGCCGCTTTCCGCTATGCCAAGGAAGTCTACGAAGGATAAGCGCATTCCCTGCAGAAAAGTATGCATTGAGTGAATATTTTCATATGAAATATAACTATTTCACATGCCAAACGAATCGCGGTATATTGGCCTTAGAGCAAAGCTCTGAGCACTTCAAAGGAAAAGGGGGCGAATCGCCTGTGGAAGAGACGACCTTGTCAGGAATCAAAGAGACGCTGAAGCGTGCGGGCGCGACGAAGGAGGAAGTCAGGGATTATCTGGCTCTGACTGAGCCCGAGGCAAGAAAGCAGCTCCTTTACCGGATTCGCAGAAAGGCGCTTAATGAGTGCCATGAAAAGCAGAAAACACTCGATGAACTGGATTTTCTGATATACAGGGAGGACAAATCATGAAAAAGAAATGGATCGCGCTTGCAGCGCTTGCAGCATCCTTCGCGCTTCTGACGGGCTGTGGTTCCGATACCGCCAGCGCCAAGAGCGCATCTGCCGCATCGGCCGCCGTTTCGGCAGCACCGGCAAAGAGTCAAAATAAAAGCGGGGAATCAGCAGTGAAGAAATCAGAAGAAAGAATCATCCGCATCACATCGGGCAGCCATGTCATTCATGCCAAACTTTACGATAACGCGGCAGCCAGAGCCCTTTGGGACAAGATGCCCGTCACCTATTCGATGCAGAACCTGTACAACCGTGAAATGTGCTTCCGCATGGGAGCCGGCAGCCTTCCGACGAAGGAAGCTAAGGACACCGGCTACAAGGTAGGGGATATTTCCTACTGGCCGCCGATGGGAAGCCTTGTCATCCTTTACAGCCAGAACGGCGAAGTCTTCGAACAGCAGCCGATCGGCCACACGGACGACGACATTTAATTCTTTGCCAACATGGGAACGACACCGATTATTTTCGAAAAATCCGAAGTATAATATAGGGAGGAATTCATTATGAAGGAACTCAGCGTATTCCCGACAGGGGAAAAGAACACAGCGTATGCCAAGTATTTCATCGGACAGAGCTACCTCTATCCGCTTTCGACCGAACAGGTCCATATTTCCAACGTCACCTTTGAACCGGGCTGCCGCAACAACTGGCACGTCCACACCGCCAAGAAGGGCGGCGGACAGATCCTCATCTGCACCGCAGGCGAAGGATGGTACCAGGAATGGGGCCAGCCGGCAAGAAGACTGAAACCGGGCGATGTCGTCAATATCCCGACCGGCGTGAAACACTGGCACGGCGCCACGAAAGACAGCTGGTTCCAGCACATCGCCATCTCAGTGCCGGGAGAAGAATGCGGCAACGAATAGCTCGAACCTGTATCTGACGAAGATTACAGCAAGCTTGACTGATTGAAGGAGGAAATGAAAATGGCAAAAGTAACAGCAGGAAGAGATCAGCTCGACGAATTCGCACCAGAGTTCGCACATTTGAATGATGACGTCCTTTTCGGAGAAGTCTGGGCCAGGGAAGACAAACTCTCCCCGAAACTGAGAAGCATCGTGACCGTCACTGCCCTGATGGCAAGCGGAGCGCTGGACAGCTCGCTGAAGTTCCACATTTCCAAATCTAAGGGAAACGGCGTCACTCAGGAAGAAATGGCAGAAATCCTGACCCACGCTGCCTTCTATGCAGGCTGGCCGAAAGCATGGGCTGCATTCAATTTCGCAAAAGAAGTGTATAAAGATTGAGAATCCTCATCCTGAACGGCAGCGCAAGGGCGCATGGAAATACGAGCACCCTCACCGCCGCTTTCAAAAGAGGCGCTGAAGAAGCGGGCAACGACGTCGTCGAACTTCCCGTCGGCCGCATGGCCATCCGCGGCTGCCTTGGCTGCGAATACTGCCACGGCAGGGGACACGGCGAATGCATCATCAGGGACGATGAGAAGGAAGTCAAAGAGGAAATGAAGAAGGCGGACATGCTCGTTTTGGCCAGCCCGATCTATTTCTTCTCCCCATCCGCCCAGCTTGAAGCCGCCATCCAGCGCATGCATGCCAAAGGCATCCCGGACAACATCCGCGAAAGCGCCATGATCCTCACCTCCGGCTCCCCGGGCGTCTACGACGCAGCGAAGGCGCAGTACAAAGCTATCTTCGATTATCTGGGCACCAGGGACAGAGGCATCTTCACCGACTGCGGCAGCGAAAGCAGATTCGAAAGAAAACGGAAGGAACTCGAAGACTTCGGGCGCTCCCTCGTTTCATAAAGGAGGAAATCCATGATATTAAGCGAAACATATACATTGAAAGACAGTCTGACCATCCCGAAATTTGGCCTTGGCACATGGCTCATCGATGACAAGGACACAGCAGAAGCTGTCAGAAAAGCCATCGGTTTCGGTTACCGTCTGATCGACACCGCCCAGGCATACGGCAACGAAAGAGGCGTCGGCGAAGGCGTCCGCACCGCATCCGTCCCGAGAGAAGACATCTTCGTCACCAGCAAGATTGCCGCTGAACTCAAAGACTACGAAAGCGCATCCAAATCCATCGACGAGACCTTAAACAAAATGGGCCTTGACTACATCGATATGATGCTCATCCACAGCCCGCAGCCGTGGAAAGAAGTCAACCAGTCCGAAAACCGCTGCCTCCTCGCCAAACGCGAAGTATGGAAAGCCCTCGAAGACGCTTACGACGAAGGTAAAGTCAAAGCCATCGGCGTCGCCAACTTCCTCGAAGAAGACCTGATGAACATCCTTGAAAACTGCAGGATCCGCCCGATGGTCGACCAGCTCCTCTGCCACGTCGGCAACACGCCATTCGGTGTCATCGACTTCTGCAAGAAAGAAAACATCTTAGTCGAAGCCTACTCGCCGATTGCCCATGGCGCAGCCCTGAAACTCAAGGACATCGAACCCATGGCAAAGAAATACGGCGCTACCATCGCCCAGCTCTGCATCCGCTACGACCTCCAGCTCGGCACCGTCGTCCTTCCAAAGACAGCCAACCCGGACCACATGAAAGCCAATGCAGACGTCGACTTCACTATTTCCGATGAAGACATGGAAACCCTGAAGAAAATCACCTTCAAAGACTACGGCGAAGCATCCCACTCCCCGGTATTTGGTGGGAAGATTAAATAAAAGAATCACTGAAAAGGAGACCTGAAGAGGGTCTCTTTTTTAGTGCTGCATTTCTGCTTCCAATGCCTGTTCACTTGCGTACAGCACAGATATCCAATAAGATATTAATCTTAAAATAAGTTATTACTAATTTTCATTCTATTATCTAACTTATTTTAGATTAACATAAGATTAATATAACATTTGACACTCTAATTAACTGACCTATAAAATTAAAGAAGCATTAATTTGCTCACTTAATATTAATTAAAGGAATGTTAAGATAAGACAATTAAAAAGAAGGGTGACTGTATGCCTGATTGCCATGATGGCTGCAGGGAGTGTTTCGACGCTCGCTTTTGCGGACAGCACGGAAGGGTCCAGGTCTTACGGGCCGGCACTGACGCTGACGGGGCCTGAGGCTGACCTGGCATCAAAGATTCACTCGGGAACGAATCTTAAGATCGATGTACCGGAGGGCGGGAACCTTGCAGGGACACTGGTTGCCCGCGGGAAGTACAATGTGATGTTGATCGATGGGACAAAGGGAACGATCGGGAAGGACGATGGCAAAGCTGACGATACGATTACGATCATCGTCCATTCGAAGTATCTGGACAGTGCTTTCATCAAAAATCATTACGATCTGGATAAAGATTATTCAGGAACACTCACGGTGAATGATCCTATCGTGGCAAAGGCAGAAAAGGGCGGGACGATACAGATCGAAGGAAAGAATATGAATTTCAACCTGCTCTATGCGCATAAGAACCAGTGGTATGAACCGGCTGATGAGGAAGAGTATCACTCCTCGGTCATCGTCCACCTCACCGGGGATCTCGCATACGGCGATGCGAATAATGAAATCGGAGACCGCAGGAATGACTGGATCAGCCAGAGCGGCATTGCCGGAGGGTCTTACCGCGTGGGAGATATCCAGACGAGGTCCGGCGAAAGCATCATTTCGGTGGATGCGAATTCCATGACGATCAACAGTGTTTCCGGATTTGAGGAGACGGAAATCACGCTGAAAGCGAAGGATTTCATCAAGGCGAATAATGTCTCGAACCGGCACGAATCCAAGCTCACGATGCGGGCCAAGACGATCGAGATGAACGGACTTGGCACAAACAGTGACCTGGCGGAAACGGTCGTCGGCGATGAGAATACGGAATCTCTTACCGTCCATGATTCTGTCGTTTTTTCAGGAGGCCGGTCGAAGATAACGCTCACAGGGAAGAGCATCCATCTGGAAGGCGGGCTTGAATTTGATGAAACGAGCACTTCCTCCATCAAGTCAAAGACAGCGGATACATTCTCCATCAAGGGCAATGATGTTTCCATGAAAGGAAATATTATTCTCGCAGGGGATGAAGGCACGATTGAAGCGGACACGCTGACACTGGAAGGGAAAAAGGTGCAGGCCAAGGGACGCTCGAACGTTTCCATTTCCGCCAATACGATCAATGGCACGATGGACTCACTGAATCTTGATCTTCTGGACACGAGAAATCCAAAGGAAGAGTACAAGAACACAGTCACAATCGGGGCCAAAAATGGAGGAACACTTGCCATCAAGGATCCGATCATGGTAAAAGAAGGCGGCAATACGCTGGATATCCACGGCCTTGAAAATCTTTCAGCCGGTGCGCTCATCATGGATGCTGCATCCTACGCAGAAGCAGCGGATTCATCTGTAACGCTTGGCGCAGAAAATATCAGTCTGGAAAGTATCGCAAATACGAAGGGCAACGCCAGGAACGGCAAGCCGGTCGACCAGTCCATTTCCATCAGCCACTCCGGCACGGCAAAGGTGGAAGCAGGGAAGGCGCTCACTCTGGAGGGCGGCGTGAAGAATATCAACGGGACGGCAGTCCTGTCTGCTCCCGAAGCGCATCTTTACCGCGTCCAATCTGTCGGATCGGATGTCTATGCAGCTTTGGAAGAAGGAGCAGAAACGACGGTCAATGCGGATTCTCTTTCTCTTGATACGTCGGCAAGCGCGATATTCCTTGGCAATAAAGTGACAATCAATGCCAAAGAACTGAAATTCAATCCGGAAGGCCATTACTATGAAGCGGCCTCCGCGGATCCTGATCAGGGAATCCCTTATGATGTTTCCGCCGATGCAGACGGGCAGTACAAGGATGAAGGCACCGTCTGGGCATCGTATGGCGGTGTCATGGATATCAATATCAGCAAGGGCGGCACTTTCGAAGGTGCTGCGGCTGTGGATAATGAGAAGATGAATATCGACAAGGATCTTGCTATGTATGCCAAGTATCCGGATTACAAAGAAAGGTTTGGCGCGCTCCTTGCCAATAAGGCCGGCAAGGTCAATGTCAGCCTGGATGAAGGATCCCAATGGAATGTGACGAAGGATTCAACAGCGTCCTCTCTGTCCATGAAGCAGGCCACTCTGAATCTTTCCGGAAAAGATGCGCCGGTAACGCTGACTACGGATGATTTCAAGAGTGAGAACGGCACGCTGGCTGTCAAAGTGACGGATGATGCGCACAGTCTCCTCAATACGAAAACAGCATCCGGCACGGTCTATGTCAGTGCCAACGGAGAAAAGGGCGTGACCCCGGCCTCCGAACTGGCCAAGACAAAGATCATGTCTTTTGATCAAGGAAGCAGTGTAACCCTTAAGGGCGTCACCACGATGACGGATGAGAGCATGTACGGCATCGTGACACCAGTCAGCCAGGATGAAAGTGCAGGCTATGTCGGAGGGAAGTATGAAGTGGATAAGAATGTTGTTTCCGATAAAGCTCTCCGTACGATAGGCGCTGTCAGAAGAGCAGGCCGCTTCATCATGGCAGGCATGGATGCGCCGCTCTATCCAGACAGCAATGATGAAAATGTATGGGCGCACTGGTCACGCGGCAATTACGGTCCGGGAGACTGGGGCGGAAGCCACAACGATCTGGCGGCTGGTGTCGATCTCTATCATACCGATCATTCCCGCGCCGGTATTTCTGTCATGCATACGAATTCCTCGCTCGACAGGACGGAAAATCTCGGCGAAGTGTCCATGAAGAAGAAATTCACCCGTGTCTCCCTTTACGGGCGTCATGACTTTGCAGGCGGACTCCACGCGGCAGGAGATGTCTTTGCCGGCGGAATCCGCATCAAGGACACCAGTCTGGTGGATATGAGCACGCGCACAGCGGGAGTCCATGCGGAAGTTGGCGTGGATGTCCCGGCAGGAAGGGGCACGATCACACCTCTTGTCCGCGCCGCTTATGCAGGCATCCGCGGATTCACGACGAAGGATGGGGAAGGATTCCCGTTCACCATGAAGGAAAGCCATTACAGATCCTTCTCAGCCGGGCTCAAGGCGTCCCTTCCGCTCTCGCCGGTATCGCTTCTTACCGCTTATGCAGGCTGGGGCATCCGCACCGGATATGATATCGACGGCACCATGTCTGATGCGTGGAATACGATGGACATTTCCGAAAGCGGAAAGGAACACGTCAAGACACTCGGCATCGGCTACCGCTGTGACGTTACGCCATTTGCGCGCCTGTCCCTGTCCGCTGCCCGCGAATTCTCTTCCGGTCTTCATGACGACTGGAATTTCCAAGTCTCTGCAGCCTATAAATTCTAATTGATTTCCACGTAAAAAAGGGGCTGTGACGAAATGGTTAATCATTTTGCCGCAGGCCCTTTTTCTATTGGAATATTCCATTAAAGGATTATCTAACAAATGTATTTATTGGTTCTATCTGAAAACCTCAAAACCTCGCTTTGCTCGAAAACTACTGTATTCCCCGGCTTCGCCGGGACCTTCTCCTTCGGAGCAAGGTTAACACCCTTAAACCTCGCTTCGCTCGAGAAAAAGGAAAAGCAGCGTTTTAACGGATTTCGTCACAGTCTCTTTTTATTTCCTTTATTTTTCTTTCGGCATGTGTTCGCAGCCCCAATCGCAGAGGAGCTCCAGGAAGGGGGTCATGGATTTCCCTTTTTCGGTCAGGTCGTATTCGACTTTCGGGGGAATCTGGCTGTATTCTTTGCGGCTGATGAGACCGTCGGCTTCGAGTTCTTTGAGGGAGTTTGTCAGGGAGCGGAAGGTGGCGGCTTCGAGGCGGCGTTTGAGTTCGTTGTAGCGTGTGGGGCCGTTCATCATGAGGCAGTAGATGATGCCCAGTTTGTATTTTCTCTTGATGAGGGACATGGTGTAGTGGAATCCGGTGTGCGTGATGCCGCGTTCGAATTCTTCGTGCGCAAGTTTCAGGTCCATTTGCATCGTCCTTTCTTTCCTATGATGGTACTACGCGTGAGCGGCGCGGGCAAGTACTATATTTCACTGCATACACTCTACTAAAGTAGTGTGCTGTCATAAAAATATCGTACTTGTTTAAAAGCTGGCAATGGGTCTATACTTGAAACAGAATAGCGAAGGAGGTTTTACATATGAACGAAGTCATGGATGCGCTTGTAAACCGCAGGAGTGTCAGAAAGTACAAGGCGGAGGCTGTGCCGGAAGAGCTTGTGAAGGAAATCGTGGAAGCTGGGCTGTATGCGCCAAGCGGCATGGGATACCAGAAGCCGGTGATTCTGGCGGTCACGGACAAAGAAACGCGTGATGAGCTTTCTGATCTGAACCGCAAGGCTGGCGGATGGAAGGAAGGTTTCGATCCCTTCTACGGTGCGCCGGTCGTGATTTCCGTGCTGACACCGAAGGACTGGGACAAGGGCGTCGAAGACGGAAGCCTTGCCATCGGACAGATGCTTCTTGCCGCTCATGCGCTGGGACTTGGCGGATGCTGGATCCACCGCGCGAAGGAAGTCTTCGAGACGGAAGAAGGAAAGGAAATCCTGAAGAAGGCCGGCCTTGAAGGGGAATACCTTGGCATCGGCAACCTGGTCATCGGTTATGCAGACCAACAGCCGAAGGCAGCTCCAAGAAAAGCAGGACGCGCATTTTTCATTAAATAATTTCATCATAATAAGAGCGGGAAAACGGCCATGTGGTAACAGGGAGTGAATGAAATGCTGCATAAGGTAAAAGTGACTGTCATTGATAAGAAACTGTATCCGGAACTGCAGGAAGCATACTGCATGGATCCGAAGTCGGGAGCATGCCCCTGCTACAATGTGGGCGACACGTTCATCTTCGAACGCGCTGCTGGCAAGGATGATTTCTGGCACATGGGCCTTTCCACCCTGGTAAAGACAGAAGGAAATCCGGACGAGGTCGCAGGCGGGCCGAAGATGCCTTTCTGCTCGGAAGCATGGGATGCGATTTCCCGCTATATCTACACGGGGCTGCAGGGCGGCTGAATCATGCGCGGCTGGATGAAGGATGAGAGGCAGATGATCTGCTGCTGCTCTGACGGCACGCGTCCGGTCATTTTCAAGATCGACCGTTTGGATTACCAGAGGGTCTCCATCAAGGGAATGGGCTGCGAGAACTGCGAGAAGAAAATCCGCGCTGCTTTCGAAGCGCTCCCGGGCGTGAAGGAAGTCACCGCTTCTCATGAAACAGGCGGGGCTGAAGTATTCCTCGAAGCAGGCGTTCCTGAAAAGACAAAGGGCATGTACGAAAAAGCCCTCTCCGGCATCGAAGGCTACGAAGTCACAGGAGTCGAAGAATAATTATATATAAGGTAAGAGAGGAGCTGCGGGATGAGCGATCATTTCCGCGGCTCCTTTTCGCTTGCAAACAAGACTCCGCATGCTCTTTCATCTTCGAAAAGTATAAATATAGATACGATAGTTACAATTTTGGAAACGATTTTACTATTCGAAAATTTGCTTTTCCTGTATACTGAGAACATCAAATTTGAACTGACCCCATGGGTCTTATCGTATATAGGAGGAAGAAATATGGAAAAGAAATTGAATCATTTACTGGCTGATCTCGTGGTGGAATATCATAAGCTGCAGAGCTTCCACTGGTACCTGAAGGGTTACCACTTCTTCGATGATCATGCAAAGCTGGAAGAATATTACGACGCTATCGCTGAAGCAGTCGACACCGTCGCTGAAGATATGCTGATGCTTGGCTTCAAGCCGGAAAGCACGATGAAAGGCTTCCTTTCGATCTCTTCTATCGAAGAAGCAAAGAATCAGGAAGTGACTTCTGTAGAAGCTTATGAAGCTGTCCTTGCAGATTTCAAGTATCTCCTGGATGAAGTCAAAGGCGTCAAGGCAGCTGCTGATGAAAGCGGCGATTACCTCACATCTACCAAGATGGATGATTACATCGAATTCTTCTCCAAGGCCATCTGGATGGTTGGACAGGAAGTCAGATAATCCAAATAAACTTAGTTAACAAGAGAGCGGCCCTTCGGGGCCGCTCCTTTCTATTTCCGGATACTGTCATAATATGCAGTGATTTTCACTGCTCTTTGTGACAGTGCTTATTTATAAATGAGAATAGTAAGAAATTCTTCAATATATGGACGATTGTTACAAACCAAAGGAGGAATTTGCTATTTTCTCTGCTTGCTTTGACCTATACTATACACAGATCGAAGGAGAGACCTCCCCGAGAGGGAGCGTCTTCCAAATATCCATCGTATGGTAAGGAGGAACAAAAAATGGAAAAGGAATTAAATAAATTACTGGCTGATCTGGTTGTTGAGTATCACAAGCTGCAGAGCTTCCACTGGTACCTGAAAGGTTATCACTTCTTTGATGATCACAAGAAATTCGAAGAATACTACGGAGACATTGCAGACGCTGTCGACGGCGTTGCCGAAAACATGCTGAAGCTTGGCCTCAAGCCGGAAAGCACGATGAAAGGTTTCATGGCACTCTCCACAATTGAAGAAGCCAAGAACAAGGAAGTCACTTCTGAAGAAGCGTATGAAATCATCCTGAAGGATTTCAAACAGCTGCTTGATGAAGTCAAGGCTGTCAAAGCTCTGGCAGAGAAGGATGATGTCTATGTCACCTCGAACCTGATGGATGACTACATCGAACTCTTCTCCAAGGCTGAATGGATGGTCGGCGAAGAAACCAAGAAGCCGCATTTCCCTGGTCAGGATGCCTGAAGCGGCAAATCGACGCAAAACAGAATAATTTTGCAAATATAATCAATAAAGTATGATTGAGTAAAAATGAGAGTTCCTGTCGGAACCGGTGAAATTGAGATCGGCTCTGATGGATGAATCTCAGAATTGAATACGATAGTTATAAAATAAAAGATGATATTACTATCGAAGAAATTCGATTAGCGATACAATATATACAGATCAAGAGAGAGACCGGAAAGGTTTCCAAGGATACATGTTATAAGGAGGAAATTTATTATGGAAAAAGAATTAAATAAACTGCTTGCTGATCTTGTTGTGGAATATCATAAACTGCAGAGCTTCCACTGGTACCTGAAAGGTTATCATTTCTTCGATGACCATGCAAAACTTGAAGAATACTACGACTCCGTTGCTGAAGCTGTCGACGGCGTTGCTGAAAACATGCTGAAGCTTGGACTCAAGCCGGAAAGCACCATGAAAGGTTTCCTGGCACTGTCTTCCATCGAAGAAGCCAAGAACAAGGAAGTCACTTCCGAAGAAGCTTACACCGAAGTTCTGAAGGACTTCAAGTACCTGCTTGATGAAGTTAAATCCGTCAAGGCTCTCGCTGAAAAGGACAACGTTTATGTTACTTCCAACCTGATGGATGACTACATCGAAATGTTCTACAAAGCTAACTGGATGGTTGGCCAGGTTCTTAAGAAATAATAAGGGCACGAACCCGAAACATACGGAAAGACATACTATATAAGGAGAAAATTTATTATGGAAAAAGAATTAAATAAACTGCTTGCTGATCTTGTTGTGGAATATCATAAACTGCAGAGCTTCCATTGGTATCTGAAAGGTTATCATTTCTTCGATGACCATGCAAAACTCGAAGAATACTATGATGAAGTCGCTGAGATTGTCGACGGCGTCGCTGAGAACATGCTGAAGCTCGGCCTCAAACCGGAAAGCACCATGAAAGGCTTTCTGGCACTCTCTTCCATCGAAGAAGCCAAAAACAAGGAAGTCACCTCTGAAGAAGCTTATGAAAGCGTTCTGAAAGACTTCAAGTACCTCCTGGACGAAGTCAAATCCGTCAAAGCTCTGGCAGACAAGGATGATGTCTATGTCACCTCGAACCTGATGGATGACTACATCGAATTCTTCTCCAAAGCTAACTGGATGGTTGGCCAGGAAATAAAGAGACCACACTTCCCGGGACAGGACAATAAATAAGGAGTCCCAGAGACTTTCAATACTTACTTGACGGAATGAAATCCGCCAAGGCTATCGCAGGGAAAGACAATGCAGCATGGGAAACCTGATGGCTGCATGGAACTCTTCTCCAAAGAAAACTAGATGGTTGGTCAGGAACTGAAGTTACCTTCGGCTCCTGACTGGCTATAGCATCATCTCCCAATCCAATACGATCGAAAAAAGCGGCGCCCGCAAGGGTACCGCTTTTTTCGTGGGAAAGAAAAAAATGAAAGGAAATCAGGACTCAGTACAGCGAAGTTACTATCCGCCCGCGTCATAGCGGAGGACTTTGACCTGCCCCAGCGGGGAAGAATGCCTTTGACCTTGCCCTGGAAGGGAAGGTGCCCGACCTTAAATTCTGATGTCGGGCAGATGAGTTGCATTTCTTCAGCCGCTAGGCTGGTTTTATGGTTTTTTAGAAAATGCATTTTCTAAAGTTGCCGGGAAAGGGGTGCAGTATTCATCGTACTTAAAAATCTAAAAAGGTTCCTCGAGCATCGCTCGGTTTTATGGTTTTCTCCCCCACGCAAAAGTCGCAGGAATGACTGCTCATTCCTGCGGCTCTCTTTTTACTCTTTTATTTCTTCTTGTTCTTTTCCCTTGCGACGAGGATGGGATCGCCTCCGAGGCCCCAGTTGTCGAGGTCTACTTCGTCGATGACGACGACGGTGCTGGCCGGGTTCTTGTGAAGAACATTGACGAGAAGGTCAGTGGCGCCTTTGATGAGGGCGGCTTTCTGTTCCTTTGTGACGTTGCCTTCCTTTGTAATTTTAATGTTGACGTATGGCATAGTTTGCCTCCTTCCACTGGAAGAAAAAAGGAAATGTTCTGCCTTTATTTTATCGTAAGAACGGTTTCCGGGAAAGGGGAGGAGCGGGAATTGAAAACTTTTCTATTTCTTTACAGAAGTACATGAATTATCAAGATTATCAGAGAATCCTCTCATTTTTAATCGATAATTTGCTAAGTTTATACAAAAGTTTATCAGAACTCTTGCATGAACCTTTTACAGTAGTAAATGCAATGATTCCTATTTTTGAGAGGAGAATAAAATGAAAAAGAATTTCCTGAAGGCTGCTGTCATGACGCTTGTGGCTGGCGGAGCAATTTTCGGAACCGCTATGGTATCCGATGCTGCGAATGTCCGGATCCTTCCGGTCGACACCGCTAAATTCTGGGCTGGCGCCCGTTTTGATTTCGACGTAGAGGTTTCCGGAGCTAAGAATCTGGAGAATGTCAAAGTCGATATCAATGGCGTACCGGCTGACAAGTTCTTCGGCAAGAACGCTGTCCAGAAGACCCTTGATAACGGTGTCGTCTCCTACCGCATCGATCAGGTCAGCTTCCCGAAGACTGGTGACATCACTGTCACTGCCAGCGCTAATGACAATGGCGTCGTTTCCACCTCCACAGCCAAGTACAAGGTTGTGAATGAAAAGGCTGTGAAACGCGCAAAGAACGTCATCCTTTTCATCGGCGACGGCATGTCGCTGCAGGCCAGAGAAATCGTCCGCATCCTTTCCAAAGGCATGACAAACGGCAAGTACAATGACCTTCTGGCTATGGAAAAACTCGACCATAATGCAGTCATCACCACTTCCGGCTACGACTCCCTCGTCACCGACAGTGCGAACTCCGCATCCGCTTATGCGACCGGACACAAGTCCGTAGTCAACGCTATGGGCGTTTACGAAGACTCCACCAAGGATCCGCTCGATGATCCAAAGGTAGAAAACCTTTCTGAAATTCTGAAGCGTACACGCGGCATGTCCATCGGCATCATCACCCAGGCTGAATCCACCGATGCTACCCCGGCAGCTATAATCGGACATACCAGAAGAAGAGCAAACCAGGATTTCCTGGCTAAGAGCTACCTCGACGACAACCATCGTCCGGATGTCATCATGGGCGGCGGCTCTGCCCGCTACCTCCCGTCCTCCGTACCGGGATCCAAGAGAAAAGACAATGACAACATCATCCAGGACTTCAAGGACAAGGGCTACACCTTCGTTTCCACTTCCAAGGAAATGATGGCAGCTCCGTCCGACAAGCCGCTCCTCGGCCTCTTCCACACCGGCACGATGAACGTTTACATCGACCGTGAAATGCTGAAGAACCCGAAGGTCCTGAAGGGCTTCACCGATCAGCCGAACCTCATGAATATGACGAAGAAATCTCTCGACATCCTCTCCAAGAATCCGAACGGCTTCTTCGCTATGATCGAAGGCGCATCCATCGACAAGCAGCTCCATGTCATGGACTGGCAGCGTGCGGCTTACGATACGATTGAATTCGACAAGTCCATCGAATACGCTGAAAACTGGGCTAAGGAACATGGCAATGATACCCTGATCATCGTCGTAGCTGACCATGCACACGGCATTTCCATCAGCGGCACCTACCATGAAAGAGACGGCAAGAAGGGTCCGGAAGCAGTCCGCGTTTACGCGAAGTCCATATTCCCGACCTTCAAGGATGCCGATCATGACGGATTCCCGGATAATCCGGATCCGGATGTAACGCTTGCTGTACAGTATGCAAACCATCCTGAATACTATGAAAACTACCACTTCATGAAGACACCGACCCCGCCGGCACTCTCCGTCACCGAGACAAAAGAGGAAGCATCCAAAGTCGGCGACAAGATCGAATACCATCAGGTATCTTCCGCTTCTTCCAAGGCAAATCCGGCCCGCATCCACCCAGGCGATCCGGAAGTCCTCATGCCGGCCAACACACCGAAGGACGATGCACAGGAAGCGCATGCAGCTGATGACGTTCTCCTCAATGCAGGCGGACCTGGCTCCGAATATTTCCACGGCACCATGGATAATACAGAAGTCTTCTTCGGCATCCTGAGAGCTCTCGGAATCAACGGCAATAAGAAATGAGAAGACTCGTCCTTCTCCTCTTGACTACGCTCCTGGCGCTCTTTTCCGGATGGACAGCCCGTGCTGAAAACCTGGATTTCTCTGAAATCTATTCCGGATACTCCGCCGAAGGACTCACCTTCTCGGACAAGACGCAGAGTCTTGCCGGAGGCGAGGTGACAATATCCGGATACATGGCGCCGCCTTTGACGCCGACCATCCGGTTCTTCGTTCTGACGGAAGTCCCCATGTCCGTCTGCCCGTTCTGCTCGAGCGATGCGGACTGGCCGGACAATATCATCGTGGTCAAGGTAGACGACCCTGTGACGGCGCTGCCCTATGACAGCCCGATCACGGTGTCTGGTACACTGGAAATCGGCAGTGAAACGGATCCGGAGACAGGCTTCGTCAGCCAGCTCCGCATCCACGCTGATTCCATCAGCGGCTAGAAAGGAGGCCCACTTGATCGAAGTAAGGAATCTCATATGCGAATTTCCTGACGGCGACGGCTGCGTGATCCGTGCGCTCGACGTCCCGTCCTTCACTCTTGAAGACGGCGGCGCCATGGCGCTCATCGGCCCTTCGGGGAGCGGGAAGACGACGCTTCTTCACTGCCTCTCCGGGCTCATGACGCCGACAAAGGGCACGGTCATCGTTTCCGGAGCCGATCTCACGCAGATGACAAGGCAGGAGAAATGCCGTTTCCGCGCGCAGAAGGTGGGGTACGTCTTTCAGAAGTCCCTCATCCTTCCTTATCTGACAATAGCGGAAAATATCCGCCTTTCCGCAAGGCTCGCCGGCTGGGACCTCATGCAGGACGAACTGGACGGGCTCCTTGAGAGCGTCGGGCTTTTCGGCAAAGGAAACCGGCGTCCGGAGCACCTTTCCGGCGGCGAGCAGCAGAGGGTTTCCTTCCTGCGTGCCGTGGCAAGGCATCCGTCGCTTCTTTTTGCTGATGAACCGACATCGGGACTCGACCGCGAGAACGGGAAAATACTGATGAACCTTATGCTGGATTACCAGAGGCGGACGAAGTGCATGCTCCTCTGCGCAACCCACGATCCGGAAGTCCAGGCACTCTTTGAAAATCAGTATTTCATGAAGAGGGGGAATGCATGATGACAGTTTCTTTGCGGGATTTCTTCATACGCCCTGTGGGCACAGTCATTTTCGCAGCGCTGATCCTCGCGCTCCTCTTCGTCGTCAGAAATAATGAAGTCCGCGCCCTCTTTGCCGAACGGTTCGGTGAAAGGAGGACGGATGATTAAGCTCGCCTTTTACTCCCTTTTCCGAAGACCCCTAAGGCAGTTTCTCCTCTTCCTTTTGATAGCGCTTTCAGCAGCCGTGCCCGTTTTTCTCCTGCAGGTGACAGACGGGCTCTATGAGGGCATCAACCATTCCGTCCGGCCGTTTCCCATTCTCGTCGGGGCCAAGGGATCCTCGTACCAGCTTGTGCTGAATACGGTCTTCCTTCGCGACCGGCCGATAGGAAATATTCCTTACACGGAAATGGATAAGCTTGAAGACTCTGGCAAGGTGCAGGCGGTCTATCCGCTCGCCTTCGGGGACAATTACAGGGGCTTCCGTATCGTCGGAACGGATGAGGCCATTTTCTCCTACAAGCCGGACAAGACCAGCGCGCCATGGCTTTCCATCGCGGAAGGCAAGGGCTTCGGGGAAGAAGGGGCCGCTGTCATCGGAAGCGAGACAGTACGCCTTGCAGGACTCAAGATCGGCGATACATTCCATTCTATCCACGGCCTTGCCGACAAGGGAAAGGAGCACAACCACGCATTCAAGGTGGTAGGCATCCTCGCTCCCTGCGGCGGCCCGTATGATACGGCGATTTTCGTCGACATCCATGAAGTATGGGAAGAACACGGAATCACCACGGCAGACAAACAGGAAGTGACGGCTATCCTCACGGTGCCGAAGGGCTACCGCGAAGCTATGCAGCTTCTCTCGGCCTATCAGAAGAACCATGACGTGCAGATGGTATTCCCGTCACAGAACGTCATCCAGCTCTACTCGATGATCGGACAGACGCGCCACTTCTGGACCGTCCTCGTTGTATCCCTGATCGGCATCTCCCTCATGATCACGCTCCTCGTCATGTACTGGAGCGGACTTGGCAGAATGCCCGAGCTCGCCCTCTTGCAGGCACTGGGCGCAGGAAAACATCAGATCATCACCATGCTTCTGGCAGAAGAAGGCATGCTGCTCCTCTTCGGGACAGTCTGCGGCTGGCTCCTCGCCTACGGGGCCTTCCTCCTGACCGCTTCGGCGATCCAGGGAAATGCGGCCATCGTCCTTGAGACAGCACCCGACTGGAGAGGCCTCCTCACGATCCCCGTCATGACCATCCTGGGCACTCTGGCGGGCCTCATCCCGGCAGGCATGATCGGAAGAAAAGACGTATCAGAATACCTTTAAGGATATTAAAGGGACTGCAGTGAAAATGCTGCAGTCCTTTTTAATTTCGTCATGCTTAGTTAAATTGATTCATATAAAGCAAAATAAATATTTAACATAGCCGCATGGCTGCCATATAATAGAAGGGAAGAGTTTGCGGAGCTTTGGCTCCGGTGGCCGTCCGATAGGACGGAGGGGGAGGTATTATGACAGAAAAAAAACAGCAGGAATCGCTATGGGCGCCTGGTCCTGGGGCGTAGGCGGAAATGGCGGAGACCGTGTATTTGGAAACACACTCACAAAAGAAGATTTATGGCCCGTATTCCGCCGCGGCATGGAACTGGGACTCAATCTATGGGACACAGCTGCCGTGTACGGAATGGGTGCTTCTGAGACGATTCTGGGCGAATTCGTTGATGACTGCGACAGGGACGATCTCTACATCTCGACCAAGTTCACCCCGCAGATTGCCAAAGACGTGGAGCATCCCATCGAAACAATGATGGATGAAAGCTTGAAACGCCTCCATACCGACTACGTCGACCTGTACTGGATCTACAATCCGGCGACGTGGAAAGATGGACAAAGGAAATCATCCCCGTCGTGAAAAGCGGCAAAGCACGCGCCGTCGGCGTTTCCAATCATAACTTAGAAGAAATCAAAAGAGCAGAGGAAATCCTTTCGGCAGAAGGCCTTCACGTCGCAGCCGTGCAGAACCATTACAGCCTTCTCCACAGGTCGTCCGAACGTGCAGGCATCCTGGACTATTGCAAAGAAGAGGGCATCACCTTCTACGCTTACATGGTCCTCGAACAGGGCGCCCTCACCGGCAAGTATGACAAAGACCACCTCATGCCAGAAAGAAGCGGAAGAGGAAAGAGCTACAACGGCATCATGGACAAACTGGACGGCATCCTTGCAGCCCTGAAGGAAATCGGGGAAGCGCATAACATCACCCCGTCCCAGACCGCCATCGCCTGGGCCCTTGCCAAAGGCACCCTTCCGATCATTGGCGTCACGAAAGTAAAACAGGTAGAAGAAGCCGCCGCTGCCATGGATGTGAGACTCACAGAAGAAGAAATCCAGAAGCTCGAACAAGAAGGCGACAAAGCCGGCGTCCATACACTCCGAGTATGGGAAAAAGATATGGACTAAGGAAATAAAAAAGACTGCAGCAAAATGATGGCACATTTTGCTGCAGTCTTTTCATTTTCCTTCTTAGAATGCCGGAACGAGGCCGTCGGAGAAGTTATCGTTGATATACTTGCGGACGTTGTCGCTCTGGAAGATCTTGACGAACTTCTGGTAGGTCGGGTTGTCCTTATCCTGTTCGCGGGCTGCGATGATATTGACGTATGGGGACGTGTTATCTTCAGTAGCCAGTGCTTTCTTGGAGTCCAGGTTTGCGGACTTCGCATAGCCTGCGTTGATGACGGAAATCGTTACATCATCGAGGGAACGCGGGAGCTGGGCAGCTTCGAGTTCGATGATTTCCAGTTTCTTTGGATTTTCAGCGATATCATTGATCGTTGCCTTTGTCGGATCGGTGCCCGGTTTCAGCTTCAGGAGACCGTTGTGGTCCAGAAGGAGCAGAGCGCGTCCGCCATTGGACGGATCGTTCGGGATGGAAACCTTTGCGCCGTCCGGAACGTCTTTGATGCTGGTGATCTTATTGGAATAAACGCGGAGCGGTGCGAGGTATGTATTTCCGATGGAAACAAGGTGGGTCCCGTTCTTTTCATTAAAAGCCTGCAGGAACGGGCCGTGCTGGAAAGAGTTCAGATCGATGTCGCCGGCAGCCAGAGCCTGGTCCGGGGTGACATAGTCAGAGAATGTCTTGATATTGACAGTCAGACCCTGCTTAGCAGCTTCCTTGGCTGCATATTCCATGACCTGTTCAGAATAGCCAGGTGTAATACCTACGGAAATTTCATTTTTCACAGCAGCAGAAGAAGCAGCCGGCTTCTTGTCGCCGCCGCAGCCGGAAATGACACCGGCAAAGGCAATCGCTGCCAGGGAAAGAGCAATGGTAGTTTTTAATTTCATAAAAGAGACCTCCTTACTAAATGCAGAATGATGGAAACTTCACAGGAAAGCAGCCGGGAAGGAAACAAAAAAGCCCCGCCCCAAAGGGACGAAGCGTCTGTTCGTGTTACCACCCAATTTTACCGGCAGATCACTCTGCCAGCCTCGCAGGTACGGGAGAAACTCCGATACCCTGTCTCTGTAACGGGAGATCCCGGGCTGCCTCACTATTCGGCACGCCAGGCTCAGAGGCCATCTTCTGAAACGTATCCGTACTCCCTCTCACCAAACGGAGCTCTCTTGGCCGGATCCTGTTTTCATACTCTTCTCTTCACTGCCTGTATGAAGCTTGCCATTACTATAGCATTGCAAAATAGGGCTGTCAAGAAATTCACCCCGTTTTTACAAATCTAATGAAAAATTTCGATTAAGCATACACTACATCACACGAAATGGAACCGAACATAAGGTTGTTCACTATATTCACAGAGTTATTCACAGTTATCCACAGGCTGTGTAAAAAAATTGTGTGAATTGGTATTTTCACGATAATAAGCAGGAAAAAATTCACTGTCCACTGGAGATATACACAGAAAACTGTGAATTAGTGTGAATAACTCATATAAAAGAAGGATTTCTATCTGTAGATTCATTCGATACCAAGCCGATTTCAGGACATGAATTCACAATTCACACCTGTGGAAACTGTGAATTCACTTTTCACAGGGGAAAACGCCTGTAAAAAAATATGACAAAGTAAAGCGAAAGTCAAAAGAACTGATTGCAGGAAGCCGGTTTCCTTCCTGTTTAACGGACTATTCACAGATAGTGGAATATTTGTCCGCTGTCCATTCCCAATGGAAAGATTTTCCTCTATATATTTTGAGGAGGACTCCGGGACCCCATAAACCACCTTAAAGGAAAGTGTACCATTTAAGAAAAAGCGCATGTGGAAAACCATGCAAATCGAACAGAATTTCCTTCAGAGTCAAAAGCCGGAGAAAGTCAACCCACATTTTTCCCCGCTGCTCCCCGCATGCGGCAGCATCTGATAAAAACAGACTTTTCAAACGAAATCATGAGAATGAAAGAAAAGAGGAAATCCCGAATCCATGGGCAAATCCCAATGCCGGTCACTTTATGGTCAGGCCAAAATGAGCAGAACAAAACCCCCTCGATTCGAACCAAATGTTCTCATGAAAAACTTTTGAATAAGTCCATTGAATAAATACATGAGTGAGGATAGGAGGGGGATGTGGCTTTAAAAACGTACAACCGAACTTCGTTCGAGGAACCTTTTATATTGGAAAAATCAATGAATACTGCACCCCTTTCCCGAAAACTTTAGAAAATGCATTTTCTAAAGACCATAAAACCAGCCTAGCGGCTGAAGAAATGCAACTCATCCGCCCGACATCAGAATTTAAGGTCGGGCACCTTCCCTTCCAGGGCAAGGTCAAAGGCATTCTTCCCCGCTGGGGCAGGTCAAAACCTTCGGCTACGACGTGACTGGTCATTATCAAACTGCGATGTACTGAGTCCTGATTTTCAGGGCCGTAGGCCGGTCTTAACCTTGCTCCGGCAGGAGAAGGTGGGAAATTTTTGCTTTTTAAAAATTTCTCGGATGAGTTGCATTTCCACGAGCGCAGCGAGGTTTTATGGTTTTTCATCGAACGAAGTTCGGTTTAAGGGTGTCAGAGCTCGCCCCGTAGGGGGAGCTGGCGACGGAGTCGTCTGAGGAGGTTCATCTCCACGAGCGCAGCGAGGTTTTGAGGTTTTCAGATAGCGCAAATATATAAATGTGTTGGTATTCTCTAATCAAATATGCAAGCAAAAAAGCCGCAGAAATGATGGCTCATTCCTGCAGCTTCTTTTTAATTATCTATCAGTCATGTACTTTAAAGTTGGCAAGGAGCATTTCTGCTACGCCCGGTGCATCCGGGTCGTGGTGGCCTTTGCCTGTATCCAGGGCTTCCATGGATTTCATTTCTTCATCGGTGAGCTTGAAGTCGAAGATGTCGATGTTTCCTTTGATTCTTTTCTCGTGGGTGGATTTCGGGAGGACGATGAATCCTTCCTGGTTTTCGAAGCGGAGGATGATCTGGCCCGGGTTCTTTCCGTATTTTTCAGCGAGGGCTGTGATGACGGGGTTTTCAAGAAGGGCTTTGTCTCCGTGGCCGAGCGGGTACCATGCTTCGAGGCGGACGTCGTGTTCTGCCATGAGCTTACGGATTTCCTTCTGCTGGTAGAGCGGGTTGCATTCGACCTGGTTGACGCTTGGCATGGTGTCGAACTGGCGAACGAAGGAGTTCCAGATCTTCAGTGTCATGTTGGAAACGCCGATGGAGCGGATCTTGCCTTCTTTCTTGGCTTCTTCCATAGCTTTCCATGCGCCCGGTACGTCGCCGTATGGCTGATGGATGAGGTAGAGGTCGATGTAGCCGAGACCTAAATTTTTCAGGGATGTCTCGATGCCCTTCTTGGCCGGTTCGTAGCCGTAGTCCTGAAGCCAGAGTTTGCTGGTGACGAAGATTTCTTCTCTCGGAATGCCGCTGTCGCGGATGGCGCGGCCTACGTCTGCTTCGTTGAAGTAAGCAGCTGCGGTGTCGATGTGGCGGTAGCCGAGGGACAGAGCTGTGCGTACAGCATTGTAAGTTTCATCGCCGACGGGAATCATGAATACGCCGAAGCCGACGGACGGGATGACGACGCCGTCATTTAATGTGAATGTTTCCATGGTGTTCTCCTTTATACTGTCAATTAATGTTCAAATGAAAGATGGTTGAGGTTCTTGACGAGGTCCGGATCGAAGTGGTTGATGATGCCGCTCTTGCCTTTGTCCTTGGCGCTGATGGTCTTCATTTCATCTTCAGTGAGCGCAAAGTCCCAGATGTCCAGGTTTTCCTTGATTCTTTCTTCGTGAGTGGATTTCGGGATGATGGAGAAGCCTCTCTGCACGTTCCAGCGGAGAGCGACCTGTGCTGCGGTCTTTCCGTACTTCTTGCCGATGGCGGTGAGGTCCGGATCGGTGAAGATGCCGTAATTTCCTTCAGCCAGCGGGCTCCATGCCTGCGGAACGATGCCGTAGGATTTCATGACACGGAGGTCTTCTTCACGGGTGAAGAAAGGATGCGCTTCGATCTGGTTGACGGCCGGGATGATTTCCACGCTTTCGCAAAGGTTGACGAGGATGGACGGGAAATAGTTGGATACGCCGATGGCTTTTGTGAGGCCGTCTTTGGCTGCTTTTTCGAGGTCTCTGTAAGCGGTGAAGTAGTCGCCCATGGCCTGATGGAGGAGGACGAGGTCGAAGTAATCAAGGCCGGAGAGCGCAAGGGAGCGTTTTACGGATGCGTAGGTGTCGCCTGCCTTGTGCATGTCCTGCACCCAGACTTTCGTCGTGTTGAAGAGGTCTTCTCTCTTGACGAGGCCGTCAGCGATAGCGCGCTTCACAGCTTTGCCAAGGGCGGATTCATTGCCGTAAGCGGCTGCGGTATCAAGGAGGCGGTAACCTGCCTTGATAGCTTCATAAACGGACTTTTCGCAGACATCAAGATCTGTGATCTGGTAGACGCCGAAGCCTTCCATAGGCATCCTGGCGCCGGTATTGAGTGTGGCAAATTCCATTTCAAATCTCCTTTTTGTGTAAAAAATTGATACATTTTCTGTATGAAATGACATAGTAATTCATACGTTCTTTGCATATTACAGGCCTCTCCTATAAGAAGGAAATCAGGCCTTTTTTGATCTTCTTTTGATGGGCTTCAAGGGTTCGAAGAAATCCTGCGAGGCGAGCCATTCGTCGATGTTCTTCAATTCCTTGTTGTAAAGGCCGGGACGGATTTCTGCATTTTTGGCATCTTTTTCCGCTTCTTTCATCGTATTGGGAAGGAAGCCGGGGTCTTCATCCAGTGAGTTCGGGAAGATGTAAATGGGTTTTCCCATCCAGTCAGGATACGAAGAAAGGAAGGAACGGATGACGCCGGGATAGGTGTAGTACCATATCGGAAAAGCAAGGAAAATCGCGTCAAATGTGCGTATGTCCGGGAGAGGGAGCTTCAGGGCAGGCCGCAGCTTCTCTTCTGCGTCAGCCTTGCCTTCGACTTCGGAACATGTCTCGTAATCTGTGCTGTAAGGCGGATTTCTTTCAATCCGGAAAAGCCGCCCCCTTGTTTTGACGGCAAGCATTTTTGCAATCCGTTCCGTATGGCCGCTCCAGGAAAAATAAGCGATGAGTAATTTCATGGGTGCCTCCTTTCATGAATTTGATTCCTGTTTACATATTCATTGTAGGAGAAAAATGAGGTCGGGTAAAATGAAAGATGCGTATAAAAATATACTTGCAAGGTATATTATGCCAGTTTATAATTAAAAACATGGAATGGAAGGCGGTTTGCGAAAGGAGAGAGAAATGATCGAATCATACCTGCTGGAGCACCTGGTTGTATTCAGCGAGCACAGGACGCTGTCCGAGACGGCTTCCGTGCTTCATCTGACACAGCCGACGCTGACCAGATCGATGAACAAGCTTGAAGAAACGTTCGGCGTTCCTCTTTTCACCCGCGAAAAGAAAAGAATCCGTCTGAACGAAAACGGGTGGATGGCAGCCCGTTATGCCAAGGAAATCCTCCGAGAGGAGGAAAAGATGATCGCGCAGGTGAAGGCGCTCGACCGCAGAAGAAGGACGATCACGGTCGGCTCCTGCGCGCCGGGGCCGATGATGGAGCTCGTGCCGTTTTTGACGGACGCGTTCACGGGGATGACAGTCTCGACGGAAATCAAGCCGGAGAAGGAACTCCTTGCCGGCCTTGCCGATCACACGTACCAGTTCGTCATCCTGAATCACCCCTCGGACGATGCAGCGCACTACAGCGAGCCCTGCGGCTCAGAGCACCTCTGCGCCTGCCTGCCGCCCTCGCACAAGAGAGCATACGACACGTCCATCCGCTTCGATGAACTGAACGGGGAAAACTTCCTCATGATGAAAAACGTAGGCGTCTGGAGCCCGATCGTCCGCGGGAAAATGCCGAATTCGAAATTCCGCATGCAGGACGACCAGGAATCCTTCCGCGAAGTCGTGGAACACTCCTCGCTCCCCAGCTTCTCGACCGACATCAGCCTCCGCGTCGTAGGAAACTACGGAGACAGACTCTCCGTCCCCTTCTCCGACCCCGAAGCGGAGATGAACTTCTACTGCGTATGCCTCGCAGGAGACGAGACCAAGTACAAAACCTGGTTCGAAATCCTCAGAAGAAAAATGGGATGAGCGGCGAGAGACTGAAGTCTTGAAAAAAGCATCCAAACAAAAGAGCTGCAGAAATGAGAAATCATCTCCGCGGCTCTTTTTGTTGGGGGAGTGGGGCGGAGCGAGGTTTGTTTTCCTTTTGCGAAGCAAGGAAATGGTGTTAACCTTCCCAGACGGGGAAGGAGGGCCACGAAGTGGCGGTTAGGGTTGATTTCCAACGAGCGGAGCGAGGTTGTATGATTTTCAGATAGCACAAAAATATAAATATGGTAGATACTTCTCTCATCGAATTTGCCAGCACATAAAAGGGACCGTGACAAGATGACTGCACATTTACTCACAGTTTTTTTATTGCTGCCGTGATATAATAAATTAAAAGGGCTCAGGCAGGGACTTTATGCAAGCCCCATACCTATGTACCTTTAAACCGGATTAACCTATACAATCTGTTAATGTATTAGTAATTGAATGAGTCCATTCAAAAACATGTACATTGTTATCTAATCCGTTGCCACAAATTTTAAGATAAGATTGTAAGGTTATCACGTCGCGTCCGTCAAGCTTTAGAAATACTGTAACCCTTGCAAGTATCCCCTGTATGGGATAATCAAGCGTTAAACTACAACCATTAACAGACAAGATAGTTTCGCTACAACTATCGCCTGTGATTGGGTATGTAGTTTCTAAAGGCTTGAGGGCGTTTTCTATTTCTCCATCTCTCTTATATCTCTTTAGCATAATAAACTATATTTTTTCTATGTTCTGGGATCGCCGATAGAATCGGGTGTTCCAGCGCTCTCCATTTCATGGAAATTTTCAGAAAGATAAATATTTGCTCTTTACAAAAATTTTTGGACAGCGTATACTATGTCCAACCTCAAGTATGAACTAATTTCACAGCACGATTCTCTAAGTGCATGAAAGACTGGGAACGGAAGCGAGTGACAAGGCTTTTCTTCAGAGAGCTGCCGTATGGTGAAAGGCAGCGTAAGGTCCTCACAAAGTCGTCCGGGAGTTCTGGATCTGATATTTAATGTAGGATGCAGCGTTTGGCAGCGTTAGAAGGCCTTCGAGTATAGTGCGAGGTGGTACCGCGTAAAGGTTTACGCCCTGGTTAGTCTTTTCAGACTGATCAGGGCGTTTTTTGCGTAGAATGGAAGAAGAGTAGAAAGCGGTCATGTGAGGAAACAATTTCTTAGAAAGCGTCTTGCGAAAGGGGATATTACTATGGGTATGTTTAAAGGTAGTTACAAAAAAGCAGCAGCGGCAGGTTTAGCAGCCCTGGTTTTGACTGGCCTGATGGCCGGGTGCGGCATGTCTTCGGGTGGAGACAAGAAAGCGGGCGGCGCAGCCGGACAGAAAGTGGAACTGAAACTGGCTTACCAGCTTCCTTCCGATCATCATCTGTCCAAGAGCATCGAAAAGTTCGCCAAGGAGGTCAATGAACGTTCCAAAGGTTCCATTGACGTCAAAGTCTACCCGGCAGGCCAGCTTTACAATGATCAGAACATGAATGACGCACTGATGAGCGGCGGCCTCGATATCGGCATGAATTCGACGGCACGCTGGTCCATGGTTGTCCCGGCTATGAAGGTTCTGGATCTTCCTTTCGTCCTCACATCTTACCAGGCAGTCGATAACGCTCTGGACGGAGACCTGGGCAAAGCACTCTCCGAACAGCTGGAAAAGAAGGGCGTACGCCCGCTGATCTGGGCTGACTATGGTTACGTCCAGTTCACGGATAATGTAAGGCCGCTGGAAAAACCGGAAGATTTCCAGGGACTGAAGATGCGTTCCTATTCCGAAATTTCCGCTGACGTGCTGAAAGCCCTCGGTGCATCCCCGACGACCATGAGCTCCTCGGAAGTATACATGGCTATCAAGAACGGCACGATCGACGGCCAGTCCTCCGGACAGACGGCAATCCTGTCCCGCAAGATTTATGAAGTTTCCAAGTACATGACGGTCGCCAACAGCTCCTATGTCGAATACCTCGTTGCCATCAATGCGAACTCCTGGAAGAAACTGAGCCCGGATCAGCAGAAGATCATCACCGACGTTTCCAAGGAAATCCAGAATGAAATCCGCGAGGAAACCAAGGCAGAAGATCAGGAGTGCATCAAGGAACTGGAAGAAAAGGGCATGCAGGTCTATGTCGTTCCGCAGGATCAGATCCACCTCTGGCAGGAAGCTACCGCTCCTGTAGTCGCAGCCTTTGAACAGGAACAGGGCGCTGAAGGCAAGCAGCTCGTAGAAGACTGCCTGAAAGCCAGCCAGGCAGCACAGAAGTAATTTCCTTTCGTCATTTTCTCGGATGCCCCGGGGTGACCGGGGTTTTCCTTTTTCCGCCTCTGGCGGAGCCTTGCGAAAAGGAGGGCTGGCTCTTGCGTACGATTTATCATTACTTCGACAAACTTCTGGGTTATGTGACCTATACGGCAGCCGCTGTATCCGGGCTGGCGATCCTTTTGACAGCATTCATGATCTGTTATGAAATCATCGCCCGCAGCGTTTTCGGAAGCCCCACGGTCTGGGTCATGGAAATATCCACATACTTCCTCATTTTCGCCGGATTCCTCGGCATGGCATACACCATGAGGAAGAACGGCCACATCTGCGTCGATTTCCTCTACGCGCGTTTTTCCAGAAATGTCAGACGCGTACTGGATATCTTCACCTCGGCGCTTTCACTCTTTGCCATGTACGTCTGCGTCACTGAATCGACGAACTACATGCTGATGAGCTACGACATGGGCATCGTATCCCCGTCGCTCCTCCGCGTGCCGCTCTGGATTCCGCAGACCGCCATGGTCGTCGGTTTCACGCTTCTTTTCCTGGAAATACTGAACCATCTCCTCCGGGATTTCTTTGATGACGGGAAGGAGGAAAAATTATGATACTCGCAGGATTTTCCTTATTCATCATTTTCCTCCTCGTTATCGGCATGCCGGTCGCCTTCACGCTTTCCGTCGCAGGGATCCTGGGCATCATCCAGTTCGTGGATGTGTCCTTCCTCTCGCAGGTGCCGGTCATCGCGTACAAGACGCTGGACTCCTACGTCCTGACGTCCGTTCCGCTCTATATCCTCATGAGCCAGATCATGCTGACGGGCCGCGTGGGAAGCGGACTTTTCGAACTCGGCAGCAAGTGGATGGGCCACCTCCCCGGCGGCCTTGGCATCGCGACCATCTTCGCCTGCGCCATCTTTGCTGCAATTTCCGGATCTTCCGTCGCTACCGCCGTCACCATCGGCGCTATGGCCATTCCGGAAATGCTGAAGCGCGGCTATGACAGGAAACTCGTCGTCGGCTCCGTTGCCGCAGGCGGCACGCTCGGCATCCTGATCCCGCCGTCCATTCCGATGATTCTGTACGGCACGATCACCGATGAATCCGTCGGCAAGCTCTTCATGTCCGGCGTCGTACCGGGCGCGCTCCTGACGGTCCTCTTCATCTGCTACATCGTCTTTGCTTCCTGGGACAAACCGAGAGAACCAAGATCTTCTCATGCTGAAAAGATGAAGTCCCTCCGTGAAAACATCTGGGGACTCTTCCTTCCGGTCATCATCATCGGCGGCATCTACACCGGCATCTTCACACCGACTGAAGCCGCTGCTGTCGGCACCGTCTATGCACTGGCCATCACATTCTTCGTTTACAGAAGCGTCACCATCCAGGATATGCCGGCCATCCTCCGCGCGACCATCAAGACATCCTGCATGATCTTCTCCATCATGATCGGCGCCATGCTCTTCGGCTACATCCTGACTATCCTGCAGGTACCGCAGGCACTCATGAGACTCGTCACCGAAGGTGACCTGAACCGCTGGATCGTCATGCTGGGCATCAACATCATGCTGCTGATTCTTGGCTGCGTACTGGAAACCGTATCCATCATCCTCATTACCCTTCCGATGCTCTATCCGATCATCAAGGCGCTCGGCTTCGACCCCATCTGGTTCAACGTCGTCCTCCTGATCAACATGGAACTCGCCCTCATCACGCCGCCAGTCGGCATGAACCTCTTCGTCATCAAGGGGATCAGCGAAGACAGCTCCATCCAGGACATCATCGCAGGCGCTGCGCCATTTGCAGCTATCATGGTATTTGAAATCCTCCTCCTCTGCTTCGTTCCGGAAATCGCCACCTGGCTTCCTTCCGTACTGAAGTGACGGGATAAGAAAAGGAATAGAAAAGAGCCAAAGAAAACAATCATTTTCAATGGCTCTTTTTTTGTTCCGTTTTTGGAAATGGGGATGATTGAAGATTGAAATGCGTTAAAGGCTTTCCAAAGTTGGTCTTTGATATGTTCATGTTTTCTGCATATAATAAAAACAAAAACAAGAAGATGAATTAATTTGTAAATTGTTGCATAAATTATACAATTATCCTTCGCTTTGCTCTTGTGAATACGCTAAAAGAAAACCGAAATAGATACGCTTTTCTTTAATGAGCCACTAATAATTTGAGCAAAAACGGAGGTTCACATTTACAAAAATGCCCATTTTTGTAAATGAGATTTTTTCATTTACAAAAAAGCCACTTTTTGTAAATGAAATTGAGGGGAATTGTTCACGGGATTCAGAGGGGAATGAGGCAGGTGAATATTATGAAATATGAATCTTTATCCAAAATATATTATGTATCGCCTGATAATTATATGAAGGAATATACTTCAAGGTTTATGTTTCCATATTCGATGCACCTTGGTATCAGAATCCGGCAGTATAACAGAAAGCATGATTTTGAGGCGTTTTTTTATTATCCGAATGAGATTGCGATTCTTCTGGAAAAAATTCACAAATCTTATGAAGAGTTTCTTGCTGTTGAAAGTCAGGTGCCTCCGGTTGTATTGCATCAATTTTCCCTTCTGAGTATCTTGGACGAAGTAAAGTCTACAAATGATATTGAAGGGGTAAGAAGTACAAGGAAAAGAAATAAGAGAAATCATCGATGGCGTACAACCGAGATCGGGCCGGCTGGAAAGCATCGTCAATAAATATATAAGCTTAATGACTGATACGGAGATCGATTTCAATACCTGCCAGGATATAAGGAATTTCTTTGACGATTTTGCTCATAAGGAAATTTCGAAAGAAAATCCCAATCGTCAATTAGACGGGGAAATCTTCCGGAAGGATCCGGTAGATATAGCGTCGGCTGCGGGCAAGACAATTCATCAGGGGCTGTTTCCTGAAAGTGTCATTATATCGACGATGAATGAGGCTTTGAAAATCCTGCATCGTGAGGATATCCTGGTACTCGTAAGACTTGGCTTATTCCATTACTTCTTCGCGTATATCCATCCATTTTATGATGGAAATGGAAGAACCGATAGGTTTATCACGTCGTATTTCCTGGGGAAATTTTTCCAGACGATACCCGCTTTACGGTTGTCCGTTTATATACAGAAGAATAAAAAGAAGTATTATGACCTGTTTTCTGAAGCTGACAGTGAGATCAACCGCGGCGATCTGACACCATTTATCATTGGGTTTCTGGAAATTATCCACGGTACAGTACTCGATACGATTGGTCTTTTGAGACGGAAAAATGATCAGCTGAATAAATACAAGAATCAAATCGAGAAACTGGGGCTGGAAGATGAACTGCTCAGCGGAATGTATTACATACTGCTTCAGGCGGCTTTATTCTATGGCCAGGGAGTCAGTATTTCGGACCTGATGCAGATCACCGGGAAATCCAGAGGAACGATGCAAAAACGGATGGAAAAGATTCCTGAGGAACATATGCTGATTACGAAAGTCGGCAAAGTTAATTATTACAAGCTGAATTTGAAATTGTTTTCGTCTAATCGTTCATAAAACGGCAAAGGGAGCTGCGGGAAATGGTGCACATTTCTGCAGCTCTTTTTTTAATCGTAGTATTTCCGGGTTATAGGACAAAACGTGTTGGTAAAAATTTATATTATGCTTGTATTAAGGG
>ERZ791923.778-NODE-778-length-41546-cov-9.856981_pt1 | contig 41546 bp, 39 predicted proteins | sample MGYA00510133_ERZ791923 | MGnify/ENA primary metagenome ERZ791923 (study PRJEB30046, sample SAMN00792106) | human gut metagenome | study: EMG produced TPA metagenomics assembly of the A metagenome-wide association study of gut microbiota in type 2... | reverse complement strand
CTTTATTGTATTCTGTGATTCTATTTTCAGCCATGGCAGGTCTTCCAGCGTAACGGATGAAGTAGTTTATGCAGCCTTGAATGTTTTTACTGTTTTTATTAGATGAAGCATTATTAGAATCACCGTCAGAAGATTTGAACTTGGCATAGACATAGAACCCTTCAGGATGATCTTTATAGAGTCTGTTCTTTTCTTCGGGTTTCTTTAATCCACCAGCTTCCTGGATGAGTCGAATTAGTTCAAACTGAAACGTTTTTCTAAGTTTAGTAAAATTGAAATGATGAAATGTTTTGATTTTATCTTTTTTAAAGGAATAGATCAATTCAGGAATAAGGCAATGGATGTGTGGATTCCATTTAAGGTCCCTTCCAAAAGTATGTAGAGTGGCAATCATACCAAACTCATTACGAACAGGAATGTCTTTGAATATATAGTGGGTATCAGATAGCTTTTTCTTTTTGAGTTTATCAGCAAGAGATTTATTGGTAAGAATGGAAATGGTGTTTCTAGAAGCAACAAACAATAGATTGAGTCTAGTACGATCCTGTCTGAACCAGTTTCTAAGTTCTTCAGGAATAGTAAAGACAATGTGTCTATGAGGGCAGTCAAGACAAAAAGAAGTGGCCTTGGCTGCAAGCTGTTTGGCATATTTAACACCACAGGCATTACAAAATCTAGAATGACAAGAATGGGGGACGACATTCCAGTTGTCACAATCGGGACATTCAAACTGGTCAAAGCCAAGATAACATGTGTGACAAAGTAGTGAACGTTCTACATTGTCTAAAATGCAAGGACGAGCTTTACCTGAAGCATCTAGTTTTCTTATATAGTCAATATTATCGAAGAAGATGTTTTTGATGGGATGAATGAAATTAAAGTTTCGAACATCACAATCTAAAAGTGATAGAGTTTCAATTGGAATGTTCGAATGATAAGTAGTGTCCATAATTGAAGTATAGAATTAAATAGAGATGTAAACAAGACTTGGCAAATGAAAAGCGCCCATACAAATCATTTTACATGATTTGATGGGCTTTTTTTATTTTTGTGGTAAAATCAATAATATATTTTTCAAGGAGGTCTTGTATGAACTATATTCAAACGCAAAAATTTAGCGATGTCTATGTTTCTTGTAAAACAATGATGCCTTTTAATCGAAATACAATTACGGCACTCAATGTTCTTGTATATATGATGAAGGCAAAAACAGAAAAGATGGATTCAAAACAGAAATTAGCTTCTACGCTAAATCTAGCTTATGGTACGAAAATATCTTATGGATTAACATCTTTCGGGGATTTAATTCAAGTGGATGTGCGTTTTCAATTTGTTCGTCCAGACTGGATTGAAGATGAGAATTATGTAAATAAAATCAAAGATATTATGGATCAAGCTTTATTTCATTCGGTATTGGATGAAGAAAACTTCAAAGAGTCTGTATATCTATTAAAAAATAGATTATTAGCACAAATGGATGATCCAGCCAACTTATCTTGTATGTATGCCTTTGAAATGGCTCATGACAAGCATTCGATTTCGATTCCTGTACAGGGAAGTTTAAAGGATTTAGAAACGCTTACTTTAAAAGAGGTCAAACAAATATATACACTCTATATGGATATGGCGAAACATTTCTATATTTGTGGATATGTTGATCAAGAACTATATGATTTTATTGACTCTTTGGATTCGCATTGTCCTTTTATTTCAGAAAGAACATTGCTTCCAAAAGTAGAAACGAGTTATAAGACATTTGAAAAGGATATTTCTCAAACCTGTATTTCGCAAGTGTATTCTACATCGGTGGATATTTCAAGTGCAGACTATGAGGCAGAATTGCTTTTGTGTAGTATTTTAGGACAAAGTCAAAAGAATTTGATGTTTGATGAGATACGTGAGAAGAATAGCCTTTGTTATTCAATAAGCTCATCTATCATTCGATTTGATGGTGCGATATTGATTCATACGGGTGTAAATCGTAAAGATGTTACTAAAGTATTGAATTTAATAGAAACCCAAATGGATCGATTACTGAATATGGATTATGACGATGCCTATTTGGAAATTGCGAAAATGGGATTTAAAGATCGACTTGTTGGCGGGTTGGATCAGGCACTCTCTTTAATAGCCCAAGCATTTTTAGATGATTTGTTGCATCGTAAACTAACAACAGAACAAAGAATTGAAAGAATTATGAAGGTGACAAAGGAAGATATTTCGCGTGTTGCTTTACAAATGAATTTGGCATCAGTAGCCATTGTTGCGGAGAATGAAAATGAATTATAATTTGGATTTAACGAAAGAAACTTTACCAAATGGCTTACAAGTTTTACTTGTGCATAAGCCGGATTATCAAAGATCACTCTTTCTTTTGGGGGCAAAAGTTGGTGGCTTTGACATAGATCAAAATGTGGATGGAACACTTGTTCATCATAAAAGTGGATTGGCTCATTATTTAGAGCATCAAATGTTTTATTTAGATGGAGAAGATGTTAGTGAATTGTTTGCGGGTTTGCAGTGTTCTACAAATGCCTATACTTCATATACGGAAACTGCATTTTATTTTTCAACGACAGCAGATGTAAACAAGCCATTAAAGCTGTTATTTGATTTTGTTGAGAATCTAGACGTGACAAACAAAACGATTGAAAAAGAAAAGGGAATTATTCTAAGTGAATATGATATGTATCAACAATCGCCTGAACAGCGTCTTTTTAAGGAGACTTTAATCTCTTTATATAAGAATCATCCAATGAAAGTAGATGTATTAGGATCTAAGGAAGATATTCAAAATATGCGTATGGAAGATCTTAAATATTTTTATGAGTTGAACTATGATCCAAGTAAATTATGTCTTGTAGGCATCACTGGAAAAGATACAGACGAAATTATGGAATGGATCAAAGACTGTCAAAAGGACGTAGAAAGTAAGTGTGATAAAGAGATTTCGCGTGTTTTTAAAGAAGAACCGATGGAAGTCAATCGCAAAGAATTTGTGGATACAATGGATATTTCTCAGCCTTTTGTGTGTGTTGGTTTTAAAATGAAGCCTTGTTCAAATGTTATTGAGAGTATAGAAAAGGATTTTGCGGTCAATATGTGGCTAGATTCTTTAATGGGGCCTTTGAATCCTAAATTTCAAGAATGGCTGGATCAAAGAATCTTTACGCAATTTGTGGGAGCGGAAGCGGATTTTACTACAGATCATAGTTATGTCTTATTTTATGCGCAAACTACAAATCCAGAGGCTTTTGTTGAGCTTGTAAAAGAGCAGGTGAAGAAGAAAACAATATTGAATGAAGATTATCAATCTTTGCGTGCGCAGGCTATAGCGAATAATTTAAGGGGCTTAAATCATTTTGATGGTTTAGCTAATGATTTATTAAGAAGTCATTTTGAAAATTTTGATTATATGGATAGTTTAAATCGCATTCAAAAGATGTCTTTAGACAAGGTTCTTTCTAACTTGGATGATTTAGATTTTTCAAATGTATGTGTGACAAAAATTCTTCCGAATGATTCTATCTGATCTAATTTGCGTTATTTTAGCCAAATTAGAGGCTGAAAACAATAGAAATATGTGCAAAATAGCGACCTATAGACAAAATAGGTCGTTTGTTTTATATGAGGGATGTTTGTACAATATATTTGAAGAAGGATGGTGATGAAAATGGTGGTCAGAATTGAAGGAGGATAATCAATTATGAATGCGTTTAGTATCGTGGGGAAAATTACGGAAATGCCTATTTTAAAGGAAACAACAAATGGTTTGAAGACTTGTGAACTTCCTGTTCGTGTGCAGCGTAACTTTCCAAATTCGGATGGTGTTTATGAAAATGATGATATGGTTATTGAAGTATGGCGAGGACTTGCAGAAACGGTAAGTGCTTCATGTAAGATTGGTGATTATGTAGGAATCAATGGTCGTATTCATTCGCGTAAATACCAAAAGGATGAAAAGGTATACTTAAACTATGGCTTTGTAGCCGAAAAAATTGATTTTTTACGTTAGTAAACAAAGATAAATACACAAAATAAGAAAACACATCCACAAAAAAAGAAGCGAATCAAGTCGCTTCTTTCTTTTTTTATGTCTAAGATTAACGGTTGTAGAATTCTACTACTAACAATTCGTTGATTTCTTGAGCTGTGAATAGTTCTTTACGTTCTGGGTAACGAACATAAGTACCTTTCTTAGCATCTTTGTTTACTTCTACAAAATCAACAGTTGCTGTTGCAGCTTCTAAAGCTTCGTTAATTACGCTTAAGTTTTTAGCGCGTTCACGGATTTCGATAACTTGTCCTGGTTTTACTTGGAAACTAGGGATATCTACTTTCTTACCATCTACTAATACGTGTCCGTGGTTTACTAACTGACGGCTAGCACGACGAGTACGTGCAAATCCCATACGATAAACGATGTTATCTAAACGAGATTCTAACATTACTAAGAAGTTTTCACCAGCTGAACCAGCTTTTTTACTTGCTTTTAAGTAAGTGTTGTAGAATTGTTTTTCACTTAATTGGTAAGTGTGACGAATTCTTTGTTTTTCTTGTAACTGGATACCGTAGTTTGTTAATTTTGGACGACGAGGTGAACCGTGTTGTCCTGGAATAGTATCACGACGAGTTAATTCTTCACCAGTTTCTAAAACTGAGAAACCAAGACGACGAGACTTTTTCCAAATGCTTCCTGTGTTTCTTGACATAATTTTTCCTCCTATTGTTTTATATCATTCATAAAACAATAACAGTACAAATCTTTAAAGGTTGTGTTAACAATGATATTTTCCGCTATCAGCTATTAGCTTACTCATATCGCTTAGTGCTGTAACGCATATCCTTTAACTTTGTATGCTGCTATCAATTTATGCTTATGTATCATATCAAAGAACATGAATAAAATCAAGAAATTGATGCAATGATTTTGAAGTTTTGCTATAATAAGAATGGTTTGCAAGGAGGTACCACTATGGATAGTGTTTTGAATTTCTTTCGATCAGTATACGCATTCATAAAAAATCAACTTTCTGTGACTGTAATCATCTATCTTTGCATAGCGATTTTAGTCTTGATCTTGGTTTGGATCATCATGCGTATGATCAAACGTAAAAAGGCGTCGAAGCGACTTTCAGATCTTGAAATTGAAATGAATGAAATTCGTAACAATTCCTTGGCCTATAAATTTAACAAAGCATCGGCATTCGCAAGAGTGAATGATGATATCATGGATAAAGTTAAAAAATTAACTCCAAAATATGATACTTGTCAAAATAACTTAAGTGCATGTGATGATTTGTTCAATGAAGCAGATGATTATGTTTCTAGACATCGTTTGCGTAAATCAATGCGTGCAATGGATGATTTAGAAACAATGATGGATGAAACAAAAGAAAGAATTCGTATTGTTACGCAATCTTTGGATCACATCTTAGCTCGTGAAACAGAAGTTCGTGAATCGGCAAATGCTTTAAAAGAACGTTTCCGTAATGTGAAAACTGTTTATCAAGATAATCGTTCTTCATTCTATGGATCGGTTAATTATGTAGATTCATGTTTAGAGGAAATCGAAAATGAATTCTCTAATTTCGAAGAATGGATGTTTGCTTCTGAATTTAATAAGGCAAAGGAAGAACAAGAAAAAATCTCAAAAATGGTGGATGAGATCAGCTCTAAAATTGCAGCCTTCCCTGGACTCTATGAAAAGGCCAAGAATGTATTGCCTCGTGCAATCAACGAAGTTCGTTTGCACATCAAGGAATTACAAGAAAAAGATATCGACTTATCTTATTTAGAACCAGAAGAAAAATTAACAACCATTCAAAATGCATTGGCAAGTACAATTGATCAATTGGATGCTGGTGAATTTGAATTGGCACAAGAAAACTTGGAAATCATTGGAGATCACATCTTAGCTTTACAAGATGATGTGACGAATGAAAAACAGGCATATGAAGAAATTCATGTGAGTCTTCAATCAAATTTAGATATTGTTAATGTCATTGGTCAGGAACTTGAGGAAATCATGGCGCTTTATGCCAATATCAAAGACCGTTTTGGTTTAGAAGATTGGACACACCGCTTCTCTTTGGCAAAAATCCAAATGGAAGATTTAGAAAAGCGTCGTGATGAAATTCAAAATGAATTGAAACAAAATCAACGTCCAAGCGTAGATGTAGTTCATGGTTATCGTAAATTTTCAGAAGATGTTAATGAATTCCACGATCAAGTCAAGGATATGAAAGAAATGCTAGTGGGAGCAAGTAGTGATGAATCACGTGCTAAAAAACAATTGACTAAATTACAATTGATTTTAAATGAAGTGCGTCTAAATACAGTAACACGTCATTTACCTAGTATTTCATCTCAATTTTCTGCAGATTTAAAAGAAGGCGAACGCTTGATTCAACGTGTTCGTGTTGTGTTGGATCACTCACCATTAGATGTACAAACATTAAATGCAGATTTGCAGGATGCCATCGACTTTGTATATAAGTTATACAATAACGCAAACAATTTAGTCGGTGTTGCTGTTATGGTAGAAAATGCGATTGTGTTTGGTAACCGTTTCCGTAGTACGCATGCACAAATGGATTCGGATTTAACTCGTGCAGAGTTATGCTTCCAAAATGGAGAATATACTCGTGCACTTAAGATTGCGATTCAGGCAATCGAAAACATGCACCCAGGAATTTATGAGAAACTAGTTGCTCAAAAAGATCCTGCTGTTATGAATCAGGTGCAGTAATGATTTATTTTGATAATGCTTCGACAACCTCTGTACGTACAGAGGTTCGTCGTGTTTATGGGCAAATGTTAGAAACTTGTTATGGCAATCCAGATAGTTTGCATGCAATAGGACGTCAAGCAAGTACGCTCATGGAAAAAAGTCGATCAAATATTGCTTCTATGCTTCATGTAGAGCCTAGTGAAATTATTTTTACTTCAGCGGCTAGTGAATCCAACACATTAGCTATTGTTGGATATGCTCTAGCAAATGAACATAGAGGTCATCATGTTCTAACAAGTAATGTTGAACATTCAAGTGTTCGTCATGCGATGGAGTTTTTAAAGCGTTTTGGCTTTGAAGTTGAATTTCTTCCAATTAATGAAGAAGGTATTGTAACGCCAGAATGTTTAAAAGCGCATATGCGTAAAGATACGATTTTAGTTTCTGTTATGCATGTGAATAATGAAATGGGGGCCATCAATCCCATTTTAGAATTAGAGAAAATTGTACATCAAAATCCAACTTGTGTTTATCATGTGGATTGTGTACAAAGCTTCTCAAAAATTGATATTCCTTTCGATAAATTAGATATGGCAACGATCTCTGCACATAAGATTCATGGTCTAAAGGGGAGTGCCATTTTAATGAAGAAAAAGAAGATTCAGCTTGTTCCAATTATTCAAGGTGGTCAACAAGAACAAGGTCTTCGTGGAGGAACAGAGAATGCACCGGCCAATATTGTTTTGGCAAAAACGATTCGTTTGGCTTTAGAAGAACAATCTAGTGCGTATGCTCATGTTTCAAAAATCAATCAATATTTACGTGAAGAATTGTCTAAAATTAAGGGTGCACATATTCATTCACCTTTGAGTGCGATTCCATATATTCTAAATATTTCATTTGATCAAATCACAAGTGAAGTCTTATTGAATGCTTTGGATCAAAAGGGGATTTGTGTATCCGCAAAAAGCACTTGTTCTTCACAAAATACCAATGCTTCTGAAGTCTTATTGGCTATGCATAAATCGGAATTTGATGCGACACATGGAATTCGCTTATCATTTTCTTATGAGAATACTTTAGAAGAGGCAAAATATTTTATAGAAACATGTAAGGAGATTATAGAGAATTATGGCTTATCGTTATAATCACATCTTGATTCGTTATGGCGAATTGAGTTTAAAAGGAAAAAACCGTAACAACTTTATTAAGGCGCTTTATGATAATGTTCGTAAGGCTTTAAAAGCATTTCCAACATTAGAATTTGAAAAACAACATGATCGTATGTATATTTACCTTCATGATGAAGATTCAAAACAGGTTAGTGACATTTTAGCGAAAGTATTTGGGATTTCATCTTTCTCATTGGCTATTAAAGTGGAACCAGATTTAGATCAAATCATTGATGCTTGTTATGAATCTTTAGATTTAACAACGCCAAAAACATTTAAGGTAGCTGCACGTCGTAGCGATAAATTATTCCCTTATATTTCGGATGAAATTAATCGTAAGGTAGCCACTAAAATTTTAAAGAACAGTGACTGGAAAGTAGATGTGCATAATCCGGATGTTAAAATTGTTGTTGAAGTTCACCAAGATGCAGCCTATATTATGACAGATCGAATTCAAGGTGCTGGAGGATATCCGGTTGGTGTTGGTGGAAAGGCCATGGTTTTATTGAGTGGCGGAATTGATTCTCCAGTTGCCTGCTACTTAATGATGAAGCGTGGTGTACATATTGAATGTATTCACTATGCATCTCCTCCATATACTTCACAAAATGCACAAGAAAAAGTTATGGAACTAGCAAGACTTGTATCTGGTTATCAGGGGGATGTTTTAGTTCATGTTGTTCCATTTACAGATCTTCAATTGGCAATCTATCAAAATGCGGATGAGAGTTATGCGATCACATTAATGCGTCGTATGATGATGCGTATTGCAACAGGTCTAGCTAAGAAAAGACATGCGCAAGCAATCGCTACTGGTGAGTCAATTGGTCAGGTCGCAAGTCAAACATTAGAAAGTATGCTTGCAATCAATGATGTCACAAATATGCCAATTATTCGTCCAGTTGTTTGTATGGATAAAGTTGAGATTATTGATCTATCTAAAAAGATTGGAACCTATGAAACAAGTATTCTTCCTTATGAAGATTGTTGTACAATTTTTACACCTAAAAATCCAGTCACAAAACCTCGTGTTGATAAATGCGAAAAATATGAGGGAAAATGGGATTTTGACAAGATGGTACAAGATTGTATAGATAATACAGAAGATATTTGGGTACATCCAGTTAAGGTTGAAGAAGATTTATTCTAAGAGAAGTGAAAATTAAGCACTTCTCTTTTTCTTTTATGTTATAATCTTTCTATGTTGATATGTCCGGTGTGTAAAGAGAAACTAATAAAAGAAAATAAAACATTTCGATGCGTAAATAATCACTCTTTTGATTGTGCAAAACAAGGCTATGTGAACTTATCTCGTAAACAGACAAAGAATCATGGGGACAATGCTTTAATGGTCAAAGCGCGTACGGATTTTTTGGAAAAAGATTATTATGATTTTATGCGTCAATATGTAAAGAAAAAGGTAAAAGGAAATGTGTATTTGGATGCTGGCTGCGGTCAAGGCTATTACACAAAAGAGATTGGTGCAAACTTCGAGCAGAGTTATGGCATTGATTTAAGTAAGGATGCGATACTTCATGCATCTAAACAAGATAAACATACACAATATATTGTGGGAAGTTTATTTGATATGCCTTTTTCAGACGAGAGTATAGATTGTGTTACCAGTATTTTTGTGCCTTTAGGCCAAGATGAAATCTATCGTATTCTAAAAGAAAATGGATATTGGATCGTTGTGGGTCCGGGTCCTAAGCATTGTTTTGAACTAAAAGAGATATTGTATGACACACCCTACGAAAATGAAATGCCTGAAATACAAGAGCAATATGACATGGTGAGTCAAAAAATCATTAAGGAAACGAAAATGGTTGATGATGTATGGGCTTTGTTGGAAATGACACCATATCGATATAAAACAAGTCAAGCTGGTCTTGATCGAGTAAGAGAATTAGAAAGGTTAGAGGTTACGTTTGAATTTGTCGTAACTGTGTACAAAAAAATATGAAAACAACAATAAAAAAATGGGGAATCAACGGTGAAGGAATTGCATTCCATGAAGGCAAGCCAGTATTTATTGAAAATGCCATTCCTGAAGAAGTAATCGAATTTGATATTAAAAGGGATGAAGATACATACTTGATTGGTGAAATGACTCGTTTGGTGGAACAGAGCTCAAAACGTCGTTATCCTTTATGCCCAATTTGGAAAGAGTGTGGTGGATGTGCCTTGATGCACGTGAAGTATCCGGCTCAATGTAAGATGAAAGAGGGAAATCTAAAGGAGACATTAATTAAGTATGCGGATTATAATGGTCGTATATTACCGATTCTAAAAAATCCAGAACCATTGTCATATCGTAATAGTTGTAAACTTCCTTTTGGTGAAGAATATGGTGAATTATATACAGGAATGTATGAGCGTGACACAAATCATTTCCAAAAGATGGAAAGATGTTATGTACACTCAAAACTTTTAGAACAGACGCGTCAGGCTGTTTTAAAAATCATGAATGAACATCACTTAAAAATGTATGATGATAAAAAGAAAACAGGTTATCGTACGTTGGTCATGAAAGAATTTGATTCTAAGATTCAAATTATTTTTGTGACGGGAAAAGAAGATTTAAGTGAAGAATTTATTCATGACGTAACACAATTAGAGGGTGTTGTTTCGATTTGGCAAAGTGTAAAAACAGAAACAAAACGCGAAATATTTGGGGATATGCGTTTTATTTGGGGAGAAGAAAAGATGCATCTTCAATTAGAAGATATTCAACTTTCTTTACTTCCAAGATCTTTCTTCCAGTTAAATACGAAACAATCCGTGAATCTTTATAATGTAGTTAAAGATTGGATGCCAAGATCAAAGACTACGGTTGAAGCCTATAGTGGTATTGGTGCCATCAGTTTATTTGTGAAAGATAAGGCGCAAGAAATTATTGGTGTTGAATCCATTCAAGATGCGGTCGATAATGCCAATGAAAATGCGATATTAAATCATGCAGACAATGTATCTTTCATTTGTGAAGATGCGGGTAGTGCTTTAGCACACTTAGTGCAAGAAAAAGATGTGGATACATTGATTGTGGATCCGCCTCGTTCTGGTTTGGATGATACAATGAAGGAAACTATTTTAAAATCAAAGATCAAAACGATGATCTATGTATCTTGTAATCCTGCGACTTTGGCAAAAGACTTGGGCGTATTAAAGAAAGAATATCGTATTGTCAAGATTCAACCAGTCGATATGTTTAGTCAAACTCCACATGTAGAAAGTGTTACGCTACTAGTTCGTAATGATGACTATAGACCAAGACGTCGCTTTGATGATCGAAAAGATCGTGATGATAAGCCAAGACGTAGATTCGATGATAAAAAAGGTGGAGAATTCAAACCAAAACGTCGCTATGATGACAATAAGTCAAGACGTAGATTCGATGATCGAAAAGATGGTGACTATAAACCAAGACGTCGTTTTGATGAGGATAAGCCTAGACGCAGATTCAATGATGAGGATAAGCCTAGACGTAGATTTGATGATCGAAAAGATGGTGACTATAAACCAAGAAGACGTTTTAATGATGATAAACCAAATCGTAGATATGGTAAATAAAAACATGGGATTTCAGGCATATGAACTGAAGTCCTTTTCTTATTTGCGTATAATAAAGTTGGTGAAAGGTAAAGAAATATATGATTAAAAAACTATTAACAATCATCCTTACAATGTGTATGACATTTGGCTTGAGTGGATGTCAATCAAGTTCTGTTACATATTCAAATTTAGTCGATGAAAAGACACGAAATGAAGTGGCAGATTTAATGATTCAAAATAAATTGCTTAAAAAAGATGTAAAGAAAGTCATGGACTGGGTGAATGAATTTAATTCGATTTCGAAAGAGTATTCATATAAAAAAGGTTTTGTTCGCTTACCAAAAGACGGCGTAAATTATGATACGTTGTATTTGGATGATACAACTAAATCGTATGCTTATTTAAATTGGTTAAATTGTCGTTTAACTGCCTTTTCATTGATTCAAAATGTAGTTGAAACATCAAAAGATGAGGATTCAAATGATACTTGGCTGATGTTTGATGTAGAAGCATTAAATACAGTTAAACAATTTAAGACAAGTGAAGAAAAGAAAAAGGATTTTATCACACTGTTTCATTCGATTGATGTATCTGATGAAGATACATTAAGGAAACAAGAAGATAAAATTGTAGAGACTTTAAAATCAAGACACATCCAATTAAAAACAGATACCATTTCGATTGTCAGTGTATATTTAGATGTTCCTGAAGAAAATACTCGTTTTGTAGGTCATACAGGCCTACTTGTGAATACAGAAGATGGATACTTATATTTTGAAAAATATAGTAATATTGCACCTTTTCAAGCAACAAAATTCCAAAATAAAAAACAAGTAAAGGAATATTTATTATCAAGGCCGGACCTATATGGAGATGGAAGTGAACTTGATCCGATTGTAACGGTCAATGATGAAATTTTAGGGTAAATTGTTAAGTAATCCTAACTAAAAAAGTTCACAAATTAACTAAATAGATAGTTTTATGTTAACAAATGCGTTATAATGATGGTAACGCATTCTTTTTATTTTTTAATTCATAATAATAAACATAAGAAAAGGGATAGGCTTTTTATGTCTATTTGTGAATAAAATAACAAGAATCTATGAGGAGGAGTTTAGAAAATGAATAATTTTCCACATTTATTTGAACCAATTGAAATTGGAAAAACAACTGTAAAAAACCGTATTTTTATGCCACCTATTTCAACGAACATGGCCGATAAAGGATATGTTACAGATGATTTAGTAGCACACTATTCTGCACGTGCAAAAGGTGGAGTTGGACTTATCGTTACTGAAGTTGTAACTGTAGAACCAACGTATGTATATCTTCCAGGAGATATGTCAATTTATGATGATAGTTTTATTCCAGGATGGAAAAAATTGGTGGATGGCGTACACCAATATGGAACAAAAATTTTAGCACAATTGTTCCACCCAGCTTATATGGCATTCCCAGTACCAGGAACACCTCAATTAATTGCACCAAGCTGTGTGGGTCCTTACTATGCACAAAGTGCACCAAGACCTGCAACAATTGAAGAATTACACACAATCGTTGATCAATTTGGTCAAGCGGCTCACCGTGTTCAGATTGCCGGTGGTGATGGTGTTGAAATTCAATGTGCTCATGCTCACGGATTATTAGGTGGTTTCTTAACGCCTTTATATAATAAACGTACGGACGAATATGGTGGAAATATTGATGGACGTTTACGCTTATGCTTAGAAGTAATCGCATCTGTTCGTAAATACTGTGGAGATGACTTCATTATTGATGTTCGTATTAGTGGTGATGAATATAGTGAAGGTGGATTGACATTAAATGATCAAATCTATGTTTGTAAGCAATTAGAAAAAGCTGGAGTTGACTTTATTCACGTATCAGGTGGTAATACAATCAAACGTGGATCAAGTATGCCTGCACCAGGTACAAGTCCAGCACCTCACGCTCACTCAAGTGAAGAAATCAAAAAGCATGTAAATATCCCAGTTGCCACTGTAGCACGTATTAATGAACCTTGGATGGCTGAAGAATTAATCGCCAATGAAAAATGTGATATGTGTATGATTGGTCGTCCAAACTTATGTGATAGTGAATTTGCGAATAAGGCATTTGAAGGTAAAGTAGACGATATTCGTCCATGTATTGGATGTGGTCGTTGTTTAACAGGTATCATGATGGGTAAACGTATTTCTTGTACAGTAAATCCAAGTGTTGAAGATGATACAATTGAACCTGCTGAAACTAAGAAAAAAGTTTTAGTTATTGGTGGTGGTCCTGCTGGTATGGAAGCCGCATATGTTGCCAAAAAACGTGGACACGAAGTTGTTCTTTGTGAAAAATCGAATGAACTTGGTGGACAATTAAGACTTGCGGCGGTTCCAATTGCGAAACAAGAATTGTGTAAAGTTATTAAATTTATGATTCGTCGTTTAGATCATGAAGGTGTTAAAGTTCGTTTAAATACAGAAGTCACAAAAGAAATGCTTGAAAATGAATTTAAAGATTACGAAATCGTATGTTCAAGTGGAGCAACTCCAAAAGAAATTCCTCCATTCAAAGTATTTAAAAATTGGATGACTGCAGACGATGTATTATCTGGAAAGAAATATCCAGGACGTAATATTGTTGTATTAGGTGGTGGAAGTGTTGGATGTGAAACAGCCGATTATTTAGCACCATTAATCAATGACTTATTCCCAATGAATCGTAAGATTACATTATTAGAAATGACAAATAACTTAATGCCTGGTGAAGGTGGAGCTGCAAAATCTAGATTGACACAAAGATTGATGCAGAAAGGTGTTCGCATCGAATTGAATGCACAAGTAACAAGTGTGGATGAAAATACAATTACGTATGTAAAAGAGGGTGTTGAACACAAGCTTACAGAAGCGGATACTTTAATTTTCGCAGTCGGTTATGCACCTAAGAAAGTGGAAGTGGAAGCTGAAAATGTACACTACATTGGGGATTGTGAAAAAGTAGGAACTTTAAAAGATGCGATCACAAATGCGCATGAGATTGCAAAAAATATATAGGAGAAAATATGACAAGTAAATTACTACAACCAATTCAAGTTGGTAACTTAACTTTTAAAAATAGAATTATGTTTCCCCCTTTGACAACAGGATATGAAGAAAGAGATGGATCAATAGGTCCTCGTTCATTAGCTTTCTATACAAGACTTGCCCAAGGTGGATGTTCCTATATTGTTATTGGTGATGTGGCTCCTGTTCGTACGGCAAGTCCAACACCAAAACTATATGATGAATCACAAATTGAAATGTATAAAAAATTGGCAGATGCCTTACATGAATACGATTGTAAAGTAGCTTTACAATTGTTCCACCCAGAATATGATGTTCAAGGTGTAGGAAAAATGATTATGGAAGCTGGCATTGCTGGTCAATTGGCTGCAAAAGCGAAGGCTGCCAATGATGTAGAAGAGGCTGAAAAACAACAAAAAATCTGTGACGAATTGACAAAGGGTGCATACGCAAAATTACATCATGATATGCAGCACTTTGTGACGGAAGCAAGTGTTGAACAATTAACAGCTATTAAAAACAGCATTGCCCAATGTGCTAGAAAAGCACAAAAAGCTGGTATTGATGCGATTGAAATTCATGGGGACCGTTTACTTGGTTCATTATGTTCAACTTTATTAAATCATCGTACAGATAATTATGGTGGTAGCTTAGAAAATCGTACTCGTTACGCATTAGAAGTTTTACAAGCGATTAAAGAAGCGGCTCCATCCATGATGGTCGAATATAAACTTCCAATCATTACTGTCAATCCAGATGGATCTTTACGTGGTAAAGGTGGTTTATTGGAAGATGAAGCGGTTGAGTTCGCAAAAATGTTAGATGCAGCAGGCATTGATATGATTCAAGTGGCTCAAGCTAACCATACAGGAAACATGGGCGATACAATTCCTCCAATGGGTGCGGTTCCTTATAACTGGACTTTAGGTGCTTGTGAAAAAGTAAAAGCCGTTGTTTCTTGCCCTGTGGCAACAGTGGGTCGTGTTGTCAGTGTGGAAGCTGGTGAAAAGATTCTAGAAGATGGTACAGCTGACATGATTGGCTATGGAAGAAGTTTATTAACAGATCCAGATATCGCAAATAAAGTAGACTCAGGTGAATGCATTCGTGAATGCTTGAACTGTAATAAAGGTTGTGTAGATGCCATCCAATCTCGTCGTTATTTAAGTTGTGTATTAAATGCAGAAAATGGAGATGAAGAAACAATCTTCATTAAACCATGTACAGAAACTAAGAATGTTGCCGTAGTTGGTGCAGGTCTTGCGGGATTAGAAGCAGCTCGTGTAGCATATAAACGTGGACATACAGTGACAGTGTTTGAAAAATCAGATCGTTTAGGAGGACAAATCAATATTGCGTCAGTTCCTCCAAGAAAAGATGAAATTTTACGTTCGGTTCAATACTACGAAAAATTCTTGCCTGGTAAAGTGGACATTCAATTAAACCACGAACCAACAATGGAAGAATTGAATGGATTTGATCATGTGATCTTGGCCATTGGAGCTCACAATATGGATCTTCCTATGCCTGTAGAAAATTCAAATGTAGTATCCAGCTGGGATATCTTGAATGGTCAAGAAGTATCTGGTAAATGTGTAGTATTAGGCGGAGGCTTAGTAGGTGCTGAAACAGCTGAATATTTGGCAAATAAAGGTCTGGAAGTTTCAATTGTAGAAATGATGGATAAAATTGCAGCACAAGAATCCGAAACTGTATTGCCTTTGATGGAAGCTGATTTTAAAGAACACAATGTTCAAAAATTTGTGAATACACGTGTTAGTGAAATTAAAGATAATGTGATCTATGCAGTGAATACAAAAGATGAAACAAATGTTGAAATTGCTTCAGATACAATTATAAATGCATTAGGTTCTAAAAAGAATGTATTTGATGATAGTAAGTTAAGTGTTCCATTTACTTATGTAGGTGACTGCAGTGGTGAAAGAACAGCAGATATCGCAAGTGCAATTCGTACAGGATATAAGGCTGCCAATGAAATCTAAGAGGGTGTGAAAACACTTTCTTTTTTTGTGCAAAAAATGACCATAGTTCATAAATATATAAATCATATATTATATATATGTCAAAACGGTATAAAAATAATGACCATAGCTCATAAATTTTTACATATTTGAAAATTTGTCTATTAAAAACTCATTTTTAAAGAACTAGAATGAAATTATAAATGAAACCGGAGGAATCGTTATGAATTTTAGTTCTTTACAGAGTAGTGTTCAAAAGTTTGGTATGAATCAAGCTTTGAAGTATTTGGAGAAGGATCCAGAAACAAACATTCCCAAATTAATGAATTTAGTAGATAAGGTTATGCCTGAAGGTTGGTATGGTTCACAGCGTAAAGTGATTCGTGAACAAATTGATGAAAAAGGTGTTTGGTATGACTACATTTTAAAGTTGTATGATTTGGATGCAGATGTTCGGCAGACTGTGTTTAAAAACTTTATTTTTAATGCGTCTTTAAATGGTAGTACAAAACAAGAGGAATTGTCAGAAAAATATAATTGTAATATTCCTTGGGCTGTGTTATTAGATCCAACATCTGCATGTAATTTGCATTGTACAGGTTGTTGGGCTGCTGAATATGGTCATCAATTAAATCTATCTTTGGATGATATTGATTCAATTATCTGTCAAGGAAAAGAATTAGGAACTTACATGTATATTTATACGGGTGGAGAACCTTTAACACGTAAAAAAGATGTGATTAAGATTTGTGAAATGCATCCCGATTGTGCTTTCTTATCTTTCACAAATGGTACATTGATCGATGAAGAATTCTGTCAGGATATGTTGCGAGTTAAAAACTTTGTGCCAGCCATTAGTTTGGAAGGTTTTGAAACAGCGAATGATTCTAGACGTGGTGAAGGCTGTTATGAAAATGTAAAACGTGCCATGGAATTATTAAAGAAACACAAATTGCCTTTTGGAATTAGTACTTGTTATACAAGTGCAAACTATAAAGATATCGCAAGTGATGAATTCTTTGATTTAATGATTGATTCAGGTGCTTTATTCTGTTGGTTCTTCCACTATATGCCAGTAGGAAATGGGGCTGTTAAAGAATTACTTCCAACACCAGAACAAAGAGCGTATGTTTATCATCAGATTCGTAAGTTCAGAAGTGAAAAACCAATTTTCACTATGGATTTTCAAAATGATGCACAATATGTTGGTGGATGTATTGCCGGAGGAAGAAGATATCTTCATATCAATGCCAAAGGGGATGTAGAACCATGTGTATTTATTCATTATTCAAACTGTAATATTCATGACACGACATTACTTGATGCACTAAGATCTCCATTATTCCAGGCTTATCATGATAATCAACCATTTAATGAAAATATGTTAAGACCTTGTCCAATGCTTGAAAATGCAGGTCGCATTCAAGAATTGGTAAAGCAAAGTAAAGCAGTCAATACAGATTATGAATCATTAGAAGATGTGGATCACTTATTAGAAAAGACAGTTCCATATACAAAAAACTGGAAGCCAATGGCTGACAAGCTTTGGAATGAACAAAAAAAGTAGACAAATTTAAAAAATGAGTATAAAATTTTCAGCTAAGAAGGAGGGATGTTATGAAGAAGAATAATAAGCGTTTTTCGGGAATATCCAAACTTCCAAATGGAAATACTTCAAATAAAGTTGTTCCTGGGTGTATTGTCCTGGAAGGCGGTGCCTTTCGCGGATTATATACATCAGGAGTATTAGATGCTCTAATGCAGTTTGAAATCAATATGCGGTGTACAGTAGGTACAAGTGCAGGAGCACTAAACGGATTTAACTATGTAGCTGGTCAAATTGGTCGTAGTGCTAGAATTAATTTAGGGTATCGTCATGATTCTCGATATGTTGGTTTAGAAGCTTTAAAAAACAACAAAGGAATCATTGGATTTGATTTTTTGATGAAAGGAACTCAATATTTTGATCCATTAAATACGCCTCGTTTTATGAATCCTACGCGTGATTTTATTGCGGTATGTACGAATTGTAAAACGGGAAGACCTGAATATTTTAGTAAGAATAAAACGCAAGATATTTTTAAAGCCGTACAAGCCAGTGCAACCATGCCTTATGTTTCAAAGATGGTTGAAATTGAAGATGGTTTATATTTAGATGGTGGTTGCAGTGATAAGATAGCGTATCAATGGGCGTTGGATCATGATTTTGAAAAGATTATTGTCGTTCGTACACGTCAAAGAGAGTATCGAAAGAGTGAGACGAATCTTTTGGTTCAAAAAATGACGAAAAGATTGTATGCAGGCTATCCAGCTTTAGAAAAGAAGCTAGAATCGATGAATAGTGACTACAATAGACAGTGTGATGAATTAGCAAGACTTGAAAATGAGGGAAGAATCTTTACGATTGCCCCAAGCAAGCCTGTGAATGTATCGCGTGTAGAGAGGGATGTGGATAAACTCGCCGATCTTTACTACATGGGATATTTGGATGGTTTGAATCAGATTCAAAGAATAAAAGAATATTTAGAAATTGATTAAGAGGCCATGCCTCTTTTTCATTTTGTGTTAGAATAAGTGTAGGTGATTTTTATGGTACAAGAAAGACAACAAGAAATCGTAAATGAATTATTAAACTATATGGATACATTAGAAGATGGTAGCGAAGTCAGTACTTGGGATTTAATGGATGAAGTATTTAACTATCAACGTTTCAATGATGGATATTGTTTTAATGATTTTAAAATTAGCGAAGAAGAATTTATTTCGTTAGATTCACTATTAAAGGAAAGTGCAATGAAAGAGGGATTCTTTATTGATGATTCAATCTATCAAGATGTGATTGGGGCTTTTCCTTTTAGTTTGACATTTGTAGTAAGGAAATAGGTATGGAAAAATTAGAAACATTGATTCAAGAATTATATCAAGAAGGAACTCGTGAAAAGAATATGGAGGTTCTTTCGCAGATTCGTAAACTGGCAAAAGAAGAAAAACAATTTATTATTCCTGTTGGCGATGCAAAGGGTGAAAAGGTCTATCGAAGATTATCTTTAGATGATGGACAAGATGTATTTGTCGCTTTTACGACGCAGGCTCAAGTGGATTTGGGTCAGGCTACAGAAACATTAAATCAAAGTGTGATGGATGTACTCCATATGGTGCATGATACACAAGGTGTAAGTGGAGTTGTATTAAATCCTTGGAAAGATTCGTATTTTTTACCAAAGGTTTTAATTGAAATGATTTTAGACAATAAGAATTTAGAGAGTGAAATCAAAGTAGTAAAAGGAGATATCACTACTTTTGATGGAGATTGTATTGTCAATGCAGCGAATGAATCGCTTTTAGGTGGCAGTGGTGTAGATGGTGCTATTCATAGAGCAGCTGGCCCCATGTTACTTGAAGAGTGTAAATTATTAAATGGCTGTCAAACAGGGCAGGCCAAGATTACAAAGGGCTATGATTTAAAGGTAAAGTATGTGATTCATACAGTAGGACCCATTTATTCGGGTCAACATGAAGATGAGCATATGTTAAGGGATTGTTATTGGAATAGTTTGAGTTTAGCTCGTAAGTATGATATTCATACAATCGCATTTCCTGCTATTTCATGTGGTGTTTATGGCTATCCAGTAGAAAAGGCAGTGCCCCTTGTATTAAAGACGATTGCGGATTGGTTGGATGCGAATAGTGATTATACAATGAAGATCAGTTTGTATTGTTTTGATGAAGAAACGACAAAGGAATATCAAAAATATACATCATATCAGGGAGAATAATCTTCCTGATTCTTTTTATATTCTATTTAGAAAAATTTCTAAATAGAGTTGAAATATTATTCTTGTGGAGTATAATCTATTTAGAAATATTTCTAAATAGGTGGTGATACATTGTTTGAAAAAACATTTAAAGCGCTAGGTGCGCCAGTTAGAAGAGACATATTGAATTTATTAAAAAAAGGCAAGATGTCAGCTGGAGATATTGCGAGTCATTTTGATATGTCTCAGGCAACCGTTTCCTATCACTTATCCTTATTAAAGGATGCAGGTTTGATTTGTGAAGAGAAGGATAAAAATTTTATCTTTTATCAAATTAACGCATCTATATTTGAGGAGATGTTGTGTTATTTTAAGTCTTTTATTGGAGGGAATGAAGATGTTGAAAAATAAATGGTTTATGTTTAGTTTAGCTTTGTTTGTGATTCCTTTGGTGTTGAATCTAGTTTTCTATAATCAACTTCCAGATGTTGTGCCAACCCATTTTGATGTAAATGGACAAGTCGATGGTACAATGCCTAAGTTTATGGGCTTATTTGGTATGTTGTTTTTGTGCTTGGCAATTCATGTATTTACTTGTTTTGTGACGGTAAAAGATCCTAAAAGAAGTAATATTCCAAATTTTATGATGAATATTTTATTCATGATTTGTCCAGTTGTTTGTATTGTGACAAGTATGACAATTATTTATTTTGGCTTGGGCTATTCTTTTGATGTTAGTTTTGCGATGAATATTCTAGTGGGTGTATTACTAATTGTATTAGGAAATTATTTGCCGAAAGTAAAACGAAATTATGCGGTTGGAATTAAAACATCGTGGGCATTGAATAGTGATGAAAACTGGGTGTTGTCAAATCGTGTAGGTGGCTATTGTATGGTCATTGCTGGAATCTTATTTATAGTACTTGGATTACTTGGTTATGTGACAATGGGCATTGTTGTGATTTTTGTAGCGACTATTATTCCGTGTATCTATAGTTATATATTATTTAAGCGAGGAATTTAATTTCCTCGCTTGATTTCGTTTTGAATACATTTGAATAAGACTTGAATGGTTTCACTAATCATTTTCTTGGTTTGACTATCCACATTTTGAATGGATTTGATGATTTCAACTATATCGATATTCTTTCTTAAATCTTTGGGGTTTTCATAATCTGAAAAGACAGAATATATGGTATCAATGACTTGTTTGCGGGTATTGACATCAATGGATTTAAGCCAATTTGATAGAGTGGATTGTGTATGTTTGGATAGTGAATCATTTTGTTTAAGATAAATAAAATCACCGTTTTCAATGCACCACGTAAATGGATCGTGTTGAAGGATGGATATGGCATCACTTTGAATGATTTGATAATTATTTGTTTCTTCAAGTAAGAGTCCAATAATACTCGATTGTGGTATGGTCTTAAATACTTTCTTATCGGTTTGATAAGGTGTAAGAAATCCAGGCCCATCATGATTGTATATACAATAAATTGGATTGTGTGTATGGATTCCTGCATATAGGGCAAGATTGGCTCCTTTGGAGTGTCCGCCTAAGATGAGTTTATGGTTTGTTTTATAGTTATTCACATAGTTTAAGGCAGAAATTTGACTGGGAATATTTTCTTGAAAACATAGATTAAAATCTTCTTTCCATCCTACAAAACTAGCATCGGTTCCGCGAAAGGCAATGTAGTCAATTTGGTTGGGTAAATGAAAAGTCATAGTACAGAATTGTTTTTCATTATCTTTGTCAAAATTAGTTTGTAGATGAGAAATGGTAATGGCTTCATAGCGAAGGGAGTGTATGAATTGAAGAAATAATTCTTCGTTTAATTCAGGTACTCGGGTATCCATGCATAAAGTATCAATTTCATTTTCAAAATCGCTTAATAAATGAATTTCAGATTCGATGTCAATAGTGGAGTTTTCAAATTTAATATAGGAAATCTGTGAGAGAATCAAAGAGTCCACATTATTAAATGGGTATTCTTCAAGGGTTAAATTTCCGTATTCTTTGATGTAGTCAATGATGTTTTTCATAGGTTTATTGTAGTGCATAAATACATTTAATGAAATATGTTCATCCATAATTTTAAAATTTTTAAAGTTCGTATACAATAAAGTTAGTGAGGGTGGATTGTTATGTTGATATTTGGAATTTTGAGTATTTGTCTGAGTTTAGACGTATTTGTATGTGCACTAGAACAGGGGGCTTCAATTCGTAATATTCGCTTTTCAAAAGCATTGGTTTATGGGTTGATTTTTGCGCTATGCAGTTCGGGTATGTTTTTATTAGGACATGGGATGTCCACATATATTTTTGGACGTCCATTGGCAACATTGAATAAATATGTTGCGATATTTGTCTTTTTGATTCTTGGAAATGGAATGGTCATTTATAGTTTTAAGCGTGGAAAGTTTGTGGAAAGACTACAAGAGTTTGATACAAAACAAATTATTAAATTGGCTCTTATTGGAGGACTGGACTGTTTTTTAGTTGGAGTTGGCTGTTATTATATGAATCTTCCTTATTTGATGGAGTCTTTCGTTTTATTTTTAATTGTACTTGCTGGCTATATGATTCATTTTTATATTGGATATTATAATGGGGCCGGATATCAAAAGGTTTATTATTTTCTTTGCGGAGTCGTATACTTATTTATGAGCTTATCATTAATTTTTAAATTAATTCGATTGTAGAGGTGATTTCATGACATTAAATGAAAAGGTGACAATGAAAGATCTTCTGAGTGAGGGATTGTATATTTTGATGCAACAAAAGCCTTTCGAAAAGATCACAATCAAACAGATTTGCGATAAAACAGGTGTTATTCGTGGAACTTTCTATAATCATTTTATGGATAAGTATGAGGCTTTAGAATACTTGATTCATCGTATGTTTTATAAAGGGATTGAGCATGAATCCAATCCTCAAATTATAAAACATATCTTTCAGACTGTAAGTGATGATCGTGATTTTTTTAAGTCTTGTTATAGAATCACAGGACAGAATGGTTTTGAAGATTTAATGAGTAATGTGTTTAAAGAAATATTTAGAAATGTATTTACTTATTTAGATGTGAGTAGGTTGGATTCAAGGTTCACAGTGGATTTTTTAGTGGATTATTATGCGAATGATTTATTATACTTTCTAAAGTATTGGATTTCTCATAATTTTGAACCAGATGTTGAGACTTATTATAGTAAGATCGAGGTTTTATTTAGGAATAGTATAAAAGAATTAAATATTCGATATAAGGACTAAATCTAAATTGACAAAATGCGTATTGTCTAGTAGGATAAAAGCGTATAAAAAGGCAATGAAGAGGGCGAGTACCTTTTAGAAATACTTTAGAGAGCTTTTGGTTGGTGAAAAAAAGCGTAGGACTAATTGGGAATAAAGACTTGGAGCTATTTGTATTTCCTGCATTAAAGGAAGCGCTGTTTATAGACAGTGACTAAGGCTAGACAAAGTGATTTGTCTGGTAAATTAGGGTGGTAACACGAGCACTTCGTCCCTTTGTGGCAAGTGCCTTTTTTTATGGATAAAAGAAAAAGGAGAAAACAATGGAAAAGTTAACGCAACAAGAACAAGTTCGTCGTCAAAAGATGCAAGATTTGATTGACATGGGTATTGATCCATTTGGATCTCGTTATGATCGTACTTCAAATTCGGGTATTATCAAATCATCTTATGAAGACAAGACAAAAGAAGAATTAGATGAATTACAAGTAACTGTTAAAATTGCAGGTCGTATCATGACGAAGCGTCGTCAGGGCAAGGCTGGTTTTATGAACATCCAGGATCGTGAAGGTCAAATTCAGATTTATGTTCGTAAAGATGAAATTGGCGATGATCAATATGAAATCTTCAAGAAAAATGATATTGGAGATATTGTAGGTATTGAAGGTACTGTTATGAAAACAGATCATGGACAATTGTCTGTTCGTGCTAAAAATTATACACACCTTTCAAAATCACTTCGTCCTTTACCAGAAAAATTCCATGGTTTAACAGATGTTGAAGAGCGTTTCCGTCGTCGTTATGTAGACTTGATCATGAATCCAGAAGCTAAGCATATTGCACTAACAAGACCAAAAATTATTCGTGCAATCCAACATTATTTGGATGGTCAAGGTTTAGTGGAAGTTGAAACTCCAGTTATGCAACCAATCTTAGGTGGTGCAAGTGCTAGACCTTTCGTAACGCACCACAACACATTAAATATGGATTTCTATTTGCGTATCGCAACTGAATTACCATTGAAACGTTTGATCGTTGGTGGTTTAGAAGGTGTTTATGAAATTGGACGTTTATTCCGTAATGAAGGTATGGATGCGATGCATAACCCTGAATTTACAACCGTTGAAGCGTATGTTGCCTATAGTGATTTACATGGAATGATGGACTTGATTGAAGGTTTATTTGATTCTGTCGCAAATGAAGTATTGGGCACTACAGATATTACTTATCAAGGAACAGAATTATCATTAAAAGCTCCTTTCAAACGTATTCACATGGTGGATGCGATCAAAGAAGCTTGTGGTGTAGATTTCTGGCAAGATATGAGTTATGAAGAAGCTGTTAAATTGGCTGAGGAACATGATATTGAAGTTGAAAAGATCCATAATACAGTTGGACACATCATCAACTTATTCTTCGAAAAATATGTTGAAGAAACAATTGTACAACCAACATTTGTATATGGTCATCCAACATCCATTTCTCCATTAGCTAAGAAGAATACTAAGGATCCTAGATTTGCGGATCGTTATGAATTGTTCATTTGTGGACATGAATATGCGAACGCATTCTCTGAATTAAATGATCCAATTGATCAAAGAGAACGTTTCGAAAAACAATTAGAACTTCGTGAATTAGGTGATGATGAAGCTAACGAAGTAGATACAGATTATGTAGAAGCATTGGAATATGGTCTTCCTCCAACTGGTGGTGTAGGACTTGGAATTGATCGTTTCGTGATGTTATTAACAGATCAAAGAACAATTCGTGAAGTATTATTATTCCCTCACATGAAGAACTTAGGGGATTCAAACAAAAAAGCCGAAGCTAAAAAACCAGTGGAAGCTGCACCTGTAAAGGTTGATTTCTCGAATGTAAAAATCGAACCAATCTTCACAGATATGGTAGACTTTGAAACATTCAGTAAGTCAGATTTCCGTGCTGTTAAGGTCTTAGCTTGTGAAGCTGTAGAAAAATCTAAGAAGCTATTAAAGTTCACTTTGGATGATGGCCAACGTAAAGATCGCGTTATTTTAAGCGGAATTCACGAATATTATGAACCAGAAGAATTGGTTGGAAAGACTGCAATTGCGATTGTAAACTTACCACCAAGAAAAATGATGGGTATCAATTCTGAAGGTATGTTGATCTCAGCTGTACATGAAGAAGATGGTCATGAATGCTTGAACTTATTGATGGTTGATGACAATATTCCTGCAGGTGCTAAGCTTTACTAAGATAAAAAAATTAGTAATTTTTGGTGGTAAATTTACGCATTTACGCCAAACTTACGCCAAAAAATTAAGAAGAAAAAGATGGTTACACTAGTAAAGTGAAGTGTTTTAAATTGAATTAAGCAAAGAGCAACTCTCTGAAAAGTGAGTTGCTCATTTTTAAAAAAGAATGGAAATGATAATAAAGATTTTATGCAGGATAAAGATATGAATAAAAATGTAGGTGCAGATAAAGATAAATTTACGATTTCTTGTTATGGGATTGAGTTGCCATTTGAATGGTATTCTATGGAATATATTTTAAGAGAGTTAAGAAACAGCAAGTTATATTTTGAAAATGTTGTTAAGATGGAAAAAGCTACAAAAGAAAAAATAAAGAAATATTATAAAGAAAACGAGGAAAATCTAGGAGAAAACAATCGCTTTTTTACCTACATAAAGTTTTTTAATGTTAATGGTAAGAACTATGGTATTGTTGCTGGGAAAACAAATTACACTAATCCAGATTTACTATTTGATAGTAGAAAAGGAGAAAAAGATAACAGATATGCTAGAATATTTTTAAATAATTTAAGTGGTGCGGAATGGAGCGAAACGATAGTAATTGTTAATCATGAATCATCAGCTTCTGAATATGCAGACAATCAAGCAGCTTTATTTATAGAATGTTATTTGCAGCGTAAATTCAATTTATTAGATAGCTGATTATATATAAACTATCCAGTTGTTTGCTAGTCCTTAGAGAGAGGAAAATTCCTTTTCTCAAAGGGCTTTTTCTATTTATACGGATATTTGCAAACTACAAGTAAAAGCCAAAACCTTATATACACTAAGTACAAGGAGGGTGATGTTAGCTTTATAAACAGTTAGCATCGTCTGCATACACACATAATTTGGCAATCAACAGATGTTGTCCTCTGCAAAGTACTTCTGATTGGTGTAACATGATGACAGGATAAGAGGAAAAAAGTATAATGATTTCAAGAAATTAGAAGTTGGAGGAAATATACATGAAAATTGTCATTATTAATGGAAGTGCCAGAAAGGGAAATACGCTGAGAGCGATTGACGCATTTATACAAGGGGCATCAAAAAAGAATAAGATTGAAATCATTCAACCAGATAGACTTCATATAGCACCTTGTAAGGGATGTGGTGCCTGTCAATGTTTAAATGGATGTGTTGATCAGGATGATACAAATTCCACGATTGATAAAATTGCTGCTGCAGATATGATTCTTTTTGCTACTCCTGTATATTGGTGGGGAATGTCTGCACAGTTGAAGTTAATCATTGATAAGTGCTACTGTCGCGGTTTGCAGTTGAAAAATAAAAAAGTCGGAACAATCGTTGTGGGAGGATCCCCGGTAGACAGTATCCAGTATGAGTTAATTGACAAACAGTTTGGCTGCATGGCGAAATATCTTTCATGGGATATGATTTTCCAAAAATCATATTATGCAACAGACTGTGATGAGCTTGCAAAAAACAAGGATTCTATAAAAGAACTAGAAAATATTGGAAAAAACTTATAAAGCATATTTAAAGTTCTTGGTTTCAGAAAAAAATAAAAATATGAGTAGAACTAGATAAATTTCAATTGGTATAGCTGGCTATAATGTGTCATGCCATTGCGATTGCATACTTATCACTAAGAAAAATGATGGGTATATATTCTGAAGGTATGTTGATCTCAGCTGTACATGAAGGCTTGAACTTATTGATGGTTGATGACAAGATTTTTGCAGGAACTAAGCTTTACTAAAATAGCGTGATAGTGATTTGGCGAATGAGCAACTCTCTGATAAAGGGAGTTGTTTTTTTTTGGGGTTACAGGAATTTTAAAATCTTATGAGGAATTGAAGAAAAAGTTAATAATATAAAGTATAATAACTGTGAAAGGAATTGATAGAATGAAATTATTACCGACGGGAATTGAAAATTTCAAAACTATGATTGATAAAAGTGCGTATTATGTGGATAAGACAAATTTCATTGAGGATGTATTAAGTGAACAAGTTGTTTTGTATACAAGACCTCGAAGATTTGGTAAAACACTGAATATGTCGATGCTTTATTATTTCTTTTCAATCAAAGAAAAGGAAAACTCGTATCTATTTGATGGCTTAAATATTTCGAAGAATAAGGATGCTTTAAAGGTTCAAAATAAATATCCAACGATTTTTATTTCTTTAAAGGAAATGAAAAGCTTAACTTTTGATGCGCAAATTTCATCTTTTTCAAATGTAATATATGAATTGTTAGAAAAAAACTTAGAAATATTATCTTCGGATCAATTGTCGGATACAACTAAAGATATTTTAAATAAATTGCATAATCGTTCATCTAGTATTGAAGATTTAAAAATTTCATTGAGAGTCATAACGAATGCGCTATATACATATTATCAACAAAAAGTTATTGTTCTAATCGATGAGTATGATGTTCCTTTACAGGCTGCCTATCAAAATAATTATTATGAAGAAATGGTTGAGTTTTTAAGAAGTGTTTTTTCTTCAGCACTCAAAACGAATGATGCTTTAGAAAAAGGTGTTATGACTGGATGCCTTCGTATTTCTAAGGAAAGTATTTTTACAGGGTTGAATAATTTTACTGCTTATTCTGTTTTAAATAATATTAGCAGTGAATCTTTTGGATTTACTGAATCGGAAGTTAAAAAGTTGTTAAAAGATTATAATCTATCAGAAAAGATGGATGAAGTAAAAAAATGGTATGATGGATATCAATTTGGTAATAAAGAAATCTATAATCCATGGAGTACACTTATGTATGTTAAAAATATAACGCAAGATGTGTCTTTTAAACCAATTTCTTTTTGGGCAAATACTAGTGGAAATGATATTGTTGCTAAGTATATTCAAAATGGGGATAAAAAATTACGCAAGGAGTTTGATTTATTAATGAATGGTCAATCCCTTGTTAAATATATCAAGCCTGAACTTACGCATCGTGAAATGGATAATATCAATAATATTTATAGCTTTTTATTACTAACTGGCTATTTAAAGGTCATTAAAGATAGGGGAGAAAATCAATACGAATTGGTTATCCCAAATAAGGAGGTTTATGAAATCTATAAACAATCCTTCATGTCATATTTTGAAGATTATACAACAAGTAGAAAAGGTGAATTGTATCAAGAATTTGTGGATGGAGATGCAAAAAAAGTAAATCTATTGTTAAATGATATACTATTAAGAAGTATTAGTTATTTTGATAATCAAGAATCCTTTTATCATGGATTTCTAGTAGGATTGTTGAATGATTATGAGGTAGTATCCAATAGAGAATCCGGAAATGGTAGATTTGATGTATGTGTTTTACCAGAAAACATCTTAGGAACAATCGTGCTTATTGAGTGTAAACATTCAATAAGTGAAGATGATCTAATTGATGATGCCAAAGAAGGCGCAAGACAAATTGTCGAACAAAAATATCTTGAAGAACATAAATTTAAAAAATATGAAAAAGCAATTGGCTATGGAATATCGTTTTATAAGAAACAGTGTTATGTAGTCAAAGTGGAATATAATTCTAAAATATAGTTAGAAAAATTGCAATTGTGTTTGTAAGAGTAGAGATTGTATGGTGTGATACAATTTCTACTCTTTTTTTGTCTAAATTTCATCAAATTAACAAATGATAATGCTATACGTTGAAGAAATGAATATGTTGGATAATTCTTAATAGGAGTTGTCTTTTCTTTTGTACTACATATTGTTCTTGCGTGTCATTAATTGCAGTGGTAAACTGAAGCCAGGAAAACAGTTAGCTTAATCTAACATTTTGAGGGTTGATTATGAAGTTTTATAAAAGTGGAGATCAAAGTAAACCAGTCATCTTTTTGTTTCCAGGCACTTGTTGCCTATATAGTAGTTTTGATCATGTGTTAGAAGGATTACATGTATATTTTTATACGGTGGCTGTTTCTTATGATGGTTTTGATCCAAATGAGAATACTCAATTTCATTCGATGGAAGAAGAGTGTGAAAAGATTGAACAAGAAATTATAGATCATTATGGGGGAAGAATTAAAGCAGCTTATGGCTGTTCACTTGGAGGCAGTTTTGTTTCTTTGTTGATTCAAAGAAAAAGAATTCATATGGATCATGGCATTATTGGAAGTAGTGATATGGATGAGGCTGGAAAGGTGATGGCTACAATTCAGGCATCTATAGTAACGCCTATTATGTATAAAATGGTGCATACAGGAATGCTTCCAAAACTTATGGAGAAAAAGATCGCACAAATGGATGATTCGAAGAAGAAATTGGTGAATGGATTTTTAGATATGTTTGGTTTAGGTGGTTCTTGGATCACAAAGAAGAGTATTTATAATCAGTTCTATTCGGATTTAGTGACAAAAGTTCAACACAATATGGATGTGCCAAACACAAAAATTCACGTATTCTATGCGACCAAAATGGGTAAAAAATATGAAAAGAGATACTATACATATTTTAAGAATTCAGATATTCATAGATTTAATATGCAGCATGAAGAATTATTTTGTTGCCATCCTGACAAGTGGATAGAAGAAGTAAGAAATGTTGTAATTGGAGATGTTGGATTATGAAATCAAAAATAGATATTACAGGTGTTTCAGAGACAATGCTTCAGACTTTATATGCTAGAGCAAAAGAAACGAATAGTCAAAATGCAAAAATCAAGGATAATATTGCCGTACATATTGTTGAAAATATAGATTATGATTTTTCTAAAGCTGATAAAGATAATGCTATGAGTAGTGGTGTTATCGCAAGAACGATTGTATTGGATCGTATGGTCGAATAATATTTAAATGTTCATACAAATGCAGTTGTAGTAAATATTGCATGTGGATTGGATACTCGTTGTTACAGAATGAAAGGTAAATATCTTCGTTGGTATAATCTTGACTTGCCTCAAACTATGAAGATAAGGGAACAGTTTCTTACTGAAACAGCGCCAATGTATCAAATCGCAAAATCAGCTATGGATGATTCTTATATCCATGATATTGAGTATCATGGAGAAGATATTCTAGTGATCATTGAAGGGTTAACTATGTATTTAGACGAAAAAGAAGTGCAGAAGATGTTTTCTATTATTGAAAAATCCTTTAAAAAAGTAACTGTTCTTGTCGAAACTATGTCGCCTTTTGTAGTAAAGCATATGAAAGAAAAGTCGATAGATCAAAGTAATGCTAAATTTTTATGGGGTGTAAAGAATGGAAATGAACTACAAAAGATTTTACCAGAATTTATTTTTGAAAAGGAAGTTAGTTTGATTGAAGGTATGAAAGAATTGCATCCTATTTATCATTTGTTTGGATGGATTCCATTGGTTCGAAATATTTCAAATAAAATTATAGTTTTGAAGAATAGGGGTTAATACGGATGAAGAAAATTCATTTTGAAGTACACACAGATGGATTTTATGGTGACTATTGGAAATGCAAAACGGATTCAGATTGTGCGATGATTGCCATGATTGGTGATGATTCCCAGGATTATTTAGCCTGTACATCTGTAAAATGGTTACATAAACTTGGATTAAATGTAATGACTATGTCACCCGCAAAAAAAGATTATGGACATCATAATTATCCTTTAGAACGAATAGAGAATGCGATAAGATGGCTAAAAGTACATGGAAACAAGAAGGTTGGAATTGTGGGTGCATCCACTACAGGAACACTAGCACTTACGGCAGCTTCTTATTTTGAAGATATCACTTTGACAATTGGCTTAACTCCAAGTGATTTTATTTGGCAAGGCTTTATGCAAGGTAAAAAAGATGGTTGTAAAGAATGGCCGATCGAAGGTGAATCACTATTTTCATATAGAGAAAAACCGCTTCCATATATGCCATTTTGTTATAAACATCCTCAATATTGGCATGTGATTGAACAAGAAACAAAGCGAACAGGTGATATGATCAATTCTAGAAAGTTGTTTGATGATTCAGAAGCCGTTCATCCGATTTTGGAAGAAGAAAAAATCAAGATTGAAAAGATTCATGGAAAACTATTGTTGATTGGCGCTGAAGATGATGTGTTGTGGGATGCTGCAAAATACATTCGTCGCATGGAAGAACGAGAACATATATGCAAGTTAGAAGCTGTTGTGTATAAATATGGGACTCATTTTGTTTTTCCAGAAAGCATGTTAAAGATGATGCTTCCAATTGGTTCAGCAAGTTTTGTGAAATTTGCGTTTCAATCCGCAAGAAAACATCCAAAGGAATGCCTTGAAACACGCATAGATATTGATGTTCGTATTAGGAATGCGATTGAAGAATGGAAAAAAGGTGAAGTTGGATATGGCGGATAAAATACAAAATGCGTATGAATCATCAAAGAATATTTATGATGATGTTTTGACACAGGGAAATATTTTCAGTAAGTTGTATATTAAATTATTTTGGAATGGTACTAATGATAATGATATAGCACAGAAAGTATTATCATATATTCCAAATGATTTTTCAGGTAATCTTCTAGATGTTCCAGTTGGAACAGCTGTATTTACCCAACATAAGTGGATAGCTTTAAAAGATGCGCATATTATTTGTCTTGATTACAGTATGGATATGCTTGAACAAGCTAAGAAAAGATTTGATGGGTATACACATATTAAATGTATTCAGGGGGATGTATCCAATTTAAAAATGAATGCTGAATCCTATGATATTGTGGTTTCTATGAATGGATTTCATGCTTTTCCAGATAAGAAAAAGGCATTTCAAGAAACGTGGCGAGTTTTAAAACCAGGTGGTACCTTTATAGGATGTTTCTATATTAGGGGGAAATCTAAAAGAACAGATTGGCTTGTGAATCATATTCTTTCTAAGAAAGGATGGTTCACCCCACCATTTCAAACGGAGGAAGAACTTAGAAATATTCTAAAAGAGATGTACAAACAAATAGATCTTCACATAGATGGATCGATGGTATATTTTTGTTGCACAAAATAATGTATGGATAGAAGGTGAGATTATGTTGTTTCAAACAATTGGAAATGAATTGAATCCCGTGATTTTATTTTTTCATGCGATGGGTGTAACTGGAGAAAGCAGTATGCCAATTGCCGAAAAACTGTCAGATAAATATTATTGTGTTATGCCAACATCTACTGTTTATTGTTCAAATCAAAAGTATCTAGGTAAAAGTGATGAGATACAACAGATTAAACGATTTTTAAGTGATCATGGGATCAAAGAGATTGAACTAGTAGTAGCATCTTCGATTGGTGCAGATCTTGCGATGGTATTTCTAACAGATACAAAAATACCGGTTAAGCATATATTCTTTGATGGTGGTCAATTTGCACAGATTGGTAAGATAACACGTAGAATTATGGTTCCATTTTTATATGTGGCCATGAAAAGTTTGTATTGGACAAATGGGAAAACGCTAAAGAAAATTATGTGGTGTGACGATGATAATATTAAGCCTTATTTTATTGAAGCAGGAAAGAATTTGTCATATACAAATTTGAGAAAACAGATGGATGATAGTCTAGAAGATAAGCCATTTCCAAAATTATCAGAAGAGCTACAAAAACATACATTCTGGGAATTTGGTAGTAAAGAAGATCATTTTAAATATCGAAATGCAGTGATGCAAGCCTATAAATATGGGAATTTTCCAGTTTTTGAGGGATTGAACCATATGGAGTATCAAATTCGGTATCCAGATGGATTTGCCAGAATGTTAGAAATGATTATTAAGACAGATCAATTACCTGAGTTGACATTTTGAATGAAGGTATCGCAAAAATGTTATTACTTTTACAAAATGTTTTATATTGTCTGTTGTATGCATTATTAATAAAATGTGCAGTAAAAAACGATGGGCGTAACTGTTTATATTTTTATCCGAAAGATTTTTTAGTGGAAGCACAAAAACGTGGTATTGCCGATAAGAAAACTGTCATGAAAAGGTCAAAATGGTTCATGATCCCTTTTTGTATCATTATATTTGTGGCTTTGATCCTGATTATTTCTGTTTGGAATCATGTTACGGATTTAAAAACGGCATATCTTCAAGCCTGCCTATTTCTTGTGGTCATGAATTGGTTTGATGGTATTGTGATTGACAGATTATGGGTAGGACACAGCAAAATCTGGCATATAGAGGGTATGGAAGGAATTCCATATGTAAAGTCTTGGAAGACTGTGTTGATAAAACGAGGAGTGGCTACTGTACTATATTTGGTGGTTGCACTTGTAGTTGCAGGAATTGTGGTATTGCTTGGTGAAATTTGATCAAAGTCGTTATGTAAATATTGCGATAGTGATTTTGAGGTTTTGTAGGTTCAAATCTGGAATCCTGAAGGGATAAGTGAAAAATGATGGATAAGTATCTTAGAGAAACAGAAATGCTTGATTATTCAAATCCTATCATTCAAAACCTGATTCAAAAGAAGCAGTGGAAGAAATTAGATGAATTTGAAAGAATTAAGGAAATATATAATTTTGTTCGAGACGATATTTTGTTTGGGTACAACGAGGATGATGCAATATGTGCATCAAAAGTTCTATTAGATGGCTATGGCCAATGTAATACAAAAGGAACCTTATTTATGGCTCTTTTACGAGCTTGTCAGATTTCATGTAGAATTCATGGTTTCACAATTGATAAAAGACTTCAAAAAGGAGCCATGACAGGCTTAGTGTATTGGAGTGCACCACAAAACATATTTCATAGTTGGGTGGAAATATATTTTGAGAATCAGTGGATTGAACTTGAAGGATTTATTTTAGATCGTACATATCTCAAAAAATTGCAAAATCAATTTCCAAATTGTAAAGGTGCATTTTGTGGATATGGTGTAGCAGTAAAAGATTTTAGAAATCCTACTATTGATTTTAATCGTAACTCTACATATATCCAAAGTGAAGGAATTACACAAGATTTTGGTGTATATGATTGTCCGGAAGATTTACTAAAAGAACACCATCAACAAATGTCAAGGCTAAAAGGATTTGCCTATAGATATATAGGAAGACATTTCATGAATCGTAATGTTAGAAGGGTGCGCCAAAGATGAAGTCAAAGAGAATGATTGTTGTAGTTGTTAGTAGTATTGTTTTATGTTTATCCTTATTCTTTATATTTCAAAATGAAACAGATACAAGTACTTCTAATAAAGATTTAACATTAATTTATGAAGAGAAAGTATCTCCAAATAAGGAATATGTTTCTAATAAAAATGATATTGTGCATTATACAATTAAAATTTATCAAGAGGATAAGAATAAGGTTTATGTTTATGCTGAATCGAATTCTCCTGTTTTTGAAAATACAAATTATTCAGTTGATTATAATCAAAAATTATCTAAAGAAGATATTCAAATTAAATGGATGACACTTTCAGGGAGTACAGAACCTAAGGAGAATGATCAACTAGGTCTTGCGAATGTCAAAATCTTAAAAGATGGAAGTGTAGTCAATGAGAAAGCCATTAGTTTTGTAGGTAAAGGTGTTAAGACCATTACGGATGTAATTGGATAAAATAAGGGAGTGTGATTGTGTGAAAAAAATGATATTAGGCATTGCTTGGCAACTTATGGGGTTTCTTGGCTCAATAGCTATTTTGTGCTCAGCAACACTTCATCAATGGGATTATAACGGGATTACTGGAGTTTTAGGTAGTTTGTTGGGATTAGACTTAATAATTCCATTCATTGCTTGTATAACACTATTTATTTGTGGTTTAGTAGTCTGCTTCAAAGTAATAGGGGAAGAGTAAATTTCAATTTGTATACTTGACAAATCTCTATGGATAAGGATAATATAACAGTGTGATATAACACTGTTATATTTTTTTGATGGAGATTTATATGTCGGAAAAAGCTGAGAAAACAAGAGAAAAAATATTGGATACTGCCATCAAACATTTCTTAAGAGATGGATTTAGTGGTGCTTCTTTAAGAAGTATCGTGAAGGATGCTGGTCTTACTACGGGAGCTTTTTATAAGTATTATCCGACCAAGGAAATGCTTTTTGATGCATTAATTGATCCGTATATAGAGCATATATATGAAATATATGATGAAATAATAGATGATTTTGAAAAGCTTTCTGCTCATGATCAGACAAACAATATGTCAAATGCAGCCAATGATGGAACAAATCAGATGATTGACTATATTTATGAGCATTATGATCATTTTAGATTGTTGTTTAAATGTGGAGATAGTGGGAAATATGAAGCTTTTATTCATAACATGGTGAATAAAGAAATGAAGGCAACCAAGAAATATATGCAGATTATGAAAGAGGCTGGAATGGATTTATTAAATGTTGATGAAAGTCTTATGCATATGATATATACTGGTTTTTTCTCATCTGTACTGCAAATTGTTGAACACGATATGGATAAAGAGATAGCTAAGAAAAATGTTCATCAATTAAAAGAATTTAATACAGGTGGTTGGGAAAGAATTTGGAATATTCAATTTAAATAAGGTGGCAATTGCCGCCTATACTTATAACAATGCAGTTAGTTATGACTAATAATTAGGAGGGTATTTGTATGGAAGAAAAAAAGAAATCTACAATGCGTTGGATACTAGAGTGGGCTGGACAAAAGAAAATGGATTATGTATGGAGTGTCATACTTGGAATGGGTAATGTGATTTTTAAAATCATTCCTTATTTTCTTATCGCAACGATTGTAAGGATGTTTTTAGAGGGGAATAAAGATTTTAATACATATCTAAAAAATTCAATATGTATAGCTATTTCCTTTATTGTGGCCGAGTTTTGTCATTCACTCTCAACAACTCTTTCGCATAAGGCAACGTTTACTGTGCTTTCAAACATTCGTAAGGCATGTTTTGAAAAGTTAGCACGAGTGCCACTAGGATATGTGAAAGATACTTCGTCAGGTACATTTAAGAATATTATGGTGGAAAGAATTGATAGTATTGAAACAACGCTAGCACATATTATTCCTGAATTTACTTCAAATCTTATGGGACCTGTCGTTGTGTTGATCTACTTTTTTACGATCGACTATAGACTGGCTCTTTGGTCATTATTACCCATTATTATTGGTTTTTTATCTTATTTTGGGATGATGATTGATTTTAAACCAAACTTTGAGAAGACAGTAAAGGCAACAAAAGACTTAAATGATGCGGCCGTTGAATATATTGATGGAATTGAAGTCATTAAAGCTTTTGGAAAAACAGAGAGTTCTTATGCGAAATTTACGAGTGCTGCCAAGGACTATGCCAATTCTTTTATTTTATGGATGAAAAAGTGTTCTATTTATCATGCACTCATGATGACAATAACTCCCTATACATTATTGACTGTGCTTCCTTTTGGAGCTCATTATGTTGAAAATGGCACACTTACAATGCCTGATTTTATCTTATGCATCATTTTATCATTAGGGATTGCCGGACCATTGATTACAGCTTTTTCCTATACTGATGATTTGGGAAAGATTGGTGTCATTGTTGACGAGGTTGTTGGAATTCTAGATCAGCCTGAGTTAAATAGGCCATATAAAAGTACATCTGTGCCAAAAGATAATTCGATCGAACTATCAGATGTTAAGTTTGGTTATCATGATAAAGAAATTCTTCATGGTATAAATATGGAATGTAAGGCTGGAAGTGTCAATGCGATTGTGGGTCCTTCTGGAAGTGGTAAGTCAACAATCGCAAAGTTGATTGCGTCTTTATGGGATGTGAATTCTGGAAGTATAAAAATTGGTGGTGTAGATATCAAACAAATGTCTCTTATGGACTTTAATCAAAAAATCGCATATGTAGCACAGGATAATTATTTGTTTAATGAAACGGTTCGTGAAAATATTCGTCAAGGAAATCCCAATGCGAGTGATGAAGATATAATTGAAGTCACAAAAAAGAGTGGTTGTTACGACTTTATTATGCAGTTGGAAAATGGTTTTGATACGATTGTCGGTGGTGCTGGTGGTCATCTATCTGGAGGAGAAAGACAACGTATTTCTATCGCTAGAGCCATGTTAAAAGATGCACCTATTGTGATTTTAGATGAGGCTACAGCGTATACGGATCCTGAAAATGAAGCAATTCTTCAAAATTCTATCGCTAAACTTGTAGAAGGAAAAACATTGATTGTGATTGCGCATAGGCTTTCTACAATAAAAGACAGTGATCAAATCTTTGTGGTAAATGATGGAAATGTAGTAGCACATGGAAAACATGAACAACTTCTTTTGTCTTGTTCACTTTATAAAGATATGTGGAATGCACACATTTCTGTGAAGGATACAGTAAAGGAGGGGGAATAATATGTTTGAAATCTTGGCAAAATTCTTTAAATTTTCTGGTGAAGAAAACAGTAAGAAATTTAAATTATCAATAGGAATTGGATTAGTAGAAGCACTTGCTTCAGCTATGAAAATACCGGCTATTATGTATATTTTGATGGGCTTGATTGAAGAAAAATCAATGGGTAAATATATTCTTGATTCATTAGTCCTTATGATTGTTGCGATTGTGGTGGATGTTATTTGTAAAAGAATTTCGTCTGTACTTCAAACCGAAGGTGGATATAATGCGAGTGCATTTATGCGAATTAAGATTGCAGAACATCTTCGCTATCTTCCAATGGGATATTTTAATTCAAATAGTATTGGTGAGATTGCTTCTGTTACGACAAATACAATGGAAGTACTTGGAGATGTTGCATCAAGAGTTGTAATGCTTACGATGCAGGGGATTTTAGAAACTACAATGATTATATGTATGATCCTTATTTTTGATGTAAGGATTGGATTGATATCGTTATTAGGTGTCATTGTATTTTTTGTGATCAATTCAATTATGCAAAAAGCTGGTAAAAAAGATTCGGAACAAAAAGTTCAGTGCGATACTGAACTCGTGAATCAAATTATGGAATATGTACAGGGTATTTCGGAAGTAAAATCTTATAACTTATTGGGTAAACAGGCAAAACGATTGAATGATGCCAATGATGCATGTGCAAGAATCAATACAAAAATGGAACTTGTATTTGTACCTTATCATTTTCTTCAGGGTATTGTGACAAAGATTACTGGGACAATTATCATTGTTTGTTGTGCTGCATTTTATATTAATGGAACAATGAATTCGGTGTATGCGATTGGTATGAGCATTTCGGCTTTTATACTTTATTCAAGTTTAGAAACAGCTGGAAATTATTCATCCCTTTTACATGTGGTAAGTGTCTGTGTAGATAAAGCCAATGATATTCTTGCATTGAATACGATGGATATTGAAGGAAGGGAAATAGAACCCAAGAGTCATGATATTCAATTGGATCATGTTTCATTTTCTTATGATAAGCGAAAAATCATTGATGATGTATCCTTGTCGATTCCAGAAAAAACAACTACAGCGATTGTAGGTCCTTCTGGAGGAGGTAAATCAACATTGTGTAATTTGATTGCGAGATTTTGGGATGTAGATGAAGGTGAAGTGAGTCTTGGAGGTATAAATGTAAAGGATTATAGTATGAATAGTTTGATGAATAACTTTGCGTTTGTATTTCAAAGAGTGTACTTGTTTGCGGATACCATTGAAAATAATATTAAATTCGGCAATCAAGAAGCTACTCATGAACAAGTTGTAATGGCAGCTAAGAAAGCTTGTTGCCATGAGTTTATAAGTCAATTGCCAGATGGATATAATACAGTTATTGGTGAAGGTGGAGCCACTCTTTCTGGTGGTGAAAAACAACGTATTTCCATTGCGCGTGCCATTATGAAGGATGCACCTATTATTATTTTGGATGAGGCAACAGCCAATGTGGATCCAGAAAATGAAAAGGAATTAATGGAAGCAATCGATGCTTTGACAAAAGAAAAGACAATTATTATGATTGCACATAGATTAAAAACCGTCAGAAACGCGGATCAAATTGTTGTGATAGATAAGGGAAGAATTGTACAACAAGGAACACACAATCAATTGATGAAACAAGAGGGTATCTATAAGCGCTTTGTGGATTCTAGAGAAAAGGCAGTAAGCTGGAAACTTGCACATTAATTTAGTAATAAAAACAGATAGCGTAGTCCAAAAATGATTACGCTATTTTATTGTGTTGAATAGTTTAACTCTGTTAATTACTGCTTGTTTTCTTTATTTTGATTGGTAGATTCTTTTTGTAGATACTAAGAAAATACAAGCAAAAAGATAAATGGTGTTTAAGGGTACTGTTTTTAAAAAAATTAAAAAAACAGTACCCTTAAACGCACTTTATTATGTTATTATATATGTGTTAGAGGGGGAAATATATATGATAAAAGATATATATCCACGAGAAAAGTATCTAAGAAAAATTAGACCATTTTATCATTCAGATGTTATCAAAGTTATTACGGGCATAAGAAGATGTGGAAAATCTTGTATTTTACAAGCAATAATGAATGAATTAACTTCACATGGTGTTTCTAAAAATCAAATTATTTACATTCCGTTAGATAGAAGGGGATATAAAAATATCAAGACACCTGAGGCCTTGGAAAATAAAATTGAATCTGAGCTTGGAGAAGAGGCTTTATATTATTTGTTTGTTGATGAAGTTCAAAATGTTAGAGGATTTGAGAGCGTTATTCAAGCATATGCTGAAGAAGGTTTCTCTGTTTTTCTTACTGGCTCTAATTCTTATTTGCTAAGTGATGAGATATCAACTAAATTAACTGGGAGATATCTGAATTTTGAAACATATCCACTCGATTTCCTAGAATATCTGGAAATGAAAAAGTATTTTAATAAACAGATTCATTCAGATATATATATAGAATTTGAAGAATATATTTTAAATGGAGGGTTGCCAAAATCACTTGAATTTGATGATGTTTCTACAAGGCAAACTTATACAAGAGGTATTATATCTGAGATTTTTGAAAAGGATGTTAAAACAAGAAAAAGAATAACGAATGTTCCAGTATATGAAAGAGTGCAATCTTTTATACTCAATAATTATGCAGCACCTTTTTCTTTGATTAATTTGTTAGAGTGTCTAGAAAAAGAAGGATATAAAACAAAAGCAACTACAGTAAGGGGCTATATTGAAGATTTGAAAAAAGCAAAAATCATTTATGAATGCAATCGATTTGATTTGAAAAGTAAGAAATCTTTGAAAAGAGAACAAAAATATTATCTAGCGGATTTAGCAATATATTTTGCGATGAACACAGATAATCGTCTTAGTTTTGGCCCTTCTTTAGAAAATATAGTATATCTTTATCTTTCTAGTCAGGATTATCAGATAAGCATTGGAAAAATAGGGAAATTGGAGTGTGATTTCATCTTACGCAATAAAAAAGGAGATTATGCATATGTACAAGTTGCTTACACCTTGCAAGGAGAAGACCTTAAGGCTACAGAAAGAATAAAAGAAAGAGAATATCGTCCGTTTAGAGAAATAAGAGATAGTTATCCCCGTTATATAATTTCTTTGGATCGTTTTTGTGATCAACAAGAGGGTGTTAAACATATAAATGCTATTGATTTGTTTCTAGGAAAAGAAGTACTTTAACGAATTTATCAAATAATTTAATCGATAAATTTCTTAGGATTGCACATAGATTAAAAACTGTCAGAAACGCGGATCAAATTGTTGTGATAGATAAAGGAAGCATCATTCAACGAGGAACATACAAGCAATTAATGAAACAAGAAGGTATTTATAAGCACTTTGCGGATGCTAGAGAGCGGGCGGTGAGTTGGAAACTTGCGAATGGTTGATATTAAAATAATTTTTATTAATCTACAATCGTGTGGTTGACAAATCCTTTATTTACGGGTATATCTAG
>ERZ791923.774-NODE-774-length-41685-cov-3.564281_pt1 | contig 41685 bp, 37 predicted proteins | sample MGYA00510133_ERZ791923 | MGnify/ENA primary metagenome ERZ791923 (study PRJEB30046, sample SAMN00792106) | human gut metagenome | study: EMG produced TPA metagenomics assembly of the A metagenome-wide association study of gut microbiota in type 2... | reverse complement strand
TCATCATGGTCATCAGCCAGCGCTTTTTCATCAGCGGCTTCAAGGCCCTCTGGCACCGCGCACCCAACATGGATACGCTCGTCGCCCTCGGCTCCACTGCCGCGTTCGTCTACAGCACCTACGCCCTCTTCGCCATGACCGGCGCGCAGGTTCGGGGCGACATGGACGCAGTTTTGGACTACATGATGGACTTCTATTTTGAGTCCGCCGCCATGATCCTGACGCTCATCACTGTCGGCAAGATGCTGGAAGCCCGCTCGAAAGGCAAAACAACGGACGCGCTCAAGAGCCTGATGAAGCTTGCACCCAAGACTGCGACCGTCGTCCGGAATGGCAAGGAAGAGACCGTTCCCATCGAGCAGGTGCAGTCCGGCGACACCTTCGTCGTCCGCCCCGGCGAGAGCATCCCGGTCGACGGCGTGGTGCTCGATGGCACAAGCGCGGTCAATGAAGCGGCACTTACCGGCGAGAGCATCCCCGCCGACAAGGCCCCCGGCGATACCGTTTCCGCCGCGACCGTCAACCAGTCGGGCTTTTTGACCTGCCGCGCCACCCGCGTGGGACAGGACACGACGCTCTCGCAGATCATCCAGATGGTCTCCGACGCGGCGGCCACCAAAGCGCCCATCGCAAAAATCGCAGACAAGGTCTCCGGCGTTTTTGTTCCGGCGGTCATCTCCATCGCACTTGTGACCACGATTGTGTGGCTCCTCATCGGAAAGCCCTTCGGCTACAGCCTTGCGCGCGGAATTTCCGTGCTCGTCATCAGCTGCCCGTGCGCGCTGGGTCTTGCGACCCCGGTCGCCATCATGGTCGGAAGCGGCCTCGGCGCGAAGAACGGCATTCTCTTTAAAACAGCGGCAAGCCTCGAGGAAACCGGCCGTATCCAGATCGTCGCCCTCGACAAAACCGGCACGATTACTTCCGGCGAACCTGCGGTCACAGACGTTCTCCCGGCAGCTGGCGTCACGGAGCAGGAGTTATTCCGTCTTGCCGTCTCACTCGAGCAAAAGAGCGAGCACCCGCTTTCCAAGGCAATTTTAAAGCGGGCAGAGGCACTCGGCATTTCTCCCGACGAGGTTTCGGAATTTCAAGCCCTGCCTGGAAACGGCCTTACGGCGAGCCTGCAAGGAAAGCCCCTTTGCGGCGGCAACGACAAATTTATCGGCGCAAAAGTGCAGATTCCCGAGGCAATTCAAAAACAGGCACAGTCTCTCAGCGACGAGGGCAAAACCCCGCTCTATTTCAGTCTCGGCGGCAAGCTTCTCGGCGTGATCGCCGTGGCAGACGTCATCAAAGAAGACAGCCCGCAGGCCGTGCGCGAGCTTCAGAATATGGGCGTTCGCGTCGTGATGCTGACGGGCGACAATGAAAGAACTGCTCGGGCCATCGGCCGTCAGGCAGGCGTGGACGAGGTCATCGCGGGCGTTCTGCCGGAGGGCAAGGAGCTGGAAATTCGCAAGCTCAAGACGCAGGGCAAGACGGCAATGGTCGGAGACGGCATCAACGACGCGCCGGCACTTACGAGAGCGGATATCGGCGTTGCCATCGGAGCCGGCACCGACGTCGCCATCGACGCGGCGGACGTAGTTCTCATGAAGAGCCGTCTGCTCGATGTTCCGGCGGCCATCCGCCTGAGCCGTGCGACACTCCGCAACATTCACGAAAACCTCTTCTGGGCGTTTTTCTACAACACCATCGGCATTCCCCTCGCGGCGGGCGTGTTCGTCCCGCTGGGGCTGACGCTGAACCCGATGTTCGGCGCGGCGGCGATGAGCTTATCGAGCTTCTGCGTGGTGTCCAACGCCCTTCGGCTCAATCTCTTTAAGCTCCGCGACGCGCGGCATGATCATAAGAGACACACAAAGCAGCTTCCTGCTGCAACAAACAAGGAGGAACCAGAAACCATGGAAAAAACGATGCATATTACCGGCATGATGTGCTCTCATTGCGAGGCCAGAGTCAAAAAAGCCCTTGAGGCCGTGGACGGCGTGACCGAAGCGAAGGTCAGCCACGAAGCAGGCACGGCGGTCGTAACGCTCTCGAAGGATGTTGCAGACGATACCCTCAAAAAAGCCGTCGAGGCGCAGGACTATCCCGTGACCTCCATCGAATAAGGCATTCACGCAGCAAAGCCGCGCCCCGGAAATCCGGGGCGCGGCTTTTGTCAAACCGGCGGGCTTTTTCATAGAATGGCACAGCGGAAGCTTTCCGCTGCAAACCATATTATGAGGTGAAGCAAATGCTGGCAATCGCAAAATTCGGCGGCTCTTCCCTCTCCTGCGCGGCAAATTGGAAGCGAGTGCGCGAAATTGTGACGGGGGATATCGCCCGGCGCGTCATCGTCGTCTCCGCCGCGGGAAAGCGCCATGCCGATGACCATAAAATTACGGATTTACTCTATCTCTGCCACGCCCATCTAAGATACGGTGTGCCGTGCTGGGAGCTCTGGCGCAAAATCGCGAGCCGCTATCTCGCCATCCGTGACGAATGCGCGATCGACTATCCGATCGAAGACGACTTAGACGCGATTTACGAAAGCTTATCCGCCCGGACGAGCGCGGATTTTTTGGCCTCGCGGGGAGAATACCTGGCCGCAAAGCTCATGGCGGCCTATCTCGGCTTTTCGTTTGTGGATGCTAAAAGCTGGCTGCAATTTGACTACGCGGGAAATGTCTTACAGGAGGCCTCCTACGCGGCGCTCCAATCTCTTGCCGACGGGCGGAAGATCGTAACCCCGGGGTTTTACGGCGTGCTGCCGGACGGACGCGTCCATACCTTCCCGCGCGGGGGTTCGGACATCACGGGAAGCCTGGCTGCGGCGGCGCTGCATGCGGACGTGTATGAAAACTGGACGGATGTGCCGGGGATTCTGGCCGCCGATCCGAAAATCGTGAAGCGCCCTGTGCCGATCGAAACCCTCAGCTACCCGGAGCTGCAATTACTTTCTGCCGCCGGGACACAGGTGCTGCATGAAAGCGCGGTTGCTCCCGTGCGCGAGCGGCAGATTCCGCTGCACATCCGCTCGACCTTCGCCCCCGACGCCCCCGGCACGCGCATCGGCTTCGACGCGCCCGCAAGCCTGTCCGCTTCCGGCGTCATTGGCTTTGCGGGAAGACGGCCCGTTTCCATGCTGCGCGTGATCTTCCCGGAAAACGTGGAAGAGACGGCACTCCGGGAGGTGCGCGCGTGCCTCAACGAGCACCGGATTGAAACGTTCCACAGCGCCTGCGGCGTGGAGGGCCTGTGCCTGCTTCTTTCTTCCGGCGCAGAAGCGGACGCACTGCATGCCGCCGCCGAGCAGCTGCGCGAGCGCTTCCCGGACGCAAAGGTGAAGCTGCGGGAAAACTTAGCCGTCCTTCTCGCGCTCTACCGGTCGACAAAGGACATTCCGAAGCTCTCCGCCGCCATCGAGGCCTCCGGTGCACCGGTACACCATCTCGTCCAAACCCCGCCGGGCGCAATGTTCTGCGTCAACGACAGCCAATATGAGCAGGCGCTCCGCGCGGCCTACGGGGCAGCGTTTGCGTGAGCCTTGCTTTTTGTGACGCATATGGTACAATAAGAAAAAATCCGAAACAGGAGGAACGTTCATGGAAAAAAGGCCGCTCGTCATCTGTACCGACCCTGGGATCGACGATTTTATCGCGCTGAGCATGGTGCTCTCCAGACCCGAATTTGACGTGCTCGGCATGGTCGCGCTGAGTGGAAACGTTGGGTTGGATGTGACCGTCAACAATGCGCTGCTCGCGTGTGAATATAACGCTCGCGCGGATATCCCGGTGCTTGCCGGAAGCGCAAAGCCGCTGGTGCGCCCGGTGCGCTCGGCCAGCAACATCCACGGCAAAAGCGGCCTTGGAGCATCGCTCGAGCTCTACGCGGAGGGAACGCCATCCGATAAAAACGGCGCGGATTTCATCATCGAAATGGCGCGGAAATACACGGGGAAGCTTGAAATTCTCTCGCTGGGGCCCCTGACGGATGTAGCGCTCGCACTCGAGAAAGCGCCGGAGATTGCAAAGGCCATCGCCTGCGTGACGGTCATGGGCGGCGGCATCCACGCGGGCAACGCGACAAAGTACGCCGAGTTCAACATCGTAGCCGACCCCGAAGCGGCGAGCGTCGTCTTTTCAAGCGGCGTGAAGACCGTCATGATCGGACTCGATGCGACGAACCTCTGCTACCAGCCGCGTTCGGACATTGAGCTTCTGCGCGCGCCGACCGAGCTTGGGAAAATCGTCCCTGCGATGCTGTCAAGCTACGCGGACGTTTACAAGCAGGTGCACAACATCGACGGTATGATGATCCACGACGCGATCTGCGCGGTCTATCTCTGGCGGCCGGAGCTTTTTACCTGCATTTCCTGCCGGATGACCGTTTGTCTGGAAGAAGGCGAACACCTCGGGCAGACCATCCCGAAAGACGGCGATACCTGCCTTGCCGCGACGAGCTGCGACGCGCAGGCCGTGCGAAACGAGCTTCACGCAGTTATGCAGCAGGTCGTAGCAGCGCACTAAAGCGTCGCGTAAAACACCCCGGGCATTTTGAAATGCCCGGGGTGTTCAAGAATCATGGGGTAACGCAGCATATTTGCATTCTCAGAACATGAAGTACAGGTTCACACAAACGAGCATGACCGCAATCGCAAAAACCGCGGTGTAAACCAGCTTGCTCCCTTTGGCCGCAGCGTGCTTCCGGCAAAAAAAGAGGTAGACTGCCCATGCAAGACAGGCGGCAACCGTCAGCCAGCCCTTGCGAAATATGGCGGAAATACAGAACAGCGTATTGACGATTCCCATTCCCTTTTCTGAAAAGAACGCTTCTTTCAGCTTCTGCATACCGCGCCTCCATGGTTTTCTCTTTTTTCAGCAGATTACAGTCCGCAAAGCCCGTAGGATATCCTGCGGGCTGTTTGCGTTACTTTACAAGTTCGGCTTCCTCGTCCTTGCCGAGCCGCCGGAGCATGGTTTTCTTGACAGCCCGGAAAATGTTCTGGTAGCCGGTGCAGCGGCAGAGATGCCCAGACAGGAGCTTTCGCAGCTCATCGTCCGAATACTCCACGCCCGCGTTTAAAATCTCGGTCGCCGTCAGGATGAAGCCCGGCGTGCAGAAGCCGCACTGGATGGCCGTCTCGTCGATGAACGCCTGTTGGATATCGGAAAGCGTCCCGTCGGGGTTCATGAGGCCCTCGAGGGTGATGATCTCCTTGCCCTCGGCCCACACGGCAAGGTACAGACACGAGTTGATCGCCTCGCCGTCAATGAGCACCGTGCACGCGCCGCATTCGCCGACCTCGCAGCCCTTTTTGACGGACGTGAGGTGGAAATTGTTGCGGATCATGTCGGTCAGACTCGCGCGCACGTCTACGATCTGCTCGCGTTTTTTGCCGTTGATTGTGCACCTTACAAGCTTATACTGTGCCATTACACGTCACCTCCGCAGCGTTTGACCGATTCGATGAGGCAGCGCTTGGCCATCTCGACTGCGATGTGCTGCCGGAAGGCCTTGCTGGCGCGCCACGAATCTCTGGGGTGAATGTCCTCCAGAACGGTTCTGGCGAACGCCTCGATGTTCTCAAGCGTCACGTCCTTGCCGTTAATGAAGCTTTCGGCGCTCGGAACGCGCATGGGGACAGGGCCCGCCACACCGTAGGCAATGCGCACGCGCTCGAATGTTTTTTTGTCGGGGGACAACCGGCAGTTGACCGAGCAGCCAGTCGTTGCGATGTCCATCGCGTTACGCATGGCGTACTTGATGTAGAAGCCCGCCGTACGGTCGTAGGACTCCTTCGGAATAAGGATCGCCGTCTGAATCTCGCCGTCGGCGACGTTAATATCAACGGTACCGGCCTTGATGTAGAAGTCCTTGATGGGAAGATAGCGCTTGCCGTTTTTGCCGGTCAGCTCGATGATCGCCTCCCACGCATGAAGGGTAGACGCAGAGTCGGCAGACGTCACACCGTTGCAGGTGTTGCCGCCGATGGTGCCGGCGTTTCGGATCTGGGGGCCGCCGACCATGTCGACCGCCTCGCCGAGGACGTTAATATATTTCTGAATGATCGGGTCGCGCGTAATATGCGAGAAGGTCGTGAGGCTTCCGATGCGGATGGCCTCGTTTTCGTCCATGCTGACGCCGCGGATTTCATCCAGACCCTGAATCGAAATCAGTTCTTTTCCCGCGCGCTTTCCCTCTCGCATCTGCACAAGAACATCCGTGCCGCCTGCGATGATCTGGGCTTCCGGGTGTGCAAGGCGCAGCTCAATGGCATTCTCTACGCTTGTCGCTTCATAGAGCGCTTTCATATCATACATAGCTTAGTTCCCCTCCTCTGCCCATTCGTCGTGAATAAGGCCTGCCTTCGAGAATTCCGCGTACAGAACATGCGGCGTGATAGGCGTTTTGTCGATCGAAACGCCGGTCGCCTGCAAGATGGCGTTGCGGATGGCAGGCGCGCCGGAGCAGGCGGGCGGTTCTCCGAGCGCCTTCGTGCCGAACGGCGAGGTCGGCTCGGGATTTTCGACAAACAGCGCCTCGAGATTCGGATGGTCCATGAACGTCGAAAGCTTGTAGTCGAGCAGGTTGTTGTTGAGCGGCCGGCCGGTCTTCTCATCGAAGAGCAGCTGCTCGGAAAGTCCATAACCGATGGCCATCGACATACCGCCGTGGACCTGCGCCTCGGCAAGCGCGGGGTTGATGAGTTTGCCGCAGTCATGGACATTGATAAGCCGCAGGAGCTTCACCTTGCACATCGGGATATCGACCTCGACTTCCGCAAAGCTGCACCCAAAGGAATAGGCGTTGTTGCGGATCGTATACGTCGACTCGGCCGTAATATGCTCGGAGTCGGCGGCGTTATACTGCGCGGTCATTGCAAGCTCCTTGAGAGACATCAAAACCTTGCCGTCCATGATGCGGACGATGCTGCTGTTTCGGATGTCCATGTTCTCGACCATCTGGCGCGTGATTTTGGACGCGTAGGCAAGGATCTTCTTCTTGAGAAGTTCGCCCGTCTGCCGGATGGAGAAGCCCGCAACATAGGTCTGCCGGGACGCATACGCGCCGAGGCCCGTGGGGGTGATGTCGGTATCCTGACAGGAAACAACGTGTACGTCGCGGTAGCTGGAAAGGCCCAGAACCTCTGCCGTCATCTGCGAGTATGCGGTGTCCGCGCCTTGGCCGATCTCTGTTTCGCCGCACTGCATCGTGACGGTACCGTCCAAATTCAGCTGCATCCGGTTGGACGACGTTTCGAGCGAAATGGGATAGACCGCGGTGTTGTACCAGAAGGCCGCCATGCCGATACCGCGGCGAACGTGGCCGGTCTGGTTCTGATATTCCTTGATCTTTCTGTCGTAATCGATCGCTACGCGGCCTTTTTCCATGCAGTCGCGGAAGGAATCGTAGTAGTTGACGTTGTGCGAGAAGCCATCTTCAAAGCCCTTGGGCATGATGAATTTGTTGCGGTACTCGAGGGGGTTCATGCCGACAGCTTTCGCGCAATCTTCAATATTTGCGTCGTCCGCGAACGAGGCCTGCGGCATGCCGTAGCCGCGCATCGCGCCCGCAACGGGGCGGTTGGTGTAGACGGTGTAGGCATCGCCCTCAAAGTTTGCGCACGGATAGATCTGCGGGAACGAGCCCATGGCCTTGGCCACGATCGAGTGCCCGTGGGACGCGTATGCGCCCTGATTGGAGAAGCACTCGATTTTTCTGGCGGCAATCGAGCCGTCCTGATGCAGCCACGTGATGATGTGGAACCGGATGGCATGGCGCACACGGTTGGAGACAAACGTTTCCTCGCGCGAGCAGTCGATGCGGACGCACCGGCCGTTGACCTGCGTGGAGCACCAGGCGCAAAGCGGCTCATAGAGCGCGTCCTGCTTGTTGCCGAAGCCGCCGCCGATATAGGGCTTGATGATCTGAATATCTGCCCAAGGTCTTCCCAGCGCCTGACCGACGATCCGGCGGATGATGTGGGGGATCTGCGTCGAGGAAACGACGGTGATGCGGCCGTTTTCGCCGTAGGCGTAGCAGCCGTGGTTTTCAATGTGGCAGTGCTGCACCATCGGCGTTTCATACCAGCCCTCGACCTTAATAAGGCCGGGCTCTTTGATGGCTTCGTCGTAGTTGCCCTTGGCCATGGACGTGTGCTTTAAGACGTTTCCCGGGAATGCCTCGTGGATCTGCGGTGCATCCGGCTCCATCGCCTTCTGCACATCCAGCACGAACGGCAGCACGTCGTACTCGACCTTCAAAGCGCGCACGCCCTGCATCGCCGCGACCTCGTTTTCCGCGATGACGACGGCGACCTCGTCCCCATAGTAGCGCACGTGCCGGTTCAGCAAATGCCGGTCGGCAACGTCCTGATGGCCGGGGTCCATCGACCACGGGTGACCTGCCGTCGGGAAGGGAATGTCCGGCACGTCGAAGCAGGTCAGCACCTTGACCACGCCTTCGATGGCCTCGGCCGCCGAGGTGTCGATCGACTTGACGTAGCCATGGGCAATTTCCGAGTGCTTGATCCGCGCATAAAGCGCACCGGCCGGCATCCGGTCTTCGTAATATTTGGTTCTGCCGGTCGCTTTGTCAAACGCGTCGACACGAACCTCGCTTTTGCCTACGATGCTCATACTCTGACCTCCAATTTTCTATCGCACAGGTGCGCGCGGGCCGCATTTTTTCGCCCACTGCCCCTTGTATTCTGAAATAATTTTAGCACACCCGAAAAAAAATCGGAAGCAAAAGCATTATCCTATTTTCGGTATAACGCTTTTTTCGAAATTGCCGAAATTTTTGGTGCTTTCTTGCGTAAATGCTCAAAAGTGGGTATACTGAATTGTAGAAAATCACGGAGGTTTTGTCATGGCAAACGCAGCCGCACCCAAGCTCGGGTGCCTCATCATGGCGGCCGGAAACGCGAGCCGCTTCGGCGCAAACAAGCTCTTCGCCGCGTACCGGGGAACGTCTCTTCTGGAGCTGGCGTTTCTGGCCGTGCCGCCGGGGCTTTTTTCCTGTGTGACGGTCGTGAGCCAGTATGAAAAGGCGCTCGAGCTAGCGGCACAATACGGTTTTACTGCGATTTTGAACGATGCGCCGGAGCTCGGTGTGAGCCGGACAATTTTTCTTGGGACGCAGGCCATGCTGGACTGCGACGCAATTTTATATATGGTAGCCGACCAGCCGCTTTTGCAGCCGAACTCCGTCTGCGCGGTGGCAGAGCGCTGGACGCGCGAGCCCGGCTGTATCGTCGGAGCCGCCCACAACGGTAAGCGCGGCAACCCCTGCATCTTTCCGAAAAAATTTTTCCCGGAGCTTCTCGCGCTCACGGGCGACACCGGCGGCAGCCGCGTCATCCGGCAGCACGAAGAGCTTCTTCGCCTCGTTGAAATTCCACCCGAAGAGCTCTATGACTGCGACACCAAGCTTGCGCTCGACGCCTTAAAGGCCAGTACGGGCGCTTCCTGAGCGATATAAAATCAGCGCGCCGACGACGGGACTGAGCGTGCCCGTCATGGCGAGGATAATCGCGATAAAATTGAGCGTCATGGAGAACGTCATATTGAGCTTGATCGTCGTCATCATCCGCTTCGAGAGCGCCACCAGATGCGGAAGCTCGCGAATCTCATCGTCTACCAGCGCGATATCCGCCGCGTCAACGGCAATGTCGCTTCCTACGCCGCCCATCGCAATGCCGACAGCCGCTTTTTTGAGCGCGGGCGCGTCATTGATACCGTCTCCGATCATGCAGACTGGGCTTCCGGCCTTCTGGAAGTCATCAATATAGCGCAGCTTATCCTCCGGGAGGCACCCGGCGCGCACGGCCTGCATGCCGACCTTCGCTGCAATCGTATTGGCTGCCGCCTCATGGTCGCCCGTGAGCAAAACCGGCTGCACCGAAAGCTCCTTGAGCCGTGCAAGCATCTGCTCGCTGTCCGGCCGCAGCGTATCGGCCAGCACCAAAGCGCCCGCGAACCGCCCGTCATGACCGCCTGATTGATGGAGGTCCGGCCGGAGATGATCACGCCGTCGACCGGGATGCTCTCGCCGGGAAGGACGCGGAGGATCTCTCCAGCCTGAACTTCTTCGGCGGGAATGATTTTCTCTTCGCCGCCTGATACCACGCGCGCCGTCTGCGGCATGAGGTGCAAGAGCTTTTCAATGCCCGCGCGCGCCTTTGCAACGGTCAGCTCCTCAAGAAGGCCGCCAAGCCGCACGCCGCACAGGCTACAAATGACCGCCACGCCGGACAGCGCCAGCAGCGTCACATCTTTTTTGATGCCGCCGAGCTCCAAAAACGCCTCCAGCTTTTCTATCAGCTTTTTCATGTCGAACCTCTTTTCTGATACCATACGTGGTATGTGTGTATAATACCTATAGGGGTATAAGTTATCAAGAGGCAAACAAAAAAGAACTGCGTCACGCAGTTCCTTAGATGATCCGGGAAATTCCCGAAATTTTTCCTATTACGCGTAGGGGGCGTCCCTACGGCACGATTGTAAATTTATTAGCCCATATTCGAGAAGCGTTCCACCGCTTTTGTAAAATTCTCGATCGTTTTGTCCGCGTCGCCGTGTTCGATGCCGTCGCGCACGCAGTGCTTGATGTGCCCCTCGAGCACCACCTTGCCGCAGCCGTGAAGTGCGGATTTTGCGGCGTTGATCTGCGCAAGAATATCCTCACACGGCACATCCTCGTCGATCATACGGTCGATGGCCTGGACCTGACCGATGATCTTTTTGAGCCTGCGATGCAGATTGTCCGAATCCATGCATTGCTTCATTGCGCGTCCCTCCATACCGGTATGGGTATGATTATAAGCCCTCATGTACAGAATGTCAATCGGACGCCGCCTGTTTCACGCAAAATTGTCCGGGCCGAACTATTGCCCGCCCGTTTGACAAGCTGCACAGGATTTTCTTCCGAAAAAATACACTTTTTGTTGAAAACAGTATTGCATTTTTTGCAGTTCCGTGCTATATTGTGTTCACGATTAAAGAAGGCTAACTCGCGGCGCAGCAGCCGCCGGTGCGGCCCAAAATAACAGGAGGTTTACAGATGAAGCATATTGGTTTGTTTGCTGCCGGCGTTCTGTTCGGAACCGCGGGCCTGAAGATTCTCGGAAGCAAGGACGCTAAGAAGGTCTACGCCCACACTACTGCCGCCGTTCTTCGCGCGAAGGACTGCGTCATGAAGGCTGCTACCACCGTCCGCGAGGGCGCGGAGGACATCTACGCCGATGCCAAGGACATTAATGAAGCGCGTCTGGCGGCGCAGGAGGCTGCTGTCGTGGAAGACGCTTCGGAAGAGGACGCACCTGCGGCCGAATAAAAGGCTACCCCAAGGGCCGCACAGCGCGGCCCTTATTTCTTTGAATTGTTCCCCGGAGGATTCCATTATATGAAATGTCAGATTTTGCATGAGTCGCGCGGGCGGATGAGGGTGCACTTGGCCTGCGCGCATATGACGCTGCATCAGGCAGACGTTCTGGAGTATTATCTGAAAAATATTGCGGGCGTTTTGGATGTTAAGGTCTTTGACCGCACGTGTGACGCGGTGGTCAGCTTCCAAGAAAACCGCACAGCCGTTCTTCGCGCGTTTGCCGCGTTTTCGTTCCAGAAGGCGGAGGCGATGGACCTTGTCCCGGCGCACACGCCGCGCGCTCTGAACCGCGAGTACGAAGACAAGCTCGCCATGACCGTCCTTCGCCGTACGTTTTCCAAACTCTTTCTGCCGCTTCCCGTGCGGGCGGTCATCTCGGCCTTCCGTTCGGTCAAGTATATCCGCGAGGGGCTCAAGGCGCTGCTCTGCGGAAAGCTCTCCGTCGCCGTTCTGGACGCGACTGCGGTGACCGTTTCGATGGTGCGAGGCGATTTCGATACGGCGGGCTCGGTTATGTTCATGCTGCGCCTCGGCGAGATCCTCGAGGAGTGGACGCACAAGAAGTCCGTCGCCGATCTCGCGGGCGCGATGGCACTGAATGTCGATCAGGTCTGGGTCAAAGCGGGCGAAACGGAAGTGCTCGTTCCTGTCTCGTCGGTGCAGGCGGGCGACCTCGTCGTCGTGCGCACGGGCAATCTCATCGCGCTCGACGGCAAGGTGGTCGAGGGCGAGGCGATGGTCAACCAGTCGTCCATGACCGGAGAGTCCATGCCGATTGTCAAGCGCGAAGGAAGCTTCGTCTATGCGGGCACGGTCTGCGAAGAGGGCGAGTGCGTCTTCCGCGTGGAAAAGACGATGGGCGGCGGCCGGTACGACCGGATCGTAAAGATGATCGAGCAGTCCGAAAAGCTCAAGTCGACCGCCGAGGACAAGGCCTCCCGCCTTGCCGACAAGCTCGTTCCCTATACGCTGGGCGGCACGGCGCTGACGTATCTGCTGACGAGAAACGTCACAAAGATGCTGGCCGTTCTGATGGTCGACTTCTCATGCGCGCTCAAGCTTGCGATGCCGATTGCGGTTCTGTCCGCGATGCGCGAGGCAAGCGCGTCTCATATCTCTGTTAAGGGCGGCCGGTTCATGGAGGCCGTTGCGAACGCAAACACCGTCGTTTTCGACAAGACCGGCACACTCACCTACGCCATGCCAAAGGTCGCGGGCATTGTGACCTTTGCCGATTATAAGGAAGCGGATATGCTGCGTCTGGCCGCGTGCCTCGAGGAGCACTACCCGCACTCGATGGCAAACGCCGTTGTGGAGGCCGCAAAGGAGCGGGGCCTGAACCACGAGGAATACCACTCGCAGGTGCAGTACATCGTCGCGCACGGCATTTCCAGCATGGTAAACGGTAAAACCGTCCTCATCGGCAGCGCGCACTTCGTCTTTGAAGACGAGGGCTGCCATGTGCCGGAGGGCGAAGAAGAAAAGTTCAAGTCCCTTCCCGCGGAGTACTCGCATTTGTATCTTTGCATCGCAGGCGAGCTTGCCGCCGTCATCTGCATCTTTGATCCCTTACGCAAGGAGGCTGCCGACGCAGTGCGCGCGCTGCATGCATGCGGCATTGACAAGGTCGTCATGATGACAGGCGATAATCGCAAGACTGCCGAGGCCGTCGCGGCGCAGGTCGGCGTGGATGAGGTCTACGCCGAGGTGCTGCCGGAGGATAAGGCCGCCTTCATCCGCGCGGAAAAGGCCGCCGGGCGCACGGTCATCATGATCGGCGACGGCGTGAACGACTCTCCCGCACTCTCGGAAGCCGACGCCGGCATCGCCATCTCGACGGGAGCCGCGATTGCCAGAGAGATCGCCGACATTACGATCGCCTCGGAGGACCTCTTCGAGCTTGTGACCCTGCGAAAGCTCTCGACCGAGCTCATGGCGCGCATCCGCCGCAACTATCGCTTCATCGTTGGCTTTAATTTCTCGCTCATCGTTCTGGGCGTGGCCGGGATCCTGCCGCCGACGACCTCGGCGCTTCTGCACAACACGTCGACCCTTGCCATCAGCCTCAAGAGCATGACCAATCTGCTGCCTGAAAAATCGCAGGCGCACGAAAGCGTCTGATACGCAAAATGAGCCCGCCGACATACTGTCGGCGGGCTTTCTCATTCATTTCGTATGTGCCGCAATAAAATCCTCAATGGCGGCAATCTGCATGGCCGTCTGCTCGACGGCGGGGCCGCCGTAGCTCGTGCGCTGGCAGACGCAGGTATCGAGACGGATGGCCTCGTATACGTCGGGGGCGAAGAGGGGCGAGAGCTTCTTGAGCTCCGTCAGAGACAAATCCTCGAGCGTGCAGTTTTTCTCCGTGCAGAGATAGACAAGCTTTCCGGAAATTTTGTAGGCGTCCCGGAAGGGCATACCTTTTTTGGTTAAGTAATCGGCGCAGTCCGTCGCGTTCAAAAAACCCTTACTTGCCGCTGCGCGCATGTTCTGCGGGAGAACCGTCATGGTGCCTACCATCGCGGTAAAGACGGGGATGCACTGATGAAGCGTGTCGAGCGCATCGAAGACCGGCTCCTTGTCCTCCTGCATGTCCTTATTATAAGCAAGCGGCAGGCTTTTCATGACTGTGAGCAGGCTCATAAGGTCGCCGTAAACGCGCCCGGTCTTTCCCCGGACGAGCTCCGCCACATCCGGGTTTTTCTTCTGCGGCATGATGGAAGAGCCCGTTGCGTACGCATCGTCGAGTTCCACAAATTTAAATTCCCAGCTGCACCAGGCGATAATCTCCTCGCTGAACCGGCTTAAGTGCATCATGAGAATGGACGCGGCCGACAAAAACTCCAGCGCGTAGTCCCGGTCGGATACGCAGTCGAGAGAGTTTCTCATCGGAGCGTCAAAGCCGAGCGCCGCGGCAGTCTCAAAGCGGTCGATGGGATACGTCGTCCCGGCCAGCGCACCGGAGCCCAGAGGACACTCGTTCATGCGCTTTTGACAGTCTTCGAGCCTTGTGATATCGCGCGCGAACATGCTCGCGTAGGCCAAAAGATGCTGCGCAAACGTGATCGGCTGCGCCCGCTGCAAATGCGTGTAGCCGGGCATGACGGTCTTCTGGTGTTCCTTTGCCTTTTTGCAGAGAACCGCTTCCAACTGCAGCAGGTTTTCAACCACGGAAGAAATTTCGTCCCGGAGGTAGAGGCGGAAATCGAGCGCGACCTGATCGTTGCGGCTTCTTGCCGTGTGCAGGCGCTTTCCCGCGTCTCCGATTCGCTCTGTCAAAAGCGTCTCGATATTCATGTGGATATCCTCGTTGTCCGCGGAAAATTCGACCGTTCCCGCCTCAACGTCCGCCAGAATACTGTCTAACCCAGCCTGAATCTTCTCATTATCCTCTTTCGTGAGAATGCCGCAGTTGGACAGCATCTGCGCGTGCGCCTTGGAGCCCGCGATGTCCTGCTTGTAGAGCCGCTGGTCAAAGGAGATGGAGGCGTTGAAGTCGTTGACGAGCTCGTCGGTCGGTTTCCGGAAGCGTCCTGCCCAAAGTTTCATGTTTCTTACCTCATATCAAAAGGCCTGCCCGCACGGACAGGCCTTTGTTGGATTGAATTTTAATCTTAAAGTTTACCACTCTTCAGCAAAGACTGAACCTTGGTCGGCAGACCCCAGATGTTGATGAAGCCCGCAGCCTGCGCCTGATCGAAGTCGCTCTCGCCGAAGGTGACGAGCTCTTCGGAATACAGGGAGTTGGGGGAGGTGATGCCGGCGTTGATCATGTTGCCCTTGTAGAGCTTGAGCTTGACCGTGCCGGTGCAGTTCTCGTTAGCCTTCTTGGCAAAGGCGGTGAGCGCCTCGGCGAGCGGGCTGAACCACTTGCCGTTATAAATAAGATCCGCATAGTCGACAGCAAGCTTCGACTTCATGTGTGCGGTCTCTTTGTCGAGCGTCAGCATCTCGAGCTGCTCGTGGGCAAAGTAGAGAATCGTGCCGCCCGGGGTCTCATAGATGCCGTGGTCCTTCATGCCGATGAGCCGGTTCTCGACGATGTCGAGAATGCCGATGCCGTTTGCGCCGCCGAGCTCGTTGAGCTTCGCGATGATCTTGGAGACCTTCATCTTTTCGCCGTTCACGGCTACGGGCACGCCCGCTTCAAAGTCGACGGAAATCTCGGTTGCCACATCGGGCGCTTTATAGGGCGAGACGCTCATCTCGAAGAACTTGTCCTTATCGAGGTCCGGCTCGTTTGCCGGGTCTTCGAGGTCCAGGCCCTCATGGCTCAGGTGCCAGAGGTTCTTATCCTTGGAGTAGTTCGTCTCTCTCGAGATTTTCAGCGGCACATGGTGCGCTTCGGCGTAGTCGATCTCTTCGTCTCTCGACTTGATCTCCCACTCTCTCCACGGCGCGATGATCGTCATGCCGGGGGCAAAATACTGAATGCCGAGCTCGAACCGGACCTGATCGTTTCCCTTGCCGGTGCAGCCGTGGGCAATTGCGTCCGCGCCTTCGGCGAGCGCGATCTCGGCCAGCTTCTTGGCGATGATGGGTCTTGCAAATGCCGTGCCGAGCAGGTACTTTTCGTACTTCGCGCCCATCATGATCGACGGTACGATGATATCGTCGCACATCTCGTCCGTGAGGTCGGCCACAATGAGCTTGCTCGCGCCGGTCTTGATGGCCTTTTCCTCGAGACCTTCGAGCTCGTCGCCCTGCCCCACGTCGGCGGCAACGGCAATGATTTCAGGATCGTTGTAGTTTTCTTTCAGCCAGGGGATAATGACCGACGTATCCAGACCGCCAGAGTAGGCGAGAACGATTTTCTTGATGGTTTCCTTTTTCATGGTGTTGCCTCCGTGTGTCATATTTTATGGATAAATATTATATCTTTTTGCATAAAAATGCAATACGCATCCTGCACAAATCCCACGCAAATTTTTCTGTCGTTTTGCATATATTGAAATAAATCCTGCATAAGCTTCTGCATATACGCATATTTATTCGTAAAAATAAAAAAATATACCGGCAAGCGACTGCCTGCCGGTATAAAGCATACACTGTTCAGCGAATGAAATTTGTGCGCTGGAAGGGCTCGACGGCAGGCGGATTGATGCCCGCGTCCTTTCCTGCCTTGATGCACGAAAGAAGCCACGCCATATTGCGCCCCAAAGCGCGCATGGTCTGAAGGCCCTCCAGATCCTGCTCCACATCCTGCGCGTTCGCACCGTGCACCATGTTCCAGTACTGGCTCGAGACGATCGGCATGTGCGAAATGCCGGGATATTTTAAAAGCTGCTCATAGGCCGCCGAATTGCCGCCGCGTCTTGCCGCCGTGACGACTGCCGCAGGCTTGAAGCGGAAGGTCTCCGCGCTGGCTGAGTAAAATACCCGGTCCAGAAAAGACGTCATATTGCCCGAGGCTGCCGCATAGTGGACAGGGCTTCCGAAGACAAAGCCGTCCGCCTCCTTCGCCTTCTCGGTAAATTCCGCGACGACGCCGCCAAAGACGCACGCGCCGGTTTTCCGGCACCCGCCGCAGCCGATGCAGCCGCCGACGGGCTCGTTTCCGATCCAGAAGATCTCGGTCTCCACACCGGATGCCTGCAAGGTTTTTTCAACCTCCTGCAGAGCCCTGTTCGTGCTGCCGTTTTTGTGCGGACTGCCGTTGACCAACAATACCTTCATAACACATGCTCCTTCCTCAAAAAGCTTACCCCTATTTTGCCGAATTTCTGTCTGCTTGTCAAGCGCACGCCGTCTTCATGAAATCTTAAGATTTTTCCGCATTGTTTCTTAAGCGCATTTTCTGTATGATAAGTACAAGTGAAAGCAAGGAGAACAGCAGATATGTACAATATTTTAGTGTGTGACGATGAAAAGGACATCGTCTCGGCGCTTACGATCTATTTGCAGGCCGAGGGCTATCAGGTCTTCGGCGCGTCAAACGGCCTGCAGGCGCTCGAGACCTTACGCCATGAGCAGATCCACCTCGTGCTGCTCGATATCATGATGCCGGGGCTGGATGGTCTTCATACCATGCAGCGCCTGCGCGAGTTTTCCAATGTCCCCGTCATTCTGCTTACGGCAAAATCCGAGGACAACGACAAAATCCTCGGCCTCACTGCCGGGGCGGACGACTATGTGACAAAGCCCTTTAACCCCATCGAGGTCATGGCGCGCGTGAAATCGCAGCTTCGGCGGTATTTACAGCTCGGCGGCGGCGCAGTTCGCTCGAATGTGCTTCATATCGGCGGCATTGAGCTCGATGACGACGCGAAAACCGTGAAGTTAGACGGCGAAGCAGTGAACCTCACGCCCAAGGAATATGATATTCTGCGCTTTCTGATGCAGAACCCCGGCAAGGTCTTTTCCCCGAGCGAAATTTATCGCCGCGTCTGGGACGATCTGCCGCTCAACGCGGACAACGCCCTCGCCGTCCATATCCGTCACATCCGGGAAAAAATCGAATATAACCCCGCCGAGCCCCGGTACTTAAAAGTCGTCTGGGGCAAGGGCTACAAAATGGAGGCTGATCCCCGATGAAATCACTTCAAAGTAAGCTTTGGGCGAAGATCACGGCGCTGCTGCTGCTGACGGTCTTTGCCATCGTGCTCTTTTTCAGCGGCTTCGGCGTGCTGTATCTTGCCGATCAGGGCGGCTACAGCAATCCCGAGGGCTTTGCGGAGGACCACATTGCAGGAAACGCGTTCTACAGCGCAATGAACACCGCCGCCGACTATTATTCCGCCGTTTTGCAGCAAAGCTCGGGCGGCAGCGGCTCGGCGCTTTCGTATTACGAGCAGCAGTTCTCCCGCGAAAACAGCAACTTTTTCTTCACCGTGCAGGACGATACCGGCAAAATCGTCTTCGAAAGCTCCGATCAGGACGAAACGTATCAGTATATGCGCAGCCAGGAGCAGTATCTGTCCTACAACTGGCGCGACGTTGTGGAGGATGACCACGTCTTTGCTTCCGAAGAAGAATACCAGACCTACCTTGATTCCCTGCAAAAGCAGAACTTCAACATCAACGACGCATATATCACGGAATATATCTACGCAGACGAAACAGCTGCCGCCAGTCAGACGGAAACGTCTGTCTCAGAAGCGCTTGTGACCGACGATACCGAAGCGGAAGCCGCGTCTGCACCCGAGCCCGACGAGGCAGGCGCCGTGCGCGAGGTCCACGCCTACATTTCCTATCAGCGCTTTGACTATCAGCACGTGACCATCACCGGCTACATCCGAAGCCCCCTGACGGCGAAGGACGATATCTATCAGGAGTCGTATTATTCGAACCTTCTGGTGGAAAACAGGCATGTCCTGATTGCCGTCGCCGCCGTTTCGTTTGCCGTGTGCCTGGCGCTGCTTGTCTTCCTGCTGTGCGCGGCTGGTCACAAGGAAGGCGTCGAGGGCATCCACCTCAACTGGGTCGACCGGATTCCGCTGGATTTGTACCTCGTCCTTGCCTTTACCGCCGGAGCGTGTCTGCTTGCTTTCGGCGTTGATCTGACTAATTCGAGCATCGCTATCGCGATTTTCGTCATCGCGGTGCTGCTGGTCTTCGCGGTGCTGCTCGTGATGAGTGTTCTGATGACGCTTTCAACGCGCTTTAAATCCGGCGCGTTCTGGAAAAACACGCTTGTTTATCGCTGCTTGCGCCTGCTTTTCCGCATGGGAAAGGGTCTCAAAGACGGTCTTTCCTACTGCGCGAAGCATCTGCACCTGTATTGGCAGGCAGGCTTGATCTTCGTCGGTGTGAGCCTTGCCGAGCTGTTCGTTCTCGCGGCGTTCAGCCGCAGCGGGGTTGTCGTGATCTGGGCGATTGCCAAGCTCGCAGAAGCGCCGCTGCTCGTCCTGCTCGCCGTCAGCCTGCAAAAGCTCAAGGCGGGCGGTGAGGCGCTCGCAGCAGGAAATCTCAACGAAAGCGTCGATGTCAATCACATGTACGGCGTTCTGAAACACCACGGAGAAAACCTCAACTCCATCGCCCAGGGCATGCAGAAGGCCGTGCAGCAGCAGTTAAAGTCCGAGCGTTTCCGCACCGACCTCATCACAAATGTCTCGCACGACATCAAAACGCCGCTGACCTCGATCGTCAACTATGTCGACCTTCTCAAAAAAGAGGATGTGCAGCCGGAGAAGGCGAAGGAGTATATCGCCGTTTTAGACCGGCAGTCGGCAAGGCTGAAAAAGCTGACCGAGGATCTGGTTGAAGCGTCCAAAGCATCGAGCGGCACGCTGCCGGTGCATCTGGAAGCGGTCGATGTGAATGTGCTTTTATCGCAGGTCTCGGGCGAGTACCAGAGCCGGTTCGAGCTCTGCAAGCTGGAGCCCATTGTGAAGCTCTCTTCCGAAGATCCGCAGATTCTGGCGGACGGAAAGCTTCTGTGGCGTGTATTTGATAATCTTCTCAGCAATATCTGCAAATACGCCATGCCCGGCACGCGCGTCTATTTTACAAGCGAGGTGCAAGACGGACGCGTGAGCATCAGCTTCAAGAACATCTCAAACTATCCCCTCGATATCACCGCCGATGAGCTTCTTGAGCGCTTTGTGCGCGGCGACTCGTCCCGCTCGACGGAAGGAAGCGGCCTTGGCCTGTCGATCGCCCAGAGCCTGACTAGCCTTCAGAAGGGCACGTTCGACCTCGTTGTCGACGGCGATCTCTTTAAGGCCAATCTCTCGTTCCCGCTTTTAAACGCTTGAGTGCGTTCCCAGCGCCCCGGATTTTCCGGGGCGCTCATTTTTTTCGGTTTTTCCGGAAATCCTCTTGACAAACAGACATCTTGTGCTATTATAGACATTTACTTAGAAAATAAACTTTTGTCCGGAGGTAGAACCGTGACCGAACGTGAGACTGAAATATTCCATATCATTCAGCAGAACCCCGCCATCTCGCAGAACGAGCTGGCCGCGAAGCTGAATCTTGCCCGGAGCTCGGTAGCCGTCCACATCGCAAATTTGCAGAAGAAGGGCTACATTCTCGGCAAGGGCTACATTGTAAACGAAAGCGCGTACGTGCTCGGCGTCGGCGCGGCAAACGTGGACATCCACGGCCGGTCAAAAAAGCCCATCGTCATGCACGACTCCAACCCCGGCCACATGAACACCTCGGCCGGCGGCGTGACCAGAAACGTCTGCGAGAATCTCTCGCGCCTCGGCGTGAGCGTGAAGCTCATCTCCGCCGTGGGAACGGACGTGTACGCTGACCAGATCCGCCGCGAGTGCCAGTCGGCCGGCATCGACATTTCAAACCTCTATGTTGCGGACGGCAAAGCCTCGTCGACCTACATGTCCATGATCGACGCGGACGGCGATATGTTCGTCGCACTCTCCGATATGACGGTTTTGCAGGGCCTGCCCCTGAGCTTTCTCAGCGGCAAGCAGAGCCTCATTCGCGGCGCGCGCCTCGTCACGTGCGACCCCAGTCTTTCGGAAGAGGCGATCTGCCGCCTGCTTGATCTTTGCGAGGGCGGGCCGGACGTGTACGCAGATCCCGTCTCCACGGCCTACGCCAGAAAGCTTGCCCCGTATATCGGGCGGCTGCACACCGTCAAGCCCAACCGGATGGAGCTCGAGATCCTGGCCGGTCAGGAAATCCGCGACGAGCTGAGCCTTTATAACGCGTGCGAGAAGGTTCTGAATAAGGGCCTGCACCGCATCTTCGTGAGCCTCGGCACCGAAGGCTGCCTTTACATGGATCAGGAAGGCCGCATGCTCCGCCGCAAGCTCCGCCCCTTCGAGCACATGGTCAACGCCACCGGCGCGGGCGACGCATTTACTGCCGCCATGATCTACGCCACACTCGAGGACATGCCCATTGAGTCCGTCATGGACTACGCCATGGCCGCCGGCATTGCCGCCATCGGCCACGAGAGAACCATCAACCCCCAGATGAGCATTTCGCTTCTGGAATCTATTTTAAAGGAGTACAAACAATGAATCTGCATGAATATCTGTCCGTCGCACCCGAAATCGCCGAAGCCATTGCGCAGGGAAAGCCCGTTGTCGCGCTGGAATCCACCATCCTGAGCCACGGCATGCCGTATCCGGAGAACGTGGAATTTGCCCACAAGGTCGAAAAGATCGTCCGTGAAGAGGGCGCCATCCCCGCAACGACCGCGATCATCGGCGGCAAGCTGAAGGTCGGTCTGAACGATGAAGAGCTTCTGACCATGTGCAAGGCAGAAAACGTCGGTAAGGTCAGCCGCCGAGACGTGGCTGTGTATCTGGCAACCGGCCAGACCGGTGCAACGACCGTTGCAACGACGATGATCATCGCGAGCCTCGCCGGCATCCGCTTCTTCGCAACCGGCGGCATCGGCGGCGTGCACAGAGGCGCAGAAAAGACGATGGATATTTCCGCCGACCTGCAAGAGCTTGCAAACACCCCCGTCTGCGTCGTCTGCGCGGGCGCAAAGAGCATTCTGGACCTCGGTCTGACGCTCGAGTACCTCGAGACCTACGGCGTGCCCGTTCTCGGCCTCCGCACCGACGAGCTGCCCGCGTTCTACTGCCGTACCTCCGGCTACAAGCTGGACTACAACTGCCAGGATGAAGAGACAGTCGCCAAGATCATGAAGACCAAGTGGGACGTGGGTCTCAAGGGCGGCGCCGTCGTCGGTAACCCCATTCCCGAGCAGTACGCGATGGACCCCGATTATATGAATGGTATCATCGAGAAGGCTGTCGCACAGGCCAACGCCGAGCACATCCACGGCAAGGCTATCACCCCGTTCCTGCTGGCCCACATCAAGGACATGACCGGCGGCAGCTCGTTCGCTGCAAACCTCGAGCTTGCCTATAACAACGCCCGCGCCTGCTCCAAGATCGCCTGCGCCTACGCAAAGCTGTAAGCAGAATGCCCAATTACAAACGAGTCCCGGAGGAACGTTCCTCCGGGGCTTTCTTTGCTTTGGCCGCGGTTCTGTTTCCGGGCTGTCACCCAACTGTATCCGCATTGTAACGCGGCGTTTCTAGTTTTTTCATAATTTTCGTGTATACTATAGGCTATGAAATTTCAGGAGGGATGAGACATGCCGGATTGCCGCGCGCCGGTTGCGGTGTTTGACTCGGGACTTGGCGGAATCAGTGTTCTGCGCGAGCTGGTGCGGACGCTTCCGCGGGAAAACTATCTCTATTTCGGAGACTCCCTCCACGCGCCCTACGGCACAAAAACGCCGCAGGAGGTTGTTGACCTCAGCCTGCAGGCGGCGGACAGGCTTCTCTCGCAGGGCGCAAAAGCGCTCGTCGTCGCCTGCAACACAGCAACCAGCGCCGCCATCCGGACGCTGCGGAAAACATATCCAGAACTTGCCATTGTCGGCACCGAGCCCGCCATCAAGCCCGCCGTTGAGCGCCACCCGGGCGGTCGCATCCTCATGCTGGCTACGGCCATGACCGTCCAGGAGGAAAAATTTCAGCATCTCAAGGCGCAGTATGACGATCAGGCGCAGATCATCCCCATCGCGTGCAGCGGCCTGATGGAATACGTCGAGCAGGGGATCTTGCGCGGCGCGGAGGTCGAGGGATACCTTCTTGACAAGCTCGAGCCTTATCTGAAAGTCCCCATCGACGCGGTCGTTCTCGGCTGTACGCACTATCCGTTTTTGCGCGGGGCCATCCGCCGCATCGTGGGACGAAGGCCCGAGATCATCGACGGAAGCATTGGCATCGCCCGGCAGCTTGAGCGGAGGCTCGAGGAGCAGGGACTTTTGAATCCCGGAGACGTGTCCGGCAAGGTAGAATTTCAAAACTCGCTCGATGAGCCGGAGATTCTGGGGCTCATGCAGGCGCTGTTCCACTATGAGGACGAAGCGCCGTAATCGACCCAAAAATTGAAAATCGAAAAAATCAGCCGTCCGAAAGAAAAACAATCTTTCAGGCGGCTGACAATTTTCCAGTGTATAAACATGGCATATAATTTGGAAAACGAAAATTTGTGCAACTTTTCCGTTTGCGTTTCCGGCAGAAAATCTGCTATAATTAAGATACAGAAAGTTGGATTTTGCGGGAAACGGAGGATGCGATGTTTACACCGGGCGATTATGTGGTTTACAGTATCGAGGGCGTGTGCCGCGTGGAGGAAGCGGGTCGGCTGAATGTGCCGGGGCTCGAACGCGGGCGGGACTATTATCGCCTTACGCCCTATTACCGCGGCGGCGTGATCTACACCCCCGTCGGCGGCAAGGCGACCATCCGCCCGGTCATGACGAAGACTGCCTTACAGGCGCTTTTGCCGGAGCTTCCCGGTCTTCCGGAGCTGACGGACGTTCCGACGGATATCAAGCAGCAGTCGGGCTTTTACCGGGAGATTCTTGCCGCGCACGATTGCAGAAAGCTGCTCCAGCTCTGCAAGACCATCTACAACAAGCAGAAGCAGCTCGCCGCCCGGCGCAGAACCGTCAGCGCCACCGAGCTTCGCAGCTGGAAAACCGCCGAAGAGATGCTCCATCAGGAGTTTGCCTTTGTCCTCGGCAAGCAGCCGTCTGAGATCAAGGCCTATCTGGAAGATGCGTTTGCGTCCTGAAAACCGGAATCCTTCTAACATGCATAAAAAGGGGTCGATGCATACCGCACCGACCCCTTTCTTGTTTCTATGTTACCCGGAACGACTGCGCGAGCAGGCGCAGAATAAAGGCGGAAAAATCGCTTTCAAACGAAAACACGAAGCGCTCACCGTCTTCAATTTCGTGGCAGGAGATGAGTTTTCTTGCTTCGCTGACCCAGACTGCCATGTTTATGCTACCCCCTCAACAATAGATTCCCAGACGGAGGCCGGCTGACCGGCAGACAAGCTGAGCGAATAGCTGTAGATGTCGTCCTGCCAGACGGCAAGCGTGTAGCTGTCCGCTTCACCCTTGAGCGTCACAACGCAGCCGTTTACGGTGAGGCTTTTCTGCGCGGGGTATTCGTTCCAGTCGCCGGAATTGTCCTCTTCTCCAAGAGACTGCCTAAAGCAGGCCATACTGCCGCCGTTTGCGTAGTCGATCTGCGCCATCTCGCCCCAGTAGGAGGTATAATAGATGCTCTGCGGGAAGAACGGAAGGCTCTGCGCCGATTTTACCGGGAAGCCGACGGCCTCGCTCAGTTCCTCTTTTGAGGTTACCTCGACCATACCGTTTGCGACCATCGTCTCGGACTCCTCCGGAACGGGACTGGAAATAAATTTTGGCAGCACCATCGCGCCCACGAGCAAAACGGCAAGGCACGCGGCCAGCGCGGCAAAGCGGCGAAGCCGGTTCGGCTTTTTGCAGGGCTCGGCCATCTGCGTCTCGACGTTTTGTAAGATCCGCGCGCGCATCTCGGGCGTTACTTCGAGCTTTTCCATCACTTCATCGTATTTCGTCAAAGTCGTACGCCTCCTTTAAAATCTCGCGCAGCAGCGCTCTGCCCCGGTGCAGATCGGAACGGACGGTCGCTTCGCCGCGCTGCAAAATTTCCGCGATCTGTCTCGTTGAGTAGCCTTCATGGTAAAACAGGTGGACCGGCGCGCGGTATTTTTCGGGAAGGTCGCGCACGGCCTGCCAGACAAAAGACAGATCGTCCCGGTTCTCCGCGACCAGCTCGTCGTTCAGTTCATCCGCCGCGCGCACGGCGTTATAAGAAAGCCGGTTCTTGCTGAGATTGCCCGCCACGCGCAAAAGCCACGCCTTTTCATGCGCTTCGCTTTCAAACGCGGGCGCGGTCTTTAAAAATTGTACGAGCGTATCCTGCAAAACCTCCTCGGCATCCTCCATATTATGAAGATACGAGTAGGCATAGCGCAGAATCGCGTTTCCGTGCGTGTCCAGAATCTCGGCCGCGCGGGCGTTGACGTCAGCCTTTTCCCGCGTGGGCGCGACTGCGGGCAGCTTCGCCGCAAAAAGACGCCGGACGGTTTTCAAAGCTTGCGCGCCCGCTTCCCAGAACCGGCTTAAAACCGGCGCAGGCGCAAATCGTAACACTGCTTCCATCATGCTCTCCCTCAAATGGCCGCACGGGTTTCCGTGCGGCCATTTCGTTTTACTGAATGTTCGAAACGAGCGCGGCCATGTCGTTCTGGCTGAGACCGGATTCTACGCTCAGCACGTAGCTGTAATCGCCATTCGTCCAGACGGCAAGCTTCACAAAACCGTCCTCGCCCTTCATCGTAACGCTCCCGCCATCCACGTCGACCGTTTCGGTTTCGGCGTACTCGTTGTAATTGCCGGAAACATCGTTTGCGCCCGGGGCCTTACGGATGCGCGCGGTCTCGTCCTCGCCGGATGCGTAGATGATCTCGAACATGACGTCTCCCTCAGTGCTCAAGACGCGGTAGGATTTTTCCGAGCAGCCGGAAATCTCGTCCGGCACAGTGAAATCGAAGCCTGCGGCCTGCGCGGCATCGTCCTTCGAATCATAATCCGTCCACGGATTCGGGAGCTGAACGTTTTCGGTTTCGGCGGTTTCCGCCTGTGCGTTCTTGCTGTCGGCTGTTTCGGTCTGCGCGGGCTGATCGGGCTTGGCGGCGGGCTTTGCGCTCTGCGAGCAGGCGGCAAAGCTCAAAAGCATGGCTGCGGTTACGGTAAAGATCAAAAGCTTTTTCATGATATGTGTTCCTTTCAACTGTAAGTTTTTGCGGTTATCAACCGTTTCCATCTTGTATACAGTTGGGGAAGCGGAATTGTTGCAGCGGTTCGAAAAAATTTTTTAAAAAATCTCGGAAGCGCTTTTATCTGCCGGTTCTGCGCGAAGCCGGACGCAGCTTACGCGTCTTCCTTCACGCACGCAAGGAATTTTCTCAGGTGCGCGCGGCCCTCTGCTGTGCATTTGTACACGCCTGCGCACTCGAGCACCTGCGCGAAAACCTGCCCGATCTCAAACTTAATGATGTCTTCGGCGTTCTCGTCGTTAAACTCCGGGTGGCGCTTCATGAAGCCCTCTGCCCAGTCGGCGTGCTTGGCGAGTTCCTCATTTTCGCGCAGATTTTCGCCGTTCAGAAGCGCAGTCCTGAGGTCGGCCATTTCCTTTTTGAGCCGTCCGGGAAGAACCGCCAGACCCATGACCTCGATGAGGCCGATGTTCTCCTTTTTGATGTGGTGCAGCTCCTCGTGCGGATGATAGAGGCCCATCGGATGTTCCGGCGTGGTCAGATTGTTGCGAAGCACAAGATCGAGTTCATAGCGGCCGTCTCTCATGCGGGCAATCGGCGTGATCGTATTGTGCGGCTCACCGTCGGTTTCGGCGAAGATCATCGCCTCGGGGTCACTGTAACCGCGCCACTTCGCAAGGATTTTGCCCGCGAGGTCGCAAAGCTGGTGCTTGTCCGCACTGTTTAACCGCAGGACGGTCATCGGATATTTCACAACGCAGCAATCCACATCTTTGAAACCCGGAACCTCGAACGAGAATTCCGGCTCGGCTTTTTCCATCGGGAACGTGTGGTGCCCGCCCTGGAAGTGCTCATGCGCCAGAATGCTGCCGCCCACAATGGGAAGGTCCGCGTTCGAGCCGAGGAAATAGTGCGGAAACTGCTCGACAAAACTGAACAGCTTGTCAAATGCCGCCCGGTCAATGACCATCGGTGTGTGCTGGGTGTTCATCACAATGGCATGCTCGTTGTAATAGACATACGGTGAATACTGAAAGCCCCACGGCTGGCCGTTCACCGTGACCGGCATGACGCGCAGATTCTGCCTTGCCGGGTGCGAGATCGTCCCCGCATAGCCGACGTTCTCCACGCAAAGAAGACACTTCGGATACCCCGACGCTTTTTTGAGCTTCGCCGCCGCAATATCGCGCGGGTCTTTTTCCGGCTTCGAGAGATTGATCGAGATTTCGAGTTCGCCGTACTTCGTCTGCGCCGTCCAGCGCTCGTCCTTTGCGATGCGGTCGCGGCGGATATAGTTGCAGTCCTGGCTGAGCTTATAGAAGTAGTCGGTTGCCGCCTTCGGGGACGTTTCATAGAGCGAGCGGAACGTATGGATGACTTCCGAGGGCTTCGGCGTGACGCAGCCCATGAGCTTCGTGTCGAACAGGTCGCGCTCCGCGATGGTATCCGCGATCAGTCCCTGTTCGGCGGCGTAATCGCACAGCAGATTCAGGCATGCCGGAAAGTCGTAGTGCGCCGTCTGCTTTTCATAGCTCTCGAGCTTCAGCTCCGCAAGCAGGCTGTTCCGCGCAAACGTCTCGTCGAGCGCGTCCAGCAGGCCGCAATTTTTCGCGTAATCCAGCAGCGAATCGAGCGCCGCATACACAGCTTCCAGTTTCATAAGATAGCCTCCTGACATATTTCATAGGATGGAGTTTTCTGATTTTACGACCACATCATAATCGCATTTTCCCCACGTGTCAAGGCGCAACAGCTGTACCAATTCTCCCTGCCTCTTCCTGCGCGCCAAAGCACAAATTCCCATCTGATACCTGTATGGAAGCGGTGGACTCCTTTTGACCGGAATCTGCCGCTTGAAGCAGCCCTTCCGCTTCGTCTCGCTCATGTAGGCAATGCTCGCAAGTTGCCCGAACAGAAGATCAAAGGCATAGTGGCCGGCAATGTATCTTCCGTCATGCTCTTTTGTAAAATCGGGATTGCCAAGCAAAAAACGATTCGCCAGCCCGACATGATTCATGTTATCCAGTTTCCATACTGGATGGGATCAGATCAGCGCTTGCGGTACACAGAAATGATCTTGGCGCAAGTATGGAACGAACAGATTTGCCCATTCAAGGCATCCAAACCTGTGATTTTCGTCTTAGACGGAGCAAATAATCTTCATCTTGGCTCTCGAAATATGGGCACTCGAATTTTACGGGAGGCACGCAAATATGGTATTTCCAGATGGTTCATAACCCAATGGGCAGATGACGACAAAATGTTAAACAATCTGTCCCAGGCGGCTTTACGCATTTTCTTTCGTCCCGGCGCATACCGAAAGCGCCGGCTCCTCGCGGCCAACTCCACGGCGTTAGGATCGCGATGCCGTTTTCAAATCGAACTGGGGGTCTGGAGGTGTACGCCTTCGAATTGCGACGCATATTGCAGCGTATGGTCTACAAATTCCTGCATGGGTTTTGAGATGGGGGACGGCGGCGTGATGAAATAGACGCAGCGCTGCGGGTGCGGCGTGATGGGCAGCAGTTTTGCGCCGGTAGAGGCGGCAATCTGAAAGGCAGCGGAGTATGGCGCGACCATCCAAAGGCGTTTATTCACCATGAGCCGCTCCAGCGCGTTCATGTGGTCGATGGTGATCAGCGGCACGGATTTTGTTCCATACCAGTAATTGTGCCACTCGTCAAATTCGTTGTTCCACGGAATCCGGATTTCGTTTCGCACATCCAGTTGATCGGGTGTCATATGCTCGGAGGTTGCAACCTCATGCCCGGCGACAAGACACATCTCCTCTTCCCATAACGGCTGAACGTGCAGACCGCGCGTAACGGTAATATTGCAGATAAAAGCGCCGTCCAGAATGCCGCTCAGGACACGGCCGATTGCCGTGTAGGAATGCTGGCTTTCGACAGAAAGATGCACCGCCGGATGCGTCTGCATGAAAGAGTTGATGCTCGGATAAATCACATAGTTGACCAGGGAGTTGATGGCCGAAAAGTGCAGAATATGGCCACTGCTGTTATCGCTGATGGCCTGCATTTCCTCCCACAGCTTGCTCCACTGCTCGGCGAGCTCTACAAAGCGTTCGCCCTGCGTGGTAAGGGTAACCGCGCGCAGGCCTTTTCCGCGCCGCAGAAGCTGAAAGCCGAGTTCCTTTTCCAGCGACTGAATAGATCGGCTCAGGGCGGGCTGGCTGATATAGAGCTTTTCAGCGGCTGTTGTCAGATTTCCATAACGAACGGCGGCAAGCAAGGCGTTGATCTCAGCATTATTCACAGTGGTATTCCTCCCAGATTGACAGATTTTATAGGCTGTATTTGCAGAACGTACGAAATAGGCCTGGAGAAATTGACAAACGATGCAAAATATGCGTATTTATTATATTATATGCGATTTTTGTCATTTTACAAGAAGAAAATGAGCGCGTATACTAAGGGAAATTCAAGAACATGTAAAAATATTTTAATAATAGGAAGACATATGATTCTGTTTTCCAGTGAAAGACACGAAAGCTGTGTGCCTTTCTGAAATATCATATTTCTGAATATTTACAATGAGGGACGCAAAGGAAGCGTGGGGAGGATTCTATCGTGAAAAAAATCCGCAACTACAGCGCGATCACTGCGCACGGCGACGTACCGGCGCGAAAAATGGTGCTGGATCTGATGGATCGTGTGTTACAGGAGGTGGACTCCTATCAGAGGATCCGGGACGTCATGCATGTGGAAGGCAACGTGCTGCATGTTGGCGTAAAGAGCTGGAACCTTGAAAGCAAGCGGAACATTTACCTGCTTGGCGCAGGAAAGGCGTGCAATGCCATGGCGCAGGCTGTCTGCGACGTTCTGGGCGAACGGATCACAAAGGGAATCATTTGCGTCAAGATTAAAGAGGAGCAGGATCACTACTGCAACACTGACGTTTATGTCGGCGGGCACCCGCTGCCAAATGAGGAAGGCATGCTGGCCGCACAGAAAATGATCGACCTCATTCTGCAGGCACAGCCGGATGATCTGTTTATCTCCGTCTGCAGCGGCGGAAGCTCTGCACTTCTGACCTATCCCATCGAGGGGATCACACTGGAAGATGAAATCAAAACGCAGGATCTGCTTCTGCGCAGCGGCGCAAAAATTCTGGAAATCAATGCGGTCCGCCGCCATATTTCCCGCACGAATGGCGGGCGGCTGGCGGAGCTGATCTGCCACACAATCGGCGCGGAGCTCATCAGCTTCCAGATCAGCGACGCTGTCGGTAAAAAGGAGTCGAAGGACCGCGCGCTGCCGGCTGAGTTCCACGGAACACCCTTCGGCGGCGACCAGACGACCATTCAAAACGCCCGCGATATGATCGTCAATTATGATCTGCGCGAAACGCTGCCGCAGAGCGTGGTCTCGTATCTGTTTGACGACAGCCGCGCGCAGGAAACGCCGGGAGATATCGCGCCGGATAAAATGACGACGTTCCTGATGGGAAATCTCGCCGATTCCTGTACGGCGGCAAAGCACGCAGCGCAGGAAATGGGCGTGCCTTGTATGGTGCTGACCACCTTCCTGGAGGGCGAAAGCAGCGAGGCAGGACTATTCCTTACCTCGCTGGCACGGGAAATCAAGTATAACGAAAGGCCGATTGCAGCGCCGTGCTTTGTGGTCTGCGCGGGCGAAACGACGTGCAGCGTAGATAAGGCGCGCGGCGTCGGCGGACCGTCGCAGGAGCTGACATTGGGCGCTTCCATCGGCCTGCGTGGAATGGACGGCGTGGCAATCGCTTCGATCGATACGGAGGGCACGGACGGGCCGACCATCTATGCCGGCGGCATTGTGGACGGTACAACATTCGACGCCGTGGAACAGTCCGGCGAGAATGTATACGAGGCGCTTCGATACCACTATTCCGGAAATGTGCTTGAGCGCGTACAGGACAGTATTTTCACCGGAAATACCGGAACGAACCTGTGCGATTTCAACGTACTGTATGTCGGTTGAGCAGCTGCCGTTTATAAGGAGGTCAAACATGTCAAAAATCAAGGAAGTCAAAGCACGACAGGTTCTGGACTGCAAGGGCCGGCCTGTCGCTGAGGTCGACATTATCACGGAAAAAGGCGTTCTCGGAAGAGCGGGCGCATCGACAGGCTCGTCTGTCGGCGCAAACGAATCGTTTGTTCTGCGCGACGGCGACCCGAGCGTCTATGGCGGCCTGAGCGTCTATCACGCGATTGACAACATCAGAAACGTGATCGCGCCAGCCATCATCGGGATGGATGTGCAGGACCAGACGGCGATCGACGAGACAATGATTGCGCTGGACGGTACAAGATACAAGACAAAGCTGGGCGGCAACGCGATTTATGCTGTTTCCGTTGCAGCGGCCAAGGCGGCGGCCGCAGAAAACGGGAAACAGATTTATCAGAACATGGCCCAGAAGCCGATTTCCTATATTATGAGCCCGTCGGCCAACGTCATCAACGGCGGCACCTACAACGGAAAAACGCAGGCGTTCCAGGAATTCATGATCCTGCCGCACGGCGTGAGGACCATCGAGGAGTCGGTTCGGATGATCGTTGAGGTGTTCTACCATCTCGACGAGGTCATCCGGAAATATAACGGCGGCAAGCCCGCGATGGGAAACTACAGCGGCTGGGGCGCGCCGTCCGATGACCCGATGCAGGTACTGGATATCATCGCGGAGGCTGTCAATGATCTGGGCTTTACCGATCACATGGTCTACGCGCTGGACTGCGCGAGCAGCGAATATTACGACGTGGAAAAGGGACTTTACCGCTGGCGTGGCGACTATGTGGATCGTGATTTCATCATCGACCAGCTGGCGGCAATTTCGCGCAAATACCCGCTGGCCTTTGTAGAGGACGCTTTGCAGGAAGAGGACTTCGAAGGCTTCAAGCTGGCGAGCGAACGCATCAACACGGTGATCGTCGGCGACGATTTTCTCTGCACGAGCCTTGACCGCGCAGAAAAGGCGGTTTCCATGGGCGCGGCACGTGGCATGATCTTCAAGCCGAATCAGGCAGGCACGCTGACCGAGGCGCTGCGCACCGCAAAGTTTATGATGGATCGCGGGCTGCTGGTCATTCCGTCCGGACGCGCGGGCGGCACGCTGGATTCTCCCGAGAAGGAAATTGCTGTTGCGCTGGGAGCTTGGGTCACCAAAACCGGTGCGCCGCGCAGTGGTTCTCGCACCAACGGCTTTAATTTCCTGCTTCGTACGTCGGAGGAGCTCGGCGTTCCGCAGACCGACGTGATGCAGCTGGAAATTTTTAAGCATTTACACCGATAATTCAGAAAGGATGTAGAAGCAATGTCGAAAATTAAACAGGTAATTGCGCGGCAGGTTCTTGACAGCAACGGTCGACCCGTGGTAGAAACAGATATCCTTACCGAAGCAGGATTCCTTGGCCGAGCAGGTGCATCCACTGGCACCTCCGTCGGCGCAAACGAGTCGTATGTTCTGCGCGACGGCGACCCAAATTTCTGGGGCGGCATGAGCGTGATGAAGGCGGTCGAGAATGTCAATGCCCGCATCGCCCCGGCGCTGGTCGGGCTGGAGGTGCAGGATCAGGAAACGATCGACCGCACTATGATCGAGCTCGACGGCACGCGCTACAAAACCAACCTTGGCGGCAACGCGATTTTCTCCGTCTCTGTTGCAGCCGCCTATGCCGCCGCGGCTGAAAATCACAAACATATCTATCAGAACGTGGCAACTAAGCCGATCTCCTACATCATGAGCCCGTCGGCCAACGTCATCAACGGCGGTACATATAACGGAAAGACCATGCCATGGCAGGAATTCATGGTGCTTCCGCACGGCATGACGGACGTGAACGAGTCTATCCGGATCATCGTTGAGATTTTCTACCGGTTAGGTCAGGTGCTGAAGGAAATGAACGGCGGCCGCCCGATGGTCGGCAATTACAGCGGCTGGGCGGCGTTCTCGGACGATCCCAAAGAGGTCATGAAGGTTCTCTCGCAGGTCGTGGCAGATCTTGGTTATACGGACAAGGTTGTCTATGCGTTTGACTGCGCAAGCAGCGAATATTACGATGAAAAGCGCGGCATGTATCTCTGGCGCGGCGACTATGTCGATCGGAACTTCCTGATTCAGGAACTGGAGGATCTGACGAAGACATATCCGATCGCGTTTGTGGAAGACGCACTGTATGAAGAAGACTTTGAAGGCTTCAAGATGGCAAGCGAGCGACTCAATACGGTCGTCATCGGTGACGATTTTCTCTGTACAAGTCTCGACCGTGCAAAGAAGGCGGTCGAAATGGGCGCGGCGCGCGGCATGATCTTCAAGCCAAACCAGGCCGGCACCGTGACAGAAGCGCTGGAAACCGCAAAGTATATGATCGATCGGGGTCTTCTCGTGGTTCCGTCCAGCAGAGCGGGCGGCACCATCGACTCTCCGGAAAAGGAATTCGGACTTGCGCTCGGCGTCTGGGCGGTCAAAACCGGTGCGCCCAGAGAGGGCACGCGCGTGCACGGTTTCAACTTCCTGATGCACGCAAATTATGAGCTGAACGTCCCGATGACGGATGTTACAAAGCTCCCTATTTTCTCGCATCTGGTCAGATAACGCTGTCGTAATCTGCGTTTCACGCATGGTTATAGAACTCCATAGAAAAGAAAGGAAGATACTATGAAAGTCAAACGTTTCTTGCTGTTGTTCCTGTGCGCAGTGATGCTGTTTTCCATGGTCGCGTGCAGCGGCGAAACCACAAGCAAGTCGGCTGAATCGGCAGACGCATCTGCCTCTTCGACGGCCAGCACAGAACCTTCCTCCGCAGACGCCTCTGAAGCACAGAGCAATACTGGCTATTCGCAGGGGCAGATCGTTTCTACGGAACCGACCGGAATCGTTTCCTCCAAGGACTCGATGATCGTTGTTGTTCCTGCAGATCCCGGTTCTCTGGATCCGCATGACTCCGTGACGCAGAACAAGCATCAGTCCACGCGGCAGATTTATGAAACCCTTGTTGTTTACGATGACGACGGCAACCTGATTCCGTGGTTGGCGGAAAGCTGGGAGTATGCCGATGACTGCACCATCAACTTCAAGATTCGCGAGGGCGTGAAGTTCCACAACGGAGACGAACTGAAGGCAAGCGACGTGATCTTCACGCTCAACCGTCTGGTCAAGGACAACACGGTTGCCGCGATGCAGGTCAACAAGGTCGACTTCAGCAAAACGGTTGCAACGGGCGACTATACGTTCACGCTCGTGACCTTTGAGCCGTACGCTATTCAGGTCGCAATGCTGGAAAACCCGCTGTGTGGCATTATCTCCGAGCGCGCCTATACCGAATCGAACGGCGACTTCTTCAAAGCGCCGGTCGGCACCGGCCCGTATAAGGTCGTCCAGTATAACTCCGGCGACAGCCTCATTCTCGAAGGCTTCGATGATTACTGGATCGAAGGCCAGCCCTATGTGAAGAATGTGACCCTGCGCTACATCTCGGACGCTTCTTCCCGCGTGATTGAAGCGGAATCCGGCAACGCGGATATCGTGTATGAAATCACCGCAACGAACGTTGACCGCGTGCGCGCCGACGAAAACATCAATCTTGTTTCGGCCATGGGCGCGAACACCAGCTACCTTTACATGAACCAGGCCAAGACTCCGTTTGAAAACGAGCTGGTCCGCGAAGCGGTCTGGTATGCGGTTGATATCGATCAGGCTGTCGAGGTTGCATACGGTTCCTTCGGCGCCCGCGCGACCGGCGTGATCTCCCCGGGCATCGACGGCCGTCATCCCGACATGAGCGCGTACTTCCCGACCAGAGATGTGGAAAAGGCGAAGGAACTTCTGGCCGAGGCCGGTTATCCCGACGGCTTCGAGACCTCCATCAGCTGCAACAGCTCCGACCAGCAGAGAAAGGATTTCTGCGAGGTTGTGCAGGCGCAGCTCGCCGAGGTTGGCATTACGCTAAAGATTGACGTTATGGACAGCACGCAGTGGGCGTCCTCGCTGGCCGCCGGCGAAGGCTACATGACGATCTACGGACTGACCGCTTCCACCGGCGAGGCCGGACGCGTTCTGTTCCGCTGGCTCCCGGATACTTCGGAATGGCCGATTTCCTCCTGGGATAATCAGGAATATTACGACCTGATCAACAAGGCGCTTGCAACGACCGACACGCAGGAGCGCAACGAGCTGTATTACCGCTGCCAGGAGATGCTGATGGAAAACCATGTGGTTCTTCCTGTCTGGCACAAGGAGCTGAACGCAGCCTGCCAGCTTGACGTGCGCGGCTTCCGGATCACACCGTCCTACGAGCAGCACTATCTGCAATTTGTCTACTTCGAGTAATTTATATTTCCTCCCGGCATTGTACGGCATTGCCATACAATGCCGGGAAAAACCAAATAGAGCCGCTCAACAAATGGACCGATTCCTCCGTTTGTTGAATTTTTAATAAATACGGACACTTAACGGAGGTGGAAATCATGCTGAAATACATCGGAAAGCGGATACTGATGATGCTTCCGATCCTGTTTGGAATTACGGTTATCGTATTTACCCTGATGTATGTAACGCCCGGCGACCCGGCCTATGCGATTCTCGGAGAAAATGCAACGCCGGAGCAGGTCGCGGAGATTCACGAGGAATACGGTCTGGACGACCCGTACTTTGTGCGTCTGGGACGTTACTTCGCCGGAATTCTGCATGGAGATTTCGGAACGTCTTACAAAACCGGCCAGCCGGTATTCCGCGAGATCATGACCCGGTACCCGAATACGCTGAAGCTTGCGCTGCTCAGCACGCTGCTCGGCGTGATCATCGGCGTAACCTGCGGTATTGTTTCGGCCGTCAAGCAGTACTCCGTCTTTGACAAAATCGGCACGGTCGTTTCGCTTTTCGGTGCATCGGCTCCGTCATTCTGGATTGCTATGGTTCTGGTCCTGTTCTTCGCGGTCAAGCTGAAATGGCTCCCGCCGACGGGAACCTACGGCTTTAAGTACTGGATTCTTCCGGTGGCGACGCTCGGCTTTCAGGCAAGCGCGTCCATTATGCGCATGACCCGCTCGAGCATGCTGGAGGTCGTGCGGCAGGACTACATCCGCACGAGCCGCGCAAAAGGCCAGAGCGAAGTCAAAACCATCATGCAGCACGGCTTCCGCAATGCGCTGGTTCCGATCATCACGGTCATCGGCATCCGGATCTGCGGCTTTCTGGCTGGCGCGGTTCTGGTGGAAACGGTGTTCGCGATCCCGGGCCTTGGCAAGTACATTGTCGACAGCGTAAATTTCAAGGATTATCCTGTCGTGCAGGGCGGCGTTCTGTGGATTGGTCTGAACTGCATCGTTATTAACCTTCTGACCGATATCGTATACTGTTTTGTCGATCCGCGCATCCGCGCGATGTACGCCGGGAAGCGGAAAAAAGCGCCTGTTGCGGCGGCAAAGGGAGAGGCAGGTGGAAACAATGGATGAGTCCCGTAAAAAGAAAGTCAAAAAAACCTCACAGTTTGCGGAGATCTGGCATCGCCTGAAGAAAAACAAGATGGCCATGGCCGGGCTTTATATTCTCCTGTTTATTCTCGTAGCCTCCTTGTTTGGTCCACTGATTTCCATCTATCAGTACGATGTGCAGGACTATGCGGTGCGCTCGCAGTTTCCGAGTCTTTCGCATCTGTTCGGCACGGATAACTTCGGACGCGATATTCTCACGCGCATTATGGTCGGCGGACGCTATACACTCTTCATTGCGCTCGTCTGCGTGACCTCCTCAGCCATCATCGGCTCGCTGCTCGGTCTGATCGCCGCGTATTATCCCAAGGTTGACAATATCATCATGCGCATCATCGATATTTTTATGGGCATTCCGACCATGATGCTCTGCGTCAGCATCGTTGCTGCGCTAGGCAGCAGCATGCGCAATATGATGATCGCACTGATTGTGACGCAGTCGCCGGAATTTGCCCGCATCATGCGTGCGCAGGTTCTGACGGTAAAGGACAAGGAGTACATTGAAGCTGCGCGCTCCATCGGATGCAGCAACGCGCGCATTATTTTCTCACATATCGTGCCGAACGTGCTCGCGCCGATCATTGTGCAGTATACGCTTGGCGCGGTCAATGTTATTCTGATGAGCGCGTCGCTGAGCTTTGTCGGCATGGGCGTTCAGCCGCCGACGCCGGAATGGGGCCTTATGATCTCGGCCGGCAGAGACTATCTCAGAGACTACTGGCATATCGCGATTATTCCCGGCCTTGCGATCGTCGTTTCCGCGTTTGCACTGAATATGCTCGGCGACGGCCTGCGCGATGCGCTGGATCCGCGCCTGAAGCAGTAAGGAGGCAGCCATGGATCATAATTTATTGGAGATCAAGGACTTATACGTTCAATACACTGCGGACGGCCGCGCGGTGGAAGCGGTCAACGGCATTACCATTACGGTGAAAAAGGGCGATACGCTGGGACTCGTCGGAGAAACCGGCGCAGGCAAGACAACAACTGCGCTCGCCATCATGGGTCTGGTTCCTGATCCGCCCGGAAAGGTGACCTCCGGCGAGATCCTGCTCAACGGAGAAAATCTGCTGCAAAAAAGCGCGAAGGACATGCGTACCATCCGTGGCAAGGATATCGCGATGATCTTCCAGGATCCCATGACCTCTCTCAACCCGGTGCTTCCTGTGGGCGATCAGATCCGCGAGGTGATTTTGCTCCATGAAAAGCTTTCCAAGACGGAAGCTACGCACAAGGCGTGCCAGATGCTGGAGCTTGTCGGCATTCCAGCGGAGCGCTACGACGAATATCCGCATCAGTTTTCCGGCGGCATGAAGCAGCGCGTCATCATCGCAATTGCACTGGCCTGCAACCCGAAGCTTCTGATCGCGGACGAGCCGACAACGGCGCTGGATGTGACCATTCAGGCGCAGGTTCTGGAAATGATGCGCGATCTGAAGGAAAAATACGGAACGGCTATGATTCTGATCACACACGACCTCGGCGTTGTGGCGGAGGTGTGCAACAATGTCGCCATCATGTACGCCGGGCAGATCGTGGAGTCCGGTACGCTGGACGACATTTATTCCGATCCGCAGCACCCGTATACCATCGGCCTGTTCCGCTCGATTCCGGACCTGACCTCTAAACAGCGGCGGCTGGAGATCATCCCCGGCATTATGCCGGATCCGTCCAATTTGCCGAAGGGCTGCAATTTCTGCACGCGCTGCCAGTATGCCACGGAGCGCTGCAAGCAGGAAAAGCCGCCGGTTGCGCAGCTCTCAAAGTCCCACGCAGTGCTCTGCTGGAGAAACGCAGAACAGGAGGCTTGAACAATGTCGACAATTTTGGAAGTCAGAAATCTCAAAAAGTATTTCAATACGAAAAACGGCCTACTGCACGCAGTTGATAACGTGTCGTTCTCCATTGAAGAGGGCAGAACGCTCGGCGTTGTCGGCGAGTCGGGCTGCGGCAAATCCACGCTCGGGCGCGTTGTACTGCATTTGCTCCCGGCGACGGAGGGGCAGATTCTGTTCTGCGGCGAGGACATTTCAAACCCGAAAAAGGCGAAGCTGCATGAGCTGCGGCGCAACATGCAGATGGTGTTTCAGGACCCGTATTCGTCCCTGAATCCGAGACAGTCTGTCGTGGAAATTATCGGCGAGCCGCTGAAGGTGTATCATGTCTGCAAAAGCAAGCAGGAACTGGACGAACGCGTCCGCGAGATTATGGATACCGTCGGGCTTCCCGAGCGCTATCAGCACAGCTACCCGCATGAGCTGGACGGTGGCCGCCGGCAGAGAATCGGCATCGGCCGCGCGCTGGCGCTGAATCCGAAATTTATCGTCTGCGACGAGCCCGTTTCCGCGCTGGACGTTTCCATTCAGGCCCAGATTCTGAACCTGATGATGGATTTGCAGGAAAAGTACCGGCTGACGTATATTTTTGTAACACATGATCTGTCCGTTGTGAAGCATATTTCCGACGACATCATGGTCATGTACCTTGGCGTGATGGTGGAAAAGACAAGCTCGGAGGAACTGTTCTCGTGTCAGCTGCACCCATATACCAAGGCGCTTCTTTCGGCCATCCCGATTGCAAAGCCCAATCTGGACCGCAAGCGCATTGCGCTCAAGGGCGAGCTGACCTCTCCGATCGAGCCGCCCAAGATGTGCCGTTTCGCGCCGCGCTGCCCGTATGCGACGGAACGCTGCTTCCAGGAGGAGCCCGCGCTGGAGGAGGTACTGCCGCAGCATTTTGTTTCCTGTCACCGCGTAAAAGAAATTAACCAGCTTTGAGAAAAAGGAGAACGATATGAAAGCGATTGCGGTAAACACGTATGTTGTAGACGTTGGCAGCTTCCGCCCCGTCGTCGTTGAGATTCTGACAGACGAGGGCATTTCCGGCGTCGGCGAAGGCGCGGTCGGCTTCGGCATCGGCTGCAACGCTGCGGCCGCCATGATCAAGGAGCTTGCGGAGCGATTTGTCGTCGGAAAGGACATCGGCGGCATTCTGTCCATCTGGAACGACTTTTATTATGACACGTTCTGGGGAAAAGGCGCAGGCGCTATTTTCTATGCAGCGGTCAGCGCGCTGGAGCAGGCGCTCTGGGACATCAAGGGTCAGGCGCTCGGCGTGCCGGTCTATGAGCTGCTAGGAGGCAAGCAGCGCGAGGTTATTCCGATTTACGCAAACGGATGGTCGGAGGGCAAGTGCATTTGCCCGGAGGACTTTGCCGAGCGCGCGGCGGCAGTGGCCGAGCAGGGCTTTTCTGCCATGAAAATGTATCCGATGAGCCAGATTGACCCCATCCGCCATCTGAACAAGCATATCAAGAACCGGGAAGTGACGAAGAAGGTTTTCGACTGCGCGGTCAGGGCCGTGGAGCTCGTTCGCCAGACCATCGGTCCGGAGCGCGAGCTGCTTGTGGACGTGACGGCGGAGGGTACGACGGATATGATGTGGCGGTTCGGCCAGGCCATCGAGCCCTACAACATCTTCTGGTACGAGGAAGCCATGGACGCGTTCGACGTGGACGCGTACAGGACCATCCGGGATAAAGTCAATATTCCGCTGGCCACCGGAGAGCGGCTTTATACGCGCTATGGCTTCCGGCGGCTCCTCGAGTCGCGGGCGGTCGACGTGGTGCAGCCGGACCCTGGCACCTGCGGCGGCATTATGGAGGCGTTCCACATCGGCGCAGCGGCGGAAACCTACAGCGCTAGAATCGCGCCACACAACTGCGGCGGTCCCGTTCTGACGGCTGCGGCGCTGCAGCTCGCCTCCTGCCTGAGCAATTTTGCCATTCAGGAAATTTTCCCGTTCCACACGCCGGCGCAGTACGAAATCGTGGAAGAGGCCTATGAGCATAAAATCCACGACGGCGTGATCGACGTGCCGGTACTTCCCGGGCTTGGAATCAAGCTCAACCATGCGTTTGTCGACCCGTTCCGGGTCAACAGCGTCAGCGTCAAGGATATTGTATGATAATCTGTCATCCATTTTTGTAAGTTTCGCCAAAATGCAGAGCGCAGCGTGTTCATTGCCGGTTTCCATGCCGTTCTCTTTTCTTTGATGAGTGAATCGAAGTCAGGCGCTGGTTGCACTACAGACGAAGGAGGGAGAAAGAGCTTGATGGCTCTTTCTCCCTCTGTTTTTTCGCGTGTTTCAAGGTTCTTTTTTGTGCCGGAATCGCAGCGCTTTGTACCGTCTAAGACCTTGTAAGTTATAGCCGCACTTTTGCCGTAAGGCTAAAAATAAGGCTAAACTCAGAGCCACAGATCATCTGTTTTAGAGAAACAAATCTTGTCTTCCCATTTCCCAATCCGGATATATTTGAACAGCAAAACCGGCATCTGAATCCCAGACACATTCAAACAGCATGAGCGTCGTTCCATCTTGTTTGAATAAAAGTGACGTGGGCATTATAATGGCACTTAGCGCTGATACGTCTTGAACCTTTTTTGCTACCGGCCAATTAAAACGAAGCTCCTCCAAATTATTATTTATATAATCAGTTACTTTTTGCGAAAGAAGCGCCAGCGTTTCTTGCTGATTCTCCTGGAATTTTTGATAACTGGCTCGTTCCGCATCGGTTATCGGTTTTCCCGAGTACGCTTTTGCTGCAACGGTTAGCGTCCATTTTTTTCCGAACATTTCGTATTCGTCAGTCTTAAACCATCTGTGACGATATTCCATATGCCCGAATACAGGATCATCGATATAGTTATTCATAGCGTTCCTCCGTCTTGCAGTTTAGCTGCCTTATAAACCGAAATACCACCTGAATGCGGAATATTCCCATGAACCTCAGAGGGAACCTTCTGCATGGTTTTACAATCGTTGCATTCGTGCCATGTATAATGGTTCTCTTTCCACCATTGTGCGACCTCTTCCGGAGCACAGCCTCGTTGTGATGCTAAAGCTTCGTCCGCTTGATCGAAATTTGCTCCTCTAGCAAGCCTGTGTAAATTCAGCGATCGTTTTTGTGTGAAATCTCCGTAAAAAATCTGCCGCAGCAAAGAAAATGCCCGGAAGCGTTGTGCCTCCGGGCAGATTCTGCGTTTCGAAATTACGGCGTATAGCTTCTCGCCAGGACGGTCAGTTCGCCATGCTCGATGGTCGCCAGCGTGTTGTTGGCGGTGAAGCCTGGTTCAGATGCAGCCAACTTTGCAAGGTCAGACGCGGCATAGGTCTCATCCGGATGCTCCGGGTCTGCATTGTCTGTCAGGACAAAGCCTTCCGCGACCGGCACGGTGATTCTGCCAAGCTCGTGATACGA
>ERZ791923.749-NODE-749-length-42947-cov-4.426746_pt1 | contig 42947 bp, 44 predicted proteins | sample MGYA00510133_ERZ791923 | MGnify/ENA primary metagenome ERZ791923 (study PRJEB30046, sample SAMN00792106) | human gut metagenome | study: EMG produced TPA metagenomics assembly of the A metagenome-wide association study of gut microbiota in type 2... | reverse complement strand
GAGACAGCAATGTCCGTACTGGCAGCCAGCGAGACAGCAATGTCCGTACTGGCAGCCAGCGAGACAGCAATGTCCGTACTGGCAGATAGTGCTACTGCAAGAACGGCATTAACGGGTTCGAGCTACTACGGGAAATATATGCAGAACGACACGATGTGCATTGCAAAATTGGTGGTTGGCTTTGCTAACATTGCATCTGCGAGCTACTCCAGCATGGCTGGAGTAGCCGCAGATGCGACAGCCATGAACGCAGTCGCTGCGAGCAGCACAGCCATGAACGCAGTCGCTGCCTCCACAACGGCAATGGATGCGCTGTATGCGAGAAAGAAAAATATGAGTGGCGGCAGTGCAAGCAAATCGGGGAAATTTATTATTCTTGAGATTTCCGCAAACAATGCTTTTGACACATCCAAATACGGCTACGTGACATTATCAGATGGAAGCAAGCCTAACTGGGGCAACTATTTAGCAAAGTATGCGTTTTTCAAGAAATATCCGAAATATGCAACATACATGAGAAACGATACGGATTCTGACGATTACATCTATTACTTTGATATTACGAATCCTTGATAAGGAGGGTGTGCTATGAAGAAGAACATCGGGCTTTTTGGCGAGATACAGGAGGAGCTGAGAAAAAGCGAGGAGGGGCGGAAACGCCTTTTCTCGGACTTGCTGCAGAGAGAGGCGGAGACGAAGAAAAGGACGCAGGACATCCTTCTGGAAACACAGGAGGAGAGGGAAAAAACAGAAGCCGCAATCACGCAGCTGCGGACAGAAATGGAGCAGGCAGTCTTACAGGCGACGGAGACTGCGGTGAATATTGATTATCTGGTATGTTTAGAGGACTTAAACGGTTGAAAGGAGAGAAAAACATGATTTATGCAAGAATTAAGAAGCTGATTGAAAAGGGTGCTTATGAAAAGGAGGACATGCTGAAAAAGCTGGATGTGTTCCTGCTGATGAACCGCATCACAGAGGAACAGTATCAGGAGCTGATCGGCATGATGGGATGAAGGGAGACAGGCGCATGACGATACGGGAAGTGCTGGCGCGGGTGGACACGATCCGCCCGAACGCCTACACAGACGGAGAAAAGATTGCCATGCTGAACACCATCGAGGGACGGATTTACACGGACATTCTGGAGCAGGCGGAGGGATTTGACAAAGAATTTCTTCCCTTCTGGGAAGGAGAGGAGGAGCGGGAGCTTATGGTTCCCGTTCCTTTTACAGATGTATACCTCTATTATCTGGCGGCTATGATTGATTTTTACAACGGAGACAGCGGCAGATACAACGACACGATGGTGCTTTTCAATCAGGCATGGGAGGACTATGCAGCACACTACAGAGAGCGGCACAAGCCGAAGCAGGTGAATTTGAATGGCATGATTCCACATGGGCGGAGGTGGCGGTGATGAAATTACCGAGACTGAGCGGGACAAGACCAACGGAGGATATCATGATATCATTCAAGGGCTACAACTGCACAGAGCAGGCAGGCAAGGGCGAATTTGCCGCTATGAAGAACATGACGGGGGAGAGATTCCCCCTCTTAGCCCCCAGAAGGGCGAGAGGGACGGTGCAGGAGATTGGGAAGGCAAACGGACTAATGGCAAGAGAAAAGCTGCTCTGGGTGGACGGGACGGCGGTATTTTACGGCGGGGAGAAAATTGGAGAGGTTGCGGACAGCGAAAAGCAGCTGATTTCGATGGGGGCGTATGTGCTGATTTTCCCTGACAAAAAATATTACAACACGGCGGACGGCAGCTTTGGAGAGATAGAGAACCGAGTGACCGTGCAGGCGGCAAGCTGGAAGCAAACCTACCTGACGGAGACGGAGCAGGACGGTGAAGGACAGGTATACATACAGATTAGCAGCGCAGGAATCAACGAGGGCTTTCAGAAGGGTGACGGCGTGGAAATCAGCGGATGCAGGGAGGACGCGCTGAACGGCATCCATGTGATACAGGACATCGGGGAGGGCTGGATAAAGATTATTGCGGCAATCGAGAAGGACGGCAGCCAAGAGGCGGCACTGACGATAGAGCGAAAGTTGCCGGATATGGATTTTCTGACGGTGGCAGAGAACAGGCTTTGGGGCTGTTCCTCGAAAGAGCATGAGATTTACGCCTCGAAAATCGGGGATTTTAAAAATTTTTACTGCTTCGAGGGGACGGCAGCGGACAGCTACGCAGCGACGATTGCGAATGACGGAGATTTCACGGGAGCAATTACATACCTAGGATATGTGCTTTTTTTCAAGGAGAACAGCATACACAAGGTATACGGGAGCAAGCCGAGCAATTTTCAAATCGTGGAGGGGCAGCTGCGAGGTGTAGAGAGAGGCAGCAGCCGCAGCCTACAGATTGTGAATGAGGTGCTTTATTACAAGGCGAACAGTGGCATTATGAGCTTTCAGGGAAGTATGCCCTACGAGGTTGGGGCGGCACTTGGGAGCGGCTACGAGGCGGCATGGGCAGGAACGGCGGAAAACAAATATTACATTTCCATGAAGAAGGACGGGGTTTCCCATCTTTTTGTATACGATACGGCGAAGGGGCTCTGGCACAGAGAGGACAGCACCGAGGCGAGATTTTTCACGAAGGACGGGAGCACCCTGTATTACTTGGACGGGAACGTCATCAAGACCATCAGCGGGAAGGATACGGACGTGATTGACTGGTATGCAGAGACAACGGACTTCACCTACCAGACGGCGGACAGCAAATTTATCAGCAGGGTTTCACTCAGATGCGAGGTGGAAAGCGGAGCGGCTTTAGAGGTTTGGATTGATTATGACAGCAGGGGTGCATGGCGGCGGCTGAAAAGCATAGGGAGCGGAAGAAAGGGCATGATCAATGTGCCGCTGATTCCTGCCAGATGCGACCATTTTCGGCTGCGGTTCAGCGGTTACGGGGCGGCGGCAATCCACGATATGACGCTGTTTCTCGCGACGGGGAGCAATGAGCGGAGGTAAGCCGCACCTACATAGAGTGCGCCATTGTACAGAGTGCGCCCTTGCATAGAAAAAACTTTTCCTCATTAGAAAAACTTCGTTTTTAAATCTTCGGAAAAGTATTTTCTGTCGGGTGCGGCAAAAAAACAGGCGAAACAGATTGAAAAAGTTTTTCCTTTCCAGATACGAGAAAAAGTTTTTCCTTCTCTGATATAAAAACGGAGGTGACAGAGGATGGGGAATTATGGAGGAATACAGATACCCTCGATTACGGAGGGGAAGATGGACAGCGAGAAGGAGCGTCGGCAGATTTTAAATTACTTAGCCCTTCTGGACGAAAAGCTGCGGTATATGTTCCAAAACATCGACATTGAGGAGAATCTTTCGGAGGATGCGAAGGCGCTTTTCTTCCAATACGGAGAGGACATCCAAAATGTGATTAAGGACAGCGAGGGAAATTTTTCCATGCTGCGGCAGACCTTGAACGAGATTTCTACAATCGTTGCGGACAACAAGGGGAACATATCCTTAGTGCAGCAGACGGCGGACAGGCTGGCAACGAGAATCAGCAACGCAGAGGGCGATATTTCCGCTGTGGAGCAGACGGCAGACAAAATCGAATGGATTGTAGGCAGCGGCACGAGTGCTTCCAACTTTCAGCTGACAAGCCGCATGGCAAAGCTGGTGGCGGCAGAGGTTGACATTACCGGCTTTGTAACCTTTACGGACTTGGAGAGAAAGGGCCGAACGGAAATCAACGGCGGCAACATCACGACAGGGATGATTGACGCAGACAGCGTGACGCTGGGGAGCAGCTACGGCGGCTTTGAATGTGCCAGCGGAAACGACGGGAAAAGCACAACGACGGGTGCGAAGATGTACGGCAGTGATGCGGACAACTATTTTATCGCAACCGGCAGAGGGGTGCGCATGACCTACGGAGAGGAATATGCGGTATACTGCACAAGCAATGGTGTGACACTTGCAGGGGACTACGATTTCCGCGCGGCAACGAACCTTTACTGCATGACGAGCGGCGGGGCCAGCCTTGGGACAAGCAGGTATCACTGGGATACGGTTTTTGCGGACACGGGGGAGATTAACACCTCTGACAAGAGGCAGAAAAACAGCATTGGCTACGATATGGAGGGATACGAGAGATTCTTTTCCCTTTTGAGACCGACGAGATACCGGATGAACAACGGGCGGAGCGGGAGATTTCATGTTGGATTTATTGCGCAGGACATAGAGGAGGCTCTGGAAGCGGCAGGGCTTACGAGCATGGATTTTGCGGGGTTCATCAAAAGCCCGATTCATGAGAGGGAGCTTGCGAACGGAGAGGCAGACGAAAGCACGCCGATTTGCGATTACGGCTATGCTTTGCGCTACCAAGAGTTTACGGCACTGAACACGCACATGATACAGAAACTGTTACAGAGGGTTGAGGAGTTGGAAAAGCGAGTGGCGGAGCTGGAAGATTTGTAAAAACTTGCGGTATAAATTTAGAAAAAATGTTTTTCTGGGTGTTGACAATACAACAAAAATGTTGTAAAGTATAAATGTAGTGATACAACAAAAATGTTGTAAAGTATAAACATAATAATACAACAGAAATGTTGTGTAGGATAAGTGTAGTGGTACAATAAAAAGTGTTGTATTTATTGATATTTTTTCAATAGTACTATATTATTTGCACCACTGAACTAACAGGAGGAGAAAAGATGAAAAATGAAAAAAAAGTAATTAGAATTCGTTCGAAGTAGGAGGCGATGGCGGAAATGCCAGCAAAAAAACAAAAGTGTATAGCAAATTATGAAAACGTAAAGAAATATATTGACTCATTACCAACTGATGAACAGTCGGATGCGTTATATGTTTTAAACCATCTGGAAGAGGGAGAGTTTCAAAAAGTTCTCTGTAAAACATGGCGTAAAGGAATAAAAGAAGTATATTTCAAAAGAAATAATCGGATTTATTATGTTGAACAGGGTAAAACGATATACTTGCTATATGCTTGTAGGAAACAAAAAAATAAAACTACTAAAAAAGATGCAGATATTATAATAAAAAGGGCCAAGGAACTGTAGAGTTCCTTGGCAAAATATATATGCAACAAGGAGGTTGTTTGAAGGCCCTGTATTTGAAAGCCGTTGCACTTTCAGGCAAATTAAAAGGAGCGAGGTCAAATGGAGAGGAAAAAAAAGTCTAACAAAACAGGAGCAACAGTGAGTGCTTGGAGTATTAAAGACGAAATCGCAAAAAAGCAAGAGTCTCCAGAATTTGCAAAAATATGGGAAGAAAACAGGGCGGAATACGATCTAATTAGTGATTTGATTAGTATTCGAAAACAGAAAAGATTAACCCAGACAGAATTAGCAAGTATGATTGGGTATAAACAACAAGTTATTTCAAGAATGGAGAAGAAAGACAATAGCCCAACCTTAAAAGTATTTTGCAAAGTATTAGGTGCTCTTGGCTATGAATTGCGAATCGTGAAAAAGAAATAAATTTTTGTACTATTATTAAAATGTCTTAAATATTTTAATCTTATGTTGAAAACGCTTACATTATTGTAAGCGTTTTTTTTGTACAAAAAGGTGGGCGGGGGAAGAAAACGGCAGAAACGGATACAATGAGTAGTAGTGATTGGAAAGTTACCTACAAAAAAAGGAGGAAAAGGGAATGGCGAAAACATTTGATGAGCTGATGAAGCAATACGGACACACGAAAATTGGGGAGGCGGACATGGCACTGGGGCGGAACAACCCCGGCGCGCTGGAAACAATTCTGAAGGAGCGGCAGAACTGGGCGAACGCAACAACGCAGGAGGAGAAAACGGCGGCGCACAACAGGGCGGAAAACATCAGAAAGGCTTACGGGAGTTACAGCGGAGCGGCAGACGGGATGAAGGGCAAATACAGCCCGACATACGTTAAGCCGAATAAAGCGGCGGAAAACAGCAATGTGGATGCGCTTTTCAACAAATTCAACGAAGCCTATAAAAACCCTGCGCCCACATGGACACCGAGATATGAAGCGGAGATACAGGGGCTTCTTTCGGACATCAGCAACAGGAAGGGCTTCAGCTACGACATGAACGAAGACCCGATGTATCAGCAATACAGAGACCAATACATCCGAGAGGGGAAGCGTGCCATGAAGGATACGGCGGCGCAGACAGCGGCACTGACGGGCGGATACGGCAGTACATACGGCGCGATTGCGGCGCAGCAGGGCTATGACAATTACCTTGCTGCGCTGAATGACAGAGTGCCACAGCTGGAACAGATGGCTTACGGCAGATACACCGACGAGCTGGCGGACAAATACAACCAGCTGGGGGCGTACCAGACAGAGGAAAACAGGCTTTACGGACAATACATGGATGCACTGGGACAATACAACACAGACAGAAACTTTGCTTTTGGATCCATGCAGGCGGCAATGGATCAGAATAATCATGAAAACGAATTTGACCGCAGCCTTTTTGAGAGCGACAGAAATTACGGGCTGACGGAGGAGCAATGGAAATTCCAGCAGCAACAGCAGGCGATTGAAAATGCCCTTTCGACGGGGGACTACAGCAAGCTCAAGGAGTTGGGCTTTGACACAAGCTACCTGAAATATATGCAGGATATGGAAAAGGCACAGGCGGCACTCACCTTGCAGCAGAAGCAGCTGGCAATGGCAGGGACAAGCAGCGGCGGTAACGGCGGCAGAAGAAGCAGCGGCGGCAGCAAGAGCAAATCTAAGACAAAAACAAGAACAAAGACAGAATCAACCGGCAAGCCCACAGTGGATGGAGACAGCGGCAGCACAACAGGTGCAAATGGGTATAACCAGCTGTTAGCGCTTTACAGACTGCATGGAAATTCGACTATGTTTAATACGCTTGCAAGCCAACTGATACAGAAAGGGAAGGTTTCGGAGGCGGAATACAACAAGCTGAAACAGCAGATTGACGCAGGGAGACTGAAAAGCAATTCTACGAAGGGTCTGCTGAGATAAGGCGAAGGGGGAACGGAAATGTTATCGTATGATGAAGTGAAGAATTTCGGGAAAAAGGCTGGGAAAAAGCAGAGCGACAGAGAAAAACTGCTGAAAGGAAGCGAGCCTGCAAAGGAAGCCATGTATAAAAAATGGCAGGAGACAAAGGTTGCGGGCGGAACGGTGAACCCCATCATCAGCACAGATTCCAAGGTGAAGGAGAATGAAACCCTTACAGGGAGAAAGAAAACAACCTATGAGGAATCTCTGGCAAGGAACAGAAAAAAGGCGGAAAAATACAGTGCGGCTGTGCCGACAGGCGCACAGGCGGCCAAAAACATCAAGGAATTGATTTTCGGGACACCGAAGGAGGGCGGGACAATCAACCCGACCATTTCCGCGGCGGATTTTTCCACCAGATATGACAAAATGACGGCAAGGGAAAAAGCGGTTTATTCCCATTACAAGCAGGCAGGGAAGAACAAAGAAGCGGCGGACTATCTGAAAGCCATTGAAATGGACGTAAACAAAAGAGCGGCGGCACAGCGGACAGCGGATGCAAAGAAGCTGGCAGAGGACAGCACCATGGGCGGCTTATATGCACGCTACATGGGTGCGCTGACAAGCCCTCTGGCGACAGCATACAGCTTAGTGCAGGATGCGAGAGGAGAAGCCATTGACCCGAACAACCCTCTTTTCTTAGGAGAGCAAATCAGGCAGGGGCAGACGGAAGGCTTTTTAGGCGAAAGCAAGGGCCCGAAAAAAATATTAAAAGAGGCGGCTTTGGGTGCATTTGATTGGGGCACACAGGTTGCAACCCTGGGCGCAATGGGGCTGAGCGGTGCCGGCTTGGGCACAGCGAGCAGCGGGCTTTACGGTGCAAGCGCATTTAGCGGCAATGCAAAGGATGCGACGGAGCGAGGTGCAACCACAGAGGAAGCGGTTGCATACGGCACGATTGGCGCAGCGGCAGAAATTATTACAGAAAAATTAGGCTTTGAGCGCTTATTCAAACTGGGCAAGCTGGCGAAGATTGCCGGCAATAAGGGAAAGCTGGCGGCGGAGATTCTGAAAAGCATGGGTGCTGAGGGCTTGGAGGAAGGCACATCCGAAGCGGCAAACCAGATTGCGGATGCGTTGATTATGGGGGACAGAAGCCAGATGGCGGAAATCTACATGGCGGCGAAGGCGGCAGGGAAAACAGAAGGAGAGGCGACAGCGACGGCATTAAGAGGTGCGGCGGCGCAGATTGGATACAGTGCGGGGATTGGCGCACTGAGCGGCGGCATGATTGCGGGCGGCGTAGCCGGAGGGAGCAGGCTTGCCGGAAGAAACGTACTGGGAGAAGGAACGACAGAGGCGGAACAGCCCTTGACAGAGGAAGAACAGACCTTGCAAACGGAACAGAATATGCCTTCTGCGGAACAGACCACACCCATAACGGAACAGACCGCCCCTGTGGTTGAGCAGGAGAAGCCTGTGATGGAGCGGGAAATGCCTATGGCAGAGGTACAGAAAACGGAACAGCAGACCGCAGAGGTACGGGAAGCGGGACAGGATACGGCTATTTCCGAGGATTTAAAGGAATACAGCGGAAAATATTATGGAGAGAAGGGGCAGGAGGTTTATTTGAGAAGGGCAGAGGAAACGGGAAGCCTCGACCACACAGCAGCCTTCAACACCTATTACCGAGCGGGGATTGCGGGTATCCGAGAGGATGAGATTCGGCAGACGGCATACACAGCGGCGGCGGACAAGCTGCTGAAGAACGAGGCATACATGGCAGGGGCAGAGGACAGAAAGGCGGAGATTGCAAACGCCATCTGCGGAACAAGCAAGCTGACAGGAAAGCGGGGGCTGATTGTTGGCGAGGATGTGAAGGCGACAGAGGAACAGCTTGCACTTGCAAGCCTTTATGCAGACATTGGCGGCGCAAGGATTCGCTTGGTGGACGAGATTTCCTTTGAGCAGGGCGGAAAGAAGCACACCGCCAACGGATATTACGAGGATGGCGTGATTACACTTGCGCTGAAATCGGACAGCTTTATGGGGACGATGAACCATGAAATGATACACTACATCCGCAAGGCGAACCCTGCGGGATATGATGCAATGCGTGAGCTGGTATTCAAGATAGCGAACAAGGACGGCACCGACATAGAAAAGCATTGGGCGAACTATGAGGAGCTTTGCCGTGACATTTACGGAGAGGACGTTGCGGCGGCAGATGTGATGGAGGAAATGGTTGCGGACGGGTTTCAGAAGATTTTGAACAATACAGCGGATATGAAGGAATTTTTAACAGAGCTGTACAGAAAGGACAGAACGCTTTTCGACAGAATCAAGGAGTTTTTGGTGAAGGTGGGAAAAACCATCAAGGCACTGCTTGAGGACAACACCTACACAGAATTTGCCGAGGATTTGAGCAGGGACTTAGAGAACATCAAGCAGCTGCGGAAGAAATTTGCGGAGGTGCTGGCGGACACCGGAAGGATGGAAGAAGGTGCAGCGGAGAAAACAGGAAAAGGAAAATATGCAATCAAATACAGTGAAGAAAATAAGCCGTTTGTAGCCATAGAGGAAGATATACTGGATGGTGTTCCACGGAAGGAGTGGACAAAAAAAGTAAAGGAAACATTGAAAAAGAAATATCCGAATGGGATTCAGATTAGAAATGAATATATTCATGTGAATGGGAGACAGACTGCTTCGGAAATGACCAATTCCAAATATGCAAAGTGGTTGAGAGTAAATTCTCCTACGGAATATGCTGACAAGCTGCGATTCGCAAATAATGCAGATGAAATTTTATATGCCGCACAGAACTGGAGAGGTGAGGGATTGCATCATCCAAGGAAGGACAGCATTGTTGAATTTGCGAGGGCGGATGCGCTGATTCGCATTGGCGAAAGAGGATATTCGGCAGATGTGGTTGTTGGAACGAAGGGTAATTCGGAAATGGTTCTGTATGATATTCTTTACCTTAAATCTGCTTCTATCAATGAAAAAAAACAGGAGCAGACAGCCGTTCATTCCCAAAAGGAAATTCCGACAGAAAGCGCTGCTCCTGTTTCTAAAAACAGTGTAGCACAGGAGGAGGGCAAAAACAATAACAGGAATGTTACAAAATTCTCTTTGCGGGACAGTGACGGGATTCTGCTGGACGAAGGGGCGGATGCCGACGAGAGCGGGGAGATTATAGAAAGAGGGATTTCCTACGTTGTCAGAAGCAGTGAGCAGATAAAAAATGTGAACAATACGGAGCCGACAAAGGATAGGGATATTCGATTTTCCTTGCGGAAAAAGAATGTTGAGATAAACGCTGCGGAAAACGAAAACTGGAAGGCGGCGTATGAAGGGCTGCTGCGTGAATTTGAAATCACGAAGGAGCCGTTACGGGACAGAGAAGCGGCGCAGAAGGTTGTGCGAAAATTCCTAAAGGAAATCAAGAGCGGTTATGACGAGGAACAATTCTTAGACAGATTTGTGAGCCTTTGCAATTATGGAGCAGACCTGAAAAGCGACAGCGATTACAAGGACCTTGTGACCGCCTGTGCCATGCTGGCGGAGGATGCCTTACGGGAATCTGCGGAAATGGACATGGAGCTTTACAACGAATATGCGGATTTGCGGAAGGAGCTGCGGACATCCACGTTGTATGTAAACAAGAAAACCTTGAACGACTTGGCGGCACAGGACATCAGATACAACGAGCTGCGGCAGAAAAACTTCGGCAGGGTGAAGCTTTCCCAGAAGAACGGGGAAAGCATTGACACGAAATATGCCGAATGGGCGGAGCGATTCCCTGAGCTTTTCAAGGAAGACCAGAACACGAGCCAGAGCGAATTGCTGATGGACATTATTGCTGTGCGGCAGAGCTTAGATCCTGTGGTAAAAAATCCTTACTTTGAGGAAATAGAGGAGCACGCAGAGGCTTGTGCCTATGAACTGCTGGGGATGATGAATGATGTTGCTCTGGAAAAGCCAACCTTTGCGGACAAATACGAAGAAAAGCTGCGGAAGCTGCGGCAGGAGAACAAAGAGGCATTGAGAAGGGCGAAGGAGCAGGCGAAGAACGAAAAACAGCTGCTGCGGGAGAAATACGCCACCAATGCGGAGGCGAGGATTGCGGCGGTGAAGGAAAAATACGAAAAGAGAATTGACCGGAATGAATACTGGAGGCTGCGGAGGTTGGCAGTGAAGGATGCGAAGGCTTTGGCGGAGTGGATGAAATCCCCCACGGACAGCAAGCATATTCCGAAAAAATTTAAGGAAACAGTCGGTGTGATATTAGGGCTGATTGAAACAGAAAAGCCTGACCTCAGGATTCCCTTACAGAGCTTTGTTACCATGAAGGGGGCATTACAGGAGCTTTACGGCGATCAGGAGGGGATTTACCTTTATGTGGAACAGGACGATCAGGTGATAAATATTCTGGACAGATTCATTCAGAAGTATCCCGAAGGGGCGAACCTTGACACGATGAACGGGGCGGACATGAAATATTTCCGCAACCTGATAGTTTCGGTGAAGAAAGCCTGCACGGATGCGAACAAGCTGCACACAAGCCAGAGGGAGAAAAGCGTGATTGAGGTTTCGGAAGGGTTTATCAAAAAATCCAAAAAGAAGAAGGATGCCAGAGAAACGGGCATAATTCGGCGGATGCAGGATTTCCTTGGACTGGAAATGCTGGATGCGAACAGCTTTTTCAAGCGCATAGGCGGAGATGTTTACAGCGAACTCTGGAAGGGGCTGCGAAAGGGTCTGGATAAGAAGATAAACCACTGGAGAGAAGCAATGGACTTCATCAATGAGCTGGTAGACCCGAAAACTGTGCGGAAATGGACAGAGGAAGCGGCGAAGGAATTTGAAATTGGCGGGACGAAGGTACAGCTGACGATTCCGCAGATAATGAGCCTTTACTGCCTGATGAAAAGAGACCAAGGCAGACAGCACATCATCGGGACGCAGATTCCGACGGAGAACGGGATTCTTGACATCAGAGGCGGCGGCTTTAAGGCAGAGCCAATCAGCCACACCCAGAAGGGGAAGAAAGCAAAGATAGAGAAAGCAAAGGTAGTAGAGCCGACGGCGGCAGACATTCAAGCCATTCTGGGCACGCTGACGGAGGAGCAGAAAAAAGCGGCAGAGGCAATTCAGAAATATCTCTCTGAGGATGTAGCGGCTTGGGGGAACGAAACAACCATGCTGTTATTTGGCTATGAGAAATTCACAACGAAGAATTACTTCCCGATTGTGAGCGACAAAAACTTTGTGAACCAGCTGGTGACAAAGACAGATGACATTGCGCCCTCGCTGAAAAGCCTCGGCATGACGAAGAACATCAACCGCTTTGCGAACAACCCTGTTATGATTCAGGACATTTTCAAGGTATTTGCGAACCATGTAGATCAAATGAGCAATTACAATGCCTTTGCGGCATCGGAAAGCGATTTTAACAAATTCATGAACTACAAGAAAAAGCAGGAAAAAGGCAAAGAGAAGGGAAAGGTGGACACGGTAAGAAACGAAATGGACAGAACGATGGGGAAGGGCGGGGCGAAATACATCAAAACGCTGATGAACCGTCTGGTAACGGCATCGGGTCTTTCGGATGACAGCGATTTTGCAAAAATGCTTGTCAGAAACATGAAGGTTGCAAGCGTGGGGGCGAACCTGCGTGTTATCGTACAGCAGCCGACAGCGTATCTGCGTGCGGGCAATTCACTCTCCATGAAATATCTGCTGAATCCTGCGGTATTCAAGAAAACAGACAAGGAAACCATTTACAAATACGCCCCGATTGCGCTTTGGAAAAGCTGGGGCAACTACGAAATGGATACGGGCAAAACGATGTATGAACAGATGATTGCGCCGACGAAGGCTGCCAAAACAAAGGAGCTGCTGATGGCGGGCGCAGGCTGGGCGGATGAAGTGACATGGAGCCGCCTTTGGAACGCCTGCGTATTGGAAGCAAAGGACAAGCACAAGGGCGCGACGCAGGAAGAAATCTACACGATTGCCGGAGAAAGATTCGGGGAGATTGTAGACGAAAGTCAGGTGGTAGACAGCGTGTTGCACCGCAGCCAGATCATGCGGAAGAAGGGGCTTTACACACAAATGACAACCTCTTTTATGAGCGAGCCGACAAAGACCTTCAACATGGCAAGCAATGCGCTTGTGGAGCTGGTGCGGAACAATACACCGGAGAACCGAAGAAAATTCATCCGCTGCTACATGACGTTAATTGCTTCCGGTGTAGCGACGGCATGCGCGGCGGGGCTGGCAGACGCAATGCGTGACGATGACGACGACGATACCTTCTTTGAGAAATGGAAAAAGGCAGTTGCAGGGGACTACAGCAAAGCGGAAACGCCGAAGGACTACATAATGGCGACTTTAAGCAACAACATTGCGGATAACCTGAACCCGATGGGGATGATTCCTTATCTGCGAGACGGATGGAGCTTATTGCAGGGATACGATATCAACAGAACGGACTTTGACTGGCTGAATGATATCATGAAGAACATCAAACGATGGGAACAGTTTGCAGCGGGAGAAAGCGAATATACTCTGGCATCCCTGCTGCTGAACACCACAGGGGCAATTTCCAAAATGACAGGGGTTCCCATTGGTAGCGCGGAAAGAGATTTGAAGGCTCTGACAAACTGGGTAGTGCTTCATATTATCGGGGACGATGAAATGAAATTCAATTATAAAAAGCTGAGCAGGGATGTCGGTTCGGAAAAGAACGCTTCCTACTATGCGGAGCGAATGCTGAAAGCAAAATTCAGCGGAAATGACGACCTTGCAACCAGAATCTACAACGAAATGATTACGGCAGGCGTAAGCAATGAAAAGATTGACAATAAGCTGGAAAGTAAGGAAAAGAAGCTGCTGAAAGAAGAACCGGAAACAACGGAAGGCGCAGAGGCTTACGCAGCGGGCGACTACAACGGATACATGAACGCCATAGACAGCCTGACGGCGAAGGGCTACGGCAAGGGCTACGCGGTGAAGGTGATTGAAAGCGTTTACAAGAAAATGAAGGGAGGAGACGACGAGGAGGAAACCTTTGAACCCATTACAAACGATTACTGGGACAATGAGCCGGACAAAGACCCTGCGGGGTATGAAATGATGTTTAACGCCTACATGAGCGGGAACACGAATGACTACAGCCAGATGTGGGACAGGATGGAGGCAAGCGGAAAAGAAGAAGGAAACATCAAAAGCAGCATGAAAAGCCGTTTGAAGAAGGCATATCAGGCGGCGAAGGCGGAAGGCAATTACCAGAAGGCGCAGAGAGCGAAAACAGAATTTCTGCGGCTGGGCGGCAAGCCTGAGACGCTGGAAGGCTGACGGATTTAGGGAGGGTGCAGAGCATCCTCCTTTTTCTTATAATAGGGAAAACGGGAGGAGGGAGAAAGCATGGGGCAGACGGCAGGATATGTTGCGATTATGATTGCGGTTGGTTCTATATTTTTCGAGGTATCGAAAATCAAAATCAATCCGATTTCTTTTTTGCTGAAATGGATTGGGAAGCGGATGTTTGAGCCGATGAACAGTAGGCTAGAAGCAGTAGAAAAGAAGATCGACGAAAACGAGATTGACCGTATCCGCTGGGAGATTCTTGAATTTGCGAACACCTGTCGAAATGGAAAGCGGCACACGAAGGATGAATTTAGCCATATCATTTCGCAGAACGACAAGTATCACAAGATTCTTTCGCTTTACGGCATGAAGAACGGGCAGATTGAAGCGGACTATGCTTACATTGAAGGGCTTTACAGAAAATGTCAGGCGGACAACGATTTTTTATAAAAAGGGAGGACGGCATGAAAAAGAGAAAAGCAAGAGCAGATCCTAAGGAGCTGGAATTTTCCAAGGTGATTATGAAGCAGGAAATGCAGCTACTCTGGATCAACACGATAGGGGTTCTGGGGTTGGCGTTTTACTGCGTACACAACAATTTTGATGCGGCGTTCCCGTGGCTGAGTGCTATGGTAAGCCTACCATGGGCGGCATGGGGGGTGAGCAAGACGGGATACACAATGAAAAGCGTAAAGGAAAACACAAGCGGCGGCATTGTATACGAAAGCGCAATGAGAGAGGAAGGAGGCACGGAATGAAGGATGCAACATTTTTAATGGGAAATTGGTATTTATTTATTGCAGCTTTGGCAATGGCTACACTGGCAGCGGCAGCAGTGGCGAGATTTTTGGAAATGCCTTCTGCGGAGCAGCGGAAGAAGGTAAAGGAATGGTTGCTTTTGGCAGTGACAGAGGCAGAGAAGGAGTTGGGAAGCGGCACAGGGCAGTTGAAGCTGCGGTATGTGTACGATTTATTTTTGCAACGCTTTCCTGCGGTTGCGAAAAGGATTTCCTTTGAAACCTTTTCCTACTGGGTAGACAGGGCTTTGATTGACATGAGAGAAATGCTGAGCAAGAACAAGGCAATTTACCGCATGGTAAAGGCGGAAGAAGGTGCGGAAAATGATACAGATTAAGGTGGACATTGCCGCAAAAGGAAATTTCGGCGGAAAGCGGGACAAGGAAGAGATTAAATATCTTGTGATTCACTACACTGCAAACGATGGAGACAGCGCAAAGGGAAATGCGAATTATTTTAAAAATCATATTGTGGAAGCGTCTGCACACTATTTTGTTGACGATGCCGGAATCGTACAGAGTGTGCCGGATGATTTTGCTGCATATTCCGTAGGCGGAAAAAAATATCCTTCCTGTGCGAAAACGGGAGGCGGGAGATTTTACGGCAAATGCACAAATGCGAACAGCATTTCGGTGGAGCTTTGCGACACGAGGAAAAACGGGAAATACGATTTTACAGAGAAAACATTGGAAAATGCGGCGGAGTTATCCAGACTGCTGTTGAAAAAATACAAGATACCTGTGGATAACATCATCAGACATTTTGACGTTACAGGGAAAAACTGCCCTGCGCTGTTTGTCAGTGATGAGAAGGCGTGGAAGGCGTTTAAGGAAAGGATAGTGGACGAAGTGAAATATTATGAAGAAATGAAGGATGTACCGAAGTGGGCGCAGCCATTGGTAAAGGACATGATTCAGAAGGGATGCTTTGGGGACACAAAAGCACTGCATTTGAGTGATGACATGCTGCGGACATTGGCGTTGATGGAGAGATACAACAAGAAAGGGTGAAGCGATATGAAAAAATTATTTATTTCTCAGCCCATGAAAGGCAAGACAGACGAAGAAATTCTGAGGGAGAGGGAGCAGGCGGTCAGAGAGGCTGAAAAGTATCTGAAAGAAAATGGGATGCAGGAAGAAGTGCAACTGATTGATTCCTTCTTCCAGAGTGCGCCCGTAGGCGCAAGACCGCTTTGGTTTTTGGGTAAAAGTCTGGAATTGCTTTCGACAGCCGACCTTGTATATTTTGCAAAGGACTGGGAGAAAGCCAGAGGATGCAGGATTGAACACATGTGTGCAGTGCAGTACGAATTGCAGATTATCGGATAGGAAGTTATCAGAAAACGGGGATTTGTGATAAGTTGGATTGAAAACCGAACGGTTTTGTAGGGAGCGGCGCATCTGATATTTTGATATCATGGTATCAGGTGTTCTGCTCCTCATTTTTTAAAATGCAAAGTATAGTTATCATAAAATGATAGAATTTTGAAAGTTTAAGGGGAATTGGAAGGTAACTTATCAGAAAATGGGATTTATGATAAGTTGGATGGGAGATGCGCATTTATTATTTTGTTGAAGCCAACAAAATGGTATAATAGAACAAATCAGAGGAGGGACATTTTAGAATGAGAGAGATATTAGTTGGCAGGAAGTACAGACATTTCAAGGGAAATGATTATAAAGTGCTTGCACTGGCGGAGCATACCGAAACAGGCGAAGAATGTGTTGTGTATCAGGCTTTGTATGGCGACGGTAAAATTTATATGCGGCCTTTAGATATGTTTGCATCTGAGGTTGATAGGGATAAATACCCGGATGCTTCCCAGAAGTATCGGTTTGAATTGGTGGACTGAGAGAGGGGTTCGTATAGGGGAACTCTGGATTCTTAGCTCAGTTGGTCAGAGCATCCGGCTCATAACCGGATGGTCCTCGGTTCAAGTCCGAGAGGGTCCATTTTACAAAGAAGATTTTATGGAGGAAAATATGGAAAACCTAAAGTTATATAGAACAATCGGATTTGAGACATTTGCTGATTTAATGCTATATGGGGAAGAAAGGTACATGAATCCTCAGCAATGGAAGGATACCCACGAAGGATATGTATTTCGTTTGATGGATACAGAAGAAGGCAGAAAAATTTTAATTAAGAAACTCTATGAACATTATGGTAAGGAAGAAAAAGTTGTTGATATTTTTTCAAGGTACTATAGTTTATATCATGGATGTTACGCACAATGTTGGACAGGAACAGATGAATCAGATGCCATGTGGAGAATTTACAGTTATGGTAATCACGCAATCAGAATCAGCACAACGATGAATAAGATTCAAAAGGTTCTGGAAAATAATCAGCATCCGGATGGTAGAATTTTAAAAATAAAGTATGATGTACAGAATGAGGGTACTGTGATTGAGGGAATGCTACATGAAATGACAAAGGAAAATTCCGCATATTATGGTTTTACTCATAAAAGGGAGGCATTTAGCCATGAAAATGAGTATCGCGCTATGTTTATGATGGACGCTGGTGAGGTGATGATACGGGAGTTAAGAAAGAAAAAGTATTTTTTTGAAAACACAATAGATACGAACGACATTGAAGAAATTGTGAAAAGATTGGAAAAAAGTTTTCCGCGTGCTTCTTGTAGACAGCAAGGTTCTGCAATTCTGAAAGTAAATATAGAAGATTACATAGATTCTATTATGATTCATCCATTTGCAGAGGATTGGTACGTAGATCGGGTGAGAAAGTTGTGTGAATTGAAAGAAATAGAAGGGAAATTTATGGGTAAATCAAATTTGTATCAATGCCCAAATTTTTCTGGCAGGAAAGATATTTAATAATAGTTCATTAGTGAAAAATCAGCTATTGTGTGATATAATATTTTAAGGACAAATTTAAGAGTGCCTTTTGTAATTGCTACACTTTTATTGTGCATGTCTATCGAATTGATGTTGAAACTGAAAGAAACCGTGAGTTTGAAGGTTGTTCTGAAGGGAAGGCTGATATTTATGGCGATTCTGTACATGAAATCAAGGGTAGGTTATGGCGTTTATGGGGTGTGCCATGTTGTAGCAGTTATTAAGGATAAACGCCGGGGGTTCGATTCCTCCACACCTCATAAATAAGGCTGCCGAAAGGCGGCCATTTTTAAATTATTTTTATTTCCAACGCTGACAGTCTGGATTGGAAGGAACAGGGAGCGGAGGTGGAAATCAGGCAGGTGTTGGAGCATAAGCATCTGGGCAATGGCTCCATCATTCTGTTCCACAATGATGCGAAATACACCCCTAAGGTGTTGGACACGATTCTCAAGGGAATCAAGGAAAAGGGGTTTGAGATTGTGCCGATTTCCCAGTTAATTCATCGGGAGAATTTCGAGATGGATCATGAGGGACGGCAGATTCCGAAAGGTAAAGATGTATAAAATCAGTCTGAATACGAGAGAAGTTATAAACAACAGGCGTATTCCGATACTGTATTTTTAGGCAATCAGGGGTGCAATGTTCGATTTCGAACACTGCACCCCTTGTTTGTCCATTGTTCTCTTTGGACTTTTTTTATAAGATAAAAATGATGAAACAATAATTCGTCCACACCTAATGCCGAGGTTTGGATGGATGGCTCTGTTGGAGTGTTTCTCTGAAATGAAAACATCAGAGGGAAGCCCGGAGGTTTGGTCGGTACCAATGGGGCGGCATTCTTCCGACAGCAATTTGCTGCGGATAAAATCACCTGAGGACAGAGCGGAAAGAAAGGAAGAAAGACTATGAACGTTGCAAATACCATCAAAAAATTGGGTCTGGAACAGGCGTTTGATTACCTGTATAAAGACCCGGAAAACAACCTGCTGAAGCTAATGAATTGGGCGGACAAATTTTCCGATGGGGAATTTGTATCCCAACGTAAGGCAATTCGGGAAGCAATAGAAAATCCTGCGCACCCTTACCATGACTATATCCTGCATATCATCCATGATATCGACCCGGAGGTCATGAAAACGTTAGCTGTTAATTTCTTCATCAATGCCAGCTTAATCGGCTGGTCGAAGCAGGAAGAAAACCGAGCAAAGTATAACTGTAATGTTCCCTGGGCGATTCTTTTGGACCCTACATCTGCCTGCAATCTGCACTGCACCGGATGTTGGGCTGCCGAGTATGGCAATAAGCTGAATCTTACCTTTGATGAGATTGACAGCATTATTCAGCAAGGCAAGAAATTGGGTGTCTATATGTATATCTATACCGGCGGTGAGCCGCTGACGAGAAAGAATGATCTGATTCGGCTGTGCGAAAAGCATAATGATTGTGTATTCCTTTGCTTTACGAATGCGACATTGATTGATGAAAAGTTTGCCGATGAAATGCTGCGCGTGAAGAACTTTATTCCTGCCATTTCTTTGGAGGGGGACGAGGTTTCCACGGACAGCCGCCGCGGACAAGGAACCTATCAGAAGGTCGTTCGGGCAATGAAGTTGCTGCATGAGAAAAAGCTGCCCTACGGCATTTCCTCTTGTTATACCAGCGTGAATTACGAGAAGATTACATCGGATACATACTATAACAGTCTGATTGACATGGGTGCTTATTTCATCTGGTACTTCCATTATATGCCGGTTGGCAATGATGCTGCGCCTGAACTGCTGCCAAATCCCAAGCAGCGTGAAACCGTTTATCACCGTATTCGCCATCTGCGTGCCACGAAGCCTTTGTTCGCCATGGACTTTCAAAATGATGCGGAATATGTGGGCGGATGTATTGCCGGAGGCAAGCGGTATCTGCATATCAATGCAAACGGGGATGTAGATCCTTGCGTGTTCGTGCATTATTCCAACGCTAACATTCGGGAATGTACGCTGTTAGAGGCACTGCAAAGCCCGATTTTTATGGCATATCATGATAATATGCCTTTTAATGATAATATGCTCCAACCTTGCCCTATGCTGGAAAACCCGGAACGCCTGCGGAAAATGGTTGCGGAAACCGGCGCACATTCCACCGATCCGCAATCTCCGGAAACGGCGGATCATCTGTGTGGGAAGTGTGATTCCTATGCGAAGTGCTGGGCACCGGAGGCTGAACGGCTCTGGAGGGCTGAACAGGAAGAAAAAAAGCACATATAAAGGATGAGCGCCGCAGGAGACTGCGGCGCTTGCTTATTCTTTTATAGCCGACTTAACGGCAGTCTGCCCGATGGATTTTTGTAGAGCGTGAGTTTCTACGCCCTCCATTAAGGAGCAGATTCGTTCGATATCCGTTTCCAGATCATACTGCATTTCGGCATCCAGCCAATCCAGTAAATAGCCGACTACGATACACTTATAATGGTGATTCAGGATTTCGGCATCCCTTGCGGGAATGGAAATCGTTTTGGAAATACTGGCAAAATATGCATTGACCGCGTACTGTGTCAGTCGGTTGATATAAAACAGAAAGGTTTCCAAGGGGACTGCGCGGTATACATGAAGGATTGCTTGCTTATGTGCCTCCCCATATTGCAGAACAGGCTTAATGCAGTCCAATGGGCGACCCGGTGTGTAATGGTACGCAATCAGAGCGTTGACCTTTTCCTCCATCATTTCCAAAAGCAGGGAGGGAATATCCGGAAAATGATAATAAAAGGTGTTCCGGTTGATGTCGCAACGGTTTACGATATCTTTCACTGTAATTTTATTGATAGGGCGTTCTTCTAAAAGCTGAGCAAACGCCTCTATAATAGAAGCTCGTGTTCGTCGCATATTAACCTCCAGACTATACGGCTTGAGTTCATCCAAATTAGTTGCCTGTTTTATTCCATCGTTCTACAATAGCAGACAATATAATGGGATTATAACAAAAATTGCTTTGGAAAACAAGAAAACATCGCTGGAATTGGGAAATGCAAATGGTATGGGGGATAAAAACAGGAAAAATCGGATGCATGGATAATCGGCTGCATGGCTGCATGAAGAGAAGCCGTAAAACGAAGGACAATTTCCATTTCCTGTGTATGCAGATAGGGAAGATTTATTGCTGTGGAAAAGGAAGATGGGATTATTGTACCCAAAAAGAGAAAGAACCACAATATTTAGTTTTCAACATTCTTGTACATACTAAATATCGTGGTTTTCATTCAAATAAAAAATCATCCGACGCATTTCTTACAGGGGGTCAGCCCTCTTGCGAGCGCCTTCTCCAGCGTAGATGCAATATAGGTGCCGCCATTGCAGGAGCCGCTATAGTGGTACCGTTCGTTTTGTCACAAAAGATGACAATTTAACAGAAAAAGTCGATTTATTTCGGCAGTCTCTGTCGCACAACCTCATACAGCAGTACCCCTGCGGCAACAGAAGCATTCAGGCTTTCTGCCTGCCCCGGCATGGGAATTTTCACCCACGCATCGCAGAGCGCGGCGGCATCCTCACTGAGACCGCGTGCCTCGTTGCCAATGAGAAAGGCACAGGCATCCTGTAAGGGCAGGGCATAGGGATAGCGATCGCCCTTCAGATGTGCGGCGTAAAGCGGAATCTGCTTTGCCTGCATTTTTTCCGAAAGGGCATGCAGGTCGATATTTTGGAAGACAGGCACATGGAACAGACTGCCCATGGTGGCGCGCAGTACCTTCGGGTTATAAAGATCAACACTGCCCTTGCTGAGAAAAACGGCATCTGCACCGCAGGCATCTGCCGTACGAATGACCGTCCCCAGATTGCCGGGGTCATTCAGCTCTTCCGCCAGAAGGAGAAAGGGCGTTTTTTTCGCAAGCACCGCATCTGCATCCCAATCCAGCTTTTTGCAGACCGCCAGAATTCCCTGTGGGTTTTCCGTATCGCAGACGGCGGCAAAGAGTGCATCTGTCAGACAAAGTACCTCTGCCTTTTCTTCGTAGAGGGAAAGGTCGTTTTCTGCGGCAAAGGCATTGCTGACCGCATACGCAAGCACCTCCCAATTCTTCGGGATTTCGCGGATAAAGCGCAGTCCCTCCGCAATGAAAAGCCCCTCCTTATCGCGATTTTTCTTTATTTTTAAGCCGTTCAGCCGCTTGATCCATTTGTTGTCGCGGCTTTCGATTCGTTTCATGGTATCACCTCGCTTTCTATGATAAAGGAGAAGCTCCTGCTTTGCAAGAAAAAGGATGCAAGCGACGGGAAAATATGGTACAATCAGGGCAAAGAGAGCAGAAAAAGGAGGTTTTTACCTATGACACCACAGGAAAAAAGAAAAGAGCTTTTGAGCGCAACCCTGTTGAAAAAGCTGGAACGCCGCCATTTTGAAGCATACTACTGTCCTACAGCGACAGAAGCCATCGAAAAGGTGCTGTCCCTCATGCCGGAAGGCAGCAGTATCACATGGGGTGGCTCCATGACCATTCGCGATATGGGGCTGACAAAGGCGGTCAAGGAAGGCAATTATAACGTCATTGACAGAGATACCGCGGCAAATCCTGCCGAAATGCGTGAAATGATGCGTCAGGGACTCTTGTGCGATTACTATTTGACCAGCACCAATGCCATTTCCGAGGATGGCGTTCTGGTAAATATTGATGGGACAGGCAACCGCGTTGCGTCCATCTGCTTCGGACCGAACAATGTGATTGTTCTGGCGAGCCTGAGCAAGGTAGCACAGGATGTGGATGCGGCAATCAAGCGCGTGAGAGGGTACGTTGCACCTGTCAACAGCATGCGCTTCATGGGGAAAACCCCTTGTGCAGTGGACGGCACCTGCCATAACTGCGTTTCCGAGGAATGTATTTGTAATCAGATTCTGGTGACAAGAGTCTGCCGCCCGGCAGGCAGAATTAAGGTGATTCTGATTGGCGAGGAATATGGATATTAAGATTTAAGTTGAAAATGGGCGCACCTTTAAGCCTTTCCGCATTTGTGGGAAGGCTTTTTCAGAAAGAGGGTTGCAAATGAACAAGCAAAAGCATATCAGTATTCGTATAGACGAAGAAGTATTGAAAAAATTTCATTATGTTTCCAGATACAACGGACGTTCCGCTAGCGGGCAGATTTTATACCTCATCAATCAATGTATTCGCGAATTTGAGAAGGAGCAGGGCGAAATCGAATTGGAACGCCCGAACCCTTGATTTTTCTCCCCAATCTGCTACAATAATGAGGTTAGGAGAGTACGATTTACGAAGGAGAAAAAATAATGGAAGAAATGGTTTTTCAGATTGGGCCCATTCGTCCGCCCAGTGAGGCAAACAGCCTGCTTTTGCGCGTGACGGTGAACTGCCCTTGGAATAGATGCAAATTTTGTATGCTGTATAAAAAATACGATTTTCATACCCGTTCCGTTGCGGAGGTGAAGAAGGATATCGACACCATGGCGGAACTGCGTGACCGTATTTTGCAGTATAAAACAGCGAACGGCTGGGATATACAGGCGATTAACAACGAATATCAGACCCTGACAACGGACGATCAGCGTTGGTGCTATCAGATGGTGTTCCGCTGGATGACGGAGGGAGACTGCAATTCCATCTTTTTGCAGGATGCGAATACGATGTGTCTGCGTGCGGATTGGCTTGCGGAAATTATCCGTTATGTGCGCGTGAAGCTGCCCGAAATCAAGCGGATTACCTCCTATGGCAGAGCAAACACGCTTGCGAAAATTACCCCGGAGGATTATAAAATGCTCAAGGAGGCAGGCTTAGACCGTATCCATTCCGGCTATGAATCGGGTTCCGATAAGGTGCTTGCGCTGATTGAAAAGGGCTGCACGCAGGAGGAACAGATTATCGGCGGCAGAAAGGTGAGAGAGGCAGGGATTGAGCTTTCTATCTACTTTATGCCCGGTGTCGGCGGCAGGGAGCTTTCCGATGACAACGCCATTGAAACGGCGAAGGTTATCAATGCGGTGAATCCGAATTTCGTCCGCCTGCGTACCTTTGTGCTGCGTACCGGCTCTCTGATGGAAGAGGTGCGCGATGCCGGCGGCTGGACGGAGGATACCGATATGAATAAGCTTTTGGAAATTCGCAAGCTCTTAGCGCATATCGACCCGACAAAGGCAAACGGCAGAATCACAAGCGACCACATCATTAACCTTTTACAGGAGGTCAACGGGGATATGGATACCGACCTGCCCTGGATGCTGGAATATATTGATTCCTTCCTTGCCCTGCCCAAGCTGGAGCAGAGAAAATATCAGATGGCGCGCCGCATGGGCTTCCCTCTGGACTGGAAGCAGCTCTGGCGGATGCGCGAGAGTGACCAGAAAATCGTTGAGGATTTGGCAAAAAATATCGTAGATGAAAAGGATTGGGAAAAGAAACTCCATACCTATATGGATCATTATATTTAAGGAGGTGCCGCAATGGCAAGAGAAACAGTTTTTACGGCAATTATCCCTGCAATTTTAATCTTCTTTCTGGTTTTCTTTAACATCAGAAAAATGCAGAAGCAGGCGAAGATTATGAAAATGGAGCATGAGGGCAAATGCGGCGGAGGCTGTGCAGGCTGCGCCCACAGCAAAAGCTGTCATTCCGAGAAGAAAGAATTATAAGGAAAAAAGAATCACCTCAAACTGATTTTTCTGTCAGCTTGAGGTGTTTTTTTATGCTTCTCCCTTTGTTTTGCTTTCGTGCTCGTTGCGGTAGCGCGTCATTAAGCCGTGGAACAGTTCTTCTGCCGTCGGGGGCGTAAAGCTGATGGCATTTGCGCCTGCCGCTACGGTTTCGCGGATGCTTTCCTTCGAGGGACCGCCTGTTGCAATGATGGGCAGGTCGGGGTAGCGTTCGCGCAGAATCCGCACTACCTCCGGCGTGCGTGCCGCGGCAGATACATTGAAAATTGTCGCACCTGCTTCCAAGCGGGCATCGATGTCCGTATTTTCATCCAGAACGGTTACAACAATGGGAATATCAATGATATCTGCAATTTGTGCGATGACATCGTTCGTTGTCGGCGCATTCACCACAACTGCCATTGCCCCGAAGGCTTCGGCATCCTTTGCAAGCATGACAACGCGCGCACCTGTGGTTGTGCCGCCGCCTACGCCGCAGAAAACGGGCAGGCTGGAGGTGGAAACAATCGCATCTGCAATAATCTGCTGGGGCGTAAAGGGATACACCGCAAGCACAGCATCTGCGTTGCAGTTGCGAATGATGGCAATATCAGTAGAAAAAATCAAGGACTTGATGCGTCGCCCCATAATCACAATCCCGCTGGCGGCATAAATTTCATCCGGCATGGTTACGATATGGTGGCTTCTCAGCTTTGTCTTGACGTGGGGAATCTTTTTTTCACGGTCGAGCTTGATATGGTTCATTGGGGCACTTCCTTTCTGCATTTTATTTTTCCGAGCGTTCTTCTATATTATACGGTAGAGAAAATACACTTGTCAATAAATATGGAAGGAACTGGAAGGGTGCCGCCGTACTTGACAGCAGGACGCTTTTTCATTAAACTAGAAAAAAGAATCAGAAGATAATATGTATTTTGAAAATTTTTAAAGGAGGATGACCTTGGAGACTTATATAGGTCTGATACTTTCCGTTTTGCTCAACATCATTTCGTTGGTGCTGATTGGGAGGTATCGCGTACAGGAAAAAGAAAAAGGCGTGACGGAGGAGGAAATCCGTCAGATGGTGGACGCAGGCGGCAACAGCGGCACGATTGATGAAAACGTGAAGGAGATGCTTAACAATATCTTTGAGCTGAGCAACAGCTCCGCAGGTGATATTGCCACCCATAGAACCGATATTGTTGCTGTTCCCGTGGATGCAACTCTGGAGGAAATCAAAAATGTCACGGCGGAGGAAAAATATTCCCGTATCGTGGTGTATGATGATAATATTGATAATATTGTCGGGGTGTACCATGTGAAGGATATGGTGAAATATATCCTTGCGGACGTAACCCGTGTGGAGGAGGGGCATTTCCATCTGAAGGAAATCCTCATGAAGCCCTATTTTATCCCATTTTCCAAAAAGGTGGACGAGCTGCTTGCGGAAATGAAGGTGAAGAAGGTACACATGGCAATCGTCATTGATGAATACGGCGGCACGGCAGGCATTGTCACCATGGAGGATATCATGGAGGAAATCTTCGGGAATATCTTCGATGAATATGACGAGGAAGAGGAAGAGGACATCACCGAGGTTTCGGAGGGTGTTTACCGCATTGATGGTTCGACCGATTTGCAGGATGTAGAGGAACAGCTTGGCATTACCTTCGAAGAAAATGAGGACTACGATACCCTTGGCGGCTATCTCATCGGGCAGCTGGGGCATATCCCTGAGGAGGGCGAAACGATAGAAATGACGCTTTGCGGCTGGCTCTTTAGCGTAGAGCTGTTTGAGGAGAAGCGTATTCTCAAGGTTCTGGCAACAAAGCTGCCGGAGGAGGAAAAGGAAAAAGCCGAAGCAGAAGAAAAGGCTGACGAGGAATAAAAAAACGGACACGATTGATTTTTTTCGGTCGTGTCTTTTTTTGTGCCTGCACAGAACCTGCACAGAAGATTTTGTCCATCCATACCTTAAAGTAGAACACAAAAAAGCAGAACGCAAGGAAAGGATGGAATTTCTGATGCCCAATAATAATCGGTATGAAATAAGTGAAGCTTTACAAATGCCCCTGCCTCTGACCAAGGAAGAAGCCATGCAGGAAACGCTGACGCAGGAGGAGAGCGCCGCACGCCGCTTTCCGATTCTGCCGAGCAATGCAAATGTGACGGTGATTCCCATTATTCCGGGGATTACGCTTTTCGGCTACATCCGCTTTCTGAATGCAAGCCCCGTGGAAACGCGCGTGGATATCTACGCCAACGGGCGGAGGGTGGCTGCGGATTTGCGCTATCAGCATTTTACGGAATATATGAAGCTGTTTCCGGGGTGGTATCGCATTGCGATTTACCGCGCAGGAACCGTCACAAATCCTCTGACCGTTCTGCGCTTACAGGTGCAGTCCGGCGGCATTTATACCGTTGCGGTGACAGGTCTGGCAGATGCGCTTTCTACGCTGACCATCGAGGACAGCCACCGTTACCTCAGCCCTAATCGGGCGTATATCCGCTTTGTGCAGCTTTCACCGACTGCCCCTGCCATGGATGTTTACTGGGATGACCGCATGGTGCTTTCCGATTTGCGCTATGAGGAAATCAGCCGCTACCTCACCACAGCTCCCGGCAGTCACAATCTCAAGCTGCGCGAGACTGACACAGGCAAAATTCTTGTGGAGCATCCCAAAGTGAACCTCAAGGGCGGCAAGGCGTATACAGTTTATGTGGTTGGCAGCCGCGCGGACAGGGCAGGTCTGCAGGTGCTGATCCCCCTTGAGGGTGTGACCTATCTGGACTTCGGAAAGTGAGAAATTTATGGATTTTTTCTCAAAAAACCTGTACGAATGGCGTATCCTTTGTTATACTATTGTCAATACCTATCGTGAAAAATCACGATAAATTTCAGTATAACCGAATAAAGGAGAATCATCATGTTAAAAGGGAAAACTGTTGTTCTGGGTGTAACAGGCAGCATTGCTGCGTATAAAATGGCAAATGTGGCAAGCATGCTCGTGAAGCTGCATGCGGATGTGCATGTGATCATGACGGAAAATGCCTGCCAGTTTATTACGCCTGTTACCTTTGAAACACTGACCGGCAATAAATGTATGGTAGATACCTTCGACCGCAATTTCCAGTTCCATGTGGCACATATTTCCATCGCGAAAAAGGCGGATGTGCTTCTGGTTGCGCCTGCTTCCGCAAATGTGATTGGCAAGCTGGCAAACGGCATTGCGGATGATATGCTGACGACAACGGCTATGGCCTGCACCTGTCAAAAAATCGTTGCGCCTGCCATGAATACCAATATGTATCATAACCCCATTTTGCAGGATAATCTGAAAAAGCTGGAGGGCTATGGCTTTACGGTGATTGCGCCCGAAAAGGGACTGCTTGCCTGTCGGGATATCGGGGATGGAAAAATGCCCTCTGAGGACGTTCTGGTGGGGCATATCCTGCGTGAAATCGCGCATGAAAAAGACCTTGCCGGCATGAAAGTGATTGTCACCGCAGGACCGACACAGGAAAGCGTAGACCCTGTGCGTTATATTACAAACCACTCCACAGGAAAAATGGGCTATGAGCTGGCGAAGGCGGCAATGCTGCGCGGCGCGGAGGTAACACTTGTCAGCGGTGTGACAAATCTGGAGCCCCCTATGTTTGTGGATTATGTGCAGGTAAAGAGCGCGGGGGATATGTTTGAGGCAATGAAGTCCCGTTTTCTGGATAACGATATCATCATCAAGGCGGCGGCGGTTGCGGATTATAAGCCCAAAAGCTACAGTGATGAAAAAACAAAGAAAAAGGACGGCGAAATGTCCATCGAGCTGGACAGAACACAGGATATTCTGAAATATCTGGGCGAGCATCGCAGAGAAGGTCAGTTCTACTGCGGCTTCTCCATGGAAACCCAAAATATGCTGGAAAATTCCCGCGTGAAGCTGGATAAGAAGAATATTGATATGGTGGTTGCCAATAACCTTAAGATTGCAGGCAGTGGTTTCGGCACGGATACGAATGTGGTAACGATGATTTCCAAGGAGGAGGAAATTCAGCTGGAGCTTTTGAGCAAGGCTGAGGTTGCACATAAGATTCTGGATGAAATTTTGAAATTGAAGGCAATAAAGGGCTGAAAACAGAATGGCTGAAAGTAGAATAGCTCTGTCGCATGGAAGGTCTGCGGCAGGGCTTTTCTTGCGAAATAGGCAGATTGCATAAAAAAGAGACAGAATTTTTGTATGCGATAACGTCTGTTTTATTCGTAAAAACGGTCAAAACGGATTGACAAAGACAAATGCAAATGATACAGTAACAGTAGAAATGCGTCATAACGCACGCATTTGCGCCATTGACCTTCGATGGCGGTTGGTTCGAACCAAGGAGGAAACACATGGATGCGATGAGCAGCAGAATCTCGGAAAATCTGAGACAGATTCGGAAGGAAAAGAAACTCAGCCTTGACAGCATGGCAGAGCAGACGGGAGTCAGCAAAAGCATGCTGGGGCAGATAGAAAGAGGGGAATCCAGCCCCACGGTGGCAACGCTCTGGAAGATTGCGACCGGGCTGCATATTTCCTTTACCGCCCTTTTGGAGGGCAGGCAGACAGAAACCCAACTCATCCGAAAGGGCGAGGTTTCTCCGCTTTTGAGCGATGAGGGGCGGTTTCGGCTGTTTCCCTTTTTCCCCTACGATGCAGAAAGAAGATTCGAAATGCTCAGCATTGAGCTGGAGCCGGGCACTCGCTCGGAATCTGTTCCTCATGAGGATGGAACAGAGGAATTTGTACTTGTTTTTGAAGGCGCACTGCGGCTGACTGTGGATGGTGTGGAATATGTGGTAGAGGCGGGCGAAGGGATTCGCTATCTTGCCAATAAGCCCCATATTTATGAATGTCACGGCACGCAGAAGACAAAAATCTGTATGGTCATTTATTATGACAAATAAAAAATAACCGTTATAACGGATTTTTTGCGCCGAAGCGAAGAAAGGGCTAGGTGAATCAGATGAGCATTACACCCAGAATTGAGAAAATCCGTCAGAACTATATCAATACCAAGCCGTCCATTTCCTATGAACGCGCAAGAATCTGGACAGAATCCTTCAAAAGAACGGAAGGCATGCCTGCACAGATTCGTACCGCACAGGCGTTTTATGATACCTGTAATGAGCTTTGCGTCAATATTTTTGAGGGCGAGCTGATTGTCGGCGCAAGCGGCGAATATCGCAAATGCGGCATTTTGACACCCGAATTTGCGTGGAAATGGGTCGATGATGAAATGGATAACTTTCCGAGCCGTCCGCAGGACCCCTATGAAATGACGGACGAGCAGAGAGCCTATGTCAGAGAAAACATCTTCCCTTACTGGAAGGGCAAATCCGTTGAGGATGCTTTTCTGGCGCGCACCTCCGCGGAAACAAAGAAAATCGGCGTAGATACGGGCTTTGTGGATACCGACTCCAAATGGCGCAACGGCATCGGCGAAATGTCTCCCGACTATGTGGATCAGCTGTTCCCCAAGGGCTTCGGCGGCATTAAAAAAGAAGCAGAGGGCTATATGGCAGAGCTGAACGAAGCTATTCCCGAAGAAAAGGATAAGCTGATTTTCTATCGTTCCATCGTTCTGGTCTGCGATGGTATCGTGCGTCTGGCAAACAGATATGCCGAAAAGGCAAGAGAAATGGCGGCAGAGGAAAAGGACGAAGCGAGAAAGGCGGAGCTTCTGGAAATTGCGGCAACCTGTGAAGCTGTTCCCGAAAATCCCCCGAAATCCTTCCGCGAGGCAATCCAGTTCACATGGTTCGTACAGCTGGGCGGCATTATCTCCGAAAACCCTCTGGCATTGAACCCCGGACGCTTCGACCAGTATATCTATCCTTATTATAAAACAGATTTGGATGCAGGCAAAATTGATTACGATACCGCACTGGAACTGGTAGAGTGCCTGTGGCTGAAATACAGCGAATGGGCTTGGACGATTTCCGCAAACACAGCGGACTTCTTCGCAGGCTATACCAACTTTGAAAATCTGACCGTCGGCGGCACCACAAAGGACGGCAGGGATGGCACAAATGATATTTCCTACATGGCAATTCAGGCAACGAAGGAAACAAAATGCCATCAGCCGACCCTGAGCTGCCGTATCCATGCGGATTGTCCTCCTGCATTCATGGAGGCAGTGACAGACCTTGTTTCCACAGGCAGTGGCTTCCCTGCCATCCATAGCGACAGAACAGGCTACGAAATGCTCCGCAATCTGGGCTATGAGCCTGAGGACGCAAGAGACTGGAATAACTGCGGCTGTGTTGTACCTCATTCCAGAAAGACCTTTGAATGGACCTCCTCCTGCAATATCAGCTTTGCGGCGGCATTGGAATTTGCGCTGAATGAAGGCAAGAGCCGCCTGACAGGTGAACAGGTTGCACTGTCCGAAAAAGACCCGAAAACCTTTACCTCCTATGAGGAAATCGAGGCTGCGTTGTTCAGACAGTTCTCCTATATGGTAAAGCATGGCGTGATCAGCCTGCTGACTGCGCAGAAAATCCATAAGGAACAGGCACCCCGTCCGTTCCTGTCCGCCTGCAATGAATATTGCGTGAAAAACGGCAAGGATCTGGTGGACGGCGGCGCAAAATACAACATCGGGCCTGTATTCACAGGCGTTGGGCTTTCCGTTACGGCAAACTCTCTGGCTGTAATCAAAAAGCTGGTGTTTGAAGAAAAGAGCGTAACACTTTCTGAATTGATTGATGCACTGAACAACAACTGGGAAGGCTATGAAGCCCTGCGTGCAAAGGCGCAGGCGGTACCCAAATACGGCAATGATGATGATTATGTGGACAGCATTGCGAAGAAGCTGGCAGATTATTTCTATCATGATGTAACATCCTATAAGGATATCTACGGGCATCATTTCGTAACGGCGTTCATGGGTATTTCCAACTACCTGCCGACCGGTAAGGTGCTTGGCGCAACACCCGACGGCAGAAGGGCGAAGGACCCCATCAACGAGGGCGTTTCCCCTTATACCGGCACAGATACCTCTACCTGCCTTGCGGCACTGCGTTCCTCCGCAAAGCTGAATCACGATATTCACAGCGGCGGCACACTGCTGAACCTGCGTCTGAATCACGATTTGGTTGTAACAAAGAGAGGGCGCGCAAACCTTGGCGCAATGCTCCAGTCCTATTTCGCACTGGGCGCATTCCATGTGCAGTTCAACACCATTTCCAATGAGGTGCTGAAGGATGCACAGGCTCATCCCGAAAATTACAGAGACCTGCTGGTTCGTGTTGCGGGATACAGCACACAGTTTGTCAATCTGTCGAAATCCATGCAGGATTCCATCATGGCAAGAAATGCACATGAGGAATTTTAAGACAAAAAATTGCCGCAGATGCAAAGCGTCTGCGGCTGTTGATGAAAAAGAAAGAAAGGGAATGGCTATGAAGGGTTATCTGATGCAGATGCAGCCGTTTTCCGTCAATGACGGGGATGGGATTCGTACCACGATTTTTCTGGCAGGCTGTCCGCTGCACTGCAAATGGTGCGCGAATCCGGAGGGACTGAGGCAGCACCCTGTTGTCGGCTTTTACGCAAGGCTGTGCATCGGCTGCGGCGCGTGTGCGGCGGTCTGTCCCAAGGGAATCGGCATTGACCTGAATGCAGAACGGGAAAAATGCGTCAGCTGCGGCGCATGTGTGGCGGCTTGTCCCAAGGGGGCAAGAAAGGCTCTTGTTTCTCCGGCGGATGCGGATGAAATCATTGCGGAAGCGGCGAAGCATCAGCTTTTTTACCGCAATTCCGGCGGCGGCATTACCTTTTCCGGCGGCGAAGCAACGGCGCAGCCTGAGCTTCTGGAGTATCTTTCCTCCCGTCTGTATGATATGGGCTTCAGTCTGGATATCGAATCCTGCGGCTATTTTGAATTTGAACGGGTACGCAGCTCTCTGGAACGGATGGATTTGATTTTTATGGATTTGAAGCACATGGATTCTGCCCTGCATGAAAAATTTACGGGCGTTCCCAATGAACGGATTCTGGAAAATATCAAGCAGCTGGCGGAGCTTTCGGCAAGAGTGGTCATTCGGATTCCGACGATTGAGGGCGTGAATGCGGATGAGGAAAATATCCGCAAAAGCGGCGAATTTGTGAAGAAATATCTGCCGCGTGCCGAAATGGAACTTCTGCCGTATCATAAATTTGGCTTTGGGAAATATGAGGCACTGGGGATGGACTTGCCCGATGCCGCATTTGGAACTCCCACAAAAGAAAAAATGGAGCATCTGAAGGGGATTTTGCGGGAAATCGGCATTTCTCTTGCGGACTTCAAATAAACAAAAGAAACAGACATCCTGTCACAGGTGGGCGCACCTTCCTGACGGGATGTCTGTTTTTATCTGTTTTTGCCTTATATATGATAGTATTCGTATTTCTTGACGAAGCAGAAGCCTGTTGTCCCCGGACCGGTGTGGGTGGAGATGGTCGCGCCAATCTGGAAGGGAGGCAGGAATTCCATGCCGGGAACCGTTTCCTGCAGCAGAGTGTAAAAGCTGTCCATATCGTCCCAAATGGTATTTGTGCCGGGCATTGCGATATAATGTGCGGGATTTTCGCCGGTTTCCTTGAAATGCTTTGCGGTGATGGATGCAATCTGTGTAAGTCCTTTTTTTCTGGCACGGCAGATACCGCCTGCGCTGATTTCGCCGCCCTTTAAAATGATGATGGGCTTGATTTTCAGAAGGCCTGCGGAAATAGTGGCAACCTTGCCGATGCGTCCGCCAATCTCAAGATAGCTTAAATCCCCGACCATGAAATGAATGCGGGCATCCTCTCTTGCTTTTTCCGCGTATGTAATCACCTCATTCAGAGATTTTCCGTTCTTCTGCATCCGCGCCATTTCCATCAGAAGCAGGGCCTGCGCGCCTGTTGCCACCCAGGAATTGATGACGTGAATCTGCGCATGAGGGAATTCCTCCTCCAGCATGGATTTTGCCGTTACCGCAGATTCCAGAGAGGCGGTCAGCGTGCGCGTCATGGTGATGCAGATGATGTCCTTGCCTGCTTCGAGGGCAGGGCGGAATGCATCCATATAATCCTGAATGGAGGGCAGGGAGGTTTTGGGGTAGCCCTTTTCCTCTGTCATATAGCGGAAATATTCCTCTAAAGAGATTTCCTGAATTTCCTTATAATAAGTTTCATGGTCTATCGAAATATAAAAGGGAATCAGCCCGATTCCTAATTCCTTTGCCTTTGCAAAGCCGATATCACAGGCACCATCGCTGAAAATTTGATACTCTGCCATACTATTCTCTCCTTACCTTCAGACGTTCAAATGATTCTGCGGAAATGGTCTTCCGCGGTAGTCTTGCTATACTATAACAAATCAGAACGGAAATTTCAACATCAGAAACACATTATGTAGTATAAAAAACCACAAAATATTGTTTGTGCATGAAAGCACTGCGTTTCTGCTGCCTTTTTGCAGAAAAAATGACAGGATTTTCTGTACGGGAATTTAACGGGAGAGAAGGGAAAGAACTCCTTGCCAAACAAGAAAAAATAAGTTAGACTAAAATAAGGGGAAGTACCCCCAAAAAGAAAAGGAGGTGAAAACATGAAACGAGTATTAGAGCTGATCATAAGCTTGATTGCAACAGCGGCGACCTATGCGTTAATGCATGTAGTGCTTTTTATGGACTTATTCAAATTTCAACATAAATTGCCGGTATATGTACCTACGGTGATAGCGGTAATTGTCGGATTTATATTTTATTTTCTATTTGCTACGCCATTGGCAGGTCTGCTCCTGAAACGGCTGAATCAGACAGAGGAACGCCTTTCCAAAATGAATTTGAAGGAGCTTTCGCTTTCCGTTATCGGCTGTATTGTCGGGCTGGTTCTGGCGAACCTCATCGGCATGGCATTCAATGGCTTTGGCGCACTTGGCACGTTTATCGTGGTGCTGTTGAACATCCTGTTCGGGATTCTGGGGATTCGCGTTGCCAGAAGAAAGAAGGATGATGTGAACGTGCGCACGCTGAAGGAGGTGCTGATGACAACCCCTCCCAGCACGGCGGAGGATTCCATTTACGGCAGACCGAAAATTCTGGATACCAGTGTTATCATTGACGGAAGAATTCTGGATTTGCTGCAAACAGGCTTTATCGAAGGGAAAATCATCATCCCTGATTTTGTTCTGGAGGAGCTGCGCCATATTGCGGATTCTGCGGACAGCCTGAAGCGTCAAAGAGGGCGCAGAGGTCTGGATATTCTGAACGAAATTCAGAAGCAGCTGGCAGTTCCTGTAGAAATTCAGAGCTTTCATCCCGGTCAGCAGATGGAGGTGGATTCCATGCTGCTGAAAATGGCGGACAGCATGGATGCCTTCGTGGTGACGAATGACTTTAACCTGAATAAGGTTGCGGAATTTCAGGGCGTGCGTGTTCTGAATATCAATGAGCTTTCCAACGCGGTGAAGCCTGTGGTTTTGCCGGGAGAGGAAATGGTGGTTACCATCATCAAGGCCGGCAAGGAAGCAGGACAGGGCGTTGCGTATCTGAACGACGGCACGATGATTGTGGTGGACGGCGGCAGTAAGCACATCGGTGAGACGATTACGGTGATTGTGACGAGCGTATTGCAGACAGCGGCAGGTCGTATGATTTTTACAAAAATGATTGCTGCGGCATAAATAAAGAGAGCAAAAGTGCGAAATCAGCCTGTTTGATTTCGCATTTTTGCTGAATCGGGAGGAAAAAAGATGAGCATCAGTACGGCTGTGATTGTGGCGGCAGGAAAGGGCAGACGCATGGGAACGGAAATCAGCAAGCAGTTTCTGCCCCTTTGCGGAAAGGAAATTCTTGCACATACGGTTGAAAAATTTGAAAAGGCGGCATGTATTCGGGATATCATTCTGGTGACAGGAGGAGATGCCCTGCAGGATGTGTGGCAGATGGCACAGGAATACGGCTGGAAGAAAATCATTTCCGTAACGGAGGGGGGCAAGGAGAGGCAGGATTCTGTATTCCTTGGCTTGCAGCAGGTGCCGCAGGATACGGAAATTGTGCTGATTCATGATGGGGTGCGTCCGTTTGTGACGGAGGAAATTCTGGAACGCTCCATTGCGGCGGCAAAGGAGACAGGCGGCTGTGTGGCAGGGGTGCCTGCGAAGGATACGATTAAGGTATGCGATGCGGAGGGCTTTGCGATTGCCACGCCGGACAGAAGCACCCTCCGGCAGATACAGACTCCGCAGACCTTCCGCAGAAAGGAAATCCTTGCGGCATACGAAAAAGCGAAGGCGGACGGCTTTCTGGGAACGGATGATGCCTCTGTTGCGGAGCACAGCGGCTTTCCTGTGCGGGTTATCATGGGCAGCTACCGCAACATCAAAATCACGACAAAAGAGGATTTGCTGATTGGCGCGGCATTTTTGAAGGAGGAAACCGAATGAAAACAGTGACGATTTATACGGACGGCGCATGTTCGGGCAACCCAGGCCCCGGCGGCTATGGCGTTGTGCTGCTGTATGGCAGTGCAAAAAAGGAGCTTTCCGCAGGCTATCGTCTGACAACGAACAACCGCATGGAGGTGCTTGCGGTTATCAAAGGACTGGAAGCATTGAAGGAGCCTTGCAGGGTGAACCTCTACAGTGACTCGAAGTATGTGGTGGACGCGATAGAAAAGGGCTGGGTTGTGAAATGGCGGCAGAACGGCTGGATGCGGAACAAAAAGGAGAAGGCTTCAAATGTTGACCTCTGGGAGCGGCTGCTTTTGCTGCTGGAAAAGCATCAGGTGACTTTCCTCTGGGTGAAGGGACATGCGGACAACCCCGGCAATGAAAGATGCGACGAACTGGCGCGGATGGCAATCCAGAACGGAGCCCTGCAGGAGGACGAAAATTATGGGAAAATGTAATGCTTTGTCGAGCGAATCCCAAGTGATTCACTGGAAATCGGATTGACACTGACGGAAATTTATGCTAATATCAAACTGTAACAAATTTTTATCTATCTCAAGTAGGAGGATTTTAAAGAATGAAAAAAGGTACAGTAAAATGGTTTAACGCAGAAAAAGGTTTTGGTTTCATCTCCGTACCTGGTGAAGACGATGTATTCGTACATTTCTCCGCAATTCAGGCTGAAGGCTACAAAACACTGGAAGAAGGCCAGGAAGTTGAATTTGAAGTAGTACAGGGTGCAAAAGGCCCTCAGGCTGCAAACGTAACACGTGCTTAATCGATTCTATTTATTTGACCTAAGTGCGAAAGCATTCAGACATATATTTGAGCTTGGTTATGCAACAAAGAGGCTCTCCGTCAGGAGAGTCTTTCTTTATGCCGAAAAAGTGTATTTTTTTGGAAATTATCGGCAGATGAGGGCGTTTTTTTCTTTGGAATCGTTGCATCCGAGAAAATGGTGTGCTACAATTAAGTGTCACACAGAAGATAATGTAAAAGAAAAACTTGAAACGATTGGAGTAATTCTAAATGAGTCAGAATATTGAAAATATCAGAAACGTAGCGATTATTGCCCACGTTGACCACGGCAAAACCACATTGGTGGATCAGCTGCTCAGACAGAGCGGTATCTTCCGTTCCAATCAGGAGATACAGGAAAGAGTCATGGACAGCGGCGATATTGAACGGGAAAGAGGGATTACCATTCTTTCCAAAAACACAGCCGTAAACTATGGCGATACCAAAATCAACATCATTGATACCCCCGGACATGCCGATTTCGGCGGCGAGGTAGAGCGTGTGCTGAAAATGGTAGACGGCGTTGTGCTGGTGGTGGATGCGTTTGAAGGTCCTATGCCCCAGACAAAATTCGTTCTGCGCAAGGCGTTGGAGCTGAATCACCCTGTTGTTGTCTGCGTAAATAAGGTGGATAGACCCGAAGCACGCCCTGATGAGGTTGTGGATGAGGTTCTGGAGCTGTTCATGGAGCTGGATGCAAACGAAGACCAGCTGGATTCTCCCTTTGTATTCGCATCTGCAAGAGGCGGCTATGCGTCCGAGGATGCTAATGCAAGAGAAGGGGATATGAAGCCCTTGTTTGAAGCAATCATCAATCACATTCCTGCACCCAAGGGGGATGTGAATGCACCGGCACAGGCTCTGATTTCCACGATTGACTACAGCGAATATCTGGGTCGTATCGGCATCGGTAAGATTGAAAACGGCGTACTGCGTGTCAATGACGAGGTTGTCGTTCTGAATATGCACAATGCGGAAACACAGAAAAAGGTTCGTATCACAAAGTTGTACGAATTTCAGGGCTTGCAGAGAGTGGAGGTAAAGGAAGCGAGCGTCGGCAATATTGTTGCGCTTAGCGGCATTGAAAATATCATGATTGGGGATACCATCTGTTCCCCCGAAAAGCCTGAACCTCTGCCCTTTGTGAAGATTTCCGAACCCACACTGGCAATGAATTTCTCCGTAAATGACAGCCCCTTTGCAGGGCAGGAGGGGAAATATGTTACCTCCAGACAGATTCGTGACAGACTGTTCAAGGAGCTGAATACAGATGTCAGCCTGCGGGTAGAGGATACGGATAATTTGGACAGCGTGAAGGTTTCCGGCAGAGGGGAGCTGCATCTTTCCATTCTGATTGAAACACTCCGCAGAGAAGGCTACGAATTTCAGGTTTCCAAGCCGGAGGTGCTGTTCAGAGAGATTAACGGCAAGAAATGCGAGCCTATGGAGGCGGTAACGATTGACGTTCCTGAGGAATTTGTCGGCAATGTTATCGAAAAGCTGGGCAGCAGAAAGGGCGAAATGACAAATATGTATCCTGCAAAGGGCGGCTATACCAGACTGGAATTTTCTATTCCTGCAAGAGGTCTGATTGGCTACCGCAGTGAATTTATGACGGATACCAAGGGCAACGGCATTATGAACTCCCTGTTTGACGGCTATGAACCCTATAAGGGTGATATCGTGACCCGTTCGCAGGGCTCTTTGGTTGCGTTTGAAAGCGGCGAAGCAATCACCTATGGTCTGTATAACGCACAGGAACGTGGGGATCTGTTCATTGGCGCAGGCACAAAGGTTTACGAGGGCATGGTTGTCGGCAGAAATGCCCGTGCGGATGATATGGATATCAACGTATGTAAGAAAAAGCAGCTGACAAATACCCGTGCGAGCGGCTCTGATGATGCGCTGAAGCTGACACCGCATATCACGATGTCTCTGGAGCAGTGCATGGAATTTATCAGTGATGATGAGTTGTTGGAGGTAACCCCCCAGAATCTGCGTATGCGGAAAAAGATTCTGGATAATACCCAGCGCAGAAAGGCGAAAAACCGCGCAAACAGCTAAGAAGCGGTTCTGATTAGGATTTTTTGGAAAGAGGTGCACCATGGCGGCAAAAGCGAAGAAAAAGGGCGGCAGCTTCGTAAAACAGGCGGCAATTCTGGCAGCAGCCAGCCTGCTGGTACGTTTTTTGGGCTTTATATACCGTTTACCCTTAACCAATATGATTGGGGACGAGGGGAATGCGATTTACAGCGGTGGCTATTATATTTACACCTTCCTGCTGATTTTATCCTCGGCGGGGCTGCCTGCAGCAATTTCTAAGCTGGTTTCCGAGAGAATTGCACTGAAGCAATACCGAAATGCGCATCGTGTCTTTCAGGCGGCATTGGTGATTTCCACCTGCTTTGGCACGTTCTTTGCAGTTGTGATGGGACTTGGCGCACACCGACTGGCAGATATGATTGATATTGCGGACAGCTATTATTCCCTGCTGACGCTTTGCCCGACTTTGGTGATTGTTGCTATCATGTCCGTATTCCGCGGATATTTCCAAGGGATGCGTACCATGGTGCCGACCGCGATTTCTCAGATTGTAGAGCAGGTGTTCAACGCCTTTTTCAGTGTGTATCTGGCATGGGTGTTTATGAGCATCAATATTCCGGAGGGGATGACGAAAAACATTCCTCTGGCATCTGCCGGTGGTACGATGGGGACGGGCATTGGCGCTTTGGCAGGTCTGGTTGTGGTAGTCTTTGCCTACTGTCTGATTCGCCCGTATCTGCTTTGGAGAGCAGAGCGATGCAAGCAGCCCTACGAGGAATCGAAGCGTGAGCTGATGGGCAGAGTTTTGCAGACGGCATGGCCCATCATCGCAGGTACGGCGGTATTCAGCATTACCAACCTGATTGATATGGGGATGGTGGTAAGAATTTTGCAGCAGATTGGATTTTCCGAAGCGAATGCGAAGGCGTTGTACGGACAGCTTTCGGGGAAATATGTCACGCTGACAACACTGCCCGTTACGATTTCTACGGCGGTTGCAACAGCGGCTTTGCCGAGCATTGCCACATCGGTAAAATTGAAGGAGCGGAAGCAGGTACGCAGAAAAATGACGCTGACCTATCGCATTTCCATGATTATTTCTGTGCCTGCAGCGGTTGGTATCAGTGCGCTTGGGCCGCAGATTATCCACATGCTGTTCCCCAGTGCAAGCGACGGCGGTACACTGCTGACGGTTGGTGGCGTTTCCATTATCTTCCTTGCACTTTGTCAGACCTCTACGGGGATTTTGCAGGGGATTGGACATATTAAGGTGCCCGTGGTCGGTGCGATTCTGGGTGCCATTACAAAGGTGATTCTGAACATGGTTCTGATTCGGATTCCTTCTATTAACGTTCTGGGGGCAGTGCTTTCTACAACGGGCTGCTATCTGGTTGCAGGCGTTTTTGATGTAATCATGCTGAGCAGACTGACGGGAACGAAATTTGATATCATGGGTAGCTTTCTCAAGCCGATTATCGGCTCTGCTGCCATGGCGGCGGCAACACTTGGCAGCTATCATGTGTTCTATCAGCTTTTGCAGAGCAACACCATCGCGACACTGCTTGCAATCTGCATTGCGGTTGCGGTGTATGGTCTGGTGATGCTGCTCATCAAGGGCATCGTGGAGGAGGACTTGCAGACAGTACCCGGCGGCGGCAAGCTGATTCGCGTTTGCAGACGGCTGCATTTGTTATAAAAACAGAAATCCACCGAATGATTTTGCGGAAGGTTCGGTGGATTTTTCTATAAAAGGGATTTTTTTGGATACATTTTGAAAAAATATAAAATCTGTTGTTGACAGAAAGAATATCCTGTGGTAATATGTAAAAGTCGCTGAACAAAAGCGGTAAAAAATATCGAGGCGTGGCTCAGCTTGGTAGAGCGCTACATTAGGGATGTAGAGGTCGCAGGTTCAAATCCTGTCGCCTCGATTTTATAAAAGATTTATAGAAAAATTCTTTCGGAAGCTTTTGAAAGAAGAAAAAAGAATTGACAGGAATATAATCCTGTGGTATCATAATTAAGCCGCTGAATAAGCGGTAGGAATATCGAGGCGTGGCTCAGCTTGGTAGAGCGCTACATTAGGGATGTAGAGGTCGCAGGTTCAAATCCTGTCGCCTCGATGGCAGTTTAAGAGACGAATATGATTCGTCTCTTTTTTCATATTCGGCAGTGATTTGAAAAAAATTGGAAAAAAGAGAGAATCGGCACGGCCTACGGAGGTGAACCGTTTATGACCGACCAGAACGAGGCACGATTGGTCAAGAGGGCGAAGCAGGGGGACATGCACGCCTTTGAGGAACTCATTTTACAGCATGAAAAGATCGTTTATAACGTGGCACTGCGCATGATGAACCACAGCGAGGATGCGAAGGATATTTCGCAGGAGGTGTTTCTGAAGGCGTATCGAAATATCGGGAATTTTGACGAGCGGTCGCAGTTTTCTACCTGGATTTACCGCATTACGGCGAACACCTGCATTGATGAAATGCGAAAGCGGAAGGGCAGGCAGAGCTTTTCGTTAGAGGAAGAGATGGAAGGCGAGGAAGGCAGCATGCAGCGGCAGGTTGCGGATGCGGGCGAAACACCGGAGGAAAGCATGCTTCGAGAGGAGCAGAAAAGCGAGATTTTACAGGCATTGGAGAGCCTTTCGCCGGAGCATAAGGTGGCGGTTATCCTGCGGGATATCAAGGGGCTTTCCTACGAGGAAATCGCGGAGATTCTGGAGCTTACGCTGGGAACGGTGAAGAGCCGTATTTCCCGTGGGCGAAATCAATTAAAGCAGGAAATTTTAAAATTACGGGAACAAGATGCACATTTTATTCGTCATAAGAGAGGAAAGGAGGGAAGGCAATGAATTGTGATAAAGTGAAAGAGCTGCTCTGGGCGTATTTGGAAAACAAAACCACGGCAGAGGAAACAGCAGAAATCGAAACGCATTTGGAAGGCTGTGCGGCTTGCAGAGAAGAGCTGGCGCAGCAGAAGGAAATCAAAAACGCTTTGGCGAGCCTTCCTGACGAGGAACTCCCTGAAGGCTATCATACAGAGCTGATGCAGAAGCTACAGGCGGAACGCAAGATTGTGCCTTTCCCTGCAAAGAAGAAGCATGGCTGGAAGCAGATGAGCATGATCGCGGCGGCGGTGCTTGTGGTTGTGGTGGCAGGCGGCACGAGGGGGATGCTGGAAATGCGGCAGAACCAGAACGAGGAGATAGAGCAGATTCTGTTTGAGAATACTGCGCTGACGGCGGATACGGGCGAGGAAGCGGCAGAACAGATTGCGGCGGACAGCGCGACAGAGAGCAATGCGGCGGAAAAATCCGATACCAAGGAGGATTTTTCTGAGCAGGAAACAAAGAAGGTAAAAAAACCTGTTTCGCAGAAAACGGCACCAAAAGAAACCGCACCAAAAGGAACAACTCCGAAAGAAGCAACTCCGAAGGAAACGGCAAAGTCTTTTCGGTCGGATGGAGCGGCAACCATGCCGAAAGCGGCTTTATATGCAAGCGAAGCGGAAAATGCGATGGACAGCGAGACATTGGTGAGCGGCACACGCGCTGCGGACAGCAATGCGGCGGACAGCATGACACTTCAGGTGGCGGAAAAGGAGACAGCCTTGCAGGCAATTCGTAAGAGCATAGAGGAAGCCGGCGGTTATGAGGGAAGCAGTGCGGATGATGTGATTCAGGCGGTGATTCCTGCGGCAAATTATGCAGATTTTCTGGAGCAGGTCGGCAAGCTGGGCGAAATACAGGCACTTTTCCAAGGCGAGGCGGACGGCGCATCGCACACAATCAGCATTTCGGTAACGGAAAAATAAAAAGGGACACGGTGGATTTTTGCGAGAAAAGCCGTGTTCTTTTTTTGCTGAAATTTTCTTGGGGGCAGAGAATTTTGATATGTTTTGCAAAAAATAGCTTGACAAATCTCTGACAAACGCATATACTGGTCTCGTAAATAAATAGAATCTTCAGGGCAGGGTGAAAGTCCCTACCGGTGGTACAGCCCACGAGCCGCAAGGCATGATTCGGTGAAA